>Ga0335083_10000754_pt1 | contig 46609 bp, 44 predicted proteins | sample Lox_Sample_42_FD_206716 | JGI IMG/M metagenome (GOLD analysis project Ga0335083, IMG submission 206716) | Soil microbial communities from Loxahatchee National Wildlife Refuge, Florida, United States - Lox_Sample_4.2 | ecosystem: Environmental > Terrestrial > Soil > Wetlands | place: USA...
CCCGTGCTCAGCCCATGACAGATCATTGTCATGATCGCGCCCTGCAGTCCCAGGGGATTCCACGAGAAGATGCCGAGTAACACAAAACCCAGGTGGCTGACGCTGGTGTAGGCTACGAGACGCTTGAGGTCCGTTTGCGAAAAGGCCATCACGGCGCCATATACAATGCCGACAACCGCGAGCGTTAATGCCACCGGGGTGAACTGGTGGGCAGCGCGCGGAAACAGCGGGATGGCAAAACGCAGCAGACCGTATCCGCCGGTTTTCAGCAGTAACCCCGCCAGGATGACGCTTCCCGCTGTGGGCGCCTCAGTGTGGGCGTCCGGCAGCCAGGTATGCAGAGGTACCACTGGCAGCTTCACTGCAAAAGCGACAAAAAAGCCGAGCATGATCGCAAGTTCTGCGCCGCTGCTGAGCGTCGTGCCTAACAGTTCCAAGTATTCGAAGGTGTAGACGCCGGTCGTCTGATGGTGAATGAAGTACAGCGCCAGAATCGCGATCAGCATCAGCAGACCGCTGCACTGCGTGAACAAGAAAAACTTCGTCCCTGCGTAGACGCGTCGCTCGTGGCCCCAGATGACGATGAGGAAGTACATAGGGATCAGCATTAGTTCCCAGGAGAAATAAAACAGGAACAAGTCCATCGCCAGGAACACGCTCACGATTCCGGCCAATACCCACATCAGACTGAAATGGAAAAAGCCGATCTTCTGGTGGATCTCAGTCCAGGAACACAGCACCGCGACGATGCCGAGGAAAAACGTGAGCATCAGCATTAAAAAGCTGAGACCATCGACAGCAAGATGAAAATGAATGCCGAAGTTCGGGATCCAATTCCAGTCCACTTCGTCGTACCAGGCGGTCGAAGCGCTCAACGATCGGCAGATCCAGATACGCGCCGCGAGGACAAGATCGACTGCGATAGCAGCCAGGGATATCCATCGCGGCAGGTTCGCGCTCCAGCGCGCCGATATTCCGGCGAGAATGCCGGCAATCAAGAGAACGGCAATTAAGAAGATCAGAATCATGCGAACACCATTACCAAAGCAGCACTATGGCTACAAACAGCACTGATCCCGCAGCCATTACTGTGGCGTACCAGCGCACGCGACCGGTCTCGGTGCTGCTCAGCCATTGATACGACGTCTCGGCTACTCGCCCCACTCCGGTATAGAATGCGTCGACAAAATCGCTCTTGTTCACGTTGGCCGCCCAGATAAATGGCTGCACAAACACCTTGTCGTAAATCCAGTCGAAGCCCCAGCCGGCAAACCACCATTGGTCGAGAGCACGACCAATCGGGTTGGCGACCAGCGCGTCCGATAGGCTGCGTTTCTTGAGGTGAAAGAGGTAGGCAAGATACAGCCCGGCGAGGAACAAGAGTCCGGCAATCGCCTCCGAGCCCGTCTCCGTCAAACTACCCACGTGCGCTTCGATGGTCGACGGTAATGCCGAATGCAGAAAAGCAAACAAGGGCCCTTTCAGATATCCGCCCACGACTGCGAGAACAGCAAGAATGACAAGGGGAACCTTCATTGCATAGCCGGGTCGCTTCGTAACGGGTGTACCCAGCGGGCCGAAGAAGACGCGGAAAATCAGCCGGAAGGTATAGAGCGAGGTCAATCCGGCGCCGAGCATGCCAGCTATCCAAAGCGCCGGATGCCCGCCTGGCGCAGACCAAGCTTGCCAGATGATCAGGTCCTTGCTGAAGAATCCGGCCGTGATGAACGGCAGCCCTGCTAGCGCGCAGCCTCCTGCCAGAAATGTCCAGAAAGCGACCGGCAATTCTTTTCGCAGCCCGCCCATCCGAAAAATGCTGTGCTCGTCGTCTACCGCGTTGATGATCACGCCAGCGCCCAGGAACAAAAGAGCCTTGAAGAATGCGTGAGTGAAGAAGTGGAACATCGCGGCCTGCCACGCGCCTACGCCCAAAGCGAGGCACATGTAACCGATCTGGCTGATCGTGGAATACGCCAGGATGCGCTTGATATCGTGCTGCGTGAGGGCACTAAAGCCGGCAAGCAACAGTGTGACCGCACCTACAACTGCAACGGCCGACTGTGCGGCTGGAGCGAGCGAGAAAAGAACGTGCGTGCGCGCGATTAGATACACGCCCGCCGTCACCATCGTCGCCGCGTGGATGAGCGCGCTGGTTGGCGTTGGGCCAGCCATCGCATCGGGTAACCATACCTGCAACGGAATCTGGGCCGATTTGCCGACGGCGCCACCTAGCAGCAAAAGAGTTGCTGCAAGCGCCCAGGTGGATCCCGAGGGCCACGCCACAGAAGCTCGCTGCATCAGGTCCTGAATCTGCAGTGTGCCTAGTTTCGTGAACAGTAGGAAGAGTGCGATCATCAGGGCGCAATCGCCTACGCGGGTCACAATGAACGCCTTGCGGGCGGCTAGTCCGTTTGTCGGGTCGCGGTACCAGAAGCCGATCAGCAGATAGCTGCACAAGCCCACACTTTCCCAACCGAGCAAGAGGAGGAGAAGGTCATTTCCGAGCAACAGCGTGATCATCGACGCAACAAACAGGTTCATGTAAGCGAAGTAGCGGCTGTAGCTTTTGTCTTCGATCATGAACTCGGCCGCATAAATATGGATCAGGAAGCCGACAAACGTAACAACTAGAACCATCACGAGCGAGAGGGCGTCGAGATAGAGTCCGATCTGCGGCTGGAACCCCGCGACACTGATCCACGTCCAGAGAACCTGTGTGTAGGCGTGGCCCGCCGGAGGGTTGGTGACGAAGCTGGCCGCGATCAGAGCTGTAACCAGGGCTGAGAGTCCGATGGACCCCACGCCCAATGGCGCAACGGCTCTCCGCGGCAATCTTGAGCCGAACAGGACAAGCAAGGTCGCGCTGAGGAAAGGCAGCGTCGGAATGAGCCACAACCAGCTGATCACGTCACCCTCTCATTTCACTGATTGCGTCCACATCAAGGGACTTGAACCGGTGATAGATGTGCAGGACCAGCGCCAGTCCTACGGCTACTTCTGCAGCGGCCATGGCCAGAATGAAGACGAACATCACCTGACCGTCCGCCTGATGCCATCGAGACCCGGCAACCACGAACGCCAGGCCCGCCGCATTGAGCATGACCTCCAGCGACATCAGAACGAAAATCAAATTACGTCGCACGAGCAGACCGGTCAGTCCCAGCGAGAACAAGATCCCGGCCAGTATCAGCCCGTCCCTCATCGATACCTGTGTCACGTTGCATCTCCGGTTTTTCGGTTTTGCGAAGGCCCAGGTGGTATGCACCTACCAGCCCCGCCAGCAAGAGCATGGAGGCCAGCTCCACGCCGATCATGTAAGGACCAAACAAGGCGATTCCGACTTCCTTCGGTCCAGTTGCCCCCGTTCCAAGGCCCGCCGACGCTCCTCGCGCCAAATCGAAGACCTCCAGAATCAGAATGGCGGCCAGAACCACGGGGCCCGTCCAGATTCCCGGTGTCAACCACTGTCGCTCTGTTACCGCGGCACTCCTTCCGATGTTGAGCATCATCACGACGAACAGAAAAAGCACCATGATGGCGCCCGCGTACACTATGGCCTCGAGCGCGGCGACAAAAGGCGCCCCGAGCACGAAGAACACTACCGACACGGCAAGCAGCGATACGATCAGGTAGAGAAGCGCGTGAACGAGGTTCAGGCGCGTCAGCATTAGAACCGTCGAAAGAACTGCGACCCCACCCGCGATGTAAAAAGTTGGTTGCATACTGACCTCACGGCAACAGCGAGTGCACGTCCACGGGCGGTGATTCGTGTTCGGCCTCGCCTTTGTCCTTTCCACCAATCTGGGCCCCAGCGACGCGCCAGAAGTTATAGCCCGGATACTTCCCCGGCCCATCTATCAGCAGGTCGGGTTTCTCGTAAACCAGGTTCTGCCGGTGAAACTCGCCCATCTCAAAGTCCGGCGTCAATTGGATGGCGTACGTCGGACAGGCTTCCTCGCAATAGCCGCAAAAGATGCAGCGCGAGAAGTTGATACGGAAGAACTCGGGATACCGCCGCCCATCTTTGTCCTCGGTCGGCTGCAGCGCGATGCAATCGACAGGACAGGCCACCGCGCACAAGTTGCACGCCACACAGCGCTCGCCGCCATCCGGATCGCGCGAAAGAATGATCCTGCCGCGGTAGCGGGGCGCGAGATATGGCTTCTCCTCCGGATATTGAACCGTGACCCTCTTTTGGAAGGCATGGAGGAAGACGTACCAGATGGTTCGAAGGATGCTGAACATGGACTAACTCCGCAACAGAACCGCCGCGCCGGCCAGCAGCACGTTCGCCAGGGCCAGGGGCAACATCGCCTTCCAGCCCCAGGACATAAGTTGATCGAATCGCGGGCGAGGCAAAGCCGCCCGCACCAGAACGAAAAATGAAATAAAGAAGAAGGTCTTGATCAGAAACCAGACCAGTCCGGGCACTACCGGGCCCAGCCAGCCCCCGAAAAAGAGAACCGAAATCATCGCAGAGATCAGGGTGATTCCCATGTACTCTCCCACAAAAAACATACCGAACTTCATCCCCGAATATTCGGAGTGATAGCCTGCCACGAGCTCGCTTTCGGCTTCCGACAGATCGAAGGGGATACGGCGTGTCTCGGCGAAACCGGCGATCAAAAACAGAACAAAGCCGGGAAATTGCGGGACCACGAACCACATCTTCCTCTGCGCCTCGACAATGGCCGACAGACGGAACGAGCCCGCCAAGACCACAACTCCCATGAGCGAAAGGCCCATGAAGACTTCATAGCTCAGCATCTGGGCCGCGGCGCGCATCCCGCCTAGCAGCGCGTACTTGTTGTTGGAGGACCATCCGGCCAGTACGACGCTGTAAACTCCCAGCGACGACATGGCGAGAAAAAACAGCAATCCCACGTTCAGGTCGGCAACGATGATTCCCGGCGCGACCGGAAGCACCGCGAAAGACATGAGCACCGTCACGAAGATGACGGACGGGGCCAGAATGAAAACGGGTTTGTCCACGAACGGAGGAACCCAGTCCTCCTTCATGAAAATCTTGATGGCGTCAGCGACAACCTGCAGGAGACCGAAAGGCCCGGTTCGGTTCGGACCGTAACGGTCCTGCCAGAGGGCGAGCAACCGGCGCTCTACATATATAAGAGAGGCTGCGATCGTGAGGGCCACAATTACCATTCCAACGATCGAAAGAAGCGGGTACGGACTTGTCATTTCGCCCTCTCGATCTTGCCCCACGCGGGCATGGCCACTCCGTTCCGCGGTGCTATTCCGGAAGACAGGCAGGCAATACCCCTCGGAAGATCAGGTCGGAGCCGTACTGGAAGGCGGAAGGTACCGCTTGCGCAACTCACTTCGACCTCCGTACCCTCAGCCAGATCACCGCAGTTAACGGCCACGTGCGGCTTCGTTGCCAGTTCTGCAAGTCCTCGCGCCGCCAAGCTTAATTCCTCCGAGCCGATGAAGTGATACATAGGCAACAGCAGCCACTCACCTTCGCGTGGCTCGAACGCGGGCGGAATAGCGTTGAACCAGAACTGCCCGTTCGGCGCTGCAGGTTCGAACATGCGAACACCTGCGTCGCCGCCACGCAAAGGTCCGCCTGGTTCCGTTTGATAGGTGTTTGCCGCCTGAATGGAATTCCAGCCGGGCGACCAGAAAAATGGGATAAGAGCTGCTGGAGGCTTGTCCGGCGTTCCTTCCATCGAGAAAGACAGCGGCGAATCAGGATCCTCGGGTGTCTTCGGCTCGGAGATATTGATGTTGACCAGTGCGGCGGTCCGGCCGCTCTCGCGGTGGGGCGAGCGCGGGATTTTCGCGCCGGCAATTCGAAACGCGGCTGAAGGTGCGGCATAGCAAGCCGGTGCGAGTTCGGGCAATGCCCTCGAGAGAGCCGCGAGTACATCGTCCAGATTCTGCCAGCTATTCGGTTTCAACCAGCGCCAGCTTGCGAGAACTTTGCTCTCAGGTGCAAAGACCTGGAAGAATCTCTGGGCGCGTCCCTCGCTGCTGATGAACGTCCCATCGGATTCCGCGAAGGTTCCTGCTGGCAGTTGCAACTCCGCTTTTTCGCTAGTCGGGTTGTTTAGGTGATCAAGGACGATCACGTGTTTAGCGGCAGCAAGGAAAGCATCTACCTCGGCGGCGGGCGCACGGCGATAAAGATCGTTCTCCAGGATGATCACTGTGTCCGCGCTTCCGTTCCTGACGGCTTCGAAGGCCGCCGTGAGCGGCGACCCGCTGATCAGAGCCGCACCTACTGTGTTGCATTCGAGGGCGGTCAAACTGAGTGGCGCGTGGGCTGCGATCGCCACATTGGCGGCCGCTTCCATCACGGCCTCGGTGTAGCAGCTCATGCCGGAAATCACGAGGGGTTTCTTCGCAGCTTTCAGGGCATTCGCAATTTCAGCGGCCAGCGGGAAATCCTGGGATGAGGGCGCCGCCGGATCGAGGGCGTGGGCAACGGCGAAGCCCAGACGGGCGAGATCATCAGGCGCACCACGAAATGTTGCGGTAGCAACTTCGTCGAGGCGAGTGGCATACGGTGTCGCAAGATACAGCGGTCCTTTTGAGTCCTGCAGTGCGTCCCGCACTCCGTGATCCATCCACAACGGGACGTTCGCTCGCCTGGCAATCTCCATCGGTTGCTGGCGCACCGATTGCCGGAGAGACAGCGCCATTCTGGGAGCGACATTGGTGAGGTCCTCGCCCAGAACGAATACCGCATCGCACTCCTCGATTTCGCGCAATGTGGGCGTCCGCATGGGACCGCGCCGCAGAATCTCGATCATGCGGCCGGTCAGCTTCGCCTGACCATCGGCCATTCCCGAATGGAACCGCTCCGGCCCGACAAGCGTCCGCAGAGCAAAATTGGACTCAAGCGACGCGCGCGGCGAGCCGATACCGATCACTGTACCGCCGGCGGCCCGTTCTTCCAGATGACGCCGAGCCTCCGCAACCGACACTGGCGTGCCGTTCAGCAAGGGTTGCCGAAGCCGTCGTTCGCTGTTCACGAACTCGTAGCCAAACCTTCCACGGTCACACAGGAAGTAGCCGTTCACGTCGTGGTTGTAGCGATTGACGACGCGCCGTAGAGCGCCATAACGCTCACCGGCATCGATGTTGCAACCCAGAGAACAATGGACGCAGACCGACGGAGCGAACTGCTGGTCCCACTTGCGGGCGTAATGGTGCTTCAGGGTCTTATCGGTGAAAACACCGGTGGGACAAATTTCGACGAGGTTCCCGCTGAACTCATTCTCCAGGACACCATCTTCGTTGCGGCCGAAGTATACGGTGTTGCGCGTCGCGAACGCGTTCAGATCTTTGCCGCCCGCGTAGTCGCGGTAATAGCGCACGCAGCGGTAACATTGGATGCATCGGTTCGCTTCGTGATTCACCAGCGGGCCCAAGTACTGGTTGCGAAACGTGCGCTTGTCGAATTCGTAGCGCCGGTAATCATGACCGGTCATCACGGTCATGTCTTGCAGATGGCACTCGCCGCCTTCGTCGCACACCGGGCAGTCATGCGGGTGATTCAGCATGAGTCCTTCAATGACGCCCGCGCGGAACGCTGTAGCCTCCGGATCAGCGATGGAAATACGTGTGCCCTCTGCTGCGGGCGTCATGCAGGACATCACGATCTTGCCTTCCGCATCGTGCTCGTCCTTGAAGACTTTTACCGCGCACTGGCGGCAGGCGCCCACCGAACCCAAAGCCGGATGCCAGCAGAAGTACGGCAGGTCCAAGCCTCGCGACACACAGCCGTGGAGTAAGTTCTCCTCGGGGTTCATCTGGTACGGTTTGTTGTCGACGTAGACGGTAGCCATACCTATCTCCAGGGGCAGTGGTGCTCAGCGATGTGGCGCTCAAAATCGGGGCGGAAGTATTTCATCGCGGTTTGCAGCGGATCGGCAGCCCCAGGAGCGAGCGCGCAGAAAGTTTTTCCAGGACCCCACATGTTGGTTTGCGAGGCAAGCTTGTCGAGATCGCCCGGTTTTCCCTGACCATCTTCGATCGACCGCAAAATCCGTTCCGCCCAACCCAGCCCGCTCCAGCAGGGCGTGCAGAATCCGCAGGATTCACGCGCGAAAAACTTGGTCATGTTCCATGCCATACCTACTGGACACGTATGGTCATCGAGCACGATCATCGTGCCCGTCCCCAGGCGGCTGCCGATCTTGGGCATCTCGGTGAAGTCCATGGGTGTGTCGAGGTGCTCTTCGACCATGAACGGTGTGGAGCTGCCGCCCGGCAGGAGTCCGCGAAACTTCAGCCCGTCACGCATGCCGCCGGCGTGCTCTTCGAGAACTTCGCGGGCTGTAGTCCCCATGGGCAGTTCCCAAAGGCCGGGACGCTTCACTTTTCCGCTGACACCGTAGAGCTTCGTGCCGCCATCTTTCGTCCGGCTCAGGCGATGGAACCACGCTGCGCCGTTGTTGATGATGTGGGGCACGCAACTGATGGTCTCGACGTTGTTCACGACGGTTGGCTTGCCGAACAGGCCCACTACGACGGGAAACGGCGGCTTCGCCCGCGGATTCGCGCGCTTACCTTCCAGCGCATTCAATAGTCCGGTTTCATCACCGCATATGTAACGGCCGCCGCTGAGATGCAGGTGCAACTCAAGGCTGTAACCGGAGCCGAGGATGTCTTTCCCCAGATAGCGACGTTCGTATGCTTCCGCAATGGCGCGTGAAAGCCGTTCAGCAGCCAGCGTGTATTCTCCGCGCAGAAAGATGTAAGCGATGTCAGCTTCGATAGCGAAGCCTGCCAGGATTGCGCCCTCGATGAGCTGATGTGGATTCCGTTCCAGCAGGAACCTGTCTTTGAAGGTGCCCGGCTCCATCTCGTCGGCGTTGATAATCAGGTAAGTGGGATTGGGCGTGTCCTTACCCAGGGGGACGAAAGACCATTTCACTCCGGTTGGAAATCCTGCTCCGCCGCGGCCGCGCAGATTCGCGTTCTTCACCTCTGCGGTAACCGCTTGCGGGGTCATGCCGCCCTTCAACACCTTTCGGATCGCCTGGTAGCCACCGGCCTGTTCGTAGGCCGGCAAATCCAGAACAGATCCATCTGGACGCATACTTCCGGTCAGCGGTTTTTCGGTGGCGCCTGTCATTTGTAATTCTCGAGATCTTTGTCGATCTTCAGCGGATCCAGATCGGTGTGCAGATGGCCGTCCACCATCAGCGCCGGCGCATGATCGCAGCATCCGAGGCAGACAGTGGGCAGCAGCGTGAAACGATTGTCGTGCGTTGTCTCGCCCAGCCGGACGCCCAGGCGCTGCTGAAGATGTTCCTGTACTTGTTCGCAGCCCATGATCCAACAACTCACGCTGTCGCACACCGAGATAACGTGGCGCCCGACGGGCCTGCGATAGATCAGGTTGTAAAAGGTGGCAATGCTGTCCAGGTCCGTCGGCGACATCCCGATATGTTCAGCGATATCGCGAAGGCTCTCGTCGGAGACCCAGCCGCGGTGCTTCTGCACTATCTTCAGCGCGTCTATGGAAACGGCTTCGCGTTTCGGATAGTTAGCCGCCTCGCTCTCAATCTCGTGGATTTCTTCGGTCGTCAACATCGCTTACGTCCTCACCGGTCGACATCTGCCAGTACAAAATCAAGGCTGCCCAAAATCACGACCAAATCCGAAATCGTCAACCCTCGCGACAGGAGCGGCAGGGTTTGGATATGTGCAAACGATGGCGTACGGATCCGCGTGCGGTAGGAAACGGTGCTGCCGTCGCTCACCAGGTAATAACCGTTGCTCCCCTTCGCGGCTTCAATCGCGCCGAGCGTTTCGCCGGGCGGGACCACCGGTCCCCAACTCACGCCTAGGAAGTGCGTGATCAGCGTCTCGATGTCATGCATCGTGCGCTCTTTCACTGGCGGGGTGGCCAGGTGGTGATCCGATTTGTACGGGCCCTCGGGCATGTTCTTGACGCATTGCTCGATAATCCGCAGGCTTTGCCGCATCTCCTCGATGCGCACGGCCGCACGCGCATAGCAATCGCCCTTGGTAGCTGTGGGAATATCGAAGGCAAACTGTTCGTAGCCGCTGTAAGGCTGCTTCTTGCGGAAATCCCATTCCAGCCCGCAGGCGCGCAGGTTCGGACCGGTTACGCCCCACTCGATTGCCTCGTCCACGGTGAAGGCGCCGATACCCTGAGTGCGGCCTTTGAAAATCGCGTTGCGCATAATCGTGCGGTCATACTCGATTAAGCGCGGCGGAAGGTAGCGGATGAAGTCGAGGAACAGATTCTGCCAGCCCTTTGGCAGGTCCGCGGCCACGCCGCCAATGCGAAACCATGCCGGGTGCATGCGCGCGCCGGTGATCGCCTCAATAATGACGAAAGCGCGCTCGCGATCGTTGAACGTGAAGAACACTGGCGACATCTGCCCCAGGTCCTGCGCGAACGTCCCGTACCAGACCAGGTGGCTGATGATGCGAAACAGCTCCCCAAGCATCACCCGGATCACTTGCGCGCGCGGCGGCACCTTGATTCCCGCCAGCTTCTCAACCGCCGTGAGATAGGCCAGATTGTTGATCACCCCGCCCAGGTAGTCGATGCGGTCGGTGAATGGGATGTAGCCGTGCCAGGACTGCCGCTCACCCATCTTCTCGGCGCCGCGATGGTGGAACCCGATCTGGGGAATCGCATCGACGATCTCCTCGCCATCAAGCTGCAGGGCGATGCGCAACACGCCGTGGGTACCGGGGTGCTGCGGGCCGATGTTGAGAAAAAGGAAGTCCGAGCCGTCGCGTTCCCTTTGCATGCCCCACTCTTCGGGGCGGAACTGGAGCGCTTCCTGCTCGGCGTTCTCCTTCTCGAGCGACAACTGATATGGACCTATCTCGGTCGCGCGAGCTGGGTGGTCCTTGCGCAGGGGGTGCCCCGGCCAACTCTTGGGCATGAGGATCCGTTCCAGGTGCGTGTGCCCGTCGAACGTGATCCCAAACATGTCCCACACCTCACGCTCGTACCAGTTGGCCGCGGGCCAGATGTGGGTGATCGTTGGTAGCGACAGCCGGCCTTCAGCCAGCGCTACCTTGATACGCAGAAATTCGTTCCTTGCGAAAGAGAGGAGATGATAGACGACGGTGAAATCGCTTGCAGGCTGTCCCTCGCGATGCGTCCTCATGCGCTCGTCAATAGCGGAGAGGTCGTAAAGCATCTTGTAGGGTTGCTCGACCTCTTCCTTGAGAAAGCGCAGAAGCCCAGAGATGCGGCCCTTCGCTACCCAAAAGGTGGGGATGTCGGCGTGTGTTTCCTGCGCGACCGCAGCCGGACCAAACCGGTCGGTGATGTCATCCGCGATTGTGGGAACGGTGATCATACTTCGTCGGTCTCGCGCAACACAGTCGTCTTCTTCCGCGACGGCTGCATCAGATCTCGCATCGAGGGCATGGGTGCGCGAGTGGTTTCCTGCGGGCCTACGACCCAACTCAGCGGCCGCCGCTCCGTTGCCACAGCCTGCCGCAACAGCAGCAGTCCTTCCAGAAATGCTTCCGGCCGGGGCGGGCAGCCCGGCACATAGACATCGACAGGCAGGAACTTATCGACGCCCTGCACTACGCTGTAAATGTCGTACATGCCGCCGGAATTCGCGCACGACCCCATCGAAATCACCCAGCGCGGCTCCATCATCTGTTCATAAAGGCGTTGAACGATGGGCGCCATCTTCAGGAAGACCGTCCCGGCGACTACCATGAGATCTGCTTCCCGAGGTGTGCCGCGAATGACTTCGGCGCCGAAGCGCGAGACGTCAAACTTGCTGGTAATGCTGGTTGCCATTTCCACGTAGCAGCAGGAGAGTCCGAAGTTGAAGGGCCACACCGAGTTCTTGCGGCCCCACTGCACCAGATCTTCGAGGCGGGACAGAACGATGCTCCGCCGCACGGTTTGTTCCAGCGGTTCCGGGTCCTGAATCGCGGTGAGTCCCGTAATGTCCGGCTTGGTTAATGTCCACTGCACGTGATTCTCACCTCGAACGAACTCATTTCCTGGACCAGTCCAACGCCCCGATCTTCCAGACATACAGCAGAGCCGCACCCAGGGTTGCGACGAACAACACAACCCCCCAATATCCAGCCCAGCCCACTTCGCGAGCCGCTCCGGCCCAGGCGTATATAAAGACCGCTTCCAGATCGAAGACAACGAAGAACATTGCGATCAGGTAGTAGCGCATCGAAAAGCGCACGTGTGCGGATCCCTGGGAAACAATGCCGCCCTCGTACGGCTCCGCGGTGGCAGGTTCGGAGTGCCTTTGTCCTAAGACGTAGGAGACGGCGAGAACCGCTGCGACCAAAACGATGACGAAGATGAAGTAGACCAGCAGCGGCCAGCTCATATGCGTTGTTCCGTCTCAGCCGGAAAGGCCCTGGACATCGCGGATCGTTGCAGCCGTTCATTCTCTACGTCATTACGAAGTACGTTCATGTTTTCGAGGCCTCTAAGACGCTTCGTGCTGCCGTACTTCCCTCAAACCAGTCCAGTGAGGTGCGCGGGGCAATTAAGCACGCTGGGGAGCACGTCCGTTTGCTGCGGCAACCCGCGATCCCCACTCCATCAGCTGCCTTGTACAGTCGTCACGCTCGATCGCACATTCGATCAGCGTCGGGCCGGTATTATGAGCAAGTGCCTCTTTGATGGCTGCGGCCAGTTCCTTTCCGGTAGTAGCGCGAAATCCTTTTCCATCGCCATCAGTGGAATTGAATACGGACATGATCCCCGCATAGTCCCAGTTCTTTATGTTGTTGTAGGGGCCGTCGTGGATTTCCACCTCGATGGTATATCCGTGATTATTAACTAGAAAAATAACTACTGGCAGCTTAAGTCGGACCATCTGGCAGACCTCCTGCGCGGTCAGCTGGAATGACCCATCACCTACCATCAGGACGGTCCTTCGATCAGGAGCGGCCAGAGCGTATCCAAACGTCGCCGGCGCGGACCAGCCAATGTGACCGTATTGCATTTCGATCTCGAACCTGGCACCGTCCGGGAGCGCCATGTTGAAGCCATTGAACCAGGAGTCGCCGGTTTCGACGATCAACGTTGTATTGGGATCGATAACGTCCTGAATCTGGCGGCACATTTCAGCCCGCGTCAGCGGAGCGTCCGGGGCGGCTATTGCTGCTTGGGCAGATTCAACCCGGGTACGCCGGAACTCAAGCAACGTTGTTCCATTCCTGGGGTTCTTTTTTGCCGCCTCCGCAACTGCCGCCAGAAAATCGTTCAGGAATATGCCGGTGTAAGTAACCCCTGCGACGTGAACACGATCCGGATCTACATGGATCGTCTTGCTCACTGCTGGTTGTGAGGACCATCCGACGGTTGTGTAGTCATTGAAGATGGGTCCAGCAGCTAGTACTGCGTCAGCCGATTCAACCAACTCGTTGCAACCTGGACTGCTCACCGAACCGAGATAAACGCCGACAAACTGCGCGTGCTCTTCCGGAAAGAAACCTTTCGCGCTGGGCATGACGGCGACACCGCAGCCGATTGCTTCAGCGAGATCACGAAAGGCGTTTACTCCACCGTATGATCTAAGCCTGGGTCCGGCGAGAAGAATTGGCCTGACTGCCTTTCGAAGAAAAGCGCTTGCAGCATCCGCTGCCGCGGCCAATGACACTGGGTCACTTTCAGGTAAGTCCAAGAGCGAGGCGCGCGGCCCGGGCGCCGAGCAAAGTGCCCCGGACAAATTACACGGTATTTCGATGTAGACAGGCTTTCTGTTTCGGAAGGCAGCGCGAATAGCTTTGTCAATCAGCCAGGGCGCTTCTTCGGGGTGAGTGATTGCGACCGCCTCACACGTAATGTGGCGCGCCATCTCCAATTGATAGCGGAAGTTCAGCGTCCCCAACGTGTGGTGTAAAAGATGATAAGCACCGAGATCATTGGTGTTTGGGCTGCCGGAGATGAGTATTACAGGAAGGCTCTCAGCATAGGCAGAGGCGAGGGCGTTGAACGCCGACAATGCCCCCACTGTGTAAGTGACTACACAGGCTGCAGCACCGTGTGCGCGCGCATAACCTTCGGCGGCAAACCCGCAATTGAGTTCGTTGCAGCAGTAGACCTGCTCAACGTTCTTGTTGAGAAGAAGCTGGTCGAGAAGAACCAGATTGTAATCCCCCGCTACCGCGAAGTGATGCTTGAGCCCGATCTGCTCAAGCCTGGTTGCCAAATAACTGCCGATCGTAACTGTGGAAGCCGACGAATTACCGTTTGCTTTTGCTGTCGGCCAGTGTTTTTGTGCTGCCAACCGCTTCGTTCTCGGTTGAATCGTTGTGGTCATAGGTTCCTGTCTCTTCCGTTGTAAGAGAAAGCACGTCGCGGGCCAATCGCAATCGGCGGCGACACTGCCAGCAAACAGCGCGATCTAACGGATTTCCAGGGGCAAGGACGACATGATGTCCGCGACGTGCATGCGCCGGTGTCAATATTCCGACCTCCTGCCAAGTTCTCGGCATTCCCTCGACTCTGCGTACCAAGTTCGGCACAGCCCAGACCGCATCGCATCGCAAGCTCTGGAGCGCCTCGACCGTCAGGAGATTGGCCTAATCATCACCAATATGCGGATGCCAGGAACTTCCATTATTCCGGGCGCTCGCACTAATTTGGCAGGCGGATTGCCCAAACATGTTCGGAACGGCTCTTTGGGAGGGGCTTGGAATGAATGATTGCACCAGTTCTCAATTATGACGGCGAGCGTTGGGTCGAGGTTCGGTAGCGCAGGAACTCTCGATGCCGCCCACAATTACATATGAGGAAGCCAAAGGGTTCGGCCTGTTCATGCTCACGATGGTGCACAACGGACGTGCTGACGAAGTCGTCGATCTCGCTAAGGTCGACTTTTTTCGCCAGCGTCAGGAAGTTTTGAGGTATTTACATGACAGCACAACCAATCGTGGCCTCCGTTAGGTCCCAAGCGACCAGCCCGTCGCTAACGCGGGCCTTCCAGATCGCTTGGGGGCTTGCTTTGTGTTTTTACTTTCTCGAATATGCGGCGAGATCGGCGCCTGCCGTCATGATTCCGCACCTGTCGCTGGCGTTCGGTACGACTGCGGTGGGCGTCAGTGCGATTCTCGGGACCTACTACTACACCTATTCGATTACCAGCCTTATCGCCGGTGCGGCGCTGGACCGGTTCGGTGCGAAAAAGGCTGTGCCGATAGGCATTTTCATTCTGGCAATGGGCTGTTTGCTCTTTAGCCTGTCAAGCGCGACCGCTGGATACTCTGGAAGGCTGCTGCAAGGCGCCGGTTCAGCTTTTGCTTTTACCGGCGCCGTCTATCTCGCCACCCACGGTTTTTCGGCGCGCTGGCTGGCCACCGCCATAGGCGTCACACAGTGTCTGGGGATGCTGGGGGGAGCGGCAGGTCAGTTCGTTGTGGGACCTTCGCTCGAAAAGGGTATTGCCTGGCAAACGGTTTGGCATTCGCTGGGCATAGCAAGTATCGCAATTGGGGTTTTGCTGTTCGTAATTACTCCTGCCGAAAGCCGCCCGCAAAGCGCGAGTTCCAACTGGGTATCAGTGCTGCGTCCTTACTCGGTGGTATTTCGAAACCCGCAGTCGTATCTGTGCGGGGCAGTGGCGGGACTCCTGTTTGTGCCCACGACCATCGGCGACATGACCTGGGGGGTTGCCTTCTTTCAGCGCGACCGGATGTTCAACTATCACAATGCTGTGGTTACTGGTTCCCTTATTCCACTGGGATGGGTGATTGGCTGTCCCCTGCTCGGCTGGCTGGCGGACCGGATTGGCCGTCGCAAGCCTGTGCTCATGGGAGGCGCCGTCGTCATGCTGTTGTCTGCTGCCGGCATTGCTTTCACTACCAGCCACGCCGCCGCTGCGGCAGGCTGCTTGATTTTCGGAATAGCCTCCGGCGCGGCGATGATTCCCTACACGATCATCAAGGAAGTCAATCCAGACGAGGTTAAGGGTAGCGCTACCGGTGGGATTAACTTTCTCACCTTCGGAGTTACCGCCCTCGTGGGGCCTATCTTTGCCGACCACATCGGCAAAGGCATCGCCAGCACCCCCAACCATGTCGCCCACTTTCGTGAGAGTGGCCTGTTTTGGATGATCAGCATAATGGCGTCGATCCTGCTGAGTGTATTTCTGCGCGAGACGGGGCACGCACCGTGCAAGGCGTAATCCAAGGCTTTCGATATGAAAATGTTTCACCTCTTCTTCGCAGGGCTGATTTCAGGGGGCGTGGTACAGGCGCAGGACAGCGGTCAGAATCCGAGTTCCTCAACGAATGGTACGAATCTAGCTCAGCCGATGGTTGAGGCTTTCGCCGATCGAGAGTAAGCCCGATGCGTGATTCGCGATAGAAAAAAGCATCTACGGTGACGAAGTTTGTGTGCGGATTGCGTTGCTGGGCACGGAAAGAAATCCAAACTGTACCCCGCGGTTCTTGGCAGCACGGAAGACGGGCTCGATCGGTTTCGTGAATTCGCACGCCGACATTTTCGGTAAGCCAGGGTCTTTCGAGTTCCGCGGTCTAGGTGCTTTGTTTCCGATATTTTCCACCGGAGATCGACCCATCTCCAACAAAGCACAGATTTGAGGGGGAGGGGACGGTACAGCGTACCACTATCGAGTCTCAGCGAGGTAGAATGTGCTTCCCGATGACAACGAGAGCGCACATACCAACAATAACTGGAATTGCGCACATTGTGCTGCTTTCCTTGCTTCTGCAAGGCTGCACTTGGTCGTCCAAGCATGAACCGGTCACGCTATCGATTGTGGATCAGCAGTGGACCACCGAAAACTTCCACCGGGCGGAACTGCAGGAGTTGGAGGGATTCACCCGAGAAACCGGAATCCAGGTCAAGTATCTTCCTGCACCGGAGTCGGCAGGAGAACAACTGGCTTTGTGGCGAGAGTTACTCGCGTCCGGCGCCGGCGGTCCCGATGTGTACGGCGTCGATGTGGTCTGGCCGGGGATGCTAGGGGAATACTTCATCGATCTCAAGCCGTATTTTGCCGATGAAATCTCCGCCCAGTTTCCGGCGACCGTCAAAAGCTACATGGTCGGCGACAAGCTAGTGGCCATGCCGAGGGGTGCCGGTATCGGGATTTTGTACTATCGTACTGACCTTCTGCAACGCTATGGGTATCGCGCGCCGCCCGCGACTTGGGATGAACTGGGAACCATGGCGGCACGGATTCAGGCTGGAGAACGAGCCAGAGGCAACAAAAAGTTTTGGGGGTATGTGTGGCAGGGGGCTCCTGCCGAGGCCTTGACCTGCAACGCGCTGGAGTGGCAGGCCTCGGAGGGTGGCGGACGAATCATCGAGGGCGACAAGACGATCAGCGTGAATAATCCGCAGGCGATCCGGGCGTGGCAAAGGGCGGCTCGCTGGGTGGGCTCCATCTCGCCACCCAGCGTAGTCGCATACGACGAACTGGACTCGCTGAACGTCTGGGTCGCCGGCAACGCAGCTTTCATGCGGAATTGGGTGGTCGCCTACACCGACGGCCAGGCAGCAGGGTCGCCTATCCGAAACAAGTTCGATATAGCTCTACTGCCCGGCGGTAGGGCAGGCAGCATCGGGACCCTTGGAGGAACCGGGGCGGCGGTTTCCCGATTCTCGGCTCATCCAAGTGAAGCTGTGAGGCTGGTCCGTTACCTCACTAGCTCAGAAGTGCAACTGAAGCGATTTCAGCTCATTTCCGATATACCCACTCGACCGGCACTGTTCGAAAGGCCGGAAGTGCTTGAAGTGAATCCCCATTTTGCGCTCTTGAAGCAGGCGCTCCGGGACGGTGTGGTTTCGCGTCCTGCGAACGTCACCGGCAACAAGTATGAAGACGTGTCCAACGCTTACATACAGGCGGTACACTCAGTATTGACGGGTGAGACAGCCGCTCCTCAGGCGGCCGCGGACTTGGAGAGGGAGTTGGTTCGCATCAGCGGCTTCAAGACTGGCCCGCCTCCAAGCGATTCAGCGAAGCCCTAAGAAACAACACCGATGGACCAGACCAGGACGTTTCAACAGAGGACAAGAAGAGCTGCGGAGAATAGCCTCCATGTCCTTCGACTCAACATCGGTCCGCGTCTGATCCTGTGTTTCACAATCATCCTTCTGGCGGTGTTTGTTGGCGATGCCGTGGTTCTTTGGCAATTCCACCTCGTCCGCGCTCAAGCGGAGCAACTAAACAGTATCGATCAGAAGCTGGTCGTCGTGTTGCGATTTCATACCAGCCTCTTGGCAGTCCATGACAAGCTGGAAGAGCTCACGGTTTCTGAGGACGCGGCCCGGCTGGTTACCGAAACCGGACCTCTTCGAACCGCGGTATTGGGGGAAGCCCAAAGTGCAAAGACCGTGCTGAGCTCTTTGCCGTCCGACCTGCAACGGGATCCAACGGTCCTGCCTACTCTTGAAGCCATTCAAGGTGCGCTGCCGGTGCAGCTTGATGCCATCACCGCCCTGGCCAAGTTGGGCGATTGGTCGGCCGTGCGCCAGCGGGTAGCGAACGAAATACGGCCACTGAACTCCCTGAGCTCGGCTCTGGTCGAGAAAGTGGATCATGAGGTAGGCGAGGAGCAAGCGGAAATCGTTCAAAACACCAAGCGCGTGGAGCAGCGGGTTTTTCTCGCTGTGCCCATCACAGCCGTTTTCACACTCTTGATCGCCGCCGGTCTGGGTCTGGGCATCACCCGTAGCATCACCCAGCCACTGGAACGACTGGTGGAGGGCTCAAAAGCACTGGCGCGAGGCGACTTTCAATATCAGGTTGCGATTGTCGGTGAAGATGAACTAGCTCACCTGGGCCGGGTGTTCAACGATACCACCCGGCAACTGCGAGAGCTGTACGCAACCCTGCAGAAAAGCGAAGACCGGCTTCGTCTCGCAATCGATACCATTCCTGCTTTGGTGTGGAGCGCACGGCCTGACGGCTCCGTCGATTTTGTCAATCAACGCTGGGAGGAATACACCGGCCTTTCGCTGGAGGAGGGACTCGGCTGGAAGTGGGGAGAAACCGTTTATCCAGACGACCTTGAACGTTTCGTCCGGGAATGGCGGACGACATTGGCCTCCGGCGAACCGATGAGGACGGAAGTACGGGTGCGTCGGGCTGACGGTGAATATCGCTGGTTATTGGTTCGCAACGTGCCGCTGCGTGACGAAAATGGGAATATCGTCAAGTGGTATGGATCAAGTATCGACATCGAAGATCGCAAGCGCGCCGAGCAGCTACAGGCAGACCTTGCTCACATCAATCGTGTGACCACCATGGGCGAGCTCACCGCATCGTTGGCGCACGAAATTAAGCAGCCGATCGCTGCTACCGTCATGAACGCACAGGCGTGCTTGCGATGGCTTAAGCGCGACCAGCCGGATCTTGACGAAGTGCGTGAGGCTGCAGACAGAATCGTGAGGGACGGGAATCGTGCCAGTGACATCATCGAGCATTTACAGTCGTTTTACAAGAAGTCTCCTCCAAAACGTGAGTTGGTCCAGGTGAACGAGATTGTCCAGGAAATGGTCGGGCTGCTGTGGGGCGAGGCCAACCGGTATGCAGTTTCGATACGGAGGGATTTTGCCGCTGACCTTCCCACAATTACCGCCGACCGTGTGCAACTGCAGCAGGTGCTCATGAACCTCATGCTCAACGCCATTGAGGCCATGAAGGAGACCGGCGGAGTACTTACGGTCAGCTCGCAACTGAACCAGGACGGCCGAGTGCTGATCTCGGTGAGTGACACGGGCGTAGGACTGCCGGCCGAAAAGGCCGACCAGATCTTCAATGCCTTCTTTACCACCAAAGCGCAGGGCTCAGGCATGGGGCTGGCAATCAGCCGTTCCATCGTGGAGTCGCATGGCGGCCGTCTCTGGGCAACGTCCAACTCCGGCCGGGGCGCTACGTTTCATTTCACCTTGCCGACGGCAGCCGAGGTCGTGCAATTGCCCGCCACAGGAACGGGATTCCGGGTGTCATCCGAGGAGAAATAAGCTTCACAATCACGGTAAAAGGAACGTAGATGGGAAGCGGTTGACGACATCAGACGGTAGCAACCGAAGCGCACTCGCCCTGAAATGTGTCGCACGAAGGCAGCTTCTGTATCGTCAGCTAATCGTATTTTGAAGGAAGAATCCGCTTTCTAAGGCCGGACTTGATGAAATCAGGGGCAACATTCTGAGTGCGGGTGGCAAGGCTCTAGTATTCGGCCCGAACTAGGGAGAAGTGCCGATCCTGAGGGTCGCGCAGGGTATCGCCATTTCTCCGCTCAGCGATTAATGAGACGGCCGTTGCTAATTAGGCCTGGTAGGATGATCTAGCATAGACAAGGAAGATCGTCGCATGCACATCACATCGATCGGCATCGATCTCGTGTTTACGACCAATGGGATCGTGATCCTTCACCAGGTTTTCATGAACACGGAGAGGCTGAGATCTTGTTCCGGTATCACGTCCCGGTGTCGCGCACTGGGACCTCCTCGCCTGCGCTCGGCAAAGTGAAATGAAAGGTCGCGCCTCGACTGGAGTTGGAGCTTGCCCACAAACGACCGCCATGCGACTCCACAATGGAACGGCTAATTGTCAGCCCCATGCCGGAGCCCTGCGGTTTGGTCGTAAAGAACGCGTTGAAAATTTCGTCCGCTTTTTCGGCCGGCAATCCCACACCGGTGTCGCTGACCGTGATCAATAGCTGACCATCCTGGTTCAGTTCCGACTTGATCGTCAGTTCTCCAGGAGCGTCCTTCATCGCTTCAATGCCATTGAGCATAAGGTTCATCAACACCTGCTGTAGTTGCACGCGATCGACCCTGACTTTAGGAAGCTTGAGTGCAAGATCGGTCCGCATGAAGATTGAATACCGGTTGGCCTCGCTTCCCAGCAGGGCAGGAATTTCACGTAAAACTTCGTTCACATCAACCAGCTCTCGTTCCGCTGGAGCACCTTGCTTGTACAGGGACCTCAATCGGCTGATAACTTCTGCCGCGCGGTTTGCGTCGTGCACAATCCTCCTGGCCGCCGTGCGCGCCTCCTGCACATCTGGTTCGTCCCGCGCGAGCCAACGCAAGCAGGCATTGGCGTTATTGATTGCCGCAGCGAGGGGCTGCCTTAGCTCATGCGCCAGAGAGGCGGACAGCTCTCCCAGCATGCTGACCCGGTTCACATGTGCGAGATCCGCCTCTAGCCGACGCAATCGCTCGCGCTCTTCTTCAGCCCGCTTGCGCTCGCTGATGTCGTTGTTGGTCACGAGGATCGCAATCGGCGCGCTCTTGTCGTCGCGCTGCAATGACCACCGGCTGGCAACCGTCAGCTGGGTTCCGGACTTTGTTGTATGCCCGAGCTCGCCTTCCCAGCGTCCTGCGAGCACCAACTCTTCCTCGATTTCGTCAAAGCGCGCCGGAAAGACGGTCTTAAGCAACTCATGAGCGACCTCGCCAATCGCTTCCTCTGCCGTCCAGCCGTACAACGCTTCCGCACCACGATTCCAGTACCTGATAATTCCATTCATTTCACGGACAAAAATCGCGTCACGCGTCAAACTGAGAAGATTAGCCTGCTGCCTAAGAGTTTGTTCGGCGCGCTTGCGCGTGGTGATATCGCGGACGGCAGCGGAGACCAACGTCCCCTCCTCCGTCTCCAGCGGACTGAGGCTGATCTCGACCGGAAATCCCGTTCCGTCTTTCCGCCGTCCGTACAAATCCAGACCCTCGCCCATCGGCCGCATCCGAGGCTGGGTAAAGAACGCGGCGCGATATTCAGGGTGTCGGGCCCGAAACCGTTCCGGCACAAGTATCTCAATGTTCTGCCCCAAGAGCTGTTCCCGCTGATAGCCAAACAGTTTCTCCACCTGGGCGTTGACCAAAACGATCTGGCCCTGCCGATTGGTTACGATCATGGCATCCGGAGCGGCTTCCAGAAGCCCACGGAATTTCTCCTCGGCTTTCTTGCGCTCGGTGATGTCCGTTACTGCCCCCATCAATTCCAAGTCATCCGATTCGCCGAGCGCCGACGGATGACCCACAACGCGAACCCACTTCACAGAACCATCTGCCATCAGCAGCCGGTGTTCAAAATCAAAATCCTTCCTTTCCCGGGACGCAGCCTCGACTATCTTCTGGATCCGCGTCCTATCTTCCGGGTGAGTTCGCTGCAGTATCCGTTCCAGCGTAGGTGGGCTGGTTGGTTCAAAGTCGAAGATCCGAAATGTCTCCGCGGACCAGAAAATCTCTCCGCTCGATACTTGCCAGCCAAAACTGCCGGTGCGGCTTAACCTCTGGGCTTCCGCTAAGTAGGCCTCGTTGCGTTGCAGCGCCTCCTCGGCCCGCTTACGCTGGCATCGCTCCTCGGCTTCGCGCAATGCCCGGCGAACTGAAGGCCCAATTCTCGAAAGACGCGTCTTGAAGACATAGTCTGTGGCCCCCATTTTGAGAGCTTCAATCGCCATTTCTTCGACCAGGGTCCCGGACACGAAGATGAATGGGACGTCCGGACGAACCTCTTGCGCAATTTTCAACGCAGAAATGCCATCAAACAAGGGAAGCGTGTAGTCCGCCAGGATCAGGTCAAATCCACCCTGCTGAAGGAATGCGACGAAGCTGGCCTGAGTGTCTGCACGCGTCAAGTCGCAGACAATGTCTTCGGCTTCCAGGCTTGCCTGAACAAGCTCTGCGTCCCTGGGTTCGTCTTCAAGATAGAGAATTCGCAATAGTAAAATCCCCAGTCGAATTGAATCAATTCATCCCTGGTGCTTCTGCATTTCGCGACTATCGTTCCCTATTTCTTTTTTATGCTTCCCGGTGGTGGTTCATTGATAATCGCCCAAAAAATCCCGAGCTCCTTGATGGCGTTCACGAATTCGTGAAAATCCACCGGCTTCACCACATACGCGTTAACGCCCAGTTGATAGCTGGCCACCATATCTTTTTCTTCATGGGATGACGTGAGCACGACCACCGGAATCATCCTCAGTTGTTCATCCCGCTTGATCTGCCTCAGCACTTCGAGTCCATCGACCTTCGGCAGTTTCAGATCGAGCAGGAGGACCGCGGGATTCTCGCGAGCGCGTCGCATGTAGTTCCCCCGGTAATATAGATAATCCAGCGCCTGTTCGCCATCGGCAGCGACAACTACCTCGTTCGCGAGATTGTATTCATCCAGAGCCGTCAGCGTAAGCTCCACGTCTTTCTGGTCGTCTTCGACAAGTAAAATGCGTCCTATAGCTTCCATTTGTCAGTTAGCTCCCGTGATTTTGGAAAGTGAGAAGTAGAAGGTGGCGCCGCTATTCACCGTGGCTTCCGCCCAGACACGGCCGCCATGCCGGTGTACGATGCGTTGGACCGTAGCCAACCCGATACCCGTGCCTTCGAAGGCTTCCTGCGGGTGAAGCCGCTGGAAGACGCCGAACAGCTTATTGGAATATTTCATGTCGAATCCGACCCCGTTGTCTCGAACGAACAGGACCACGTGATCGTGTTTGTGTTCGGTGCATCCGACCTCGATTTCGGCCTGGGGCCGTGTGCGGGTGAATTTTACTGCGTTGGAAATCAGGTTGACCAGCGCCAGCCGCAACATGGAGCGATCTCCATACCACTCGGGTAATGGATCTATCTTCCAGACGATCTTGCGCCCACTGGCATCCTGGCCGACCTCGGCCACGGCTTCTTGTACGAGCTGCTTCAGGCTGAGATTGGAATTGTGGGCCTCGGCACGGCTGATCCGAGAAAACGCGAGCAGGTCGTCGATCAGGCTACCCATCCGTTTTGCTGCTTCCAGGATCATCGTCAGGTATCGCTGACTCTTTTCATTGAGAGACGAAGCCGCGCTCTTGCTCAGAAGCTCGGCAAAACCTGCCGTGTGGCGTAGTGGGGCGCGCAGGTCGTGGGATATGGAATAGGCAAAGGCTTCCAGCTCCTTGTTGCTGGCTTCGAGCGCGCTGGAACGTTTTGCAAGCTCCTGGTTGAGCGCTTGGATCTCCTGCTCCCAGCGTTTTCGTGCGGTGATGTCGTTGCCGGTTTCGAGGATCGCGACCGGGCGGCCCTGTTGATCACGCTGCAGGGACCACCGGCTCGCCACGATCACTTCGACGCCGTTCGCCTTGGTGTGCGTGAGTTCACCCTCCCATCGATCCGTCTGCACCAACTCCTCCCAAATTTCCTCGAACGGCTTTGGGAAAAGGGTGTGCAGGAGATCTGCGGGTCGCTGGCCAATCGCTTCCTTTTGTGTCCATCCGTAGAATTCTTCCGCTCCTCGATTCCAGTAGGTGATGATCCCATTGATATCCCGGACGAAAATCGTGTCATGCGTCAGATCTAACAGGCTAGCCTGCTGGGTTCGTTGTGCCACTTCGATTTCGAGCTTATCGCGAGCTTGACGAAACTCTGCCTCGACACGCCGCTGGATCGTGGCGAACCACGGAATGAGTGCGATGAATGCGGCAAGAATGATGAAATACGGGATCGCGGTGGCTTCGATGTACAGGCTATAGAGGGGCGGCACGAAGAAATAGGCGACGGACATTAAGGACACGATGGCCGCCAACACCGCAGGGCCTGGTCCTCCGTACCAAGCAGTGACAGCGACCGCAAAAAGAAGCAGCAGACCCGAGGCGTCCCGGAAATGGAAATGCTGCAGCAGCAGCGCCGCCGCCAATGCGACACCGACGGAAACAACCGCAAGCCCGTAGCGTTGGAGATGCATCCGGCGCTCCGGCCCGATTGTATCAAGCAGTTGTGGCAAGAAGCCTGCCAGCGGCGGCCATACGTGACAGTAGCTCTTCAGATACGGATGGCCGGATGCGGTAGTTTGTGGGAGTAACCCCGATCCGGTTTGTGATCGCGGACGGCATTGTATCGATGGAAGGAAGCGGGCCTCTTAACGGCACCCCACGCCTTATGGGAAAGATTGTGCTCGCGGATGACCTGGTGGCTGCTGATGCAACTTGCGCACGGTTGATGGCTTTCGAATCCGGCCGAATCACGCACATACGAGAGGGATCGAGATTCCCAGGCAACGCTTCTCCTGCATTCATCCACTAGGTTGGAGACCCAGGCAATGCTCGCGCGACTCCGTTCCAGGTGGTGCCCGAGTTTCGATACCTTCATGCTTCTTGACCCCCATAGGCTCCGCTGTAGCTGAGTTTCAGCGAAGTGCTGCATTGCGCCTATGGAGGTGTGGTTGCTTGGTCGGGTCTTAGGTTAGCGGTGAATGCCAACGTGTTGGCAACAGCTCAGCCTTCCGGCACGGTCCGGCATCATCGCACTTCATTCCGTCAGCTATGTGGCTTCCTGCTCAGACACTTGCGAGCCAGAGTGCCTCGCCCTACTCGGTATCTCGTTTGCAACGAGGTAGAGCTGTATCAACGGACTCTGAGCAGGTGGGTCTACCAGGTAGTGGGGGGGCGGCCTGGATTGGGCAGTCGGAAAGAACATACAGAATCCGGCCGGTCGAAGTGGGCTATCTGTACACCCACTTTGGGTCAAATCACGTCGTTGGCTACTCCGCCAGCCAGAACAATTTCAAGTACGTGACTGGCGGCAACTTTCACTTTCGGTAGCGGGTCAGAAGTACCTAGATTGCAATTTTCCTCGGGAGGCGTTTGCATGTTCGGTACACCCCATCGGTTTTTGGTTGGCCTGATGTGCGCAAGTCTTCTCGTCGCTCCGGCCGCTTCCGCTGGGGCTGAGTTGAAGGAAAAGACCGTGCAGAGTTGGAATGCGTACATTCAGACGGTAGATGCACAGATGCACAGCCGCGTGCAAGGCTCCTTCCTCTGGGTTGACGAGGACCCGGCCCGCGCTGAAGGCGTTCGAGCGGGTAAGATTCCGGTTTCGCCGGTCGGTAAGAAAAATCCCAAGCCCGTGCCGTCGGGCTTGATCCACGATTGGGTAGGAGCAGCCTTCCTCCCCAATGCCCGGCTGGCAGACGTTTTGTCTGTAGTTCGCGATTACGATCATTACAAGGAGTTTTACAAACCCATGGTTGTCGATGCCAAGTCGCTTGGCACTGAGGGAGGCTGCGACAAATACTCGATGCGCGTGGTGCACAAGGAAAGTGTGGCCGAGACCGCACTCGACACCGAATACCAAGTCTGCTATCTCCAGCTTGACGAACTACGTTGGTCCAGCATCGCGCACTCCACGCGCGTGCAGGAGATTCAGCATTACGGCCGGCCTGATGAGCAGGACCTTCCACCAAACCAAGGCAACGGCTACGTCTGGCGCCTCTACACCGTTACCAGGTGCGAAGAGAGAGACGGTGGCGTCTATGTTGAGTTGGAGGCGATTGCCCTGAGCCGAGACATTCCAGGCGCGGTTCGCTGGATGGTCGATCCCATTGTACGGAGGGTATCGAGGAACACTCTACTAATCACTCTCCAACAGATGGAAGAGGCCGTGCGTTCAACAGTCGAGACCGCAAACCGAATAGCAAAACCAACCACCGTCGCAACCCCCAACACTCGAGGCACAGTCGCTCCGACCGGCAGGACAGGAAACAGCTACGCCGCACGTCAGAAGCCTTGACCACGAGCGGCATGGGACTACCGACAGCGATCTGTATCGAGACAGCTATCGGACTTTCGGAGATTCTAACGGAGGTGTAAGTATGAAGCTTGGCCGCGTTATCTCGCTATGGGTGTTATTTCCTATCCTTTCGTCTGTTATCGCCTTCGCTAAAGCGGAGGGGAAGTGGGAGTCGACTAAGAATAGTTGCAACTGCAACGCCCTCTTAATTATCAGCAGATGGGAAGATGGATCGCCGATCGGAACAATGACCTGTGCGGGCGCTCAAAGCGCCATGGACAACCTCCTTGTGGATGGCGACCATATTTCGTTTTCCGTAGACCGAGGGGATAACTACCAAACCGTTACTTATGATTATGAAGTGACCGTCAGCGGCGACAGCATGATCGGTACTTGCACAAACGAAGAAGTACCATCTGAAAAGCTGGCCTTCAGTGCAAAGCGGCGCTCAGGAGACTGATTACAGGATTTGTTCCGGAGGTTGGGATGACTCTTGTTTAGCCCAACCGCTCCGATGATCCGCCTCTTGTCCTGCTGCTAAATACTCCAGGACTCCTGGCTTGATCTCCCCGGGCCTATTTTGAGGCTTTCGATGTGACCCTGCGCAGAAGGAATTCTTGGGCCAGGCTGCTGATCACGCGTTCGGCGGTCCCAACGGCAAAGTTCCCGAACACCAGGCCTACCCCGCGATTCGACTGAGGATAATAGGCGTTCGAAATGGCAGCCGATGCCAGGTCGCCACCCAGGCTTGAGTAATTTGGCTGCAGATGGCCGTTGTCTCCCAGGCAGACAAACGGGTGAGAAAGTGCATGGAAAATGCGAGATGTCGTTGTTCCCGTGCCTTGATAGAAGTAACGTGGGTCCTGGTGCAGAAGCGATGGCAGGATTGCCCCGCCAATCATGATGTCGCTAAAACCATTGGCAGCAGTGACTCCAAACCGCTGGCCGTATCCCTTCGCGCCCTGCTGGAAGTCTGGGCTGTTTGCCGCCTGGCGTACCCCAGCAACGAAGCCTACACCCATGGCGGTTACTGGATCAACGGAGACTTTCATAGCAAGCTCGAACTTGAGTTTTCGAGTGAGCGGCTCGGGCTGGCGGTCGTAGCTAACATAAAAATTGGGGATGACGCCCAAGACACGCTGTTTTTCTGCCGCTCGGACCTGTTCGGTAGCAACCTCTACAGACGAGAAACCCACGTCAACGGAGGTTTGTACCGCTTCAAGCCGGAGCTTGCAGCCGGTCAGGATTTTGTACTGGCCTGGCTCGACCACAATGGAGGGTGAGCTCCAGTCTGCAAATCCGTTGGCATGGATCGTAACTCGGTAAGGAACTCCTGACCTGACATCGCGCACTTCGAAGAAGCCATTCTCGTTCGCCACGGTGGTATAGCGGTCGCTGGATGCAGGGCCTTGCAGAATCACAGTGGCGCCCGGAACGGGATCGTCGTTCGGATCGGTTACCGTTGCACCAATGTTGCCGGACCGCTCTTCTGGGGTCGGTACCTTTTGTGCCAGTGTCGGGGTTGTCAACGCCAATGCAAGCCCCGCACATAGTAGAAAGGACTGGAGCGCCTTCAACAGATTCGGAATATACGTATGCATGTTCAAAGCATCACCCTTGTGGTCTGCACTAGTAACCAAAGTCGCGGTCGACCTGGCTAAGCGTCTTCGCTTAGCCAGCGATAATGCAGCTAACGTGCCACGCCAGTTCGGTGTAAGTTATTGAAGGGAGGAGTCGTTCGAGCAACGGTGACCCGGTGGGCTGCCGGAATATTAGGCAGTGACAGATCGTGGGCATCGGTTGACTAGCGTAAACTGTGGCGCGAGTCATTTCAGAGGTATCCGCGTAGCGCAGGGCGCCGAGCATTTTGCCTGGGAAGGAACAGTTCCGTCCTCCGCCCAAGATAGGCCGGGGATCAGAATGTACAGCGCTGCCGCTATCGCCAGAATCAGCATCGCGATTTTCGTTATCTTCATAACTTGTCCTAGTTCAGTGTTGCCGGACTTGCAATCCGTACTTCCATCATGCTCTTGGCCGGCTCATTCGCGGGAGCGGTCGGCTGCTGTGGCGCATACTTGGAAGCACACTTCGCCTGCAGTTGTTTGGCGTGGAAGACGCCGTCGTGACCGAAGCTGCCCTCAGCCAATGCCTGAGACTTGTCTTTGAAAGTATCGGGCGGCGCTTCCGTTCCGCTGTACACCACGTTCAGGGATTGGTCGTTTTCTACCATGACAAATTCGACTCTGCTGCCTGTACGCTTGATCGAGCCGGGCTGAACGCTTCCGCCCACGCGTAGCCGCCTGGTATAAGCGGAATCGCCCATGCCACGCAGTTCCTTGATGGTGACATAGTAGCTCTTGCTTTCCTGCACGCCGGTGTACGCCAGGTACCCCATGGCTAGAAGTATGACAACGGTTGCGCTGCCGAACTTTAGATACTTGCTGGTGTCGCGCGACATAAAAAACTCCTGCTCCGATCAGACTGTCTTCCTTGAGTGGCCGCGGCGACGCTAACCACGCACCAGGCCTGCATTACAACGGCAGGTCCTGCTTAGGCCGTGGGACCCGATTTCAACGTATGGCTACTGGGCAGGGAAGTCTGCAACAGCACTGACTTGATATAGTTTTCGCCCGCGTACATCATCTGCTTCCACATGACGTAGGCTCGATCTCCTTCGTTCAAAAAGTTAACGGCCTGTTGCTGATCCAGAAACCTTCCTTGTTCCTGCATGAACTTCATCAGATGGATGGTTGTAATCTCAGCGACAACCTTTTCGCGTTTCTTCCTTGGTATCATTGGCTCCCCCACAGTTCTGCGATGCTCAACATTGAGGACGCCCATGCAAATGCGTCTTTCGTCTGCGAGTGGTTGCAATTGATGAGCCCGAACCGCGAATGCGACGTTGCTGAAGCAGAACGGCTTACAGCCGGAGCTGGACTTTGTGCCAGACGGTCTGGTGGGGACATTTTGGCACTTGCCGGATTTCGTAACTGTTGCCGCGTCGATAACCCAGACAAGCACGAACTCCAGATGGCAATTCGATTGCCCCCTTTCTGTGAAGGCATAGAACATGAACATTTTCGGACGTGCGGCTAGGTTCTCGAAGCCTCGATTCGGCAAGCAGATTTTCGTTTCCCTGTTGTCGTTGGCTCTGGTGTTCGCGACTTGGCCTCAGCAGCTGTCGGCCTGTCAAGACGGGCCAGCCCCGACGCAGGCCGCGGAGGCGTCCCGACACGCGCAACAGACTCCCGAGCAGTTGCAGCAGTTGGTTGCGCCGATTGCGCTTTATCCGGATTCGCTGGTGGCGCAGATCCTGGCGGCTTCGACATTTCCTGAGCAAGTCGTCGAGGCCGACAGGTGGCTGCAAGCGCATCCCGATTTGAAGGGCGACGCTTTGGGCCAAGCTGTGGACCAACAACCCTGGGATTCCAGCGTCAAGGCGCTCACTGCATTTCCATCCGTCCTGGGGAATATGGACAAAAACCTCTCTTGGACATCATCTCTAGGCGACGCCTACTACAACCAGGGACAGGATGTGATGGATGCCATCCAAGTAATGCGCCAGCGGGCACAACAAGCCGGCACTCTTAAGACCACGCCGCAGCAAACCGTAACTACGCAAGACTCGACGATCATCGTTGAGCCTGCTAACCCTGAGGTGGTTTACGTCCCCGCGTACGATCCGTGGGTGGTTTATGGAGATCCCATCGTGGCGTGGCCGGGGTGGTATCCGTATCCCGGAATCTGGTATGACGACGCCTTCCTCTGGTTCGGAGTCGGGTTCGGAGTCGGTTGGTTCGGAGGTTGGGGATGGGGTTGGGGTCATTGGGGATGCGATTGGCATAACCGAAACGTGAACTATAACCACAATCGGTACTACTCCCGGAGCAACACCTTTTATAACCGGAACAACTACTACCGAGGTGGAGGCGCGCCTAGCGGAGTTAACGGCGAGCACGGCGGAGCTTCTGCCCACACCAACCCGGGGACCAGGCCTTCCAACGGGGACACCGGAGCGGGCGGCGGAGTTTACAACCGTCCCGGCGCAACGCCCCGTCCTTTTGGCGGAAACCCCGATGCGGCTCGAGGATACGGTGAACCACACGGCCAGAGCGGCGTCCACTCTGGCGCCTTTAGCGGCTACGACCATGGCGGAGAAGCAAGGAGCTATTCATCACGCGGAAGCGGCAGCTTCGGTGGCGGCGCCCCGCGTGGCGGGGGCGAATTTGGCGGCGGAGGATTTCACGGCGGCGGCGGTGGCTTTCACGGTGGCGGTGGCGGGCACCGGTAATCGAGTGTCGTTATGTTCCTGGAAGTTTGTAAGAAATTGGAAATGGAGAGAAGCCGTATGCGGCGAATGAAGCGGAACTTCGACAAATCTGGTTGGGCCAATCTTACGAAATCGGCCGCTGTCGTTATCCTCCTGGTGGGGTGGTCTCCCATCCATTCCATGGGGCAGCAACCGGGCCAGAAAACATTTCCGTCGCCGGAAGACGCGAGCAACGCACTCGTCACAGCAGTGCAGAGTAACGACGAAAAAGCTATGCTCGATGTCCTCGGACCAGACGGGGAGCAGATCGTCTCCTCGGGAGACGAAACCGAGGACGCGCGCAGTCGCGCTGATTTTGTAGAGAGATATCAGGAAATGCATCGCCTGGTGAAGGAACCGGATGGAACTACTACCTTGTATATTGGCGCGAAGAATTGGCCCACGCCCATACCGCTCGTCAGCAAAGGCAATTCGTGGTATTTCGACACCGAGGCCGGCAAGAATGAAATTTTGTACCGGCGAATTGGCCGGAATGAAATGTCGGCCATTCGCGTCTGCCAGGAGCTGGTGGCAGCGGAAAAGGAATATTACTCCACCCAGCATAACGAGTACGCCCAGAAGATCTTCAGCGATGAGGGGCAGCACAATGGCCTTTATTGGAAAGCTGCCGAGTGCGAGCCCCAGAGCCCCATCGGGCCGCTGGTGGCATCGGCCGTTGCCGAGGGCTATGCAAGAAACCTAGACGGCGCTCCCACTCCTTACCGCGGTTACTATTACCGCATCCTGATGCGCCAACGGAAAAATGGCCCAGGCGGCGCGAAACTTTACATCGCGAACGGCAAGATGATCGGGGGTTTTGCTTTCGTGGCCTATCCGGCGGAATACGGGTCGTCGGGAGTAATGACTTTCATCGTTAACCAGGATGGGGTGGTGTATCAGAAGGACCTCGGCGAAAGGACATCTGTTGTCGCTAGAGCTATGAAGGAATACAACCCCGATTCCACCTGGCAAAGGGCCGAAGGGCAGCAGCAGGAGAATGCTGACGACCTAAAAATCAAGTAAGAAGCCCTCTGTAGCTGCACTCGCCAGCGGACTTCAATGCCATTTCGATACTTGCAGGACGTGCCTCTCCACAAGCCCCATCTCGCGCTTGAGAGGTGCCAGCCTGAAAGCTGTGGAGGAGGGAAGGTCGTCGGGTGGCCTTCAGGCGACTCGGCGCGGGTCTTCAAACAGACGCGCCGTGGCAGCCCCGAAGATGAAGCCTCCGATGTGCGCCAAATACGCCACTCCGCCCGTCTGTACTTGTGCCACCGCACCAGCGTTGAAGAGCTGGGTGAGGAACCAAAAGCCGATCAAGAGTGCGGCCGGAATGAATGTGATCCGCACAAACACAAATATCAATAGAATCGTGAGAATCCGATCGCGAGGATAGGTGACCAGAAACGCGCCCATCACCGCGGCGATCGCGCCGCTCGCGCCCAGGTTTGGGACGGTGGAATGGGGATCGGCTGCGATTTGGGCCAGCATAGCCACCAGCCCGCCGGCGTTGTAGAAAACAAAATACCGCCATGGACCCATCGCGTCTTCGATCTCGGGACTGAAGGCCCATAAGTAGATCATATTGCCAATGATGTGCAACCAACTGCCGTGCATGGACATTGACGTCAAGATGGTGATCCAGTGATGGCCGGAAGTAATCTGTGCGGGGATCGCCGACCACTTCGTCACGAAAGCGTCGCCTCCCATCAGCTCCAACACGAAAACGAAGCCATTCACGAGGATAATAAAGACCGTGACGAGGGGGATGCGCGTAGGGCGTCGAGATGCGTCACTTAAGGGAATCATGGTTCCCCATTCAGTCTTCCTCCATTCGTCGGGACAGAAATCGGCCTCACCAGGCGCCTTTACTAGCGGTGCCCATGCGAGAAAACTTCAGGTTGCGCTTGATTGTAGCTCTTCGAGTTGATCGAGTTGCCGCAGCGCCTCGAAGACCCGCTGCGCCTCATGTTCATCCACTACCGTCAAAGCGAAGCCTACGTGAACCAGCACGTAATCCCCCACGCGAGCTTCAGGTGTGTAGTCCAGGCAGACTTCCCTGGGAATGCCGCCGAAATCTACCTTGCCACGGCGCAAACCAAGATTCTGCTCCTCCTGGATTCTCAGGATTTTGCCCGGTATCGCCAGACACATGCCACAGCCTCAGTTCTCGAATTGTCCAATGGAAATCGCTTGGCCAAGTGCAATTCTGCCATTGTTCGCCGGCACTTGGTTCTGCGAATCTGATTCGGGTGTGACAAATCTAGATCTGGCACCCGGCAACCACCAGAGATTCGGCTGGAGCGGAGCATGCCGGCGGGAGCAATTGATGCCGCGCTCGACCAGCAAGCGAGCGATGTTATCGACAGCAAGCGAGCAGGCGCCCAGCACGGAGGGGCTAATGCCCTTGCCGAAGTCGCACGACTCGGGAACGACGCCGACGATGATAAGTTCGGACGGGGTTTCACCAGAAAGCCTCAAATGCGCCAGGGATTCCTGAAGTCCTGGGTCATGGTCCGTCAGACGAAGCTGAGCCCGGCGAGCCAGAAGGTCCGCTTCGCAGTAGATGGACAGCGTTCCTGGCTTCTCGTCCGCCTGCACAGCATCCGCGATTACGACCAGCTCCGTCCCGTACAGATAAGGCGCGAGATCCAATCCAGGTGTGCCCAGGTCGAGGATTTCAACATTCGGGCCGCATTCATATTCGCAACGAAACCCTTCGACAGCCAATGGACCAAAGCCGTCATCGCCCATCAGCACGTTCCCTAACCCTATAACACAAACGCGCTTCGGAGTTGGCAATGCCGTGCATCGCCGGAATGGCGGGGGCTCAAGCTTCATGGCACTCCTCCGCAGCCCCTCGATCGCCGCTCGAGTTCATAAGACTTTCACCTTAGCGATTTCACGGCCGCTTGCATCCAGCGTGTGACACGCGCAGGCCATGCACGGATCGAAGGAGTGCACCGTACGGAGCACTTCCAGCGGCTTCACCGGGTCGGCCACCGGGTTGGCAAGGAGCGAGTTCTCGTACGGCCCGGCAACGCCTTTCTGGTCACGGGGGCTGGCGTTCCAGGTAGTCGGCACAACCGCCTGGTAGTTGGAGAAAGCCCCTTTGTCAATGACCACCCAATGCGAAAGCGTGCCGCGTGGCGCTTCATGCATTCCCACACCTTGAACCTCGTGCTGCGGAAATTGAGGCGGGTTGTACGTGGTGTCGTCGCCTTTGAGAATGTTGTTGGTGAGCAACTGCCAGTGCTCGAGCGCGAGGTCAGAGAGCATGGCCGAGCGAATCGCGCGGGCGAGGTAACGCCCCATTGTGGACTGCATGGTCTCCGGCGTTACTCTGGAGCCGTTTACCGAGGAGATTCGGCTGAAAGCGGTGTCAGTCCATTTACGCGTGAGGTTATGGCCGGAGGCGTAGCCGACGAGAACATTCGCCAACGGACCAACCTGCATCGGCTGATCGTCGTAGCGTGGCGCTTTTACCCACGTGTACTTCCCGTCTTCCCGGAAGTCGGTGTAATACGGATCTGTCTTGCCTTTCCATGGCTGCTGTAAACCTTGTCCCATATACCAGGCGTGCGTGACATCCTCGGCCACAGCCGCGCGGATGGGCTGGTCGTGCCAATCTTGAATCGGCCGCACGGAAGCAAGATTTCCGTTCATTATGACGCCGCCGGGAAGATCGAACTTCGTAGCCTTGGCATCCACCGGAAGGTCAGGGACGGCAAGATAATTTGCCACGCCGCGCCCGTAACGGAACCACTCGGGGTAAGAGGCGGCGAGCAGGCAGGCATCGACAAAATAGGCCTGTTGCACGAACGGGATCATTTCCTGGAACAGAGACTGCAACACCCCCAGGCGGTCCATGTTCATGGTCGCGAGGCTGTTCAGGTTAATCGCATTCATCACCCCACCGACAGCCAGGTTTTGAATGTGCGGGGTTTTTCCGCCAAGTATCCCGACGACCTGACAGGCTTTGCGCTGAAATTCCAGGGCCTGCAAATAATGAGCAAACAGAATCAGGTTCACTTCCGGGCTCAAGCGCATCGCAGGATGGCCCCAGTAACCATGGGAGAAAATTCCGAGCTGGCCGCTCCCAATTAAGCCGTTGACCTTGCCCTGGACTGCTGCGAGCTCGTGCCGGGAGTTTCCCGTCCAGTTGCTCACGGCGTCTGCGATGGACGCAGCGCGTGCGGGATCCGCCTTGGGAATGGTCGTGATGTCCACCCAATCAAGTGCGGACAGGTGATAGAAATGAACGATGTGGTCGTGGAGGGCGTGGCCGATGAGAATCAGGTTACGAATGTACTGTGCGTTCGCCGGAATCTCGAGCTGGAGCGCGTCTTCTACGGCGCGCACCGAGGCCATGGCGTGCACCGTGGTGCATACCCCGCAGAAGCGCTGCGCAAAGACCCAGCCTTCGCGAGGGTCGCGCCCATTCAGAATCGTCTCAATTCCGCGCCACATGGTGCAGCTTGCCCACGCCTTCTGCACGCTGCCGCCATCGACCTCGACATCGATGCGCAGGTGACCTTCGATGCGAGTTACTGGGTCGATAGTGATTCGGGCCATGGTGTTCCTCCTCTTGACTGGGCCGCCTGGCGGCGCTGTCGCACAAGTCTGAACATGTAATTCCAATCCTGGATTTCTCCGGGAAGCACTGCAAAGTACTTGACCGCCAGCCCAAAAGCCGCGATTCCGAGTGATATGTACCCGACTGTCATGAGCAATTCCGGCAGGGCTGGAAAATAGCTAGCCTCGCGCGCAGGGAAGAACGCAACGGTGGTGGGGATGAAGCGAAACAGTAGTCCCCCTAAACAGGCGAGCGTGGCCATGTTGAGCAGGCTCCGTGGTGTCTCGCGCACTGCATTGCGCCGGAGCGCGATGGCTGGGATGAGGATGAGCGTTGTCTCGAGGAGGAATAGCAGGCTCATCTTGTCGAGAGCAAAAGCATCGCGGAGTTGTCCCCGCCAAATGAGGTCGCCGAAGCGAACGGCGAGGAAAACGAAGCACATCCACGATAGCAGGTTGCCTAATTCCCCCAAGACTCCCAAGTCAAGCGGCCGCGAGTAGCGAAGAGAGGCCATGAGAAGCAGAAAGGTCACAAAGCCCAGCCCGCACAGACCTGCGGCGAGGAGATAGAGGAACGGCAGGCACGGTGTCTGCCAGAGAGGGTGGACCTTGCTGCCACCCAGAAGCATCAGCCCGCCCAACGAGGACTGGTGCATGAGGGGGAATACATACGCTCCAATGAGCATGAATGGATAGATCCGGCGCAGACGAGGAGCCCATCGCAGAAGAGACGCCTTGGTCGTATCGGTGCCCGTATAGTAAAAGCGTTCCAGAACCAGAGGAAGGTTTTCGAAGAGGAGGAACACTGCGCAGTAGACTGGCATGCAAAAGCAAATCTCGAGCATCGCCGATTCGGTGTTCCAGCGCCATGGAAGCACAATCCAATAAAAATTCCACGCACGCCCCACATCGAAGCCGAGAGCCACGAGGCCGGTCGCGTAGAAGAGGAAACCGCTCACGAGGGCGGTCCGCATGACCATGTGCAGCTTTTCCCGGTTGAAGACCCAGGCTGCCATGCCCACCGCGAGGGGGCCGGAGCCGAGGGCGGTCAGAGTCATGACATTGAAGGTCTTCCAGATCCCCCATGCATAAGCATCGTTCATCCCAACGAATGGACCGAGAGGGGAGAAGAACCGCACTAGGGCCAGGACGAGGCCGAGTGCGGCGAGCGCTGCGAAAAATAGGAGTGTCCGTGTAACCACCGGTTCGCGGTAGACGGGGACGCCCCGCTGCCAGTGGTTGACGAGAGTGGAACCAGTGGTGTCGTGTGCGCTCATAGCTGATCCTTGAGACCTGTTTGTTTCTCACGTTCAGGTCTCTCCGCCTCGTGGCGATTCCAGTTCCGCTTGATCACCGCGCCCAGAATCGCCGCCACCAGAATCGGCCCCGAAAGCCACTTGTAGATCACGGATGTCACCTTGGTAGCGTAATGACCTAACGAGGTCGAGCCGAGCTTGGGGAGGCCGATGTTCTCAAATGGAACGCTGGAGAGATAAAGCACCTGGGTTCCCCCCGCCTCATACTCTCCATACACCCGGTTCTCGAAATACTTATCCGGCGCGTTCGCGATGCGCTGCTTGCCCTTGGCCAAGAGGTCCACCCGCTTGCCGAAAATCACAGCTCCCGTGGGGCACACCGCGGTACAGGCGGGCTCCTCATTCTTCTTCAGGCGTTGGTCGAAGCAGAACTCGCACTTGACGACCTTAGGATTCCACTTGTCCCACTGAAACTTTGGCACATCGAACGGGCAGGCAACCTCACAGTAGCGGCACCCGATACAGAGCGAACTATTCCAAGTGACAGCGCCCCACTGGCTCTTCTTCAGGGCCCCAAATGGACAGCCGGTCACGCAGGCGGGATCGAGGCAGTGCATACACTGCCTTTTGACGAAGGCGAAGCCTCCACCCGGCTCCTTGTAAAGCTTGATGATGTTCTTGGTCTCGGAGTTGAGATCCGCAGGGATGTCCCAGAGACCGGAGGCCAGCGTCGTTTCAAACGGCAAGCCATTGGAGGTGTCCGGGGGCAAGCCATTGGCCTCACTGCAGGCCGTCATGCAGGCCCGGCAGCCGGTACAGATGCTGTTGTCGTAGAGCATGGACACGGCGTCCGGCGGGGCCACGGGGTGCGCCGGGTGCTCCTCTGCGACCGCGGACGTGACCAGCCCCCCGGCGACGGCGCCCCCGGCGCCGACAATCCCCAGGAGGAGCTGACGGCGATTGATCGAAGGGCTCATACCGATGCCTTTGGTCCCGTGCCTTCGCTACCCTCAGGTGTCTCAGGATCAGCGGGCGGGCCGGAGCCGGGCACGCTGTCATCGTCCCGCGCGGTGGAGAACTTGCGCGAGGCGACATAGCCCGCCCCCGCGAGCGCGCCAGCTCCCAGTCCGACCAGACCAGTTGCCAGCGGGCTGATTATGCCCTGGGGCGCGTTGATTGCTGGGTAGGTTTCAGGAGGTGTGGCTCGGGTATGAATTTGTATAACCTTGAACATCGGCACCCGGAACGCAATGCTCTTCTCCGTACATCCAATGCAGGGCGCGCCGATACCAATCGGCCAAACGTCAGGCATCTCATTAAAATGTCGCGTCGAGCATCCGGCGTGGGTGTCCGGTCCCTTACAGCCCATCTCATAGAGGCACCAGCCTTCGCGGTGACCCTGATCGCCGAATTGCTTCACGAAACGTCCGGCATCAAAGTGCGCCCGACGCGGACACTGCTCATGAATGTCGCGGTCGTAGGCGAACTTGGGCCGCTTTTCTCCATCGAGTTCAGGCAGCGTGCCGGAGTCGGCAAATTGCAGTACCACACCCAGCAGCGTGTAGGGATTCGGCGGACAGCCGGGAAGGTTGACAATCGTCTTGTTCGGCAGCAGATCAACCACGCCTACCGCCCCGGTTGGATCAGGATCGGCCGACGGGATCCCTCCCCACGCCGCACACGAGCCGATGGCGATGATAGCCGCAGCCTTTCCCGCAACGTCGGCCAGGACTTCCATGGCTGGCCGTCCGGCCAGCTTCATGTAAATGCCCTTATCCCGTGTGGGAATCGAGCCCTCGACGACGCATACGTATTTGCCGGAGTAGGTGTCCACGGCCTGCGCGAGCGCTTCTTCGGCCTGCCTACCCGAACCTGCCATTAACGTCTCGTGGTACTCGAGCGAGATGACGTTCAGAATCAAATCGCCTAGGTCCGGGTGCGAAGGCCGAAGCAGCGTCTCGGTGCAGCCTGTGCAGTCCTGAAAATGCAACCAGATTACAGGCGGACGAATAACTTTTCCGAGTCCTGCGGCGACGTCTTCTGGAGTTTTCTTGTCGGTGATAGCGAGGCCGAATGGCGCGGCGACCATCAGAGTCGAGCAAAATTGCAGGAAGGCGCGGCGGCTCACGCCACAGCGCATCAGGCGCTCATCAATGGTTCCGAGAGCTTTTGCGGAAGTAACGAGGCGGCCGAACATGAGCCTCCTTAGTTTTTATGGAAGGGTGAAGCCAAATTAAGTGCTGCAGCCGTTCAGCTCTTCCATCCGCAGCTATTTGCACTTCATTGTCCAAAACGCGGACGCGATTTTGCTGAGGCACAACGTCTTACAGCTTTAGCTCGATTCTGCGCTTGCATGCTTAGTGCCAACATCCTGGCACGTGCCGGATATAGACGGTTGCTACTTTGACAATATCCGTCCTTGGAGGATCGCCGGATGGCAACTCAGTTGCTTTACTCCATCTTGTAGGTCTGGCATAGGACTACGAGCTTTTTCCGAAGTCGGACCCTGGTAGCGGGGAAGTCATCATGAAGTTCAAGCTGAATTGCGGATTAGCCATTGGATTTTGCCTGGCAGCGTCAATCGCGTGGGCCGACTCTTTGGAGCTGAAGAATGGCAGTATGATCGAGGGCAAGTTCTTAGGTGGCACGGACAGTCAGATCACTTTCCAGGTCGGCTCGTCGGTCCAGACTTATAACCGCGCCGACATCGTCGCGCTCAAGTTTGATTCCGAAATGGTAGCAAGCGATATGCCGACGCGGCCGGCCAGTTCGTTTTCCAACCAGCCGGGGACGGTAGAGGATGCCGCAAAGAAGACACCCGTGTATGTCACTATCCAGGCAGGAACTGTTATTTGTGTGCTCACCATCGATGGCATCGATTCCACTCAGAACCATGTGGGGGATCGTTTCCAGGCCTCACTGGAAGAGCCGCTTATGGCGGACGGCAACGTGATAGTCCCCAAGGATGCCGATGTTTATGGGCGACTGGTGGAGTCGAAGGAGTCGGGGACGTTCACCGGTAGGTCGGAGCTACAGCTAGAGCTGACGGAGATCGTGGTGAATGGACAGACGGTGCCGATCGTGACAGGAGAATACGAATTGACTGGCAAGTCGCGCGGGGCGAGCACCGCGAAGAGAACGGTGGGCGGAGCGGCGGTGGGATCGATCATCGGCGCCCTTGCCGGTGGCGGCAAAGGCGCGGCTATCGGCGCGGGGGTCGGCGCGGGCGTAGGAGCAGGGTCGGAAATAATAACGAAGGGAGACCAGGTGAAGGTACCCAGCGAGACGCTGCTCGATTTCACGCTGCAGCAGGATGTATCGGTGCCGACTCGCCCGAGCTAGTTCTTGGTATAGATTCGAAGTTAGTATGCTCTGGCCAGGAATTGCATCGACTGCGGGAGGATTCAGTGAAGCACCTACGAATTGGCAGGCTCGGTCAGCTTTCGGCACCGCTGGTGCTGATCGTGCTATTTTGCGGATCCGGATGCAACTCAACAAGCTCGGCTCAGACTCAGCTTGCAACATCCACTACCAATAGTGCGAGGACACCAGCGCTGAGCTCGGAAAGTCAAGCCTGGCTGGGCGCAGCCATTAGCAGCGGCAGCTTCCCCGACTTGCGCTGGCCTGAATTCAGCGATTACAGCCAGCATGTGAAGAAATTCTACGAACTCAACGGTAATTCGTTGTGGTGGGTCAATGGCATGGAGCCAACTCCACAGGCGCGGCAGGTGATCGCGCTGCTGCTCCAAGCTGACCAAGAGGGGCTTTCCGCAGACGACTATGACGCTTCCCGGTGGAACGATCGGCTGGCAAAACTTAAACCTTCGACCCCGCGACCGGTGGAGACGGATGCTGTGAAATTTGACCTCGCGCTCACGGTTTGCGCGATGAGGTACATCTCCGACCTCCACATTGGCAAGGTGAATCCCAAGCACCTTGCCTTCGCATTCGATGACGAGTCCAAGAAATACGATCTGGCTGAATTTCTCAAAGATCACGTTGCGAACGGGAGCGACGTTGCCGGAGCACTGGCTCAAGTAGAGCCTCCGTATCCCGGTTACCGCCGTACGATTCAAGCTCTCCAAACCTATACGGAGCTTGCGAAGAAAGATGATGGGAAGCAACTCCCTCCCATAACGAAAACGATCGCACCCGGCGATGCCTATGCGGGCGTCCCACAGCTCACGGAGAAGCTCCGGTTGGTCGGCGACCTGCCGGCTAACGCCACCGTTCCGGCTGATCAATCAACGTATTCAGGTGCGCTGGTGGAGGCCGTGAAGAACTTTCAGCGCCGGTGTGGCCGCGATCCGAACGGGCGCATTGACGCTCAAACCCTGGCTGACTTGAATGTTCCCCTCAGCCGCCGAGTCCGGCAAATGCAATTGACCCTGGAGCGATGGCGTTGGTTGCCGCCCATCTCTCAACCGCCTGTCGTGGCGAACATCCCTGAATTTCGTCTACGCGCCTACGACAAGGACTTCAAGGTCGCTGTGGCCATGAACGTCGTGGTAGGGAAAGCCTACGGCCACCATACCCCGGTGTTTAGCGACACCATGCAGTATGTTGTCTTCAGGCCATACTGGGAGGTGCCGAGCTCCATCACCCGAGGGGAACTGGTTCCGCACATTGCTCGCGACCCCGGCTATGTGGGGAAGAAGGGATTCGAGCTTGTGGACAGCCAACAAAGGGTGGTTAGTGACGGGACGGTATCGAGCGAAGAACTCAGTCAAGTCCGGGCCGGAAAGCTTTTCATCCGGCAAAAGCCGGGCGCAAAGAACGCACTCGGCCAGGTGAAGTTTGTCTTCCCAAATAGCTACAACGTGTACATGCACGACACTCCATCAACCGAATTCTTCGCAAAGTCCCGGCGGGATTTCAGCCACGGCTGTATTCGGCTGGAACACCCCGCTGACTTGGCTGTGTGGGTCCTGCGCGACAATCCCGGCTGGGACCTCGATCATGTTCGCGCGGCCATGAACGGCAGCAAGACCCAGCAAGTCAATCTCGCGCACCCGATTCCGGTCCTGATCGTCTATGGCACTGTTGTCGTGCCGGAAGATGGAGTCGTTTACTTCTACGATGACATCTATGGGCACGACGCCGCCCTGGAGAAGGTACTTGCTAAGGGCTATCCGTATCCCTGGTGAGAGCTAACTACCACTGACGCACGCGTCCCACGTCCACGTGTACAAAGTCGGAACTGCGATAGTAACCGACTCCCCCGCGATGTAGGCGCAGCGCGGCATCCCGTACGGCTGAGGTGGAAACTCCCGGTAGGCGAATGTCGATGGCTTCTGCCTGCATGTGGAGACTGTGGCGAGCAACACCCGTATGGGCGCTGCGCGTACGCAGGAATTCGTTGCTCCACGGCGTGCGATATCCGCAGATTACGTCGATCTCGCCGCCGGAGTCGTTCAAAGACGCGGTCAGGTCGTGGAGGAGGTCGAATAACTCGGGATCGAAATGATGCACCTCTCCCGTGCGATGGTCGCGGAGATAGTGGTCGAGCTCGGCCAGCGCTTCGGGTATGTAATCTTCGCCACGCCGGTAAACGATATCGAGCCGTTCATTAGTGTGGGTGTGGTAAAAGCGAAGCCGGTATTCAGTCGCGGAGGGGGCTGAAGGCTGCGACGACCGGCCCAGCGGCGCGGTTAGTAACAACATGACAAGAGACAACGTGTATTTCAGGGCGCCTGATCTCATTCTTGTAGAAGAAACTCCCAATTCGCGCTCGAGTCGTATCGCCAACTCTGCGCTACGTTATTGCTTGCTCTGTCCCCCGACCGTGAAGGGATCGCTCATCTCAGCCAAGGGTAAGACCTGATAGGTGGCGAAGTTGTAAACCGGCGACATGGCTAGCAGACGATCCAGTCCTTCGTTGGAGGCGACCTTATAGATCTAGGCTCCGCCGTGGCTTCCCACCACGTGATAGCGGCATTCCAGCTTGCCGTCCGCTTCGGGCTTCTCGCCGTACTTGGGCTGCTCCGCAATCGCGCGAACCACGTCAGGGGTCAACCGTTCATCGAAATGCCAAAGGACAAGAAACTTCATCGGATCTCTCCGTGGGCTGCGCGCTAATTCTCAATGATAACAGAGGCTACGTAATGTCAATGTCGCAGCCGCAACCGCCGCTAAGACTGAATTGTCGTGATCGGAGCAACTACTTGTGGCGAGCGGCTTGTCGGCCAAGCCTCGACCTGTATCACCGCGAGATCGCCTAAGGGACGCCGAAATCACGTTCCCGTAGCGGGCACTTTCAGTTCCTCAGCTACGGTCGGCAAGGTGAAATGAAAGGTAGCACCCCGCCCAGAGTTGGGTGTTGCCCATAGACGGCCGCCGTGTGACTCGACGATGGAACGGCTGATCGCCAGCCCCATGCCCGAGCCCTGCGGTTTAGTCGTAAAGAAGGCATTGAAGATCTGGTCGGCCTTTTCGGCCGGCAGTCCTACGCCCGTGTCGCTCACCAAAATCAGCACTTGGCCATTCTGGTACAGTTCCGATTTCACGGTAAGGACTCCGCCCACCTCCTTCATGGCCTCGATAGCATTGAGCATGAGGTTCATGAGCACCTGCTGCAGTTGCACACGGTCGGCGGTAATTTTGGGAAGGTCGGCGACAAGATCCGTGCTTATCGAAATTGCATACCGGTTGGCCTCGCCCCACAGCAGCATAACCATTTCGTCGACAATCTCGTTCACCTGGACCAACTCACGTTTTGGAGAAGACTTCTTGTAAAACAACCGTAAGTGCTCGATGATGTCACCGGCACGCATGCCGTCCTCTACAATTCTTCGTGTCGCCTGGCACGCCTCTTCTACATCAGGCTGGTCGCGCATAAGCCATCGCAAGCTGGCGTTCGCGTTGAAGACGGTAGCAGCGATAGGCTGTTTAATTTCGTGGGCCAGCGATGCGGCGAGCTCGCCCATCATGCTGACGCGATTCACGTGTGCGAGGTCTGCCCGTAGTCCCTCGCGCTCTTGTTCCGCGCGCTTGCGATCTTCAATGTCGAGCATGACTCCATACCATTGGACGATACTTCCTCGCCTGTCCCGCACCGGCACAGCCCGCACCAGGAACGAACGATATTCCCCGTCGGTGCCACGGAACCGCGTTTCATACTCCAACGGCTCGCCGCTGGCAATTGATATCCGCCATTTCTCCAGAAGCCGCTTGAGGTCCTCCGGATAAACTGCCGCCTGCCAGCCCAGACTTGCCGCATGCTCTACGGTTAACCCCGTATACTCCACCCAGCGCCGGTTGACGAACCTGCGCGAGCCATCGGGCAGGGCCGTGAAGGCAATGGCCGGAATGGCCTCGATGGCTTCGCGAAGTTTTCGTTCTTGCTGGCGTACTTGCCGAACACGTAGGCGATAAGCCGCCCAAAGTAACGCGAGAAAGACGGCCACGCATAATGCGCGGAACCAGTTCGTCTGGTAGTATGCCGGCGCAATCTCGAAGTCCAGCGCCGCGCCTTCCTCGTTCCACAGGCCGCTGTTGTTGCAGGCGGTGACGTGGAAGCGGTAATTGCCCGGAGCGAGGTTCGAGTACTGCACGTGACGGTTGTTGACGACTTCTCTCCAGTTGCTATCCTGACCCTCCAGCTTGAAACGGAAGCGCACTTTCTCCGGCGCAAACAGGCTCAGCGCCGTGTAATCGATCGCGAGATCGCGCACTCGCGGCGGCAGGCGCAAGCCCTGTGAGGCATCGTACTTCTTGCCATCCGCGATGATTTGTTGGACGTATACAGGGGGTGGTAGCTTGTTGAACGGAATATGCCGCGGATCGATGAAGCTGATCCCGTCCGGAGGTGAGAACCATATTTTCCCATCTGGCGACTTGGCCACCAATCGGCTGTGGCCGCCGGCCAGGGCACGAATCCTCACTCCGTCGGAGCTGTCGAAAACCGTGGTCTGGACGCTCCGCTTCGAATCGCTCACCCAGGCGTCTAACTCGGAACGCGCAATCCGCACCAGGCCGCAGGCCATGTACAACCAGAAGGAATGTTCGTTGTCTTCGATCACCGAATTAACGGCGTTGCAGGGCAGGCCGTTCCTGCTGGTAAGAGTCCTGACCGCGCTATCTTTCACCCGGCTTAAACCGCCCTCGGTCGCGGCCCACACAGCACCGTCCGAACCAAGTTGAAGGTCGTTCACTGTGCCATTGCCCAGGCCATCGGCGGCATTGTAGGAAGAGCGGAGCTGGCCCTCCTTGAGGTAAGCTATTCCACCGTCAAAAAATCCGAGCCATAGGCCGCCCTGCAACCGATCGGGCAGCAAAGCAACCGCCCCGTACTTGTGTCCCAAGCGGGCCCAAGGAATGAGCTGAACGGCACCCTCGGGCGTCGAATGGAAAAGGCCCTCGTCGTTGTTGCTGATCCAAACCTTCCCCTGTCCATCCCCGGCGATTGAGAGTATATTTTCGCCTGGAACGCCAGGGACCCGCACAAGCCGGCCGCGGTCGAAGTAGTACACACCTTCGCGACTTCCAGCCCACAGCCGCCCCCGATCATCCTGCCCCAGCGAATAAACCGTGCTTGGAAGTCCGCTGTTCGCGATTTCTGTTACCCGTGGATTGGTAGTGATCTCCCGGTCATCTGTTCGCACACTCCGCTTGCCGTAAACGGTCATGTACCCGTTTTGCCAGCGATTCAACCCAGCCGCCGTGATAGTCCAAATACTTCCATCCGGGGTCGCTTCCAGCAGGTAAGCTGCGGAAGTTGAAAGACCCTGGTTTACCGATATTGTCGGCGCCGCGAATTCACGAAACCGATCGAGCCCGTTTTCCGTGCTGACCCAAACATTGCCTTCGCGATCTTCAAAAATGCTCCTTATGAAATTGCCGGAGAGACCGTCGGTGGCTGAGAATCCATCGATCCTACCTTGGTGCAGGTGCAACAAACCTTGCAGGGTGCCAATCCAGAAACTGCCATCGCTGCTCCGGAACAGGCGAGTGGGCGTGAACTGCCCGGCGATCCCCGGAAGGGCGTAGTCCCGAATTCCCCCGCCCACAAGCTGTTTAAGCCCACCGACCAAACCTATCACTGGGCCTGCAAACGGGCCCGATATGCCGGTGGCCATCAAAAGTGCGCCGTTGTCGCCCTCGATTAGCGCCCTGGCTTCAACTCGGCCACCGGGCAACCGGTACTGCTCTGCAGAACCCGGCGCCCATCGCCACAGGCCCGTTTGAGCTGAGGCCCACAGATTGCCTTTGTGGTCCTGGTATAGGGCACCCACCGACCAGCCGAAACTCCCGGCTCCGTAGCACTGCGCCTTGCCGACTCGGACGGCACAGAGCCTGCCGGGGTCCCTGACCCCAAACCAAAGCGTCCCTTCGGCATCTTGCAGCAGTGAAGTAACGACGTCCCCGTCAACTTCTGGATATTCTGTAAGCTTGCCGTCCTTCCAACTAGCAAGCCCCATATTTGTGCCAATCCAAAGAGTGCCGTCGCGCCCAACCAGAAGGGCATTGATCCAATTGTTGGGGAGTTGCTCACCGTCTGGCGGCTGCCACGGGATGGCTTGAACACCATCGAAGCGGACCAATCCGAATTCCGTGCCCAGCCACAGATAACCATCAGGCGTCTGCGCCACCGAAAAGATGGTGCCCTTGGTGAAGCCCTCGCGAATCTTCCACGCAGTGTGCGCGTATTGACTGATGTCGAGAGATGGATCTAATGCGGAAGCACAAGCGCAGCACGCCAGCAGGATGCCGAGCGCGACGATGGCTCGCCTGTGCGCCTTCTCCATCGGATGTATCTTAGTCCAGTTGGCAAATCTAAGACCACCAGGGCACGAAGGTAGCCATGCGGGAGTGGCCGATTCCGAAGCGCCCGGGAAATGCCGAGATCACGTTCCGGTAGCGGGCACTCTCAGTGCGTCGGCTGCCGTCGGCAAGGTGAAATGAAACGTAGCGCCCCGGCCGAAGTTGGACGTTGCCCAGAGACGGCCGCCATGCGACTCCACGATGGAACGGCTGATTGCCAGCCCCATG
>Ga0335083_10000758_pt1 | contig 46487 bp, 41 predicted proteins | sample Lox_Sample_42_FD_206716 | JGI IMG/M metagenome (GOLD analysis project Ga0335083, IMG submission 206716) | Soil microbial communities from Loxahatchee National Wildlife Refuge, Florida, United States - Lox_Sample_4.2 | ecosystem: Environmental > Terrestrial > Soil > Wetlands | place: USA...
ATCGCCGCTGCGACGCTCGCCTTAGCTTTCGGAAATTCGGCCGCGCCGGCAGCCGTAATTAAATTCGACGATCTACAATCAAGCCTCATAACAGATGGGCCAATAAGCAATCCCTATGACGGCTTTAATTGGGATAATGTTTGGGTGCTTGCAAACACGGACATTCCAAATACTGGATATCAATTTGGGGCGGTTTCGACGCCTAATATCGCCTACGATGGTTATGGCTTTGGCGGTTCATTCAGCGTCACATCGGGCACTTTTGCATTCAACGGGGCTTATTTCACCGGCGCCTATAATCCGGAAGACGTGACCGTCACGGGTTTGTTGGGAGGCAGCCCGGTCGACACCGCGACATTCCCCGTGAGCAATACCTCGCCGACTTGGGAAACTTTCAACTGGCAGGGTATCGACACGATCCAGTTCATTGGCGTTGGCCCCAATAGATCTCAAGTTGTGATCGACAACGTGACGGTGAATAATGCCATCACCCCGCTGCCATCGACCTGGATGATGCTGATCGCCGGCTCCCTCGGCCTCGGTTTCTTTGCCAATCGTGGGACGAAGAAGATCGCTGCGGCACTAGCATCCTGATCGAAACATCCGATCGGATTTCGGAGTGACCGCCGCAGTTGGCGGTCTCTTTTTTGCTTGCATCGAATGACGCGATTGGCCCATCGCTACATTTTGTGGCGACGCAGCAACTTGGTCGCTGTTAGAGCGAAGCAGACATTCGCTGATTTCGGGGTCCATTGGCCCTATAGCGAGTGACCGATGGCGGGCACTGAGGGTTCCCTTAACCGAAGTCATTTAAACCGCTACGATGGGCCGTCCTGAGCCTCGGGGGGGGCAATGAGACGGCGCGGCAAAGTAGGCGGCAAACGAGCTAAAGCGGGGCGTCGAAATGCGACGATCGCAAAGGGCTCGAATGCGCCGCGGGCCGCGCGTCACAACAAGTCCTCCGGTCCTGGCGACGAGACAGAGGTTGCGCAGCTCAGACGTGAATTGAGCGAGGCGCTGGAGCAGCAGGCCGCGACATCCGAGGTGCTGCGTGCAATCTCGGGCTCACCAACCGATGCTGTGGCGACCCTTGGGGCAATTGCGGAAAGCGTCACACGACTGCTGGATGTATCTGATGCTGAGATAATGCGCGTCGAGGGCGATGTGCTCAGGAGCGCTGCAAAGTATGGCCCAGCTATTCAATGGCCAGTGGGAACCACACGCCGCCTGAGTCGAGACTGGGTCACGGGACGAGCGGTCGTCGATCGGACCTTTGTTCACGTTGCCGATTTGCAAGCTGAGGAGCGCGAGTTCCCGCAAGGGGTAGCCTATGCGCGTCAGTACGGACACAGAACTATGCTTGCCGTTCCTTTGTTGCGAGAAGGATTGGCGATTGGGGCGATCCTCATCCGTCGCATGGAGGTAAGACCATTCAGCGAAAAGCAGATTGAGCTTGTCGAGACCTTCGCCGACCAGGCGGTGATCGCCATCGAAAACGTGCGGCTGTTCGAGGCCGAGCAGCAGCGCACCGCCGAACTGACCGAGTCGCTCACCCACCAGACAGCGACGTCGGAAATTCTCGAGGCCATCAGCAACTCGATGACCGACGCACAACCGGTCTTCGACGCCATCGTGCGCAATCTGCTGCGGCTGTTCGGCACGCGCTTTGCCAGCGTGCAGTTGTTCATAGACGGCATGATCGAGATGCCGGCGGCGGACGGGGCGGCCGGAATCGAAAAGATGAAAGAGAACTATCCGCGTCCGCTCGACGAGGATACTGCCGGCGGCCAGGCGATGGTCCTCAAACGCGTGGTGCAATATTCGCCGTTGATCGGCAATCCCGCTGCACCCGCGGGTGCGCAACGGATCGGACGCGAGTTCGGCTATAATTCGATCATCGCCGCGCCGATGATCCGCCAGGACAAGGTGATCGGCGCCATTGCCTGCGCGCACAACGAGCCGCGCGTCTTCAATGGCAAGGAAGTCGCGCTGCTCAAAATCTTCGCGGACCAGGCGGTCATCGCCATCGACAATGCCTGGCTGTTCGAGGCCGAGCAGCAGCGCACCGCCGAACTGACCGAGTCGCTCACCCACCAGACAGCGACGTCGGAAATTCTCGAGGCCATCAGCAACTCGATGACCGACACGCAACCGGTCTTCGACGTGATCGTGCGCAGCGGCGCGAAGCTTTTTCCCGGCGCCGCGGTCACCATAGGCGTTCCCGAAGGCGGCAAGGTCGTCGCCGTGGCGATCTCCGAGCCCGACCGCGCGCGCGCGGAATCTTGGCGCAGCCGCTTTCCGGTGCCCTTGACGCGCGACTATTTGCACGGCGTCTGCATTCTCGATGCGACGGTGCTCGATATTCCCGATGTCGCCAAAGCGCCTCCCGCGCTTGTCATGGGTGCAAGTAATTTCTTGGCGAGCGGCTATCAAGCGATCACGATGGTGCCGATGATGCAGGGCAAGGTCGCAATTGGCGCGCTCAGCGTCGTGCGCCCTGACCAGGGCCCGGTATCGAACGAACAACTTTCCTTGCTCAAGGCTTTCGCCGCGCAAGCGGTGATCGCCATCGAGAACACGCGACTGCTCAAGGAGCTGCGCGAGCGCACCGACGACCTGACCAAATCGCTTGAGCAGCAGACCGCGACTTCGGAAGTGCTCAAGGTCATTTCTAGCTCGCCGGGCGATCTCGCGCCTGTGTTCGAGGCGATGCTCGATAGCGCGTGTCGCATTTGTGAAGCTGACGCGGGAAATCTGTTTTTATGCGAGCCGGGTGGGCTTCGCGCGGTCGCAGTTCACGGTGAGTCGCAATACGTCGAAACTTGGCGAGGCAGACCGTTGGTTGCTCTTGCCGATGGCGAAGACCTGCCGATAAACCGCATCGCCAGGACCAAGGACGTCGTCCATATTTCCGACCTCAGGACCGAGTCGGCTTATATTCAGCGTCATCCGCGCGCCCTCGCGCTGGTTGACGCTGCTGGTGCGCGGACCCTGCTCAATGTTCCTTTGCTCAGGGACGATGAACTGATCGGGGTGTTCGGTATCTTTCGTCGACAAGTTCGGCCATTTACCGACAAGCAGATCGAACTGGTGAAGAACTTCGCCGCGCAGGCGGTGATCGCCATCGAAAACGCGCGCCTGCTTTCAGAGCTTCGCGAGTCGCTGGCGCAGCAAACGGCGACGTCGGAAGTGCTCAAGGTCATCAGTTCGTCGCCCGGCGATCTGGAGCCGGTATTCGACGCCATGCTCGACAACGCCATTCGCATTTGTGACGCAAAATTCGGAAACCTGTTCCTCTTCGAGGGCGACGCCCATCGGATGGTATCGGCACAGGGCGAGACGCATTACGCCAACTACTGGCGGGCCAATCCTGTCATTCCCGTCGACGAAGCGGAGGGTATTCCGCTTGATCGCGTTCAAAAGACCCGCGACCTCCTGCACATTCTCGATATGCGTGAAGACGCGTCGTATGTCGGCAGACACAAGCGCATCGTCGCGCTCGTCGAAAATGCAGGCGCCCGCTCATTCGTGATGGTGCCGCTCCTCAAAGAGGGCGCTTTCATCGGCGCAATCGCGATCTACCGCCAGGAGGTGCGCGCCTTCAGCGAGAAGCAAATCGCGCTGGTACAGAATTTTGCCGCGCAGGCTGTCATTGCCATCGAGAACACGCGGCTGCTCAACGAATTGCGCCAGCGCACCGACGATCTGACCGAAGCGCTCGAATACCAGACGGCGACCAGCGAAATCCTTACCGTCATCAGCCGGTCGCCAACCGATACCCAGCCGGTATTCGATATCATCGGCGAGCGGGCGGAGAAGCTTTGCGATGCCGATGTCAGCGTCGTGTCTAGGGTCGACGACGAACTGATCCAGCTCGCTTCCGTTCATGGTGTCAGCGACGAGGGGATGGCGGCCTTGCGCAGGGTGTATCCTTTGCCCTTGGAAGGTGAGACTATCACCGCCCGCACAGCCCGCACGGCCGCTGTCGTTCATGTGGCCGACGTGCTCGCCGATCCAACATACGATACCAAGGTCGCTGCCCGTTCGGCGGGCTATCGCGCCTGCCTTGGCGTGCCGATGGTCCGCGACGGTCAGGTGATCGGGACGATTTTCGTCGGCCGCAAGGAGCCAAGGCCCTACACCGAGAGCCAGATCCAGCTCCTGAAGACCTTCGCCGATCAGGCCGTGATCGCCATCGGCAATGTGCGGCTGTTCAAGGAGGTGCAGGCGCGCACCGACGACCTGACCGAATCCCTCGAGCAGCAGACGGCGACCTCGGAGGTACTTGGGGTTATATCGGCATCGCCCGGCGATTTAGAGCCGGTGTTCCAGACGATGTTGGCAAATGTGATGCGCATTTGTGACGCAAAATTCGGGATTTTATACGAATTCGGTGCCGGCCAATTTCAAGCCATCTCATGGAATGGCGTGCCGACGGCATACGCAGATTTCGTCAAACAAAGGCGGGTATGGGGCGCGGACACGGGGCTCGGTCAAGCGGCCCTCACCAGGCAAGTCATTCACATTCCAGATGTCCGCGAAGGACCCGGTTATGCAGCTGGGGATCCGGGTCGCGTTGCCACCATCGACCTCGCTGATGTGCGGACTGCATTGATCGTTCCAATGCTCAAGGAGGGTGACCTCGTGGGCGCCTTCGTCATTTACCGACAGAAGGTTCGGCCGTTTACAGACAAGCAGATCGAATTGGTGAAAAATTTTGCCGCGCAGGCCGTGATTGCCATTGAGAACACGCGGCTGCTGAACGAATTGCGCCAGCGCACCGACGATCTGACCGAGTCGCTGCAGCAGCAGACCGCCACCGCCGATGTGCTCAAGGTCATCAGCCGTTCGACCTTCGATCTGCAGCCGGTGCTCGACACGCTTACCGAATCGGCCGCGCGGCTGTGCGCGGCCGATAAAGGCGTCATTTTTCAGCGCGACGGCGAGGTGTACCGACTGGCCGCCAACTACGGCTTTTCGCACGAAGCCGAAGAATACGCGGCGAAAAATCCGATCAAACCGGGGCGCGGCACGGTCGTCGGCCGCACGGCGCTTGGGGGTAAGGTCGTCCACATACCGGATGTCTTGGAAGACGCAGAATACCAAGGACAAGGCTTTCAGAAAGCATTCGGCTACCGAACCAATCTCGGCGTGCCAATGATACGTGAAGGCACGATGATCGGCGTTTTCGCGTTGACTCGCGACGAAGTCGATCCGTTTACCGACAAGCAAATCGAACTGGTGACTACCTTCGCCGATCAGGCGGTGATCGCCATCGAAAACGTGCGGCTGTTCGACGAGATCCAGGACGCGCTCGCGCGGCAGACCGCAACTAGCGAGATTCTGCGAGTCATCAGCGGCGCTCTGACGGACATCACTCCGGTCTTCAGCGCGATCTTGAGCAACGCCATCCGGCTGTGCGGTGGCGATGTCGCGGCGCTCTGGCAATTCGACGATAAGGTATTGCGCTTCGCGGCCGGCAACAACACCACGCCCGAAGCCGAAGCCTACATCCGGGCTCGCCCAATCGAACTTGGGACCCACAATCCAACCGCGCAGGCTGGATTGGAGCGACGCACCGTTCACGAGCTCGATGTCTTTGCCAATCCCAATTATCGTCCATTGGTGCCTGCCGGCACTACGGACCGGCGGCCGCTGGCGTCCACGGTTTTGGCGGTGCCGCTTTTGCGCGAAGGCAAGCTGCTGGGCGTCATCACGATCTGGCGCTATGAAAAGAAACTGTTCAGCGACAAACAGGTCGAGTTAGTCACGACCTTTGCCGATCAGGCGGTAATCGCCATCGAGAACGTGCGTCTGTTCGACGAAGTGCAGGCGCGCACCGAGGACCTGCAGGAATCGCTGCAGCAGCAGACGGCCACCGCCGATGTGCTCAAGGTCATCAGTCGCTCCACCTTCGACCTGCCAACCGTGCTCGACACGCTGCTGCGCTCGGCAGGACGGTTGTGCGATGCCGATATGGGGGCGATCACGCGACGCAAGGGCGAAAAGTTCTATCGCGCCGTCGCGTTTGGGCTCGATCAGCGCTTTATCGATCGCGTCAAGGACGAACCGGTTGAGCTGAGCCGCCACAGCGGCTCTGGCCGTGCCTTGCTAGAAGGCAAGGTCATTCAAATCGAAGATGTGGAGCACGATCCGGAATATACATGGGGGCCGGCACTGCAATTCGGTAGATTCCGCACCCTGCTTGGGGTGCCAATGATGCGCGATGGCGCGCCGGCGGGAGTGCTGACGCTGATGCGCAGAACGGTGCGGCCTTTCACGCAAAAGGAGATTGACCTGGTCGCCACCTTCGCCGACCAGGCGGCGATCGCCATCGAGAACGTGCGCCTGTTCGAGAGCGTAGAATCCCGCACCCGTGAGCTTACCGCGTCGCTGGAAGAGTTACGCGCGGCGCAAGACCGCCTGGTGCAGACCGAGAAACTCGCCTCGCTCGGCCAACTCACCGCCGGTATCGCGCACGAAATCAAGAACCCGCTCAATTTCGTCAATAATTTCTCCGGGGTTACCGCCGAATTGATCGATGAGCTGCAAGAGGCCCTGCAGAAGGTGAAAGTCGATGACAAGACGCGCGCCGAAATTGTTGAACTGGCGGAAACAATCAAAGGCAATCTGGACAAGGTGGTGCAGCACGGCAAGCGCGCCGATTCAATCGTCAAGAACATGCTGCTGCATTCGCGCCAGGGTTCGAGCGAGCACCGGGTGGTCGACATCAATGCCCTTGTCGAGGAGAGCCTCAACCTCGCCTATCACGGCGCCCGCGCCGAAAAGCAGGGCTTCAATATCACCCTGGAGCGCTCCCTCGACCCGGCCGCCGGGCAAGCCGATCTTTTCCCGCAGGACATTACCCGTGTTCTATTGAACATCATTGCCAACGGCTTTTATGCGGCGACCAAGCGCAAAGCCGAGGGCAATGGCCGCGATTTCGAACCGACCTTGTCGGCCACGACCAAGAATCTCGGCGACAGCGTGGAGATCAGGATACGCGACAACGGCACCGGTATCCCGCCCGAGGTCAAGGAGAAGATGTTCAGCCCGTTCTTCACGACCAAGCCCGCCGGCGAAGGAACGGGGCTTGGCCTGTCGATCAGTCACGACATCATCGTCAAGCAGCATTTCGGCCACATCGAAGTCGACAGCAAGCCCGGGAGCTTCACCGAGTTTCGCATCGTTCTGCCACGCCAAGCCGCATTTCCGGCCAAGCCAGGGGCGCCCACATGAATCTCCTCATATTGGTTGTTGATGATGAGCCGGATGTTGAGATTCTGTTTCGCCAGCAGTTTCGGCGCGAGCTGCGCGAAGGGCGTTTTGCAATGGAGTTCGCTCAATCGGGGCCGGCTGCGCTTCAGCGCATTACGGATGCCGCGGAGGTTTCGCTTATTCTAATTCTGTCGGATATCAACATGCCGGGCATGAGCGGTCTCGAACTACTGCCAAAAGCCAAGGCCGCCCGGCCCGACGTCCCTATCATTATGATCACCGCCTATGGTGACGCCGAGACCAAACGCCAGGCGCTGGAAAACGGTGCTGAGGCGCTACTGACCAAGCCGATCGATTTCGGATCACTGCGCAGTGAGATCGACACCCGTATCGAACGGGCTGCCTAGGGACGGTCCATTGGTTGCCGAACGCCGTTGCTAGTGCTGTAGACGGCTCCTCCACCGAGGCATGGTGGAATTTGTTGCAACGCCCATGTCGCAGTTTGGCCCTTAACGTCTTTTCGCGGCGACGCGACAATTCGGTCGCTTTCGGAGCGAAGCGGACATGGCCGGACATGCTGCCTGTCGAGGCCCGGTCGAAAATGATCCATATCAGACGTTTGATCGACGTGTTAAAGTTCGCGCTGTTGGAATTGATTGCAGAGAAAGGCCCCGAGTAACGTGCCGGTCTGGCGGATGTGTCGACCGAGCAGCAGCGACGCCGCTTCCAGGTTGCCGACCGAAACGGCTGCCAGGATCGCCCGGTGTTCGCGTTCCGCCTGGCCCCGGTAATTCGAATTGCTGATCAGCACCCGGATATAGGCGTCGGTCTGGTTGCCGATCTGCCGCAACAGCGCGAACAGACGCGGCCGCTTTGCCGCGCCGTAAAGCGCGTGATGGAACGCCCAGTTGAGATCGCTCCAGCGATCGAGCGAGCTTGCGCTCTCCGCTTCGTCGAGGATTTTCGTCGCTTCCTTGATCTCGGCCTCGCCTATGGACGCCATGGCGAGCCGCAGCGCCTCGCATTCGAGGATGGCGCGGATTTCGAGGATTTCGTTGGCTTCGTCCGCAGCGAGGTGTGCAACGGCGAAACCGCGGTTGAGCTGCAGGACCACGAGTCCTTCGGCGACCAGTTGCAGGAGCGCCTCGCGCACTGGAATCTTGCTCACGCCGAAATTTGCGGCGAGTTCGTCCTGCCGCAGCGGGGCGCCCGGCTTGAACCGCCCGCGCAAGATCGAGCGCCGCAGCGCACTCAGCACCTCGGATGGCTTCGGCGTCTTCTTTGGCAGGCTGCGCGCCGTGCTGGCGGCAGCCCGGCGCGCGGCCTGCTTTGGCACGATCTTTCTCTGCGCAACTCCAGATCGTATAACTTGTTTCATAAAGCGCTCTAGTCTTGGAATGGCTGTGCTGCGCTCTAACGCATAAGCCATTGTTTTTCAAGTATTTTACTTGCAGCCACGCGCCGGCCAGAAAGACGCCGTCGCAAGCCGATGGACAAAATCGTATACGAAATGGCATGCTTCTTGCCAGCGTTTTGACTACGCGACAGAAGGAGACGTCCATGATCACCGCCATCGTCCGCTACAAGCTGCCACCCAGCATCGGCAGGAACGAATGCCTCGCGCATTTCCACAAGATTGCGCCCGGCTTCCAGAAGGAAAAGGGCTTCGTCCGCAAACAGTTCATCTGGAACGAGAACGGCGTCGCGGGCGGCGTCTATCAATGGGACACGCTTGCCGACGCCAAGGCGTTCTATCAGGGCCCGTGGCTCGACGGCATCTTAAGCCGCTACGGCGTCTACCCGGAGATCGAATACTTCGTCACGTTCGCGGTCGCCGATAATACCGGCGAAGTCGAATATACCGAGCCGCCCGTGCGGCCGGTTGCCAAGACCGTCGCCGCCTAGCCCCACGTTGCCGGGTAGCAAGGAGAGTTCAAGATGAATCGCCGCAAGATGCTCCGCGTCGCTGGCGCTGGGATCGCCACCGCCGCGCTCGCAAAACCTGCGCTCGCTCAGGGCCGTACCGAATGGCGCATGGTGACGGCCTGGCCGAAGGGACTCCCGGGACTCGGCACCGGCGCCGATCTTCTTGCACAACGCATCACGCTGATGTCGGAGGGCAAACTTTCGGTACGCGTCTTCGCCGCCGGCGAGCTCGTCCCCGGCCTGCAGACTTTCGAGGCGGTGCAAAACGGAACGGCCGAGATGGGCCACGATACGCCCGGCTTCCATCTCGGCAAGCACCGCGCCTTTGCCTATTTCTTCGGGCCGCCTTTCGGCATGGCCTATTCCGAGCACGTGGCGTGGCTCGACCACGGCGGCGGTCAGGCGCTGTGGGACGAACTCTCGGCCAACTTCGGTTTGAAGAGCTTCGCCATCGGCAATATCGGCACCCCGCCCTTCGGCTGGTTCAAGAAAGAGATCAAGTCGCCGGACGATTTCAAGGGCCTCAAGATGCGCATGCCCGGCATTGGCACGGAGATGATTCGGCGTCTCGGCGCGGTGCCGACGCTGATGCCGCCGGGCGACCTGTTCCCGGCGCTGCAGGCGGGCACGCTCGACGCCACCGACTTCACCGGGCCGGCCAACGACATGGCGCTCGGGTTCCACCAGGTCTGCAAATACCTGTACTGGCCCGGCATCCAGAAGCCCGGTGCGGTGCAGCAGGTCATCATCAGCAAAGCCAAATATGACGCGCTGCCCAAGAACCTGCAGGAAGTGGTCAAGGTCGCCTGCCAGGCGGCGCATCAGGACATGTTGGCGGAATACAATTGGATCAACGCGAAGGCCTCCACCGTCCTGCGTCAGCAGCACGACGTCAAGTTCCTGACGCTGAGCGATGAAATGCTGGTGGCGCTCGGCAACGCCGCGGGCGAGATCCTAATTGAGGAGCGGGGCAAGCTCGACCCGCTCGGCCAGAAAATCTGGGACTCCTACTTCAAGGCCCGTGGCGAACTCATGGCGCTCAGCAACAACGCCGATCGCGGTCTCTACAATGCCCGCTTGCTGAAATTCAAATATCCGAGCTGATCGGTGGCAAGCGCGCAAGGAACGTCCTTGCAAAGGACCGCCGCCCGGCTCGACGCTTTCACGGCAGGCGTCGGCCGGGTGGTTTCGTATTTCAGCCTGGCGACGGTGCTGATCTGCTTCAGCGCCGTCTATCTGCGTTACGCGCTCGGCATCGGCTACGTGTGGCTTCAGGAGTCCTACATCTGGAGCCATTGCAGCGTCATCATGTTCGGCGCGTCATATGGCCTCCTGCGCGGCGGCTTTGTGCGTGTCGACATTTTCTATAGCCGCATGAGCGAGCGCGCGAAGGCGGCGGTCGACCTGTTCGGGACGGTCGCGTTCCTGTTCCCCTTCCTGATGATGATGAGCGTCTCCGGCTGGGGCTTCTTCTTCGCCTCCTGGAGCATGAATGAACGCTCCGCCTACGATAGCGGATTGCCGGCAATCTACCTGCTGAAGGCAACCATCCTGGTCTTCGTGCTGCTGATGGGCTTGCAGGCCATCGCCATCATTCTGCGCTGCCTGGTAACGCTGAGCGGCGGCACGCCGCTGCCGCCGCCCGCCTCGCTTCCCGAAGAGATCTAAGACGAAAAGCCAGGCCCATGGACCCGATCCTGATTGGCGAAGTGCTTTCGGTGCTGCTCTTTGCGGGGTTGATCGCCGCGCTCATGCTCGGTTACCCGATCGCCTTCACGCTTCCCGGCGTGGCTCTGGCCTTCGCCCTGCTCGGCTGGAGTTTCGGCGCGTTCGACCTGACCTACTTCAACGCCCTGCCGCTGCGCTATTGGGGCATCAACACCAACGAAGTGCTGATCGCGGTTCCGCTGTTTATCATCATGGGCGTCATGCTCGAGCGCTCGCAGCTTGCCGAGGTGCTGCTGACCACCATGGGCGAGCTGTTCGGCGAGTTGCGCGGCGGCCTGGGCATCTCGACCGTGGTCGTGGCGACGCTGCTCGCGGCCTCGACCGGCATCGTCGGCGCCACCGTGGTCACAATGACCATCATCAGCCTGCCGGCGATGTTGAAGGCGGGATACGACAAGCGCCTGTCGACCGGATTGATCTGCGCCTCGGGGACGCTGTGTCAGATCATCCCGCCGTCCACCATCCTCGTCTTTCTGGCGGTGATCCTGCAAAGCGCGCACAGCCAGGCGCAGATGGCCAAGGGCAATTTCAATCCGAGTACTTTGTCGGTCGGCGATCTTTTTGCCGGCGCATTTTTTCCCGGCGTGCTGCTGGCCGGCCTTTATATCGTCTGGGTGGTGCTCAACGCGATTTTCCGGCCGGCGAGCGCGCCGGCACTAAAGCTCACGCCGGAGCAGAAGCGCGGGCTGGGCACGCGGGTGGTCGTCGCCCTGTTGCCGCCCTTCATGCTGATCGCGGCGGTGCTGGGATCGATCATCGCCGGCGTCGCGACCCCGACGGAAGCCGCCGCGGTCGGCGCCGTCGGCGCTGTCCTGCTGACCCTGATCAAGCTGTTGGCCGAGCAGTTAACGAGCCGGCTGCCGCCGGAATCCGTTCAGCGCGGATTGTTCTATTTTTGGCTCGCCTTCTTCGCGCTCACGGCCGTGCTCGTGGTGTTCGCCGGGGCGCTCGGCCTGCTGACGCTCGCCGTAGTGGGGCTCATAGGCGGCGTGGCGGCGGCTACCGCGATCCCCGCGATTCGCCGCCGTTTTTACACCATCGTCGACGAGGTCTGCCGCGCCAGCCTGGTGATGACCACGATGGTGTTCGTCATCTTCATGGGCGCCAGCGTGTTTTCCGTGGTGTTCACGCGGCTCGGCGGCGAAACGCTGGTGCACCAGTTCCTCGCCACCATGCCCGGCGGCGCGCATGGCGCGCTGATGGTGGTCATGCTGGTGATGTTCGTCCTCGGCTGCTTTCTGGATCCATTCGAGATCATTTTCGTGATGGTCCCGATCGTCGCGCCGGTGCTGCTCAAGATGGATGTCAATCCGATCTGGCTGGCGGTGATGATCGGCGTCAACCTGCAGACGAGCTATCTGACGCCGCCGTTCGGCTTTTCGCTGTTCTTCCTGCGCGGCGCCGCGCCGCCCGAGGTGACCACCGGCGACATCTATCGCGGCGTCGTGCCCTACATCGCCATCCAGGTCGTCTGCCTCGGCATCCTGTGGGCCTACCCGGCGCTCGCCACCTGGCTGCCGAAGGTGATTTACAATTAGAATCTATCTCTAAACCGCCTGAACAGGGCGATGAGGCGAGCTGTACGAAGCCAAGATAGTTCTTCGGATAAAACTCCCAGCGCACGCGGCGACGCGGCAACTCGGTCGCCTTTGAAGCGAAGCGGACATGGCCGGACATGCTGCCGGTCGAGGCCCGGTCGAAAATGACGCAAAGCGGACCTAAAGCAGAACTACTAAATCGGCTCGGCTTACACCTCGCGCGCTTCTTCAGCGATATACAGGGAGTTCTGCAATGACGATCACCGTCAATATATACGCGAGCCATATGAGAGGAAGAAAGTTGCTCCAACGGGCGGCATCGTAACGATGGAAGCGGTAGAATAACCATCCGGCTACCGGTGTCGCGATCAATACGAAAGGAAATGCTAGGGCACCATAGACGAACAATATGGCAATCTAGGCCCCGCGTCCGACGCCATCATCCCGATAAACACCACCACCGGCGCGACAAGCAGGAAACTGCCACAAATGACGGAACCGAAGACGAGCCACCGCCGCGTACGTGTTCGCTCAACATCCGGGGAAGCGCCAAAGCGTTCGCTCATCGTCGCGTTCTCTATTTTTGTAACGCAATACGGTCACCGTCAATCAAGGGCCTGCTGTAACAGCGTTAGAGTGTAATCCGCGTGGCGACGAAGGCCGCCAGAAGCCACAGAAGAAAGAACGTGGGCAAAAAAACTATCGCATAGATAAGATAGCGTGACCGTCGTTCCTTTTCTGCTGCTACGAGCGCAGCGTGCCAGAGAACTGTGAGCGCAAGAAAAGCCCACATTGGCCACATGATGTACCAGTCATCGTTATCGCTTGTCCTTCTTAGCGCAACGTTCCATCCGACTGCCCAGACGACGAGGGGGACCAGCATCAGAACCGGGCCGATGTGAAAGAGCTTGCGCACGCCACCCCCATCAACAAGGAGCCATCCTGCAATGCTTTCTGCTTTGTAGCTGGCAATCAGTTTGAAGACCACCAAGGCGCTCGGCATCACCGTTCCCCAACGTTGCTCGCACTCGCCAACGAGGCGATCGAATAGCGGCTAATTTGTTGCAATGCACCTTTGTCGCGAATGGCCCATCGCGTCATTTCGTAGCAACGCTTTAACGCCGTCGCTTCTGGAGCGGAGCGTCTTTACAAGTTGCGATCTCTTTAAATGAGGATTGCGATTCTGGATTCCCGCTTACGCGGGAATGAGCGGATGGTTGGTTCACACCTCAAGCCTCGGCACGGCCGCCGCAGCGCCGACCACGACCCCGAGCGCCAGGCACCAGAAGCCCACCCACCAATAAAGCAGCGCGGACGCCGCGCAGCCGAGCGCGAACCAGAAGATGCCGAGCGCCACGCGTACGAAACGCGCGCGCGTGTCAGCCTGCACTGATTTGGCGCCCATCAAGAGATCGACCGCGTCGATGGTGGCCTGCGTGGTATTGCCGGTCATGATCGTGGTCGGCGGCGCGCTAGCCAAATGCACGCGCTGGAACGCGTTCTGCAAAGCCATGGCGGCGACGCCGAAAAAGCCGGTGAGCAATGCGGCCGGCGAATCCGTATCCGCGAAGGGACCGAAGCCGACCGCCAGCGCGAAGAAGGCGAGCAACAGCGCGACTTCGACAACCAACATCACGCGTAGCACTGGCGCCTTGCGCGCGCGCAACGCCGCACCTGCGAGGCGCGCCAGTGCGATCACTACAATGAATTCCGGGAGCGCCAGCACTTTGTTGACGATGCCGTGGTTGCCCATCACCAGCGCGGCGGCGAGAGTGACGAAATTGCCGGTGACATGCGCGGTAAAAAGGCCCTGCAGGCCGAGAAAGCTCGCGGTGTCGACAAAGCCCGCGTTGAACGAGAGCAGGGCCGTTATCGTGGTGGGGCCGCCGAGTTTGATCATAAACTTGGAATCCCCAGATGAACCTAGAACCGGCGTGAATTTTTTGCGGTTTTGCCGCGCTTTGACAAGACCGCCGAGCGTACGTGTCCGAGTCTGGCCAGGCCACGCAACGACCTAGTCGGGTTCGGCGAACCGACTTGATTTCCGTTGTCAGGAGCCAAGCCGACCTGTCACGGACATCGCAGAGACGGCGCTCGTGACCTTTAACGTCGTTTGGTTGCGAGACATTGTGCGCTGCGAGAGCGGACTCTTCTCGGATATTGGTTCTGATCTGCAAAAAAGCGCGGGGCCGAACGGGCCCCGCACTCGGCTGTTATTGCGCCGATTCCGCTTATGCCGCCGCGTGCCCCCAGATTTTTATCTTGCGCGTCTCAGGCATCAAGAACAGGCCAAGCACCAAGCATACCGCCGGAACAGCGATCGGGTAGATTAGCGCGTAGCCGACACTGCCGGTCGCCTGGTACGCGGCCGTGGTGATCAATGGCACTAGTCCGCCGCCCCAGCCGTTGCCGATGTGATACGGCACGGATACCGACGTGTAGCGGATTCTGCTGGGGAAAAATTCAGCCAGGAACGCGCCGATCGGCCCATAGACCATTCCCACGTAGCAGACGAGAATGGCGACAATGAGTATCGCAATCGGACTGTTGATATGGCCCGGCTGCGTGACCGATCCGAGCCACGTATATAGCGGATAGTAAGTGACCGCCGCAAGGAACATGCCGCCCAATATGACCGGCTTGCGGCCGATGATGTCGGACAGCCAGCCGAAGAAGATGAGCGACGGGGTCCCAATGATCAAGCCGGCGCCCACGATATAGGCGGTAGTCAGCGCGTCCACCTTGGAAACCTGCTGCAGAAAATACAGCGCCCAGAACTGGCCGCTATACCAAACCACGCCCTGTCCCAGCACGATGATGGTCGCTATCAATACGTACTTTAGGTTAGCGGGATTGAGGAAGGCCTCTCGCCATGGGTTCTTGCTGGTCTCTCCCTTGGCCTTGATCTCCGCATAGATCGGCGACTCCTCGAACTGGCTGCGGATGTAGAAGGCGATGAACACCAGCAGGAAGGAGCATAAGAACGGGATGCGCCAGGCCCAAGCGTTGAACGCGGCCTCGCCGAAATAGGTGCGTGTCACGATGATCACGAGGAGCGACAATACGATTCCAAGCGTCGGCGAGGTCTGCAGCCAGCCGGTATAGTAGCCGCGGCGTTCGTCCGACACGTGTTCAGCGACATAGGTAATAGCGCCGCCGTATTGGCCACCCAGGCAAAGACCTTGGATCATCCGCAAACAAAACAGGATGATCGCGGCGCTCAGCCCGATCTGATCGAAGGTCGGGATCAAGCCGATCGCTCCTGTGCCCAGAGCCATGCCTGTGAGCGTCATGAGAAACGTGTACTTGCGGCCGACCACGTCTCCCAACCAGCCGAACACGAATGCGCCCAGCGGCCGCACCAGGAACCCGGCAGTGAACAGCGCGATCGTGCTTAGTAGCGCGGCAACAGGGTGGCTCTTTTCGAAGAATTTGACCGACAAGATCGCGGCCAAGCTCCCGAAAATATAGAAGTCATACCACTCAATAACATTTCCCCCCGCCGCCGCCGTGATTACGCGTCGGAAGTTTGCCGGAACGCGAGCAGCCATAGTTACCTCCCATTATATTGGGGGGAAACACTCCATACCCGCGGAACTCATTCGCGATTTCACGCGCCAAATTGTTGCCCCCCGGCCAATTAAATTATGTCACCGCCTCCATTTGTCTCTGTTTATACATGATTGATTAAATGAAGCTGCCTTTTATTGATTTGGATCAATCAGATTCCTACAACTAAAGTTTGCCACCTGTACTGCTGCAGCGCGCATCGGTAAGGCAGCACGCACTAATCGCCACGATGTCTGTTGCTGGCCCTCGACGTCTTTCCGCGGCGACGCCGCAACTCGGTCGCCTTTGGAGCGAAGCGGACATCGACAGTGACGCTCGGCGAACGAGGTTTATGAATCCGCGACCAAAACCTAATCCTTCTCCTCCTTGAACGTATCCCTGAACGGATGCGCCGGATAAACGCCGAGGATGATCAACTCCTTGGAGAAGAAGCGCAGTTCTTCCAGCGCGAAAACCAATGAGCGGTCGTCCGGATGTCCCTCGACGTCGGCGTAGAACTGCGTGGCGAAGAAATTGCCGCCGACCATGTAGCTTTCCAGCTTGGTCATGTTGATGCCGTTGGTGGCGAAGCCGCCGAGCGCCTTGTAGAGCGCGGCCGGCACGTTGCGCACCCGGAACACGAACGTGGTGACGGTCTTGCCGTTGCCGCGCGTTGCCCATTTCTTCTCGCGCGACAGCACCAGGAAGCGGGTGGTCGAATGCGTCTCGTCCTCGACGTTCTCTTTCAGGATGTCGAGGCCGTAGATCTCGGCGGCAAGCCGCGAGGCGATCGCGGCACGCGTGACGTCCTTGCTTTCCGCCACCTCGCGCGCCGAGCCCGCGGTGTCGGCGGCGACGATGGGCTTGAGCTTGAGCTCGCGGATGATCTTGCGGCACTGGCCGAGCGCCATGACGTGGCTTTCGACCGACTTGATGGTTTTCAGCGTCGCGCCTTTCGGCGCCATCAACTGGTTGCGGATCGGCAGGAACCACTCGGCGACGATATGCAGCTTCGACGTCGGCATCAGGTGATGGATGTCGGCGACGCGGCCGGCGACCGAGTTTTCGACCGGGATCATGCCGAGGTCGGCCTCGCCCGAGCTGATCGCGGTAAAGCAGTCCTCGAAGGTCGGGCACGGCACCGCTTCGTGCTCGGGATAGGCTTCGCGGCAGGCGAGATGCGAATTCGCGCCCGGTTCGCCCTGAAATACGATCTTTTTCTTGGCCATTGCCCAGCCTCTCAGCCCGTCATTCCGGGGCGCGAGCGCAGCGAGCGAGCCCGGAATCCATCATCACAAACCGGGAGTATGGATTCCGGGCCCGCGCCTTCGGCGCGTCCCGGAATGACGAGGGTGAGGTTCGTTACGCGGCGCCACAATTTTCGTCAACCGGCCAGCAATTTGCGCGCCTTTTCCAGTTCCTCCGGCGTATCGACGCCGAGCGGCACGCTTTTGACAAGGGCGACGTCGATGCGCATGCCGGCATCGAGCGCGCGCAGTTGCTCGAGGTTTTCGCGCCGCTCGTTGGCCGAGGGCTTGAGCTTGACGAAGCGCTCGAGCGCCGCGCGGCGATAGGCGTAAAGTCCGATGTGATGGAAATGCGGACCGGGACCGGTCGCCGCGGCGCGCGTGAACATCGTGGCGTGAAAGCGGCCGTGCACCGGCGCCGTGCCGGACACCTTGACCACGTTCGGGTTCGTAAGCTCGGCCGGGTCGGCGATCTCGGCGGCGAGCGTTGCGATGTCGACCGCGGAATCGTCGAGCACGTCAAGCGCGGCGCGGATGTCGGCGGGGTCGATGGTCGGCAGGTCGCCCTGCACGTTGACGACGACGCCGAAGCGGCGCTCCGGATCGATATCCTCGATCGCCTCGTGGATGCGGTCGGAGCCGGAGACGTGCGCGGCGCTGGTCATCACCGCGCGCCCTCCGGCCTTTTCCACCGCCGCGGCGACCGCTTCCGAATCGGTCGCCACGATCGCTTCGCCGACGGCGGCCGCCTGCGCGCGCTTGAGCACGCGCACGATCATCGGCATGCCGGCAATGTCGGCCAGCGGCTTGCCCGCCAGCCTCTTCGACGCCATGCGCGCCGGTATCAGGATGATCGCGTTGGCCATATTTCAGGAATTAGACGGGTTGCCACGGACGAGGCAAGCCGGTATCTCTCGCCTCGGCCGCCTTAAGTCCTGGCGGCATCAGCCGGCAACGCGTCACACCGCTCGGGGAGCCTCGTTTCGCGATGAATTCCTTCGAACTCAACAAGGTTCTTGGCGCCATCCTCGGCACCTGCCTGATTACGCTCGCGCTCAACATCGCCGCCGGTTCGATCTTCTACGAAGAGAAGCCGGCCAAACCCGGCTACGCCATCGCGGTGAAGACCGAAGGTGGCGGCAAGGCCGAGGCGAAGAAGGAAGAGGTGCCGATCGGTACCCGCCTGGCGAAGGCTTCGCTGGAAAAGGGTCAGGCGGTCGCCAAGCAGTGCCAGGCTTGCCACACGTTCGATAAGGGTGGCCCTAACCGGGTCGGTCCGAACCTGTGGAATATCGTGGGCGAGCCCCGCGGCCAGGGCCGCGGCTTCAATTTCTCGGCGGCGATGAAAGCAAAAGGCGGCAAGTGGACCTACGAGGAGCTCGACAAGTTCCTCACCAATCCGCGCGGCTACATTCAAGGCACCGCCATGACCTTCGCCGGCATCTCCAACGACCAGCAGCGCGCCGACGTGATCGATTTTCTGCATACGCTGTCGGACAATCCCGAGCCGCTGCCGAAGGCGGAGGCCGCAAGCGCCCCGGCCGCCGGTGGCGCCGCCCCTGAACCTGCGGCAAAGCCCGCCGCGCCCGCGGCTCCGGCGGCGTCCAAATAGGCAGAGCTTCGCTTAACCGTTTGCGGGTGCAGGGCTAGTCTCTTTGCCGCGCCACGGCTAGCCGCGCAGCGAAAAACCGACATAATCTGGCGCGATTGCGTCTTGCCCGCGTAGCCGGAGCAACTTCATGCGTTTTTCCCGCCGTTCGATGTTGCGCAGCGCCGTTGCCGCGCTGACGACGACGTCTATTGTGGCGCGGCTTGGTTTGCGTCCCGTCGCCGCGCAAGGCGACAAGAAGTGGCGGCATGGATTGTCACTGTTCGGCGAGCCGAAATACCCGGACGGCTTCAAGCATTTCGACTACGTCAATGCCGCGGCGCCGCAGGGCGGCAGCGTACGCGAAATCGCGCTCGGCACCTTCGACAATTTCAACATTGTCGTCTCCGACGTGAAGGGCAACTTGGCTTCCGGCATAGGCCTCTTCTCCGAGAGCCTGATGTCGCCGTCGCTCGACGAAGTATCGAGCGAATACGGCCTCATCGCCGAAACGGCGAGCTACCCCGCCGATTATTCCTCCGTCACCTATCGGCTGCGCGCCAACGCGCGCTGGCACGACGGCAAGCCGGTCACGCCCGAGGACGTGGTCTTTTCCTTCGACACCTTCAAGAAGAACAGCCCCCAGCTCGGCGCCTATTACCGCCACGTGGTCAAGGCGCAGAAGACCGCCGAGCGCGAGGTCACCTTCACCTTCGACGGACCGGGCAATCGCGAGCTGCCGCATATTGTCGGTCAGCTCCTCATCCTGCCGAAACATTGGTGGGAAGGCACCGAAAAATCCGGCAAGAAGCGCGACGTGGCGCAGACGACGCTCGAGCCGCCGCTCGGTTCTGGGCCCTACCGCATCAAAGAGTTCTCGCCCGGCCGCAACATCGCCTACGAGAAGGTGGCCGGCTATTGGGGCAAGGATCTCGCAATCAACGTCGGCGTCAACAATTTTCAGGAGGTGCGCTTCGAGTATTTCCGCGACTCGACCGTCGCGCTCGAAGCATTCAAGGCTGATGCGGTCGACTGGCGCGTCGAGAACACCGCCAAAGACTGGGCGACGTCCTACGATTTTCCCGCGGTGCGCGACAAGCGCGTGGTGCTCGAGGAATTTCCGATCCGCGACCTCGGCATCATGCAGGCCTTCGCCTTAAATATCCGCCGCGACAAGTTCAAGGACCCGCGGCTGCGGCGCGCCTTCAATTTCGCCTTCGATTTCGAGGAAATGAACAAGCAGATCTTTTTCGGCCAGTACACGCGGATCGCCAGCTACTTCGAGGGCACCGAGCTGGCCTCGTCGGGCCTGCCTGAAGGCAAGGAGCTGGAGATCCTGCAAACCGTGAAGGACAAAGTGCCGCCCGAGCTTTTCACCGCGCCTTACACCAATCCGGTCGGCGGCGATCAGCGGAAAGTGCGCGACAATCTGCGCGAGGCGCTCAAGCTGCTGCGCGAGGCGGGATTCGAGGTGAGGAACACCAAGCTGGTCAACGGCAAGACCGACGAACCGCTGACCGTCGAATTGCTAAGCCAGCAACCGGCTTTCGAAAAAATCATGCTGTTCTATAAGCCCTCGCTCGAGCGGCTCGGCATCGGTGTTTCGGTGCGCACCATCGATTCATCGCAATACGAGAACCGGCTGCGGCAGTGGGACTACGACATCATTATCGCATCGTGGCCGGAGTCGCTGTCGCCCGGCAACGAGCAGCGCAGCTACTGGGGCTCGCAGGCCGCCGACCAGCCAGGTTCGCAGAACTACGTCGGCATCAAGAATCCCGCGGTCGACGCCATGATCGAGCGCGTCATATATGCGAAGAATAGGGATGAGCTGGTCGCCGCCACCCGTGCGCTCGACCGCGTGCTGCTGTGGAATTTCTATGTCGTGCCGCAATGGACTTACGGTAAGGTCCGCACCGCGCGCTGGGACCGCTTCAGCCATCCCGAGACGATGCCGAAATACGGGCGCGCGGCATTCCCGGCGGTCTGGTGGTGGGACGCGGCGAAGGCGGCCAAGGCGCCGCAGAAATCTTGATCAGCCGGCGCCGCGCCATTGTGTTGTCGGCGGGCGTGCTCGCCGCCGCTCACCTGCCGCCATCGCGGGCGCAAGATACCGAGCACCACGGCATGTCGGCCTTCGGCGATCTCGCCTATCCGCCGGACTTCGCCCATTTCTCCTACGTCAACCCGGATGCGCCCAAGGGCGGCGTGTTTTCGCAGATCGGACCGGGCGCGCAGTACAATCAGAACGAGTTGACCTTCGACTCGCTCAACAGCTACATCCTCAAGGGCGATGCGGCGCAGGGCATGGAATTGACCTTCGCCACGCTAATGGCGCGCTCGGGCGACGAGCCCGACGCCATGTACGGGCTGGCCGCACGCGGGGTGGTCATCTCCGATGACGGTTTGACTTATCGCTTCAATTTGCGCCCCGAGGCGAAGTTTCACGACGGCAGCGCACTCACCGCGCAGGACGTCGTCTTCTCGCTGACGACGCTGAAGGCAAAGGGCCACCCGATCATCGTTCAGCTCTTGCGCGACATGACCGGCGCCGAAACGGCCGACGAGCGCAACGTCATCGTGCGCTTTGCTCCGAAGCGCGGGCGCGATGTGCCGTTATTTGTTGCTGGGTTACCGATTTTCTCCAAAGCCTATTATTCGAAGCAGCCGTTCGACCAGTCGACGCTCGCGATTCCGCTCGGCAGCGGCGCCTACAAGGTCGGGCGCTTCGAGGTCGGCCGCTTCATCGAATACGATCGGGTCAAGGACTGGTGGGGCACCGATCTCCCCGTGGCGCGCGGACAAAACAATTTCGACACGGTGCGCTTCGAGTACTATCGCGACCGCGAAGTCGGCTTCGAAGGCTTCACCGCCAAAAGCTATCTGTTCCGCGAGGAGTTCACCTCGCGCACCTGGGCGACACGTTACAATTTCCCGGCATTCCGGCAGGGCCGCGTCAAGCGCGCCGAGCTTGCCGACGAAACGCCGTCCGGCGCGCAAGGCTGGTTCATCAACACGCGCCGCAAGCAGTTCAAGGACCGGCGGCTGCGCGAGGCGCTAATCGACGCCTTCGATTTCGAATATACCAACAAGAACATCATGTACGGCTCATACCTGCGCACCGTCTCGGTATTCCAGAATTCGCCGATGATGGCCGAGGGCAAGCCGGACGCGGCGGAGCTTGCGCTGCTCGAGCCGTTCCGCGGCAAGGTGCCGGACGAGGTGTTCGGCGACCCTTACGTTCCTCCGGTCACCGACGGCTCTGGGCAGGACCGCCGCTGGCTGCGCGCCGGCGCGCGGCTGCTCGAGCAGGCCGGTATCGAGCTCAAGAACGGCAAGCGCGTGTTGCCCGACGGTGCGCGCGTCAGCGTCGAGTTCCTGATCGACGAGCCGTCATTCCAGCCGCACCATCTGCCCTACATCCGCAATCTCGGCACGCTCGGCATCGACGCCACTTTGCGCATCGTCGATCCCGTGCAATACCGCGCCCGCCTCGACAACTTCGATTTCGACATTTCGGTGCAACGCTTCGGGTTTTCCTCGACGCCCGGCGACTCGCTGCGCACCTATTTCACCTCGCAGGCAGCGGCGACCAAAGGCTCGCAGAACCTGTCCGGCATGGCCGATCCGGTGATCGATCGGCTCGTCGATGATATCATCGCGGCAAAGACACGCGCAGAACTTGTAACTGCTTGCCGCGCGCTCGATCGCGTCATTCGCGCCGGCCGCTACTGGATTCCGCACTGGTACAAGCCGTCCCACTGGATCGCCTATTGGGACGTGTTCGGTTTTCCGGCAAAACGGCCGCGATATTTCCGTGGCATACCGGAAACCTGGTGGTATGACAGCGCCAAGGCGGCGAAATTGGAACAAAAGCACTGAAATCCGTTGCGACGGATATGCGTCTTGCCAGTCGGCAGGTGCGGAGTCGTGCCCTGAGACATTAACAGCCGCGTTTTTCCTCACGCCACGCGGCGTGACGGATCGCGCGTAACGCGCTAACAAACCGCCATGGCCGCCTACCTTATCCGCCGCCTTTTGCTCATGGTGCCGACCCTTTTCGGCATCATGCTTGTGGCCTTCGTGGTCATTCAATTCGCGCCGGGCGGGCCGGTCGAGCAGGTGATCGCCAAGCTGACCGGCAGCGACACCGGCGCGACGTCGCGCATTTCCGGCTCGCCGGGCGGCGATTTCGGCCCGCGCGGGATCCAAGGCGGCTCGCAGGTCGACGCCATCAGCTCGAAATATCGCGGCGCGCAAGGCCTCGACCCCGCCTTCATCAAGAGCCTGGAAAAGCAGTTCGGCTTCGACAAGCCGGCCTATGAGCGCTTCGGCATCATGCTGTGGAATTACCTGCGCTTCGATTTCGGCAAGAGCTATTTCCGCGACGTGAGCGTCATCCAGTTGATCAAGGAAAAGCTCCCGGTGTCGATGTCGCTTGGCATCTGGATGACTTTGCTCACCTACCTCATTTCCATTCCGCTCGGCATCAAGAAGGCGATCGACGACGGCTCGCAATTCGACGTCTGGACCTCGGGCGTCATCATCGTCGGCTATGCCATCCCCGGCTTCCTCTTCGCGGTCGTGCTCATCATCCTGTTTGCCGGCGGGTCGTTCTTCGACTGGTTTCCGTTGCGCGGGCTTGTCTCGGACAACTGGTGGCAACTGCCCTGGTACGCCAAGATCGGCGATTATTTCTGGCATCTGACGCTGCCGATTATCTCCATGGCGCTGTCGGCTTTTGCCACCATGACGCTGCTCACCAAGAATTCGTTTCTCGACGAAATCCGCAAGCAATACGTCCTCACCGCGCGCGCCAAGGGCTGCACGCGCACTCAGGTGCTTTACGGGCACGTGTTCCGCAACGCGATGCTGATCGTGGTCGCCGGCTTTCCCGGCGCCTTCGTGCACGCCTTCTTCACCGGCTCGCTGCTGATCGAAACGATCTTCTCGCTCAACGGGCTCGGCCTGCTCAGCTTCGAGAGCGTGCTCAACCGCGATTATCCCGTGGTGTTCGCCAACCTCTATATCTTCTCGCTCATCGGTCTGGTCGTGAACCTGATCTCGGATCTGACTTACACATGGATCGATCCGCGCATCGATTTCGAGACGCGGGAGGTCTAAAGACCGTGGACGTGCGCGCCCCCGATACGACCGCCGTTGGCATTTCCGGGCTCGACGTGCCGCCGACGCGGCATGGGATCGCGGTTTCTCCACTCAACAAGCGGCGCTGGCAGAATTTCAAGGCCAACAGGCGCGGCTATTGGTCGCTGTGGGTTTTCCTCGCGCTGTTCATCATTTCGCTGTTCGCCGAATTCATCGCCAACGACAGGCCCATCTTTATCGCCGTCAACGGCCACTGGTTCTTTCCATCGGTCATCACTTATCCTGACACTGCGTTTGCCAAGACCAAGGACCCGAATTTGTTCGGCACCGCGGCCGACTACCGCGACGACTACCTGATGGGTTTGATCGAGAAGGAGAACGGCACGGTAATCTGGCCGCCGGTGCATTTCTCCTACAACACGCAGGTGGGTCACCCGCCGTCACCGTTCCCGTCGAAGCCGACCTGGATGCTGACCAAGGCCGATTGCGATTTTGCCGCGGCGCATAATTTCGCCCACTGTGGCAATCTCGAATACAACTGGCTCGGCACCGACGACGGCGGGCGCGACGTGCTGGCGCGGCTGATCTACGGCTTCCGCATCTCGGTGCTGTTCGGGCTCACGCTCACTATCATCTCCTCGATCATCGGCGTCGCCGCCGGCGCGGTGCAGGGCTATTTCGGCGGTTGGACCGACCTCTTGTTCCAGCGCTTCATCGAAATCTGGACGTCAATTCCATCGCTTTATCTCTTGCTCATCATCTCCTCTGTGCTGGTGCCCGGCTTCTTCGTGCTGCTTGGCATTCTGTTGCTGTTCTCCTGGGTGTCGCTGGTCGGGCTGGTGCGCGCCGAGTTCCTGCGCGGCCGTAACTTCGAATACATCCAGGCGGCGCGCGCGCTCGGCGTCGGCAACGCCACCATCATTTTCCGCCATCTGCTGCCCAACGCCATGGTGGCGACCATGACCTTTCTGCCTTTCATCCTGTCGTCCTCGGTGATGACCCTCACCGCGCTCGACTTCCTCGGCTTTGGGCTGCCGCCCGGCTCGCCCTCGCTCGGCGAGCTGTTGAACGAGGGCAAGGCCAACGTGCAGGCGCCCTGGCTCGGCCTCACCGGCTTCTTCTCCGTGGCGATCATGCTGTCGCTGTTGATCTTCATCGGCGAAGCCGTGCGCGACGCCTTCGATCCGCGAAAGACCTTCCGATGAGCGAGCGCGAAACCTTGCTGGCGGTGAAGGATCTCTCCGTCGCCTTCGGCCACGGCGGCCACGAGTCCGTTGCGGTCGATCGTATCTCCTTCGATATCGGCAAGGGCGAGACCGTGGCGCTGGTCGGCGAATCGGGCTCGGGCAAGTCGGTGACGGCGCTCTCGATCATGAAGCTCTTGCCTTATCCCGCGGCGCGGCATCCCTCGGGCTCGATCCGTTTTTCCGGACGCGAGCTTTTGAGCATGCCGGAGAACGAGATCCGCGAGATTCGCGGCAACGATATCGCCATCATCTTTCAGGAGCCGATGACGTCGCTCAATCCGCTGCACACGATCGAGAAGCAGATTGGCGAAATCCTGATGCTGCACCAGGGCATCGTCGGTCCCGAGGCTCGCGAGCGCATTGTCAAATTGCTCGGCGCCGTCGGCATCCGCGATCCGGCCGGGCGGCTCAGGAGCTATCCGCACCAGCTTTCCGGCGGCCAGCGCCAGCGCGTGATGATCGCCATGGCGCTCGCCAACGAGCCTGACTTGCTGATCGCCGACGAGCCGACGACCGCGCTCGACGTCACCGTGCAGGCGCAGATTCTGCAGTTGCTCAAGGACACGCAGACCTGGCTCGGCATGTCCATGCTGTTCATCACCCATGACCTCGGCATTGTGCGCAAGATCGCCGACCGCGTTTGCGTCATGAACCGCGGCAAGATCGTCGAGCACGGCCCGGTCGAGCGGGTGTTCACCGCGCCGGAGCACCCCTACACGCGCGAATTGATCGCCGCCGAGCCGAAGCCCGATCCGGCGCCGCCGCGCCCGTCGGCGCCGATCGTGGTTTCCACGACGGACCTCAAGGTGTGGTTTCCCATCAAACGCGGCGTGCTGCGCAAGGTCGTCGGGCATATCAAGGCGGTGGACGGGGTCAGCGTCGAACTGCGCAAGGGCGAGACGCTCGGCGTGGTCGGCGAATCCGGGTCCGGCAAGACCACGCTCGGGCTCGCCATTCTGCGGCTTATTTCCTCGGACGGGCCGGTCGTGTTCATGGGCAACACCATCCAGGGCCTTTCGTTCAAGGAGATGCGGCCTTACCGCCGCAACATGCAGATCGTGTTCCAGGATCCGTACGGCTCGCTGTCGCCGCGCATGAGCGTTACAGACATCATTGCCGAGGGCCTGTGGGTGCATCATCCGCATTTGTCGCGCGCCGAGTGCGACCGCCGTGTTGTCGAGGCGTTGCGCGATTCCGGCCTCGACCCCGAGACGCGCCACCGCTATCCGCACGAATTCTCCGGCGGGCAGCGCCAACGCATTGCGCTGGCGCGCGCGCTGGTGCTCGAGCCGACCTTCATCGTGCTCGATGAGCCGACTTCGGCGCTCGACATGGTCATCCAGGCGCAGATGGTCGATCTTTTGCGCGACCTGCAGAAGCGGCACGACCTGACCTACATGTTCATCTCCCACGACCTGCGCGTGGTTGCGGCGCTGGCCAGTCGGCTTTTGGTGATGCGCAACGGCAAGGTGGTGGAGGAGGGCGCCGCCGCCGACCTGTTCAAGAATCCGAAGAGCGACTACACGCGCGCGCTGCTCGCCGCCGCCTTCAAGCTGGAGACGGCGCCCGAGGGCGTGGTGGCGCAATAATTATGGATGAGCGCGTGCTCGCCGATCGTGCCGCCGACGCTGTGTTGTCGACGCCGGAGCGGCCGGCCAAAGGGTTTTTCGACTATCAGCGCTTCCGCGTCACTTTGCCGGAAGGCAACCAAACACGTGACGTGGTGCGCGCCGGTAAAGTTATCGCCGTGCTGCCGCTCGATATCGACCGCGGCGAGATCGTGATGATCCGTCAGTTTCGTCCGGCCGCCCATCTCGCCAACGGCAAGGGCGTGCTGGTCGAAATCGTCGCCGGGCGCGTCGAGACGGGCGAAACGCTTGCCGAAACGGCGCGGCGCGAATGCCAAGAAGAAATCGGCGTCGCGCCCGAGGCGCTGGTCGAGCTGTTCAGCTACCTGCCGACGCCCGGTTTGACCGACGAAGAAGTAACGATGTTCGTCGCCGCGGTCGATGCCTCGCGGGTGCCGGAGCGCACGCACCCGACCGAGGGCGAGCATATCAGCGTCATGCGCGTGCCGATCGATGCGGCGCTCGCGGCGCTCAATACCGGCGCCATGCGCAACGGCCCGCTGGTGGTCGCGCTGTTATGGCTTTCGCTCAACCGCGGCCGCGTCGGCGAGATATTGCGCGCGGCGCGCTAGAGCCGCTTCACGCTCGTCACCTCACTGCCTGCCGCCTTGATGCGCGCGATCGCCTCCGCCGTTGACTCGACGGCAACCGCCATGTGGTGGGCGTTGGCGTGCAGCAGGCTCGCTGAATTGCGCGCAATGGCGACGTGGCCTTGCCAGAACACGAGGTCGCCGCGCCGCAAGCCGTCGAGCTGCGACGGCGCGCCCAGCGCATGCTCCTGCATGTCGCTGTCGCGGGGGCAGGCGATGCCTGCTGCCTGCAGCGAAACCTGCACCAAGCCCGAACAGTCGAGACCGAACGAGGTCTTGCCGCCCCACAGATACGGCGTGCCGAGGAACATCTCGGCGATAGCGACGAAGTCGGATTTCTTCTGGCCGACCGGGACGAGGTGTGCCGAGGGAATGTGCAGGCCGGCCGAAGTCACGGCGAAACGCTGGTCTTGTCGGGCGATCGTCAGCAACGCCCCCATCGGCAGGCCAGCGACCGGCGGCAGTTTGATGTCCGCACCGGGGAAGGCCAGCGTGCGCAACGCGGCCACCTTGTGCGTCGGCGCCGGCCCGCTGTCGGCGATGGCGTTGGCCGAGATCCAGCCGACATAGCCGTCGTTTTCGAGCTGGCCCCAGGCCCAGCCTTCATCGTTCGCTTCGTAGACGATAATGCGCTCGCCCATGAGCGCTTCGGTGACTTGCCGCGCCTCGTGGGAAGCCGCGCCGCGCAACGGCGCCGTCGGGCGCACGACCTCGCGGCGTGTGCCCTCGGTGAAATGGGCTGCTTCGATCTTGCCTTGCAGATGTTTCGCCGCAAGATCGGTGCGATATGGATTTGTGCGGGGGTCGAGGGCCATCTTTTATGCGTAGCGCGCGCACAGCATGGCGTAGAGCGCGCGCGCGGTTTGGCATTCGCCGCCTTCGGGGCGGCCGGGCTTTGCCGCGGCGGTCCAGGCGAAGATGTCGAGATGCAGCCAGGATTTCGCCGTGACGAAGCGGCGCAGGAACAAGGCGGCGGTGATGGCGCCGCCCTGGCCGCCGCTCGCCACGTTGTTGATATCGGCGACCTTGGAGTCGAGCATGGTGTCGTAGGGGCGCCACAAAGGCATGCGCCAGAGCGGATCGTTTTCGGAATTTGCAAAGCGCGCGACCTCGGCGGCGAGTGCGTCGTCCTCGGTGAACGCCGCCGGCATGTCGGGCCCGAGCGCGACGCGCGCGGCGCCGGTCAAGGTGGCAAAATCGACGATCAGCGCCGGCTTTTCCTCGTCGGCGAGCGCCAAAGCATCGGCAAGGATGAGACGGCCTTCGGCGTCGGTGTTGCCGATTTCGACCGAGATGCCCTTGCGTGAAACATAGACGTCGCGCGGGCGGAAGCTGGTGCCGGAGATCGCGTTTTCGACCGCCGGGATGAGCACGCGCAGCCGCACCTTCAGGCCCCGCGACATGATCATCGAAGCGAGCGCGAGCGCGGTCGCCGCCCCGCCCATGTCCTTCTTCATGTTGAGCATGCCGGCATCGTTCTTGATGTCGAGCCCGCCGGTGTCGAAGCAGACGCCCTTGCCGACCAGTGTGACTTTCGGGTCGCCGTCCTTGCCCCAGGTCAAGTCGATGAGCCGCGGCGGCCGTGTCGAGCCGCCGCCGACCGCCTGGATCAGCGGAAATTCCTTGGCGAGTGCATTGCCGCGGGTGACCTCGAATGAGCCGCCATGCCGCTCCGCGACTTTTCGCGCGGCGTCTTCCAGCTCATCCGGTCCCATGTCGTTCGACGGCGTGTTGATAAGGTCGCGGCAAAGCGTCACTGCGTCGGCGATGCGCGACAGGTCCTCGCCGTCGACGCCGTCCGGAACGACGAGGCGCACGTTGCGCGGCTCGGCCTTGCGGTAGCGGGCGAACTGGTAGGCGCCGAGGGCAAAAGCGAGCGTGGCAAGCCGTTTCTCGTGCGGCGCATTGGCAAAGCGATAGGCGCCGGGCGGCAGCAAGGTCACGAGCTGCCCGGGCCGGAACGGGTCCTTGACCGGCTCGTCCGCCGCCTCGATGCCGAACAGAACCGCGGCGAGCCCACCGTCTTCTGCCGGCACGACGAGCGAGCGCCCCGGCTTTGGTTCAAAGGCCGCCGCGCGCACGAAGGCTTGCTCGCGGCCATCGAGCTCCGTGGTGGCCGCGGCGAAATTGCCGGCATTGACGAACAGGATCGGCACCGCCGCCGTGTCGGCCTTGACGAAGACCGGATGCATGATCACTCCGCGGCGTCGCGTAGCGAGGGCCGGGCGTAGCCGTCGCGGGTCTGCGGAAGCTTCCAGCCGAGCATCTTGGAGGCGACGAGCGTGCGCAAAACCTGCGCGGTGCCGCCGCCGATGGTGAACATGCGCACGTCGCGGGCCATGCGTTCAAGCGGCAGGTCGCGCGAATAACCGCGGGCCCCGAAGATCTGCAGCGCGTCATTGACGATCCTGATCGCGCTCTCGGAGGCGAAAATTTTCGCCTGCGCGGCGAGCATCGGATCGGGGAAGCCGCCGGCGCCTTGGCTGCGCGCCGCGGTGTAGAGCATCAGCCGCGCGGCGGTGAGCTGCGTCTGCATGTCGGCGAGCATCCATTGCAGGCCCTGGAATTCGCCGATCGGCCGCCCGAACTGCTCGCGCGTCTTCGCCCAATCGAGTGCGAGCTCGAGCGCGCCGGCGGCGATGCCCATGGCAACCGTGCCGGCGCCGACGCGTTGGCTGTTATAGGCCGTCATCAGGTCGGCGAAACCGCGGGCAAGGCCCGACGGCGGCACCAGCGCCATGTTCGCCGGCACTTCCAGATTTTCAAAGGTCAGCTCGCCTTCCGGCATGCCGCGCAGGCCCATGGTCTGCTCACGGCGCGTGACCTTGAGGCCCTTCGGCGCTTTTTCGTTTTCTGGGCGCACGGCGAGGAAGCCCCCAATGCCTTGCTCCTGCCCGCGCTCGTCGAAGACGCGGGCGAAAATGAGATGCAGCCTGGAGACGCCGGCACCGGTGATCCAGTGCTTCTTGCCGTTGATGATATAGCTGTCGCCGCGTTTGTCGGCGCGCGTACTCATGGCGGTCGCGTCGCTGCCGGCGTCAGGCTCGGTGATGCAGATCGCCGGTTTGTCGCCCGCGAGCACCAGACGCGCGGCGAGCTTTTTCTGTGCCTCATTGCCATAGGCCATCACCGTCGAGATCGCACCCATGTTGGTTTCGACCACGATGCGCGCCGTGACTGTGCAGCATTTCGCCATCTCTTCGATGACCAGCACGGCGTCGAGAAACGAGCGGCCCTGGCCGCCGAGCGTCTCAGGCAAAGTCATGCCGAGGAACCCGGCTTCGCCGAGCGCCTTGACGAGATCCCAGGGGTAGGCCTCGTCGCGGTCGACCGCAGCGGCGCGCGGCCGCGCCACACCTTGCGCGAACGCGCGGGCGCGGGCTTGCAGCGCGGCTTCGTTCTTGGAGAGGCCCAATTCCACCGGGGCGATCCTCATTGCGGGCAGCGCGCCATATTGCACCGTCATGCCCGCGCTTGTCGCGGGCATCCACGTCTTAAAAACCTTCGTGGCATCAAAGGCGTGGATGGCCGGGGCAAGCCCGGCCACGGCCTGCGGCCGGTTAACCGGGCGTTAGGGTTAACGTTTTATTGCTGACGGCGAATGCCGTCCACAGTGCCGCCGCTCAATGTCCGCATAACCCGCCTGCTCGGCTCGGCCGCCGTGGTGGCCCTGCTCGGCCTTTCGCTGGCCGGCTGCAAGACGATCGGCGACGACATCACCGGCTCGATCGGCCCCGCGCCGGCGCCCTCGACCGACGCCGACTGGCGGCGCGCCCAAGACTACTGGGGCCAACGTTACCGCGAGAATGCCGGCGACTCGCAGGCGGCCATCAATTTTGCCAAAGCTTTGCGCGCGACAGGGGAGCGCGCGCAGGCCGTGGCGGTGCTCGAACAGGCCTCGATGCGCAATCCGCGAGACATGCCGTTGCTCGGCGCCTACGGCCGCGCGCTCGCCGACGCCGGCGACTACGAGCAGGCGCTCAAGGTGCTCGATCGCGCCCACACCCCCGACAATCCCGACTGGCGCATCCTCAATGCGCAAGGTGCCGTTCTCGACCAGCTCGGCCGCCACGACGAGGCGCGGCGGCACTACGCGGCCGCGCTCAAGATGGTGCCCAACGAGCCGTCGGTGCTGTCCAATCTTGGACTATCTTACACGCTGACCAAGGACCTCAAGCGCGCCGAAACGACGTTGCGTCTGGCGGTGGCGCAGCCGAATGCGGCACCGAAGGTGCGGCAGAATCTGGCGCTCGTGGTCGGCCTCGAGGGGCGCTTTGCCGAAGCGGAGAAGATCGCCGCCTCCGACCTGCCGGCGGATCAGGCCGCGGCCAATGTCGATTATCTGCGCACGATGCTGGCGCAACAGAGCGACTGGAAACGGCCGGGCCACAAGAGCCTGCCCGCGCCCGACGCCGGCACCTGAACTCGAACGGCGCTCGCGAAAGCCCAGCGCGGCCGGCAGCGGCACGCGCGGAACGCCGCGCGTCTTGTTCGGCAGGAACGGCTTGATTGCCTTCCATTCATAGTCAGTGAGTTCGTAGCGCATGGTTCGAGGCTCCAATTTGGATGCTTGAATCACGCGCCGGCCAGCATCAGCAATCGCCGTGACCCTTCGAGGCAGACACCAAGGTGCTGATTTGACTTCCGCTTTCGGGGAGCAACAGACATGGCCGCACATGCCGCTAGCTGCCGCCCGGTCGAACCCATAACGCCCAATCGGCGGCTATTTCGCTGCGATGCGACGCACAGCTCTTGGTCCGCAATGTGCTAGGGTTTACGCGTCCGCGCGGGGAGGAAGCCTATGAGGCGGCGCGAGTTCGTCACACTGATCGGCGGCGCGGCAGTGTGGCCGCTAGCAGCGCGGGCGCAGCATCCCAAGCGCATGCGGCGTATCGGCGTGCTCGCGCCGCAAGCTGAGGATGAACCCGAACAAAAGGTCCGCATTGCGGCGTTTCTGCTGGCGCTACGGGAATTAGGCTGGGTCGAAGGCGACAACGTGCAATTCGTATATCGCTGGTCCGCCGGAGCCAATGCCGCCGACGCGCGCAAATATGCGTCCGAATTGGCTGCCCTCGCGCCGGACGTTATCTTCACCTACGGCAGCGCGGGTGCGGAGTTATTGCTCAGGGCAACCCGAACTATGCCGATCGTATTCGCGCTCGTTCCCGATCCGGTTGGTTCTGGCTTTGTCAACAGTCTGTCGCGGCCGGGCGACAACGCCACCGGCTTTATGATGTTTGAATACAGTTTGTGCGCAAAATGGCCGGAACTGCTCAAAGAGATTGCGCCGTCCGTGACGCGAGCGGCGGTGCTTCGGGATTCCGCCATAACCGCCGGGATCGGCCAGTTCGCTGTAATCCAGTCGGTGGCGCCGTCGGTTGGTGTCGAGGTAAGTCCAATCAACTTGAGCGGCGCGACCGAGATCGAGAGTGCCATCGCGGCCTTCGCACGCTCCGCGAACGGTGGTCTGATCTCGACGGCGAGTGCATTGTTATTGGTCCATCGCGATTTGATTATCAAGCTTGCCGCCAAGTATAAGTTGCCCGCGACCTACACAGAACGCTCGTATGTTGCCGCCGGCGGATTGATCTCGTATGGGCCGAATTTTCTCGACCAGTTTCGACGTGCGGCCGGCTACGTTGATCGCATTCTCAAGGGTGAGAAACCGGCTGATCTGCCAGTGCAGGCGCCCACCAAGTACGAACTGACGATCAATCTCAAGACCGCCAAGGCACTGGGCCTTAATTTGTCGCCGTCGTTGCTCGCTACTGCCGACGATGTGATCGAATAACGGGTTGTGGCCCATCGCGACATTTCGCATCGCCACATGACATCGGTCGCAAACGGGGAATAGCGGACAGAAACCGGATTGATGAGTACGCGATCTAGTGCTGGATCGCCATGACCTTGATCGCCGCCGGGCCAAGAATGACCACGAACAGCACAGGCAGAAAGAACAGGATCATCGGCACGGTGAGCTTGGGCGGCAGCGCAGCCGCCTTCTTCTCCGCCTCCGCCATGCGCATGTCGCGATTTTCCTGCGCCATCACGCGCAGAGCGTTGGCGAGCGGCGTGCCGTAGCGCTCCGCCTGCTGCAGCGCCATGCACACTGACTTCACGCCTTCGAGGTCGGTGCGCTTGGCGAGATTGTCATAGGCTGCGCGGCGGTCGGGCAAATAAGACAACTCTGCCGTGGTCAGCGTCAGCTCCTCGGCGAGCGGCACCGATTGCGACCCGATCTGCTCGCTTACCTTCTTGAACGCGGCTTCCACCGACATGCCGGATTCGACGCAGATCAGCAGCAGGTCGAGCGTGTCGGGAAAGGCTCGCTTGATCGAGAGCTGCCGGCGGGCAATACGGTTCTTCAAGAACATCAGCGGTAACTGCATGCCAATGAACGCGGCGGCTATGGCAATGCCGAGCTTGACCGTCATCGGCTGGTTGAATTCGATCACCACGAAGATATAGAACAGCGCCGCAAAGAAGGTCACAATCGGCGTGACCATGCGAAAGAACAGGTAGGTGACGTAGGGCGCTTGGCCGCGATAGCCGGCCTGAATTAGCTTGAGCCGCGCCTCTTCTTGCCCAACCCATTTGGACAGGTTGAAACGGTCGACGATCGCCTGCACGTATTGCTTGGGCGACTGCCGCAAGCTCACCTTCTGCTGAGCCTGCGCCATGCGCTCGCGCTCGCGCTGGCGAATCTTTTCCCGCTCGACCGCCACGGCCTTCATCCGCGCGTTGAGCGTATCGCCCGACAGAAGCGGCATGGCGAGCGTCAGTACGGTCGCGACCGCCGCGATGGCGGCGAACACCATCGTCAGCGTCTTGGCATTGATTGCGTCGATCAGTAGCTCAAGCATCGTAATTGCGCCTAGAAGTCGAAATTGATCATTTTCTTCATCACCATCACGCCCATGAACATCCAGACCGCGGAGGCGGCGAGCATCAGCCGGCCGAGCGGTTCGGTCCACAACAGCGAGATGTATTGCGGGCTGGTGATGTAGACGAGCGTCATAACCGCCAGCGGCAGCGAGCCGATGATGCCGGCCGAAGCCTTGGCTTCCTGCGACATGGCCTGGATCTTGGCCTTCATTTTCTTCCGGTCGCGCAGGACGCGCGACAGGTTGCCGAGCGTCTCCGACAGGTTGCCGCCAGCCTTCTGCTGAATCGATACCACGATGCCGAAGAAGTTCGCTTCCGGCACCGGCATGTGCTCATAGAGCTTGCCGCAGGCCTCGCCGAGCGGCATGCCGATTGCCTGAGTGTCGACGATCGCCTTGAACTCTGACTTGAGCGGCTCCGGCGCCTCCTTGGTGATCATGGTCAGGCAATCGAGCAGCGGCAGGCCGGCCTTGACCCCGCGCACAATGATGTCGACGGCGTCGGGAAAAGTTGCGAGAAATTTGTTCTCACGGCGTTTTTTCAGGAACGACAGCAGCCAGCGCGGCAGCCCGAAGGCGCCGGCAAAGGCGAGCGGCAGGCCGGCCAGCAGTCCGGCCCCGGTGAGGATTGTGACGAGAAAGAGGATGGCGCCGAGGCCGATTGAGATCAGCAGAAACTGCCGCTTCGACCAGGTGAGGCCGGCTTGCGCGATGCGTGTCGTCAGCGGAACGCGCCTCTGCTGCTTGCGGCGATCTTCGATCTCCTTGAGGGTATTTTCCAGAATGTCACGCCGCGATTTCTGGCTGGTGCGCGCGGTGCGCGCCACCGGCTCGGACTTGGCGACGCTTGCCATGCGCTGCTCGGCTTTGCGCTCGCCCGACAGGATCGGATAGACGAACACCCAAACGACGCCGCCCATTGCGGCGGCGGCGAGAAAGAATACGGCCAAGGTCTGCATGTCCGCCGCTCTTTATGTCTGTGCCGCGGTGGTAATGGCCTCTGCCGCATCGAGCGCCATGGCGAGGTTTTTCTCTTCGCCGTAGTAGCGGGCGCGATCCCAAAAGCGCGGACGGCCGATGCCGGTCGAACGGTGCCGGCCCAAGATGTTGCCTTGGGCGTCCTCGCCCACCATGTCGAACACGAACAGATCCTGGGTGATGATGACGTCGCCTTCCATGCCCATCACCTCGGTGATGTGGGTGATCTTGCGCGAGCCGTCGCGCAAACGCGCGGCCTGGATCACAACGTCGATCGAGGCGGTGACCATTTCCCGGATGGTGCGCGAAGGCAGCTGGAAACCGCCCATGGTGATCATCGATTCGACACGCGACAGGGCCTCGCGCGGGTTGTTGGCGTGCAGCGTGCCCATCGAGCCGTCGTGACCCGTGTTCATGGCTTGCAGCAGATCGAACGCCTCGGGTCCGCGCACCTCGCCGACGATGATACGCTCTGGCCGCATACGCAGGCAGTTTCTCACGAGGTCGCGCATGGTCACCTGGCCTTCGCCTTCGAGGTTGGGCGGACGCGTTTCCAGGCGCACCACGTGCGGCTGCTGCAGTTGCAATTCCGCCGCGTCTTCGCAGGTGATGATGCGTTCGTCGGGTTCGATGAATTGCGTTAGGCAATTGAGCAGCGTTGTCTTGCCCGAGCCGGTGCCGCCGGAGACCAGCGTGTTGACCCGGCTCTTGCCGATGATGCGCAGGATTTCCGCGCCCTGCGGCGTGATGGTGCCGAACTTGACAAGCTGGTCGAGGGTCAGCTTGTCCTTCTTGAATTTGCGGATGGTCAGCGCCGGCCCGTCGATCGCCAGCGGCGGCACGATGGCGTTGACGCGGGAGCCGTCCGGCAAGCGTGCGTCGCAGATCGGCGAGGCTTCGTCGACCCGGCGGCCGATCTGGCTGACGATGCGCTGGCAGATATTCAGCAGCTGCTGATTATCGCGGAAGCGAATGCCGGTCTTCTGGATTTTGCCCTTGACTTCGATGTAAACCGTGCCCGAGCCGTTGACCATAATGTCGGCGATGTCGTCGCGCGCCAGCAGCGGCTCGAGCGGCCCGAAGCCGAGCACGTCGTTGCAGATGTCATCGAGCAGCTCTTCCTGCTCGGAGATCGACATCACGATGTTCTTGATGGCGATGATTTCGTTGACGATGTCGCGGATTTCCTCGCGCGCCGAATCGGCGTCGAGGCGCGCGAGCTGCGCAAGATCGATCGCCTCGATCAGCGCGCCGAAGATCGTGCCCTTGGTCTCGTAGTAGCTTTCCGAGCGCTTGCTGTCGATCGCCGGCATGTTGACTTCGGCCGGCTTGCGCGTCGGCGTCGGCGCCGAGACGAGCGGAGCGCCTAGACCCTCGGAGGGGAAGGGCGTGCGCCCGGTCTCGGTCGAAGTTGCGGGCTTGGGCGTCGAAACGGGCTGCGGCGCAGACTCGGCCGCCACAGGCGTGGCAGGCGCCGGGGCGCGGGCTTCGGCGGTTGCGGAACGCTTACCGAACACGGCGGCTAAACTCCCGAATTCCTAACTCTGCCGTTTCACCAGCTTGGCGAGCAGCGGTGACAGCAAGCCGGCGCGCGTGCGCTTGGCCTCGGAACGTCCGGTCAGCACTTTGGCGAGCTCGCGAAACATGTCCGCGGTCTTGTGACTGGCGGCGACCTCGGCGACCATCTGTCCGTTATTGGCGGCAGTGCCGAACATCTGCGGATCGAACGGGATGACCGCCAGCGGCTGGTCCTCCAGCGCTTTGGCGAAATCCGCCGGAGTGATTTCCGGCCGCTTCGGCACGCCCACCTGATTGAGGCAATAGAACGGGCGGTGGTCGTTCGGGCGCGCCGCGCGCAGCAAGTCGACGAGATTCTTGGCGTTGCGCAAGTTGGCGAGATCGGGCCCGGCCACGATGAGAATGTCGTCGGCGCTGACCAGCAGGCGCTTGGTCCATCCGGCCCACTGGTGCGGCACATCGAGCACGACGCAAGGGATCGAATGGCGCAGCGAATCGAGGATGGCGTCGAAGGCTTCGGCGCCGAAATCGTAGACGCGATCGAGCGTCGCCGGCGCCGCAAGCAGGCTCAAGTGCTCGGTGCATTTCGACAGCAGGCGGTCGATAAAAGCGGTGTCGATGCGGTCCGGCGAGAACACGGCGTCGGCGATGCCTTGCGGCGGGTCTTGATTGTAGTCGAGGCCGGCGGTGCCGAAGGCAAGATCGAGATCGGCGACCACAGCATCGAGCGCTAGGTCGCGCGCGATCGCCCAGGCGATGTTGTGTGCGACGGTAGACGCGCCGACACCACCCTTGGCGCCGACCACCGCAACGATGCGGCCGACCGGCTTGGCGTCAGCCTGAGAATAGAGACCGCAAACCGCGCGCACGATATCGATGGTGCCGACGGGCGCGATGAGATAATCGCTGACGCCGCGGCGCGTGAGCTCGCGGTAGAGCGTCACGTCGTTGATGCAGCCGACGACGATGACGCGTGTCCCGGCGTCGCAGACCTCGGCGAGCTGATCGAGGCCGGTGAGAATGTCGTCTGGACGATTATCTGATTCGAGGATGATGACGTTCGGCGTCGGCGATGAGCGATAGGCCTCGACCGCGGCTGTGACGCCGCCCATCTGGATCTTGACGTGGGTCTTGCCCATGCGCCGGTCTTCGCCGGCGGACTGCACGGCAGCTGCCGTCTCCACCGTCTCGCAGAATGCCTGAATGGAGACACGCGGGGCCGGCGCGATGTGCTCTTCGGCGGCGACAGGCTCGGCCGGCGCCACCGGCGCCGGCTCATGCTCTGCGACTGCCACTTGTTGCGCGTGCTTGATCATTTGCCGACGTCGCTAATTTTGCCGTTGTCGTAGCCGTTACCCGCATCGCTCGGATAAGTGCCGTTGAAGGCCTCGCCCTTGCGGTATTTGTCCATGGCGACCGAACGGCGCGCCGTGTAGGCAGGCGTTTCGCCGCGCGGCTGCACAAGGTCGGCCGGATTGTCGACCATGGCGGCGAGGTTGCGCTGGCTCGCGCAGCCGAGATTCCAATACGGCTGGTTTTCGGTATAGGCGCGATCGAGCGACGGGCCGAGATCGTGCGGCCACAGTCCGCAAGGACCCGCGGTCGCAATCAGTTTGGAGTAGCTGATCTTGATGCTGGCGAGCGCATCGGGCGTCGGACGATAACTGCGCACAAAGACCGCGCGCGACGGCACACCGGAAGCGGCCAGAATCGCGTGGATCTCGCGCAGCGAGTCGGTGGCGGCGCGGTCGGTCGGCTCCCCGTGCGGCACGTCGATGATGATGCCGCCGGTTCCTTCGTGCCGCCAACCTTGCGCGAACGCGAGCACATCGGCGCGCTGGCTCGGCGACAGCCCGCCGCGGTTGCGGCCAAGGAAGACCTCGACCGTCTGTGCGCCTTCCATCAACGTGATCGGGTGCCGTTGACGAAAGTCGGCGGGGTAGGGCGCTTCCGCCGTTTCGTGCGTGAAACAGCCGGCGAGCGAAGCGGTGAGGCTCAAGGCTGCCAGTCCACGCAGCGCCTGTCGGCCGCGGCGTCCTGCGATCCGGCTCAGCAAGCTCTTCATCGGTTGCCTCCGCTCGCGCTCAATCGAGAATGAATCCGTATTTGCCGTGGTAGTCGGTCGGCGGCGCGACTTTGGCGGTCGGGCCGTAGATGCGGTTGAGCCGGCCGAGCAGCACGGTCGATGGGTCATTCGGGTCGGCAAAGCCGTCGTCAGGTCGTGACAGCTTTTTCTCCGCCACCGCGTGCACGATGTAGGGGGTGACCAGGATCATCAGTTCGGTCTGGTTGTTGATGTAATCGCGGCTCTTGAACAGAGCACCGAGGATCGGCACCTGCAGCAGCCCGGGCACGCCGTTGATCTGCTGCTTGGTCTGTTCCTGGATCATACCGGCAAGCGCCAGCGATCCGCCGGAAGGAATTTCCACTGTGGTCTCGGCGCGGCGGGTTGAGATCGAGGGGATGGTGAGCGCCTGGCTCGAGCCGGGCACTTCCAGGGTGAGCGAGTTCTGCGAGGATAGATCGGATACTTCGGTCAGCACTTTGAGGCTGATGCGCCCTGCCGACAGCACCACCGGCGTGAACACGAGGCTGACGCCGAATTTCTTGAAGTCGACCTGCGCCTGGCAGACCGGCGGCGTCTTGGTGGTGTCGCACGACAACCCGTTGGGGATCGGGAATTCGCCGCCCGCCACAAAGGTTGCAGTCTCGCCGGAGATCGCGGTCAGGCTCGGCTCGGCGAGCGTGCGGATGACGCCGGCGCGGTCCATGGCCTGCAGCGTGGCGTTGATGCCCTTCCACGAACCGCCGAAGGAAGTATTGGTGAGCGCCTGGCCCGTGGCGGAGAACGGATTGTCCGTGTTGAGATTGACTACGGCGCTCCCGTAGCCGAACGAACCGGACAGGTCGATGCCAAGTTGCTTGACGATGTCGCGGCGTACCTCGGCGACCGTGACCTTGAGCATCACCTGGTCGCGGCCGCGCACGGTGATGGCGTTGACGACCTTGGTACCGTCGCCGACGAGCCGCGAGGCGAGATCGTAGGCCTGTTGCGCCTCGGCGGGGCTGGAGACGTTGCCGCTCAGCATGACGCCGTCGGCGACGCCCTCGATGCGGATGTCGGCGTCCGGCATGGTCTGCTTGAGCGCTGCGCGCACGCCGTTCAAGTCGCGGGTCACGGCGATGTCGAAGCCGGCAATCTGCTTGCCCTTGGCGTCGAAGAAGAAGATGTTGGTCTGCCCGATCTTCACCCCGATGATGTAGACGCGGCGTGAGGTGCGGATCACGGCATTGGCGGTGGTCGGATCGGCGACCAGAACGTCTTTGATGTCCTCCGGCAGGTCAATGGCCACCGACTTGCCGATGCCCAATGGAATGAAGCGCGACGTGGCCTCGCTTGCTGCCACCTGGATGACCGGCACATGCGCGTCGGCGCCGACGGCGGGCGCCGAAGGCGCAAGGCCGGTACTCGCGAGCAGCGCCGCCAATATGGCCGCGCGGATCATCGTCCTGTTCGGCATGGCCCCGGTCCCTTTCGAATGCATCATTTCGGCGTCACCGTGGTGCCGACGCCGAAGCGAATCACATTGACGCCGGCGCTGCTGCCGGTGTCGGTTTCATCTTTGGGATCGTCGCGTGTGGCGTCGGTGATGCTTCGCAGCGCAAGCGATAGGGTCCCGAGCTTCTGCGCGAGCGCCAGCGTCTCCGCCTGCGATTCGCTCAATTCGAGCGTAGCCGTCTTGCCGATCACGTTCTTCTGCGCGCCCTTTTCGTCGAGAGCTTGATCGATCGCCAGCACCCGCACGTTGCGCAGAATGGTTTCGCTCACCTGTGTCTCGACGCCGCTCACCTTCTCCGCCTGGCGGTCGCGGCGCGTAAGGATCACATCGACATGATCGTTAGGCAGAATGAAACCGCCGGCTCCGGTTTCCGCCGAGATCTGCGTGGCAACCGCGCGCATGCCGCTCGGCAAAATTGCGGCCATGAAGCCCGAACCTTTGGCGTTGACGAGCTTGGCTTCGCGGATCGGCTCGCCGGCGACGAATGGGACGCGGGCGATGTCGCCGGAAAGCTTTTCCACGGCGCCGGGATTGTCGGTCTTGCGGATGAAATTGCCGCCGGTGGTTCCCGCCGGCCAGGCCTGCCATTCCAGATCGCCAGGCGAAAGCGCCTGACCCATGGCGATGTCATTTTTGGCCACCAGAATATCGGTGGTCGCCATCTTCGGAGCCTCCGCCTTCTTCGTTTCGGGAGGCTTTTCCGAACGGCCAGCCAGCATGGCGGCGACTCCGCCTGCGGCCAGGGCGACGGTGAGCACAACGACACGCGCGGCTTTCATACTCTTCACTCTCTACGTCACGGCGGCGGGCGGCGGCTCCCGCGCAAACCACATGGCGGCCTCACCGACCGCTTGCACCGGATTTCACCAGCTAAAGGTCAAGGTATGGTTAAGGAGCCGTATCTAAATCGAGTTAATATTGGGTTGCGCGGCAAAACACCGAGCGCGCTCAATCAAATGCCGAGCGAGGCCATCCAGCCGGTATGCGGATAGACGACCAGCGCCGCGGCTGCCAGCGCGATGCCGTAAGGCACGCCGCCGCCCGTCTCATGCAAGCGTTGAATCCATTTCTGCCGCGCCAGAACGGGCGGCAACGGCAGCAGACGAAACTGAATCAGCAGCAGCGTCAGTGCGCCGCCGAACAACGAAGCGTAAAGCAGGTAATCGAGCAGATAATCGAAGCCGAGCCATAACGCCGTCGCCGCCGCGAGCTTGGCGTCGCCCCCGCCGATCCAGCCGAAGGCGAAACAGGTGAAGGCGACGGTCAAAACCAGCGCCGCTGCGGCAAGATGCAGGCCGATGACCGGCAGCGGCATGCCGCTCGCCAACGCCAGCAGCAGGAAGCCCCCCGCCAGGGCGAGCGAAACGCGGTTGGAAATGGTCATGGTGAGAAGGTCGCTGGAGGCGGCGAAGGCCATCAGCGCGGGGAACAACAGCAGCCTGATTGCGTCGGTCACCATGTCGCCGGTCTCTTCGCCTGTCCCGGCAAGTTAAGTGACCTATGCTTGCGGATCGGTGAATGGCGTCGCGCAAAAAAAACGGCTCTGGGACATGCCGGAGCCGCTTATGAACAGGGCCGCAAGAATGCTTATTTAAGCTGGGTAGAAATGCTCGAAAACGTCGTGTTGAGCTGGGTGCCGAGGCCGTTAACGACGGCGATGATCGCCACGGAAATACCCGCCGCGATCAGACCGTATTCGATAGCCGTTGCCCCCTTATCATCGCGCAAGAAACCCAAGATCGTTGCCATCTTTAATTCTCCTGAACAAAAAACGACCGGTCGCCGCGGTCAGGTAAAACCTTACAGCCAACTTCTAAACGATCGTTTTTTCGGAACTGTCGAGATTTACAAAATTGCGTTTATGCGGGATGCCGAGGCAAAAAGGCTCCGGCCGGGGGCCAGAGCCTTTGCAAACCGGACCGTGCGGCCGGCGTTATTTGAGCTGCGTCGAGATGCTGGAGAAGGTGGTGTTCAGCTTGGTGCCGACACCGTTGACTACGGCGATGATCGCGACCGCGATGCCGGCGGCGATCAGCCCGTATTCGATCGCGGTGGCGCCGCTTTCGTCGCACAGGAAATCGAAGATCTTCGTCATTACTGCATACTCCGCGTGTGGATGGCCGCTGCGGCCGAGACGTCGATTACGAAAGAAACCGAAATAAGCCGTTCGGCGTCGCGGCCGCTTTTGATGAAAATTGTCCGGATATGCGAAAAACGAAGGGCCCCGGGATCGCCGGGACCCTTTAAACCGTAATCGACAGAGCTCTTTTACTTGAGCTGGGTCGAGATGCTGGAGAACGTGGTGTTGAGCTTGGTGCCGAGGCCGTTCACAACCGCGATGATCGCGACGGAAATGCCGGCGGCGATAAGGCCGTACTCGATGGCGGTGGCGCCCGAGACGTCCTTCGCAAAACGCACGAGGAGGTTCTTCATCTGATTTAACTCCATGATCCACACGAGGCTGTCTGAGCTGATCCAGAAGTCCGGATTACGCTCCGGCTCGCTCTGGACCATGGCGCAACCTAACAGTGAGGTCTTGAGTGCCGGTTAACTCAATCGTAGAAACACGCGGTATTCGCGTGTATCGGCAACGTAGTTAACAGCTTATTTCTACGGCTAAACAGGGTTAATTTTTTGTTAAGCAGGAACTATACATTCGTACTTCTTGCCCGGTGATGCGATTATACAGGGACAGCCTGAAACTATTCTGCTTCTGTTGACCGGGCCTTCCCTGCGCGGGGATGGAAAGGAGCACCTCGAGGCCGATTGAAGCTGCGCCCTCCGATCTTCTGCCATGCCGATTTGCGGCACCGTCTTTCACCCGATCTTAACTGCGCCTGCCGATACCCGATTAACCGGCGCCGCGGGCGGGATCTGTTCCCGCGCCGGCCGGCCCTAGGTCGCAGCCATGCTGCTCGAATTCCTGTCGGTGCTCGCAGTCGCGGGCCAAACCGTGCTCAAGCTTGTCCCCGTGACCATCGCGCTCGGGGTCGTCTTTGCTGTGCTCTCCCATTGGTCGGCCTGCAATCCGGGCCGGCCATGGTGGCGCAAGAGCGAGATCGTCACCGACGTCTGCTACTGGTTCCTGATCCCGCTCGGCGCGCGCTTCGTGCGCATCGGCCTCATGGTGATGGGCGCCGCGCTGATTTTCGATATCCACGGCACCGATGCGCTGATCAAATTCTACGACAACGGCTTCGGTCCGCTCGCGACAATGCCGCTATGGGCGCAGGCGCTGACCTTCGTCGTCGTCTCGGACTTTCTGCTGTACTGGTTTCACCGCTGGTATCACGGGGCGCATCTGTGGAAGTACCATGCGGTGCATCACTCATCGCAGGAAGTCGACTGGATTTCTGCCGCCCGCTTCCATCCGGTCAACATTCTGTTCGGCACGGTGCTGGTCGACGTGGCGCTGCTGCTCGCCGGCATCTCGCCCAATGTGATGCTGTGGGTGGGGCCGTTCACGACGGCTACTTCGGCCTTTGTGCACGCCAACCTCAACTGGACCCTGGGGCCGTTCAAATACGTGATCGCCGGCCCTGTCTTCCACCGCTGGCACCACACCCAGGCCGACCGTGGCGGTTCGAGCAACTTCGCCGGCACCTTCCCGATCTGGGACATTCTCTTCGGCACCTTCTACATGCCCAAAAATGAGCTGCCCGATGCCTACGGCATCGACGACGCGCGCTTCCCGGAGGGCTTTGGCCAGCAGCTCATCTACCCGTTTACTCAGTGAGCGCATCGCGCGCGTTTGCGGTTCATTCACCTATTTGGAGTGAAGTGGACCGGTAAAAAGCGCCGGTGCGTCTGCTTCAACCGGTGGTATTGCGTCGCGTGCGGGAGAGTTCGATGTCGGGCGTTTTGCCTCGCCGGCGAGGTCTAGCGGGCCTGTTCGCCGGCATTCTCTGCGCCGCTACGGTCGCCGGCGCCGCGCAAGCCGATACCTTCGATATTCAGGTCGATCAGGCGCGGGTCATGAAGTTGCCCGACCATGTCGCCACCATCGTCATCGGCAATCCATTGATCGCGGATGCGGCGTTGCAGGCCGGCGGCATCCTGGTGATTACCGGCAAGGGCTACGGATCGACAAATATGCTGGCGCTCGATCATAGCGGCCGGGTAATCATGGACCGCACCGTGCAGGTGTTGAGCCCCGCCAATGCCAACTTGGTTACCGTTTACAAAGGCGTTGCCCGCGAATCTTACAGTTGCTCCCCAACCTGCGCGCCGCGCATCACCCTCGGCGACTCGACGAGCTACTTCACCGACACGATGACGCAAAGCAACGCGCGCACGAGCGGTGGTCAAGCCGGTGGACAAAGCGGCCCCGCTCAGGCGCCACACTGAAGAGGGCGCCCTCGCGGCCGCGGTAGAGCGCCATGGTTAGCGGTTCGTTAACTGTGCGAGCCATGTTCCCGGCAATGGCTACAAGAATTCAACAACGTGGATTTGCTATCGGTTGCGGCACGTAAGGCCTGCAACAGCAAAGTCGAGGCCCATGCGCGAGAGTATCCGAACCGGAATCGCCGATCGCTTGCTGCGCTTGCTGCCGCGGCGCGCGGCGCATCGCTTCGTCCGCGCGCAGGAGGGGGCTGCCGCGATCGAATTCGGCTTGGTCGCGGTGCCGTTTCTGGCGCTCACCTTTGCCATCATCGAAACGGCGCTGGTGTTTTTCTCCGGGCAGACGCTGGAAGCCGCCGCCGCCGCCTCCGCGCGGCTGATCATGACCGGGCAGGCGCAACAGGCCGGCTATTCGGCGACCACATTCAAGCAGGCGGTCTGTAATCAGATTTTCGGCCTGTTCGATTGCGCCAACGGCGTCTACGTCGACGTCAAGAGCTACGCCGACTTCGCCTCGATCAGCACCACGCCGCCGGTCACCAATGGCCAGCTCAACACCGCGAACATGACCTATCAGCCTGGCGGCCCTGGCAGCATCGTCGTCGTCACACTCTACTATCAGTGGCCGATCTACGTGAACTTGCTCGGCGACAACCTGCAGAACCTGACCGGCAATAATCGCTTGCTGGTGGCGACCAACGTGTTTCGCAACGAGCCCTATCAATGAGCACGCGCTCGAGCACAGTGAAGGTTTGGCCGCGGCTTATCGGTCGTTTCGTCCATGACCGCCGCGGCGTCTCCGCGGTTGAGTTCGCGTTGCTATTGCCGGTGATGATCGCGCTCTATCTCGGCGGCGTCGAAATTTCCTCGGCCGTCTCGATTCAACGCAAGGTGACGCTCACCGCGGGCACGGTCGCCAACCTGACCGCGCAGGCCACCTCGCTGGTAACGTCCGACATGACCAACATCATGAACGCCTCGACGTCGATCCTGGCGCCTTATTCCACGACCGGCGCGACCGTTACGGTATCCTGTCTCGGCATCGACGCCTCCGGCAAGGCCAAGGTCGATTGGAGCGTCACGCAGGGCGGTACGGCCCGCGCGAGCGGATCGGTCGTCACCATTCCGGCGGCGCTCGCGGTGCCGAGCACGCAGCTCATCTACAGCGAAGTGAGCTATCCCTATAAGCCGATCATCGGCTATACCATCACCGGCACGCTGACCCTGTCAGACCACATGTACATGAGCCCGCGCATCAGCGCGCCGACCTACAACAACATCGCCTGCAGCTAGCCGACGTTGGAGACTACGCCACGATCGGCAATGCGGTCGTCGATTTGATCCGTTCCATGGCGAAGCGCGAAGTGACGTTTTTCAACGGCACCGTCGCGATCAGTTTTTTGTAGAACGAGTCGTAGCTCTGCATGTCGTGCACCACGACGCGCAGCATGTAATCGACATCGCCGGCCATACGGTAGAATTCCATCACCTCGGGCATGGCGCTGACGAAGTCGGCGAAGCGCTTGAGCCATTCCTGCGAGTGGTCGCCGGTTTCGACCGACACGAACACGGTGATGCCGAGCCCGACCTTGTCCGGTTCGACGAGGGCGACGCGTCTGCTGATGACGCCGTCCGCCTCCAGCCGCTGCAGCCGCTTCCAGCACGGCGTCGAGGATAGGCCGACGCGTTGGCCGATCTCGGCCACGGGAAGTGAGGCGTCCTCCTGCACCACGGCGAGGATCTTGCGGTCGATGGCGTCCATTGGCTTGGTCCTCGCTGCAATAATAATATTCTATCGTACTTGGCAAAAGAAGCCTTACAAAGAATAATATTCTAGTTCA
>Ga0335083_10000760_pt1 | contig 46432 bp, 39 predicted proteins | sample Lox_Sample_42_FD_206716 | JGI IMG/M metagenome (GOLD analysis project Ga0335083, IMG submission 206716) | Soil microbial communities from Loxahatchee National Wildlife Refuge, Florida, United States - Lox_Sample_4.2 | ecosystem: Environmental > Terrestrial > Soil > Wetlands | place: USA...
CTTACGCTTTGACAGGAATCGGGCGCAGCAGGAAAGCGGGAAGGTGACTGCCGTCGGTCTCGGCCGGTTGCTCGGCAGGGGCTCGTCGCGGCTCTTGGTGACGCGGCGGATGAGTGCGTTTGCCTTCGCCGTGAGAGCGGTGGGGGGCATGGTGACGCTCGCCATGCGGGCGGCGGTGCCGGCCGCCGCGGTCCGCCTCGCGCGGTTCGGCCGCAGCCGACTTGCCGGCCCAGGGAATTTGCAGCCCAATCAGTTTTTCGATCGCGGCGACAGCCTTGCTGTCGATCGGCGCCACCAAGGTGATCGCGGTGCCGCTCAAGCCGGCGCGGCCAGTGCGGCCGATGCGATGAACATAGTCGTCGGGATGGTGCGGCACGTCGAAGTTGAAGATGTGGCTCACGGCCGGGATGTCGAGACCGCGCGCGGCAACGTCGGAAGCAACCAGAAGGTCGACATCGCCGTTGCGGAAGGAGTCGAGGGCTGCCGTGCGCGCCGCCTGGTCCATGTCGCCATGCAGCGCGGCCGCGTTGAACTTGTGCCTGACCAACGAGCGGTGCAGCTGTGCCACTTCGCGTTTGCGGTTGCAGAAGATGATCGCGTTCTTAAAGTTCTGCGCCGAACGGATCTGCTGGCGCAAGGTCTCGCGCTTCTCGTGCGGCTCGCGGCTGGCGGCGACGAGAAGCTGCGTGATGTTTGCGGCAGTGGTCGCCGGCCGCGACACCTCGACGCGCACCGGATTGTGCAGGAAATTATCGGCGATGCGCTGGATTTCGGGCGGCATGGTGGCTGTGAAAAACAGCGTCTGTCGCGTGAAGGGAACGAGCTTGCCGATGCGCTCAATGTCGGGAATGAAGCCCATATCGAGCATGCGGTCGGCTTCGTCGATGACCAGGAGCTCGACGCCGGTGAGCAAGAGGCGGCCGCGCTCCGAATGGTCGAGCAGGCGGCCGGGGGTCGCGATCAAAACGTCGACGCCGCGGATGAGCTTGGCATCCTGGTTCTCGAAGGAGACGCCGCCGATGATGAGGGCAACGTTGAGCTTGTGGTTCTTGCCATATTTCTCGAAGCTCTCGGCGACCTGCGCGGCGAGCTCGCGCGTCGGCTCGAGAATGAGCGTGCGCGGCATGCGCGCGCGGGCGCGGCCTTTTTCGAGAAGCGTAAGCATCGGCAGCACGAAGGCAGCGGTCTTGCCGGTGCCGGTCTGCGCGATGCCGAGCACGTCGCGGTGCTTGAGGACGTGCGGGATCGCCTGTTCCTGGATGGGGGTCGGGGTTTGGTAGCCGGCCGCCTTGACGGCAGCGAGGACCTTTTCGGAAAGGCCCAAATGGGAAAAGGGCATGTCACCTCTAAAGACCGTCCGCGCCCGGCGCGTTCCCCGCGCGGGGCAAAATCAACAGTTGCTTTGCGCGGCTGGGACGGTCGAATCTCGATCTTCGAGCCGGTTGGACGGAACATAGGGTGGGAAAGTGCAAAGTCAATGCTAGCGAGCCCGATAAGTCAGCTAAATTGTTAATCTTTTCGTCGCAGAGCCCGGCAAATTGGCCATGGAACGAGACACCGCCCATGTGATCGCGCCGCCACCGCTCATGGCGCTTGCGGTCGTCGTGCTCGGCCTCTTTCTCGACCGGGCGCTGCCGGCCTACGTGCTCTACGTCCTGCTGTCGCTCGCCGAGCGTGTCGCGATTGCGGCGCCGCTGATCCTTGCCGGCGCCGCGCTGGCGGTGCCGGCAATTTTCGGTTTCCGCGCGGCGCGCACGCATGTCGAGCCGTGGAAGCCATCCACCGCCTTGGTCACCGTCGGTATCTTCGCCTGGCTGCGCAACCCGATGTATGTCGGGGGCACCCTGTTTCTGGTCGGGCTGGCGGTATTGCTCGCGTCGGACTGGATGGTGGTCCTGACGGTCGTCTTTGGCCTGGTCATGCATTTTGGCGTCGTCAAGCGCGAGGAACGCTATCTCGAGTCCAAATTCGGCGACACCTACCGCCGGTACATGGCGGCGGTGCCGCGTTACGGCATTCGGCTCTAGACTGCATTGAACCGCCATTTGCCCGCCCGGCGGCTTCCTTTTATAGCTCCCTGCGTCGATGTCGCCGGGAGAATGCATGCGCACCCAAGTCGGTATTGTCGGCGCCGGCCCCGCCGGCCTGATGCTGTCGCATCTGCTGCATTTGGCCGGCATCGAATCCATCATCATCGAGGACCGCAGCCGGGAATATTGCGAGAACCGCGTGCGCGCCGGTCTGATGGAGAACTGGGTCGCGCGGATGCTGATCGACACTGGCGTCGGTGAGCGCCTGCAGCGCGAGGCGATGGTGCATGACGGCATCTTCATCGTCTTCAACGGCGAGGCGCACAAGCTCGATTTCCGCGAGCTCGTCAACAAGCACGTTTACATCTACGACCAGAAGGAAGTCGTCACCGACCTGATCGCCAAGCGGCTCGCCGACGGCGGGCAGATCCTATTCGAGGTCGAGGATTCGAGCGTGCACGACTTCGACGGCAAGCACCCGAAGATCCGTTTCAAGCATGGCGGCAGGGCGCAAGAGATCGAATGCGACTTCATCGCCGGGTGCGACGGTTTTCACGGCGTTTGCCGGCCGAGCCTGCCACGCCGGTCATGGCGTGGTTACGACCGCATCTATCCATTCGCCTGGCTCGGCATTCTGTCCGACTCGCCGCCGCCGGAAAAAGAATTGATTTACGCCTATCATCAGGACGGATTTGCGCTCTACTCGATGCGAGGCCCGCATCTGTCGCGGCTTTATCTTCAGGTGACGCCGGATGAGGATATCGCGTCGTGGCCCAACGACCGCATCTGGGAGGAACTGACCACGCGGCTTGCCGGCGTGCGCACGCTGGAGCAGGGCAAAATCCTGCAAAAAGGCGTAACGCCGATGCGCAGCTACGTGACCGAGCCGATGCAATACGGGCGCATGTTCCTCGCCGGCGATGCCGCGCATATCGTTCCGCCAACCGGCGCCAAGGGCATGAACCTCGCCATGGCCGACGTGCGCGTGCTCGCGCGCGCCTTCGAGCACTTCTACCGTAAGGGCGAGGGCGATGGGCTCGACGCCTACTCGGCGACGGCGCTGCGCCGCGTCTGGAAAGGGCAGCGTTTCTCCTATTGGATGACCTCGATGCTGCATCGCTATGGCGGCGACTACGCCGAATTCGATATGAAGCGGCAGCTCGCCGAGCTCGACTACGTGACATCCTCGCGCGCCGCCGCGGTCTCGCTTGCCGAGAACTACGCCGGCCTGCCGATCGACTAGTCGGTAAGCACGCTGCGCAGTGGCCGGATCAGCAGCGCAATCGTCAGCGCCGAGGCCGTCGCGATCGCCGCCAGCAGCAGAAAGAAGTGCGGCTTGCTCATCGCCGACCAGAAAGTGCCGAGGAAACCCGCGAGGAAGCCGCCGATGAAGCTCGTCGCCAGCCACACCCCCATCATCATCGACAGGAGATGCAGCGGCGCCACTTTGGTGATGAGCGACAGGCTGGTCGGCGAAAGATAGAGCTCGCTAACGGTGAGGACGACAAAGAAAGCAAGCAGCCACAGCCAGCTCGCTCCGCCGTTTGGGTTCAGCGCCGCCGCAGCGGCCATGATGAGATAAGCAACCGCACCGAGGGCGCAGCCGGTCGCCAGCTTGGTCACGGTTGCCGGTTCGCGCTTTCCTTGGGCGCGCCAGAGCGCGACGATCAGTGGCGTAAAAGCAAAAATCATAAACGGGTTGAACGCCTGAAACCACGTCACCGGGATGTCGAAGGCGCCGACATGCCGGTCGGTAAAGGCATCCGCCCAGAGCACGATGGTGTTGCCCTGCTGCTCGTAGACGCCCCAGAACAGGCTTACCGGCAGCATCAGCACGAGAATGGCAAGGACGGCGCGGCGGGCCTCGCGTCCCATGGGACCGTGCTGCATGGCGCGCGTGCTCAGCGCGTCGGCCGGCAACATCGGCTTGGCGCTTAAATAGATGATAAGTCCGGTGGTCATGCCGACGCCGGCGGCGGCAGAGCCGTAGTGGAAGCCGTATTCTTCGCCGAGTGTCCCGCAAACAAGCGGCGCCAGGAAGGCGCCGAGATTAATGCCGACATAGAAGATGGAAAAGCCGCGGTCGCGCCGCGGGTCTCCGGGCGCATAGAGCGCGCCGACCTGTGTCGAGATGTTCGGCTTGAAGGCGCCGTTGCCGAGAATGAGAAAGAGAAGCGCGAACAGAAACAAATGCTCGAAGGCCATCATGAAATGGCCGATCGCCATCAATCCCGCGCCGAGAATGACAGTCCTGCGCTGGCCGAGCGTGCGGTCGGCAATAAGGCCGCCGAGGATCGGGGTGAGGTAAACGAGCCCGGTGTAGAGGCCGTAGATCTGCGAGGCGAGCGGCTGCAAATCGAGCGGGCCGAAGACCAGTTCGAGCCCGCCGCGGAATGCGGCCAGGCCGTGCACGGCATTATTGTGTGCCGGCAGCAGCAGATACTTGATCATATAGAGTGTGAGTAGTGCTCGCATCCCGTAATAGGAGAAGCGCTCCCACATTTCGGTGGCAAACAGGAAAGTCAGCGCGCGCGGGTGGCCGAAGAGTTCGTGGCGCGAAGTCCCCGGCATGGCCGCGGAATCTGTTGTCATAGGCCGCAAGCCTAGCCCATTCCCGCCGGCTGCGCGCTCATATAGGCTTAACGCAAGCGCGGCCGCCGAAGAGGCGCGCACGAGGGAAGCGATTATGAAAAGCCTGAAGTGGTTTGCCGCGGCTATCACCGTGCTCGCGGCAATGTCCGGTGTGACGCTCGCCGACGACTATCCCAACCGGCCCATTCACGTGATCGTCGGCTTCGCTGCAGGCGGCGGCAATGATCTGTTCGCGCGCCTGGTGATGAGAAAATTCGACGAGCTCACCGGCGCAACCAGCGTCATCGAAAGCAAGCCCGGTGCCGGCGGACGGTTGTCGTCGGAGCTTGCCTCGCGCGCAACGCCGGATGGCTACACCGTGCTGGTCGCCGCCACCGGGCAAATGGCAATGGCGGCGGCCATCTTTCCCGATCTTCCCTATCATCCGACCAAGAGCTTCATTCCGCTCAACATGATCGCCTCGTTTCCGTTGATCCTGGTGGTGCCGGCGGACCATCCCGCGAAGACGGTGAAGGATCTGGTCGCTTGGGCGAAGGCCAATCCCGACAAGTCGAATTACGGCACCTCTGCGCCGCCTTTCACCGTCGCTGCCGAGCTGCTCAAGCTGAAGACCGGCATGCCGGGTGTTGCCATTCCGTTCAAGGGCAGCAACGAATCCAATCTGTGTGTGGTCAGCAAGCAATGCCTGTTCACGATTTCCGACGGCGGGCCGGCGGTACCCTTGATTAAAGGTGGCAAGACCAGGGCGCTGGCGGTGACCGGCTCGGAACGCTCGCCGCAACTACCCGACGTACCGAGCATGTCTGAAGCGGGCTACCCGGCTGTCGACATCCACCTGTGGAGCGGCTTCTTCGTGCCCGCCGGAACGCCAGCGCCCATCGTCGCCAAGCTCGAGAACGATCTCGGCCGCGCCTTGGCCGATGCGGGCGTGCAGGATGGCTTGAAGAAGATGGCGGTCAATCCGGGCGGCCCTGTCGGTCCAGCCTTCGCTAAGATCATCGATGCCGATATCGAAAAGTACAAGGGCGTTATCGCCGCCGCGCATCTGACCTTTAAATAGCGACTGACGGGCGCAACTCGCGAGCCGCGCGAGCATTGTTATTGCAGACGGGTAGCGTGGCGGAAGGCGGGCCATGGTGCGGATTGCGGCGGCGCTGGCGTCGGTGGCCCTTTTCGGCAGCGCTCAGGCAGCGCAGCAGCCGTCTGCAGCTACGCTCTATCAGGAATTCGATCTGTTCGGCTCATGGGCGCCGAATTGCGCCGCCGCTCCGTCGCTGGATAATCCGCATGTGACCGTCGCGGCGAACGGGCTCCACGTGCTCGAGCGCGACGATTTCGGTTCGGGTTACGAAACCAACCGCTACGACATCGTCGCGGCAAAGCGCATGGATCGCGATCGCCTCGCGGTTGATGTCTGGTTTGCGCAGGCCGGCGCCGCGCCGCAACGGCAGCTGATCATCATACGCATCGAGAAACACACCCGGCGCACCATGTTCACCGGAACGGCCGACGGCCCGCCGCGGGTGAAAGACGGCATCGCGGTTGCCGCGGGCAAGCCGACGCCGGTCCTCAACAAGTGCGACTAAGGCAACCTAAACGTCGAGCAGTTCGTCGTTGGCGAATTCAGCGTTTTCCTGGATGAACTCGAAGCGCGCCTCGGCTTTGCTGCCCATCAGGCGCTCGACTGTCTTCTGCGTCGGCTTCTTTTCCTTGTCGATCAAGACCACGCGCAAGAGCGTGCGCTTGCCCGGGTCCATCGTGGTTTCTTTGAGCTGCGCCGCCATCATCTCGCCGAGCCCTTTGAAGCGCGAGACGTCGACCTTGGCGTTGGCGTGGAACTCCTTCTTCAACAGCACATCGCGGTGCTTGTCGTCGCGGGCATAGACGATCTTGCCGCCGTGCGAGAGCCGATAGAGCGGGGGAACGGCGAGAAACAGTTTGCCGTCTTCGATCAGCTTCGGCATTTGCCGGTAGAAGAATGTGATCAAGAGCGAGGCGATGTGAGCGCCGTCGACGTCGGCATCGGTCATGATGATGACCTTCTCGTAGCGTAGATCCTTGCTGTGATAATGGGCGCCGGTGCCGACGCCGAGCGCCTGAATCAAGTCGGCGAGCTGCACGTTCTGCGCCAGCTTGTCCTTGCCGGCGGAGGCGACGTTCAAGATCTTGCCGCGCAGCGGCAGCACCGCCTGGGAGCGGCGGTCGCGCGCCTGTTTGGCTGAGCCGCCGGCTGAATCGCCCTCGACGATGAAGATCTCCGAGCCTTCGGCGGCCGAATTGGTGCAATCGGCAAGCTTGCCGGGCAGGCGCAATTTGCGCACCGCGCTCTTGCGCGCGATGTCCTTTTCCTGGCGGCGGCGGATGCGCTCTTCGGCGCGCTCGACGACGAACTCAAGCAACTTGTTGGCGGCAATCGGATTGCCCGAGAGCCAGTGATCGAACGGGTCCTTGATGGCATTCTCGACGATGCGCTGCGCTGCCGCCGTGGCCAGCCGGTCCTTGGTCTGTCCCTGAAATTCCGGCTCGCGGATGAACACGGAAAGCATGCAGCCGGCGCCGGTCATCACATCTTCGCTGGTGATTGAGGCGGCGCGCTTGTCTTGGCCGATGCGCTCGGCGTGATCTTTCAGGCCGCGCAGCAAGGCGCTGCGCAGACCGGACTCGTGGGTGCCGCCGTCGGGTGTCGGAATGGTGTTGCAGTAGCTCTGCAGGAAGCCGTCGGCGTCGGCCGTCCAGGCCACCGCCCATTCGACCGCGCCGTGCTGACCCGTTTTTCCGGCTGAACCGGTAAAAATATCGGGATGCACCAGATTGGCGCTTGCCAAATTGCTCGCGAGATAGTCCTTCAAGCCTTCGGCAAAATGGAACGTTGCCTTCTCCGGCACGTCCTCGACGCCCTTGAGCAAGGCCTTGTCGCAGTGCCAGCGGATTTCGACGCCGCCGAAAAGGTAAGCCTTTGAGCGCGCCATCTTGAACACGCGTTCGGGTTTGAACGCCGCCTTCGGCCCGAAGATGTCGGGGTCGGGCTTGAAGCGCACCTTGGTGCCGCGCCGGTTGGGGGCACGGCCCACCTTGATCAGCTTGGTCTTCGGTTTGCCGCGCTCGAAGGTCATCTTGTAGAGCGTCTGCTCGCGAGCGACTTCGACTTCCATGCGCGCGGAAAGAGCATTGGCAACGGAAACGCCGACGCCGTGCAGGCCGCCGCTCGTTTCGTAGACTTTGGAATCGAATTTGCCGCCAGCGTGCAGCATGCACATGATGACTTCAAGCGCCGACTTGCTCTTGAATTTGGGATGCGGATCGACGGGAATGCCGCGCCCGTTGTCGGTCACCGAGACAAAGCCATTCGCCTCCATCTCCACTTCGATCCAGGTGGCATGGCCGGCAAGCGCCTCGTCCATGGAGTTGTCGATCACCTCGGCGAACAGATGATGCAGTGCCTTCTCGTCGGTGCCGCCGATATACATGCCGGGACGGCGGCGGACGGGCTCCAGGCCCTCCAGCACCTCGATATGCTTGGCGGTGTAGCCGCTTTCGGCGCCGCCGCCGCGCGACTTCTCACGAGCGGTCGACTTGGCGCCCTTGCGTCCGGCCGCCTTGCGGCCCGCGGCCGCTTTGGCCGTCCGGGCAGGGCCGTCGAACAGATCGGGTTGTTTGGGCGATTTCATCTTGGTCGCGATCTTAGCCATGGAAGCCCACTAGATGGAGTTAAAGCGAATCATTTGCCACAGACTATGGCACGAGGGTCCGTAAACCGGGCCCTAACGCGCTCCCCGCAACCAAATGAGCCCATTCGCCGTTACATTTTTGAGGCGCGGCGGAGGTCTTTCGTGGATAAACGCACCGGCGAACGGGGCTGGCGGCAATTGCTACCCTTTGAGGAGCCGGCGCCGGCCAAAATCGGGCTGCGCAGCTGGCGCAGCGCCGCGCAACTGGCGACGATCGGGATTTTCATTATCCTGTTTTTCGTCGCGCTTGATCTCGCGCGGGCGATTGCGCTGCCCATGGCGGCGGCTTTCGTCGTGACCATGATGCTCAGCCCGCTGTCGGAACGCGCCGAATATTACCGCATCCCGGCGCTGCCGACGGCCATCGTGCTTTGGCTTCTGGTGGTCGGCATCTTTTACACGGTGATCATGCTGGTGTCCTCGCCGGTCGTGGGCTGGGTCAATCAGGCGCCGGATATCGGCCGTAGCATCCAGGACAAATTGCAGTTGCTCGAGGGGCCGCTCAAATCCTTGCGCGACGTGCGTAATGCGTTGTTGCCCGGGCAAACCGGCAAGGCGCTTAATGTCGACGTAGTCGGCATCCTGCAGCAGGCAGTATCCTTCGTGACACCGGCGGCGATGCAAACGCTGATTTTCTTCGTGACGCTGTTCTTCATGCTGCTCGGCCGGCGCCGCGTACGCCACGTGATCGTCGGATTTTTTAACGAGCGCGAGGCCCGCCTGCGGACGCTCAAGATCATCAGCAACATCGAGCGTAACCTCATCGGCTATCTCACCGTCGTCACCGTGATCAACGCCGGCGTCGGCGTCGGCGCCGGCATCATCGCGGCGGCGGTTGGGCTGCCCGATCCGGTGGCGTGGGGCGTGCTCGGCTTCGTGATGAATTTCATTCCGTACATAGGCGCCGCGATCATGGAACTCGGAATGTTTCTCGTCGGTCTCATCACCTTTCCGACGCTGACCCACGCGACGATCGCGCCGCTGCTCTACATCGGCATGGGCCTGCTCGAGGGGCAGTTCATCACGCCGAGCATTGTCGGTCGGCGCTTCACGCTCAATCCGCTCACCGTGTTTCTGTCGCTAGTGTTCTGGGCTTGGCTGTGGGGCCCGGTCGGCGCGTTTCTCGCCGTGCCGCTTCTGATCATGGGCATGGTCGCGGCGGTCCATCTCTTTCCCAAGCACGAGCCAGATTTGCCCGAATAGCCGAAGCAAATCCGCCGGGGAGTTCGCCCCGGCGGATGATCTGCCTAAACGAGGCAACTACTTCTTCGGCACCTTGGCGCCCTTGGCCGGGTTGGTGACGAAGTTAGCGTTGAATTCGCCTTCCGCCAGCACCTTGCCCTTCATCGCTTCGACGACGGCTGGCGCGTCGAAATCCACCGGCAGGTCGAGCGACTTCACGCTCAACGCATAGACCATGAAATGATAATGATGCACGTTCTCATCGTTCCATGGCGGGCAGGGGCCGTCATAGCCATAATATTTTCCCTTCAGCGCCTCGTTGGCGGCGAAGACGTTAGTGAACATGTTGAGCCCCGGCTTGCCGACTGTCGCCGCGCTCGCCTGCTTGCCGTGGACGACGCGCTCCTTCGAACCGCTGCCTTCCTTAAGCGCGCGCACATTCGCGGGAATGTCGGCGAGCACCCAGTGGTAGAAGGTCTGCCGTTCGGCAGTTGCCGGAACGGTCATTCCTTCCTTATTTATCTTATCGCGCTCGGTTTTCGGCGAGTCGGTGTCGTTGACAATTACGACGTAGGACTGCGTGCCCTTTGGCCCGGCTGACCAAGCTATGCGCGGGCTGATGTCTTTCCCCGGACCGACATGACCCTGCGCCGCCGCCTGGCAGAACGCGAACTTGTCCGGGATCATTGCGCCTTGCTTGATCGAGTCGACCTTGACCTTTAGCTCCTTGGTTGCGGCCGTCGAAGCGGCGAGCGGCACGGCGATAGTACAAGCGCCGAGCGCGAGCCCGATAGCGAATTTTCCGATCATCATGTTTCTCCCTCGTATGTTGATCGCCGGTAAGTCCAGCTTCATCTGTGGTTGCTTTCACGCGTTCGTGTGACAGGTCGCCACTTCTTCGGGCACCAGGCTTGCTGGAAATTACTTAAGCGCGGCGGCGCCCGCATTCGCCACCTGTACGTCCGGCGGTGAGATCGGCGCGCCGGCGACGCCGATGGCGCCGATGATCTTGCCGCCCGAGACGATCGGAACTCCGCCGCCGACCGGGATCATCCCTTCGAGCCCGAGCAGAAAGGTGTTGCTTTGAACGCGTTCCTGGAACGCCATGGTGGGCGCCCTGAACCGCGCGGCGGCTTGCGCCTTGCGCTCGGCGAGCTGGATGTGGCCGTATGAAGTGCCCGCCGGCCGCTCGAAATAAACCAAGTCGCCGGAGGGGTCGACGATGGCGATTACCTGGGGCTGGCCGATCTTTTTCGATTCCGCCTCGGCAGCGGCGGCGACCTTCTTGGCCTGTTCCAGCGAAATCGGCGGTCCATAGTCAGGACGCGGCGGAGGCGATGCCGGCTGTTGCGCGTGAACAACGGTTGCTAGCATCAACGCGGCGCATGCCACCAGTGTCATTAATGATAACCGACGCATGAAAATTCCTCCCCCTTGCCGGACAACGCCGGCGTGGTTGCCCTCGCTGTTTTGGCGCAGGGCTCTCGCCAAGCATTCAGCTTAGCGAACCCATCTGCCCGCGCCTATACGGGTGCCTTGGAGTGGACGCAGCCGGAATAACCTGCACCCTGCAGGTACTAACGCGCATTCTTGACCGCCAACGCCATGCGGCCTATATGCCGCACCATGACGATCGTTGCTGCAACGCGAAATTTCCGCCGCCGTGCCACCCCGGCACGGGCGCACTTGCGCGATTAATCGTCTGCCCCCCGTGCCGCCGGACTTTGTAAGCCGCGGCGCATCCTGAAAATCCCGCAGTGGCCCGAAGTCCGGTAGTCCTCTAAGACACTGGATAAGGATCGATTGCGATGGCGACCAAAGCGAAAATCGGCGTGCTCGGCGCTTCCGGCTACACCGGCTCGGAGCTGGTGCGCATGCTGCTGCGCCACCCGCGGGTGGAGATCGTTCTGCTCACCGCAGAGCGCAGCGCCGGCAAGGCTATGCGCGAGGTCTTCCCGCAGTTTTCGCCCTATGAATTGCCGAAGCTGGTCGCCATTGAAAGCACCGATTGGGCTAGGGCCGCACTTGACGTCGCCTTCTGTGCGTTGCCGCATGCGACGACGCAGAAGGTCATCACCGAGCTTTTGGCTCAAGCGCCGGCGACCAAGGTGGTCGACCTGTCGGCCGACTTCCGGCTGCACGACACGGCGGCCTATGCGAAGTGGTACGGCCACGCGCACCATGCGCCGGAATTGCAGAAGGAGGCAGTGTACGGGCTCTGCGAGATTCACCGGCGCGAGATCAGAAAGGCAAGGCTCGTCGCCAATCCCGGCTGCTACACGTCGTGTGCCGAACTGCCGCTGATCCCGCTGATCAAGAACAAGGCCATCGATCTCGATGAGATCGTTATCGATGCCAAGTCGGGCATGACCGGGGCGGGCAGGGCGGCACGGGAAGCGATGCTGTTCTCCGAAGTTTCGGAAGGCTTCAACGCCTATGGCGTCGGCCATCACCGCCACATGGCCGAGCTCGACCAGGAATTTTCGCTGGCGGCCGGCCGCGAGGTGATGGTCACCTTCACCCCGCACTTGGTGCCGATGAACCGGGGCATTTTGTCCACCATCTACGTGCGAGGACGGCGCGCGCGGACGCCGGAGGATCTTCACGCGATGCTTTTAAAGTTCTACGCGAAGGAGCCCTTCGTTCACGTCCTGCCGTTCGGCGAAACGCCGCAGACACGTCATGTGCGTGGTTCCAACCTGACCTTCATTGGCGTCGCCAAGGACCGGATCCCCGGGCGGGCGATTATTGTCTCGGCGCTGGACAATCTGGTGAAGGGTGCATCCGGCCAGGCCATCCAAAACATGAATCTGGTCATGGGCTGGCCGGAAACCATGGGCCTGGAACAGGTCGCGCTATTTCCGTGAACCGGTCATTCCGGGACGGCCCCGTTAGGGCCGGACCCGGAATCCAGATACATTACTGCGATCCGGGTTGGTTCGCTGGCGCGCGCGCCCCGGAATGACGAGGTACGCATGTTCGAGGTCAGCAATCAGCCGCCGCCGCTCGAACCGTATAACCTTTTTGCCAGCGACACGGTCCTGCGCGACGCGGTGAAGCGCGAGCGCGCTGGCTGGGCGGAGGATGGCCTAAGCACGCTGGGCGCGACGCTCGGCAAGCCGGAGACGATCCAGCTCGGCTTCGACGCCAACAAATTTCCGCCGCAGCTCAAAACGCTCGACCGCTACGGGCACCGCCTCGACGAGGTTGAGTTCCACCCAGCCTGGCACGAACTCTTGGCGATTGCGCTGCGCGCCGGGCTGCATTCGAGCCCCTGGGCTGACCCTAAGCCGGGCGCGCACGTCGCGCGCGCCGCCGGCACCTACATGCTCGGGCAGGTCGAGAGCGGTGTCTATTGTCCGCTTGCCATGACTTACGGCTCGGTGCCGGCGCTGCGACAAGCGCCGGAGACCGCCAAGCAATGGCTGCCAAAACTTTACGGGCGTGAATACGACCGCCGCTTCATTCCGGCCCGGCAGAAAACTGCGGCCCTTCTCGGCATGGGCATGACCGAAAACCAGGGCGGCTCGGATCTGCGCAGCAATACGACGCGCGCCGAGCCCGCGGGCGACGGCTCCTTCCGCCTCTATGGGCACAAATGGTTCATGTCGGCGCCGATGTGCGACGCCTTTTTGGTGCTGGCGCAGGCGCCGCAAGGCCTCTCCTGTTTTCTGATGCCGCGCTGGACGCCCGACGACAAGCGCAATGGCATCCACATCCTGCGGCTCAAGGACAAGCTCGGCAACCGTTCCAACGCGTCGAGCGAAGTCGAATTCGACGGCGCCTATGCGCAGCTCATCGGCGAGGAAGGTCGCGGCATTCCGACCATCATTGAAATGGGCAACTATACGCGGCTTGATTGCTGCATCGGCTCATCCGGTCTGATGCGGCAGGCAGTCGTGCAGGCGCTGCACCATGCGCGGCATCGCATCGCGTTCCAGAAAAAGCTGATCGACCAGCCGCTGATGACCAACGTGCTCGCCGATCTTGCGCTCGAAAGCGAGGCGGCGGCCGCACTCACCTTCCGCCTCGCCCGCGCCTATGACGAAGGCGACGAGGCTTCACTCGCTATCCGCCGCGTGGTGACACCGGCTGCGAAATTCTGGATCTGCAAGCGCGCGCCCTATCTCATCTATGAGGCGATGGAGGTGCTGGGCGGGTCCGGCTACATCGAGGAAAGCACCATGCCGCGCCTTTATCGCGAGGCGCCGGTCAATTCGATCTGGGAAGGCTCCGGTAACATCATGTGCCTCGACGTGCTGCGTGCCATCTCCCGCACCGCAAATATTGTGGACGTGCTCAAGGACGAGATCGATTGCGGCGAGGCGCGCGTCAAAACGTTCGCCCACGGCGTGATCAACCGGCTCACCTCGCCGGAGCGCAACGATGAGGCTCAGGCGCGCGCCCTCACGCGCGATCTGGTGCTGGCATTGCAGGGGGCCTTGCTCGCCAGACATGCACCCCCCGCCGTGGCGGATGCCTTTTGCGCGTCACGGCTTTCCGACGCACGCGGCGGCGTCTTCGGTACGCTGCCGCGCGGCGCCGATACGCGCGCGATTGCCGAACGCGGCTCGCCGCAAGCCTAGTCGCTTACATCATTCCGAGTGCCGCCAGCGCGAGCATTGCCTGCGCCACGAAGCCGACGGTGAAGGCAAGAGTCCGCACGACCGGGATGCCGAGCATATAGACGACGGCATGCACGAGCCGCGCCCAGAAATAAAGCGCGCAGGCGAAAATCGTGGTCGGCGTGGAGACGTGGATGGCATTGAGCAGCAGCACAAGGCTCGCGAAGATAACGAGGTTCTCGACGGCATTAACGTGCGCGTTCTGAAGACGCTGTGCCCACAGCGATTGTGCGGCGTCGGACGGCGACGGGTTCGCCATCGCGCCCATCAGCCCACGCACCACGATGCGATCGAGGATGTAAGGGATCCAGAGAATTCCGGTGAGAATCACCGTGAACAACAGCCACTTCAATTCAGCCGGCATGTCAGCCCCCCTGTGGAAAATGTGGCGACGGGCGCGAACTCTATTCGACTAATTGGCGATTGTCGCCAGGCGGTCAGCAAGTGCCGGTCAAGGTTGCGCCGTGAAACGAAGCCTTATTCGATCACCTCATCGGCGCGGGCAGTGACGGTCGGCGGAATCTGCAAGCCGATTGCTTTGGCGGCCTTGAGGTTGATGATAAGTTCGAAGGTTGTCGGCAGTTGGATCGGAAGATCGGCGGGCTTGACGCCCTTGAGAATGCGTCCGGCGTAAGTCCCGGCGCCACGATAGGCGGCAGCGATGCTGGCGCCGTAGCTGGCGAGACCGCCCGCGGCGACGAATTCCCTCGATTCGTAAATCGTCGGAATCTTGTTGCTTGTGGCCAGCGTCACAACCTGTTTATGCAGGCGAACGAACAAGGGGTCGGCGCCGACGACCAGCGCGCCGGCCTTCTCCTCGCCGATCTTGACGAATGCCGCCTCGAGACCGCGCTCGTTCTGCACATTCAGCACGTCGATCTTTTGCCTTCTTTCGCCTGCCGCGCTCTCGAGATTGCCGACCTGGTAATCCGTGTCGGCATAATTCGGATTGACCAATGCAGCGACCAGCCGCGTATCCGGCACCATCTCGCTCAGGATTTCGAGACGTTTCGCATCCAGCATTGGTGCAACCAGACTCATGCCGGTGGCATTGCCGCCCGGTTTGCTCAGGCTGTCGACCAGCCCGATGGTGATCGGGTTGCCGTTGACCACAAAGACGACGGGAATGGTTTTCGTTGCTGCTTTCGCAGCGAGTGCCGCTGGCTCGCCACCCGCGGTGACGATCAACGCTACGCGGCGCTTGACCAGTTCGCTGGCAAGTGTCGGTAGACGCTCGTCGTCGCCGTGCGCCCAGCGGTATTCGATCGCCAGGTTCTGCCCTTCGACAAAACCGCTTTCATTGAGACCGGCGCGCAGCGCATCGGTAACGTTTGCCGATTCTTCGGCCGAGGACGTGCCGAGCAGGCCGATGACCGGCATTTTCCCTTGGGCGAGCGCGGCAAGAGGTTGCGCGGCGAGAAAGCCGGCAACAAGCATAATGAAGTTGCGCCGCCCCCGTGCGCGAATGGTCATGAGCACTCCGTCGTGATGCGCAGTAGCGGCGAAACCTAGCATTTTGCCGCTCAGCGGGGAGTGGGAAATGGCATACTAGAGACGCGTAAACTGATATTGTCAGGCGGGAAAATGCCTGTACGGGCGGCAAATGCAACGGCGAAAATTTATAGAGCTTTTAGGCGCCGGCGCGGTCTGGAACTTTGCCACGCTTCGCTGCGGCCTCGCGCAGAGCGGAAAGGTTTATCGCATCGGCACGCTCATCCCGGGACCGCCTATCACCCCTGCCGACCCGCGCGGCAAGCTATTGATCAAGGGTCTTGCCGATCGCGGCTTTGTGCTCGGCAAGAATCTCGCTTTCGAGGCGCAAAGCGCAATCGGCAAGCCCGGGCAAATCACGCAATTGATGCAGGAGTTGAAGGCTAAGAACATCGACGTGGTCGTCACTGTCGGCTACCCGGCCGCCGCCGCCGCTAAAGCATCCGGCGTTGCCACCGTGATCGCCTCCGGATCCGGCGATCCGGTGACAACCGGTCTTGTCGACAGTCTGGCGCGGCCGGGCGGGACGGTCACGGGGATTGCGGACGACTCGGCCGCGCTCTCCACCAAGCGGTTGCAACTGCTCAAAGCGATGGCCCCGCAATTGAAAAAAGTGGCGATGCTGTGGAACCGAGACGATCTCGGCATGTCGCAGCGCTATCAGGCTTCGGCCAAGGCGGCGGGGGAGTTGGGCGTGACCGTACTCGCGCTTGGCGTGCGCCAGCCCGACGACTTCATCGATGCCTTCGCGGCGATGGACAAGGAGGCGCCCGACGGCATCCTGATGGTTTCGGATTCGCTGACCATCCTCAATCGCAAGCGCGTCATCGATTATGCCGCGGCGCATCGCTTGCCGGCGATCTACGAATCCGATGCCATCGCCCGCGATGGCGGCCTGATGTCCTATGGCGCCGATGCGAAGGAATCATTCGATCGGGCCGCCGCCCTCGCGGTCCGCATCTTCAAGGGCGAGCGACCGGCCGACCTGCCAGTCGAGCAGCCGACACGCTATCTTTTTGTCATCAACATGAAGACTGCCAAGGCGATGAATCTCGCCGTGCCCAATACCGTCGCTGCGCTTGCCGATGAGGTGATCGAATGAGCGATGGCGAGGCGCCAAAAGACTCTGCGTCTGCCCCGACGCCGCGGAAAGTCCGCAGCCGGCTGTTCCTCAAATATGCCGGGCTGTTCGTGGCTGTGGTGAGCGTGGCGCTGCTGGCAAACGGCATTTTCGAAGCCTGGGTTTCCTACCGCGACCATCGCGACACGTTGATCCAGATTCAGCACGAACAGGCGGAGTCGGCCGCAATTAAGATCGGCGAGTTCGTCAAGGGCATCGAAAGCCAGGTCGGCTGGACAACGCAACTGCCATGGTCGGCGGAAACGCTCGAGCAGCGGCGCTTCGACGCCCTGCGGCTGTTGCGTCAGGTGCCGGCGATCACCGAACTCGCGCAAATCGATGCCAACGGACACGAACAGTTGCGCGTCTCGCGTCTCGCCATGGATGTGGTCGGCAGCAACATCGACGTATCGAAGGATCCGAAATTCACCGAAGCGGTGAAGAACAAAATCTATTACGGTCCGGTCTATTTTCGCCGCGGGTCCGAACCCTACATGACGCTGTCGCTTGCCGGCACGCGCCGCGAGGCGGGCGTCTCCGTCGCCGAGGTCAATCTCAAGCTGATTTGGGACGTCGTTTCCAAGATCAAGGTCGGCCGGCATGGCGAAGCCTATGTCGTCGACAAACAGGGCCGCTTGATCGCGCACCCGGACATCAGCCTGGTGCTGCGCAACACCGATATGTCGCGGCTGCCGCAGGTGCAGGCGGCCGAGCACGCCACAACCGATGTCGCCGCCAACGAAATTCTGACGGCGACTGACATCGGCGGCCGCCAGGTGCTTACCGCCTTTGCCCGCGTCGAGCCGCTCGGCTGGACCGTGTTCGTCGACCTACCGGCTGACGAAGCGTATCAGCCCTTGGTCTCGTCTTTGCAGCGTGCTGCCTTGTTCCTGTTGGCGGCGCTGTGCCTGGCGGCACTTGCCGGCATCGTTCTGGCGCGGCGGATGGTAGTGCCAATTCAGGCTTTGCAGGCCGGTGCTGCGCGGATCGGCGGCGGCGATCTGACCCAGCGCATTTCGGTCAAGACCGGCGACGAACTGGAGTCGCTCGGCGACCAGTTCAACGACATGGCGGCGCGGCTGCAGGAGTCCTACGCCGACCTGGAAAAAAAGGTGGAGTTGCGCACGAGCGAATTGAGTGAAGCGCTGGAGCAGCAAACGGCGACATCCGATGTTCTGCGTGTCATTTCGAGTTCGCCCGGCGAACTCGAACCGGTGTTTGATGCCATGTTGGCGAACGCGGTGAGAATATGTGGTGCCAATTTCGGCATGCTGTTCCGCTTCAACGGCGACATGGTGGAAGCCACCGCGATGCACGGCGTGCCGCCAGGCTTTGCCGAATTCTGGCAGCAAGGGCCGCGGCGGCCGGGCCCTGGGACCGCGCTTGGCCGCATCCTCGAGACGAAGAAACTGGTGCATATTGTCGACGTCACGAAGGATCCGGCGTACCTCGCCGGCGAGTCGGTTTTCGTGGCGGCGGTGAAGCTGGGCGGCTTCCGCACCTTCGTAAATGTGCCTTTGCTCAAGGAGAACGAACTCGTTGGTGCGATCGCGATCTATCGGCAGGAAGTTCAGGCGTTTACCGACAAGCAGATCGCGCTCGTGCAGAATTTTGCCAACCAGGCCGTGATCGCCATCGAGAATACGCGCCTGCTCAGCGAGCTGCGCGAGTCGCTGTCGCAGCAAACGGCGACCGCCGACGTGCTCAAGGTGATTTCCAGCTCGCCAGGCGATCTGGCGCCGGTCTTTGACGCCATGCTCGAAAATGCCATGCGCATCTGCGCGGCGGAATACGGCTGCGTGTTCAGCTTTGCCGATGGCGCCTTCATTGCCACGGCCTTGCGCGGCGTGCCGCAGGCTTTCGCCGAGTATCTCACGGCGGAACCTCGGGTCTGGCATCCGGATACGGCGCTCGGCGGTCTCGCGCAGACCAAGCAGACTGTGCGCATCGACGACATTCAGCAAGGCCGGGCCTTTGCCGAAGCCGACCCCGGGCGCCTTGCCGCAACGGGCCTCGGTGGCGCCCGCAGTCTTGTCGCCGTGCCGATGATCAAGGATGGCGAGCTGATCGGCGCGTTCAGCGTCTATCGGCAGGAAGTGAGGCCATTCTCCGACAAGCAGGTCGAATTGGTGACCAATTTTGCCGCGCAGGCGGTGATCGCCATCGAGAACACGCGCCTGCTCAGCGAATTGCGGCAATCACTGCAACAGCAGACGGCAACCGCTGATGTGCTCAAGCTGATCAGTCGTTCGACCTTCGACCTGGAAACGGTTCTCGACGCGTTGTTACGCTCGGCGGCGCAGTTGTGTGAGGCCGACCAGGGCACCATCACCCAGCGCAAAGGCGACGCCTATTATCGCTCGGTCGCTTACGGGTTCCCGGCTGAATTTAGCGAATATGTCAAGGACCGGCCTGTCGAAGCGTCGCGCGACACCGCCACCGGTCGCGCTCTCCTCGAGGGCAAGATCGTCCACATACCTGACGTCCAGGCCGATCCAAGCTATACATGGTCGGAAGCGCAGCGGCTTGGCGGCTTTCGTACCATTCTTGGCGTGCCCATGATGCGCGAAGGCTCGCCGGTCGGTGTGTTGACCTTGACGCGCTCCGAGGTGAAGCCGTTCACCGACAAGCAGCTTGAGCTGGTGTCGACCTTCGCCGACCAGGCCGCCATCGCCATCGAGAACGTTCGCCTGTTCGAGGACGTGCAGTCGCGCACGCGCGAGCTGGCAAAATCTCTCGAAGAGTTGCGTACCGCGCAGGACCGCCTGGTGCAGACGGAGAAGCTTGCTTCCCTTGGCCAGCTCACCGCCGGGATCGCTCACGAGATCAAGAATCCACTCAACTTCGTCAACAATTTCTCGGCGATTTCCGTCGAATTGATCGACGAATTGCGCCAGGCGCTCGCCGGCGTTGAGATGGACGGCAAGGTAAAAAGTCAGATCGACGAGATCGAGGAAATGCTCAAGGGTAATCTCGAAAAGGTTGTGCAGCACGGCAAGCGCGCCGACTCGATTGTCAAGAACATGCTGCTGCACTCTCGCCAAGGGTCCGGCGAGCATCGGCCGATCGACATCAACGCCGTCGTCGAAGAGAGCCTCAATCTCGCCTATCATGGCGCCCGTGCCGAAAAGCAGGGTTTCAACATAACGCTGCAGCGCTCGCTCGACCCGACGGCGGGCGAGGTCGACCTTTACCCGCAGGAATTTACGCGCGTGCTGCTCAACCTCATCTCCAACGGCTTTTATGCCGCGACCAAGCGCAAGGCGCAGAGCAATGGCGGCAATTTCGAGCCGACACTTTCGGCGGCGACCAAGAACCTGGGCGATAGCGTCGAAATCCGTATCCGTGACAACGGCACCGGCATCCCGCCGGACGTGAAGGAAAAAATGTTCAACCCGTTCTTCACCACCAAGCCGGCAGGCGAGGGGACGGGGCTTGGCCTTTCGCTGAGTTACGATATCATCGTCAAGCAACACGGTGGCTCTATCGACGTCGATACCCAGCCCGGCGAGTTCACCGAGTTCAAAATCATCCTGCCGCGCTCGGCAGCAAGCATCGCCAAATCAGGAGGGCGCACGTGAGTTTTCTCATTCTCGTTGTCGATGATGAACCCGACGTCGAAATGCTGTTCCGCCAGCATTTCCGGCGCGACCTGCGCGACGGAAGGTTCCTTATGGAATTTGCCCAGTCGGCGGCCGGCGCACTCACACGGATCAACGAAGCGCGCGACCAGGCGCTCATCCTCATCCTCTCCGACATTAACATGCCGGGCATGAGCGGGCTCGAACTGCTGCCGAAAGCGAAAGCGCTGCGGCCCGACGTGCCGATCATCATGATCACCGCCTATGGCGACGCAGACACCAAACGCAAGGCGCTGGAAAACGGCGCCGAGGCCTTGCTCACCAAGCCCATCGATTTCGGAGCGTTGCGGGGCGAAATCGAGACGCGGGTCGAACGCGCTGCATGACAACACGGATTCTCGTTGTCGATGACGAGCCAGATCTTGAAGCGCTGATTCAGCAGAAATTTCGGCGCCAGGTGCGTGACGGCGCCATGACTTTCCTGTTCGCCCACGACGGGGTCGAGGCGCTCGACCTACTGGAAGCAAAGAACGACGTCGATCTTGTCGTGACCGACATCAACATGCCGAGGATGGACGGGCTGTCGCTGCTGCAGCGCCTGCAGGAGAGCGAGGAGAAGCTGTCGACGATCATCGTGTCGGCCTACGGCGATATCGCCAATATCCGCACGGCGATGAATCGTGGCGCGTTCGATTTTCTCACCAAGCCCATCGACTTTACCGATTTCGAAACAACCATCGCCAAGACCATTCGCCACGTCGGCGCGCTACGCGAGGCGAGGGCGCGACAGGCGGAGGCGGAGCGGGCGCACGCCTCGCTGTCGCGCTATTTTTCGCCCAATCTCGCCGAGCGGCTGGCAAGCGACGCCGGTGCCGTCGATCTCGGCGGCCAGCGTCGCGAAATCGCGACCTTATTCACCGACATCGCGCGCTTCACGGCGCTGGTCGAGACGCTCGAGCCAGACGTGCTCGGGCCGTTGCTCAACGATTATCTGGTGGGCATGACCGACATCGTTTTCAAGCACGATGGAACGGTGGCCAAAATCATCGGCGATGCGTTGCACGTTCTGTTCGGCGCGCCGGGGGCGCAGCCGGACCATGCCTCGCGCGCGATCGCCTGCGCGCTCGATCTTGATTCATTCGCCGAGTCGATGCGTTCGCGCTGGAATAATAAGGGCATCGGCCTCGGTAATACGCGTGTCGGGGTTCATGCGGGACCGGCAATCGTCGGCAATTTCGGCGGCGGCCGGTTTTTCGACTACACCGCCTATGGCGATACCATCAATGTCGCCGCGCGCTTGGAAAACGCCAACAAGCAACTCGGCACGCGCATCTGCGTCAGCGCCTTTCTCGCCGGCAAGGCGCCGGATTTCCGCGGCCGCCCCGTCGGCGATCTGCTGCTCAGGGGCCGCTCGGACGCTCTGCGCGCCTTCGAGCCGATGACAAAAGCGCAACACGATGCGCCGGAGACAAAAAGCTATCTCGACGCTTTTGCCAAGCTCGAGGCGAACGATCCTGGCGCCATGGCGGCCTTCGCCGCACATGTCGGCAAATATGCCGACGATCAACTGGCTGGATTCCATCTCAAGCGGCTGCTCAATGGAGCGAGTGGCCCGCGCATCGAACTCGACTAGGATCTACTCGCGCACCTTCACATAGGAGCCGGGTGCGTCCTCGATCGGCTTGAGCTTGCCGCCGCCGGCCTTGCGCGCCGGGACCGTTTCCGCGTTGTGGCCCTTGATCCACGCGAGCCAATCCGGCCACCATGAGCCCGGGTGCTCCTTCGCCTTGGCGAGCCAGGCCTCGACATCGGCGCCGGCCGGCTTGCCGCCGGTCCAATACTGATATTTCTTCGTCGCCGGCGGATTGATCACGCCGGCGATGTGACCGGAGCCGGCGAGTACGAATTTGACGGGGCCGCCGAAATATTTCGAGCCGTTGAGCACCGATTTTGCCGGCGCGATGTGGTCCTCGCGCGTGGCAAGGTTGTAGACCGGCAGCTTGACGTCCTTGAGGTTCAGCGTGACGCCGGCGATCTCCATCTTGCCTTTGGTGAGATTGTTCTCGAGGTAACAATTGCGCAGGTAGAACGAGTGGTTCGCCGCCGGCATGCGCGTCGCGTCGGAATTCCAGTAGAGAATGTCGAAGGGGAAAGGCTTTTTGCCCTTGAGGTAATTGTTAATCACGTAGGGCCAGATCAGGTCGTTCGAGCGCATCATGTTGAAGGTATTGGCCATGCGCGAGGCTTCGAGATAGCCCTGTTCCTTCATGTGCTTTTCGAGTTGGGCGACGCGCTCCGGGTCGACGAACACCTGTAGATCGCCCGCATAGGTGAAATCGACCTGCGTGGCGAACAAAGTGGCGGACAGGACGCGGTCATCCTTTTTCGCGGCAAGATAGGCAAGCGTGATGGCGAGCAGCGTGCCGCCGACGCAATAGCCGATGGTGTTGACTTTCTTTTCCCCGGTGACCGTCTCGACCGCGTCGAGCGCGGCGATCACGCCCTCCTTCATGTACGACTCGAAGCTCTTTCGCGCGAGGTGGGCGTCGGGATTGACCCAGGAGATCACGAACACGTTGACCCCCTGGTCGACGCACCATTTTATGAAGGACTTCTCCGGCGTCAGATCGAGAATGTAGAATTTGTTGATCCATGGCGGCACGATCAGCAGCGGAACCTCGAGCACCTGCTTGGTCGTTGCCTCATATTGGATGAGCTGCATCAGATCGTTCTGGAAGATCACCTTGCCGGGGGTGAGCGCGAGATTGCGGCCGACCTCGAAGGCGGTCGGATCGGATTGCCGGATTTTGAGCGTGCCTTTGCCCGCCTTGATGTCCTCGGTGAGCATGTGCATGCCGCGCACCAGATTGCCGGCGTTTGAGGTGAGCGTGTCGCGCAGCAATTCAGGATTTGTCAGCACGAAGTTCGATGGCGAGATCGCGTTGGCGATCTGCCTGACGTAGAACTCCGCCTTTTGCCGCGTGTGCGGGTTAACGCCCTCGGCATTCTTGACGAGGCGGTCCGCCGATTGCGTGCTCAAAAGATAAAGCTGCTTGAGAAAATCGAAGAACTGGTTCTGCGACCACTCGGGATCGGAAAACCGTTTATCCCTGGGGTCGGGCGCCACGACCGGCTCGGCCTTTTCGCCGGCCATGCGCTTGACCGTGCTCGCCCATAAATCGAGATAGGCGCGGCCGAGGCTCGTCTGCAGTTCGAGCGCGCGCTGCGGATCGGCAAGCCAGTATTCAGTGACCTGGCCGAGTGTCTTGACGACGTCGGCGACGTCTTCTGCGAATTCGTTTTTGATTTTACCTTCTTCGCGCGGCTTCATGTACGCGGCGAGCGCCTTGCCGCCTTCCTCGATGACACGCGCAAGGTTGTGCGCGAAGGCCTCGATGTCGACCTCGCCGATCTTGGCGACGTCCGTGGCTGGTTCTTGCGTGAGCTTCTGCATGGTTTCCACCCAGAAATGGCCCGCTCTTGGCGCGGGTGCAAGCCGCGCTTGCGGGCGTGGTTTAGCTGCGCCGCACACAAACCTTGTTCACGCCATATTAGCTGGCTAGGCGCACTATGGTGGCAATTCATTGAGTCTGCATCGGTTTCTAGGCTGGAGCATTATGCAGCGGAAACAAGCTCGGAGGCTTCTGGTCGCTGGCGCTCTTGCGGCAACGCTGGGCGCCTGCTCGTCGTCGGCCATCATCGACAAGCTGCCAAGCGATATGGGTGAACCGGCGGACGCCCCGGCTCGCCCGGCGGTTGCCTATCAATACCCGGCGGTGCACGACATGCCGCCGCCGCGCCCCGATCAGCCGCTGACTGACGAGCAGCAGGTGCAGATGGAACAGCAGCTGGAGAACCTGCGCGACCGGCAGGAGGGCCATTCGGACAAAACGGCCGCCAAGGGCAGCAAAAAGACGAAAAACCAGCCGGCGGCGGCAGCGGAGGGTGAAACCGCTGGCAGCAAGGGCAACCCGTGATAAAAGCCAGCCGGGATTTTTGGCCGGCCGTCCGGGAGGGGGCGGTTCCGGCGCCTTGAAAGCTTAAAACGATGGACGACTTCTATCGCATCCGGCGCCTGCCGCCCTACGTGTTTGAGGAAGTGAACCGCGCGAAGGCGCGTGCGCGCAACGCCGGCGCCGATATCATTGATCTCGGCATGGGCAATCCGGATCTGCCGGCTCCCGCGCACGTCGTCGAAAAGATGAAAGAGGTGCTCGGCAAGCCGCGCACCGACCGTTATTCCTCCTCGCGCGGCATTGCGGGCCTACGCCGCGCGCAAGCCGCCTATTACGAGCGGCGCTTTGGCGTGAAGCTCAATCCGGAGACGCAGATCGTCACCACGCTCGGCTCCAAGGAGGGCTTCGCCAATGTCGCGCAGGCGATCACCGCGCCGGGCGACGTCGTCTTGGTGCCAAACCCGAGCTATCCGATCCACGCCTTCGGCTTCCTCATGGCGGGCGGCGCCATCCGTTCGGTGCCCTCGGAGCCGACGCCGAATTTCTTTCACACGCTCGAGCGCGCGATTACCCACTCAATCCCCAAGCCGAGCGCGGTCGTGGTCTGTTACCCCGCCAATCCGACCGCCTATGTGGCCAGCCTCGACTTCTACAAAGACCTCGTCGTCTTCGCCAAGAAGCACGGCATCTTGGTGTTGTCGGATCTCGCTTATGCCGAGGTTTTTTTCGAGAACAATCCGCCGCCGTCGCTCTTGCAGGTGCCGGGGGCGATGGATATCGCCGTCGAGTTCACCTCGATGTCGAAGACGTATTCGATGCCGGGTTGGCGCATCGGCTTTGCCGTCGGCAACGAGCGGGTGATCGCGGCGCTGGCACGAGTCAAATCGTATCTGGACTACGGCGCCTTCACGCCGATTCAAGTGGCGGCGACCGCCGCGCTCAATGGCCCCGACGATTGCATCAAGGAGATGCGCGAGACCTACAAGCGGCGCCGCGACGTGCTGGTGGAGAGCTTCGGCCGCGCCGGCTGGCACGTGCCGAGCCCGCGCGCCTCGATGTTCGCCTGGGCGCCGATTCCGGAGCCGTTCAAGACGATCGGCAGCGTCGAGTTTTCGACACTGCTTGTGGAGAAGGCCTCGATTGCGGTGTCGCCCGGCATCGGCTTCGGCGAATATGGCGAAGGGTTCGTGCGCATCGCGCTGGTCGAAAACGAGCAGCGCATCCGCCAGGCGGCGCGCAATGTGCGGCGCTTCCTTGAAACCGCGCCCGAGCAATTGCATAACGTGGTTCCGCTCGCCACGCGGCGTTGATCCATGCCTGACGCTCTCAAAGTCGGTGTTGCCGGTTTGGGCACGGTCGGTGCCGCGCTGGTTGGCCAGATCGCAGCACAGCGCGAGGCGCTTGCGGCGCGCTGCGGCCGCCGCATCGAGGTCGTCGCCGTCTGCGCCCGCTCGAAGGCCAAGAACCGCGGCGTCGATCTGAAAAAACTGAGATGGTTTTCCGATCCGGTCGCGCTCGCGCGTGACGCACGCATCGACGTATTCGTCGAACTGATGGGCGGCGCCGGCGATCCGGCAAAAAGCGCCGTCGAGGCGGCGGTCGGGGCGGGCAAATCCGTGGTCACCGCCAACAAGGCGCTACTGGCGAGGCACGGCATCAGGCTCGCGGCGCTCGCCGAGAAGCATCATGCCGCACTTAATTTCGAAGCGGCGGTCGGCGGCGCCATCCCGATCGTCAAGACGCTGCGTGAAGGCATGGCCGGCAATTCCTTCGAGCGCATCTACGGTATCCTTAACGGCACCTGCAATTACATTCTCACGCGTATGGAGCAGGAAAAACTGTCCTTTGCCGCTTGTCTCAAGGATGCCCAGCGGCTCGGCTATGCCGAGGCCGACCCGTCATTCGATATCGAAGGCCATGATACCGCGCAGAAGCTTGCCATCCTTGCTTCGCTCGCCTTCGGCACCAAGGTCGATCAGAGCGCGATCTATGTCGAAGGCATCAGCTCGATAGCGCCCGCCGATCTCGCCGCTGCCGACGAACTCGGCTATCGCGTGAAGTTGTTGGGCGTCGCGATGAAAACGCCGCAAGGCATCGAGCAGCGCGTGCACCCGACCATGGTAAGGAAGGATTCGAGCATTGCCCAGGTGATGGGCGTGACTAACGCCGTCACCGTAGACGCGAGCGGGATCAACCCGCTGACTCTGGTCGGTCCTGGCGCCGGCGGTGCGGCGACCGCCTCGGCCGTGCTTGCCGATATCGGCGACATCGCCCGCGGCGTGCGCACCGCGCCTTTCGGCCGGCCAAGCGACAAGCTCAAGGCGGTGCGCAAGGCCCCGATGCAGCGGCATGAAGGCGGCTACTACATCCGCCTGCAAGCCCGCGACAGGCCCGGCACCGCGGCGGCAATCGCGACGCGCCTTGCCGAACAGGAAATTTCGCTTGAATCGATCGTGCAACGACACGTCGAAAAGAACCGAGTCGACGGCAAGGCCGGTTCCGTCCCCGTTATCCTCATTACCTATGCGACAACTGAGGATGCCGTACGCAGAGCCCTTGCCGCGGTGACCCGCGATAGGGTGATCTCTGGGCGGCCGCAAGTGATCCGCATCGAGAAGAACTAGAGGACAAGGGATGGTGTCAACCGCGCAAGCCAACCAGGTACTGGATCGCATCCTGTCGATCGAAATCGTCCGGGTGACTGAGCGCGCGGCGGTTGCCGCGGCGCGGCTGCGCGGACGCGGCAACGAGAAAGAGGCCGATCAGGCGGCGGTCGACGCGATGCGCCGAGAACTTGGCAAGCTACCGATCGCCGGCACAGTTGTGATCGGGGAGGGCGAGCGCGATGAGGCGCCTATGTTGTTCATCGGCGAGAATGTCGGCACCGGCAAAGGTCCCAAAGTCGATATCGCCGTCGATCCGCTCGAAGGCACGACACTGTGCGCCAAGAGCATGCCCGGTTCGATCGCCACGATGGCGATGGCCGAGGGCGGCACTCTGCTTAACGCGCCCGACGTCTACATGGAGAAGATCGCGGTCGGTCCTGGCTATCCAAAGGACCTCGTCGATCTCGACGCGCCGTCAGACGAGACGATTGTCAAACTCGCCAAGGCCAAGGGCGTCAAGACGGACGCGATTACCGCGCTCATCCTCGACCGCCCGCGCCATGCCGACATGATTGCGGCGGTCCGCAAGGCGGGCGCCGCGGTCTCGCTCATCACCGACGGCGACGTTGCCGGCGTCATCCATGCCGCGCAGCCGGACGTGACCGGCATCGATGTTTACATGGGAATCGGCGGCGCGCCGGAAGGCGTGCTGGCGGCGGCCGCGCTTTCCTGTATCGGCGGCCAAATGCAGACGCGGCTTGTGCTCGACACCGAAGAGAAGCGCACGCGCGCAGCCAAAATGGGCATCAAGGATCCGCGCAAGAAATACGGTATCAAGGACATGGTGACCGGCGAATGCGTGTTCGCCGCGACCGGAGTTACCGACGGGAGCCTGCTCAAGGGCGTGAAATTCCGCGGCAATATGATTGAGACCGAAACGGTGGTGATGCGTTCGGTCACCGGCACGGTACGCTGGGTGCGTGCCGAACATCGGCTGCAGGTAAAATTCTAGTCGCGGCCGGCGATCGCTCCTGCGGATGACGGAGGGTTGAGATGCGGCGCTGGTCGGCAGCGGTCCTGGTTTGCATTTGCGTGACGACGCCTGCGGCGGCGCAAGAGCCCGGCTCACCGGAAACCTTGCGCGCGGCGCAGGATCTCGCCGCCGTCGTAAGCCCCGATACGATGGCGCAAATTACGCACACAATGACCGCCCAGGTTTGGCCGGCAATCGAGGCGCAATTCACGGGCAGGGTCGATGCAGCAACGCTGGCTGAGTTGCGCACTGTATTCGAAAGGGAAACCGTCGCGTTCGCGACCGATTCGATGCAAGCGCTGCCGGCGATCTACGCCAAATATTTTAGCGCCAAGGAATTGCAGGAGTTGTTGGCGTTTTACAAAACTCCAATAGGCGCCAAGGGTTTGAAGTATCTGCCGCAGGTGACCGCCGACATTGGCGCCAGCATGGCGCCGAAGCTTCCCGCGTTCCAGGCGCAAATTACGGCACAGCTTGATGAGGTCCTGCGGCGCCACGGTTACAAGAACTGATACAGGCGATCTGACGATGGCAGCTTTGCCGGCCATGGCGATTGACGACAGCGAGCACATCTTCCTCGGCGTCGAGCGCTCGGCGACTGGCCGTGCCTGGCGCGACCGACTCGATGCGCGCGCGCAGGCGCAGGCACTGACCATTGCCCAACGCCACAACCTGCCGGAGCTTCTGGCCCGCGTGCTTGCCGGGCGTGGCGTCGAACCGGAAGATGTTGAGGCCTATCTCGATCCAAGTGTGCGGCGGCTGATGCCGGATCCGCACGTGATCACGGCGATGGAGGTCGGCTCGGCGCGTATCGCCGACGCGGTCGGACGCCACGAGCGCATCGCCATTTTCGGCGATTACGATGTCGACGGCGCCGCCGCCTCGGCGCTGCTGGCCCGCTATCTGCGCCAGTGCGGCCTCGACCCGATCGTGCATATTCCAGACCGCATCTTCGAGGGCTATGGCCCCAACGTCGATGCGATCCGCTCTTTCGCCGAGCGCGGCGCCACGCTTGTGATCACCGTGGACTGCGGCACCACCAGCCTCGAGGCGCTCGCCGAAGCAAAAAGGCTCGGCCTCGACAGTATCGTCATCGATCATCATCAGGCCGATGTCGAGCTGCCGCCGGCTGTTGCCATCGTCAATCCGAACCGCGCCGACGATCTTTCCGGTCTCGGTCACCTCGCCGCCGTCGGCCTCGTGTTTCTTGCCTTGGTCGCGATCAACCGCGAACTGCGCCGTCGCGGCTTTTGGCAGACCCGCGCCGAGCCCGATCTCTTGTCGCTTTTGCATCTCGTCGCGCTCGGCACGGTCGCCGATGTGGTGCCGCTCACCGGCCTGAACCGCGCCTTTGTCGCCAAGGGGCTAATTGCGCTGCGGCGCCGCGAGCATGTGGGGACGACCGCCTTGATGGACGTTGCGCGGCTCACCGGGCCGCCGGAACCGTGGCATCTCGGCTTCCTGCTCGGGCCGCGCATCAATGCCGGCGGCCGCATCGGCCGTGCCGATCTCGGCGCACGGCTTTTGCTCGAGGAGGACGGCAGCGAGGCCGCGCGCATCGCCGCCGAACTCGACCGCCTCAACCGCGAACGCCAGCAGATCGAGATCGCCACCGTCGCGCAAGCGGAAGCCGAAGCGATGGCCGCGCTCGGGCTCGAACAAAAGGGCGCGGTGGTGGTGACCGCTGCGGAAGGCTGGCATCCGGGCGTCGTCGGGCTGGTTGCTGCGCGGCTCAAGGAGCGTTTCGCGTTGCCGTCCTTCGCTATTGCACTCGATACGGGCGGCACCGGCACCGGGTCCGGCCGCTCCATCCCGGGCGTCGACCTCGGCCGCGCCATCCGGCAGGCGGTGCGCGATGGCCTGCTCATCAAGGGAGGCGGCCACGCCATGGCGGCGGGCGTGACCTTGCGCAAAGCCGCGCTTGGCGCCTTCCGCGCCTTTCTCGAAGATGCGCTCGCCCCGGCCGTCGAGGCGGCGCGGCGCGACCGCGCCTTGCTCATCGACGGAGCGGTGAGCGCCGGCGCGCTTTCACTTTCGCTCTGCGAGATGCTCGCGCGCGCCGGTCCGTACGGCGCCGGCAATCCGGAGCCGGTGCTGGCGCTCCCGGCGCATCGGCTTGCTTACGCCGAGCCGGTGGGCGAAAACCACATCCGCGCCCGTTTCAAGTCCGGCGACGGCCATGTCGTTTCGGCCATCGCCTTCCGTGCTGCGGGACAGCCGCTCGGCCGTGCGCTTATCGACAATCGCGGGCGTGCGCTGCACGCGGCGGGCTCGCTGGCCATCGACCGCTGGCAAGGCGAGGAACGGGTGCAGATGCGGCTCATCGACGTCGCGGCCAGTTAGGGGGATGTGAGATGCCGGGCAAATCAGCGATTGCATTGGTCGCGTTGCTGGCCGCGATATTGTCTGCCGGTCAGGTCAGCGCGCAGAATTATCCGACGCGCGACATCGCCTTTGTCGTTGCCTTCGCGCCCGGCGGTGTCGCCGACACCGTCGCGCGGCTGCTCGCTCAAGGCATCGGGCCCAAGCTCGGGCGCACGGTGGTTGTCGAGAATCGCGGTGGCGCCGGCGGCAACATCGCTGCGTCCGCGGTCTCGCGCAGCAGCGCCGACGGTTATACGTTTTTGGTGACGACGACGGCGCTCGCCATCAACGAGACGTTGCGCAAGAACAACGGCTTTTCCACCAGCGACCTTGAGCCTGTGGCGATCGTAGCCTCGAGCCCGGAAGCAATGGTGACGAGCTCCGGCAATCCCGCCGCCAATCTCGCCGACTTCGTCAAAGCGGCGAAAGGCAAGGGACGGCCGGTGACGTTCGGTACCGCCGGCGTCGGCTCGGGCTCGCACATTGCCGGCGAATATTTTTTCAAGGAAATCGCCAAGATCCCGGCGATCCATGTGCCCTTCCAGGGCGGCGCGCCGGCGCTCAATGCCGTCATGGGCAACCAGATCGATCTCATGGAAACCACGCTCGGCGGTGGCGCCGCGGCGCAGATCAAGGCCGGTAAGCTCAAGGGGCTGGGTATCGCCGCGGCCAAGCGCGCGGCGGTGACGCCGGATGTTCCGACCTATACCGAGCAGGGCTTCCCGGAGTTCGACGCCGCCTCATGGGTCGGCGTCTTTGCGCCGGCCGCCACCAGCCCCGAGATTATCGCCAAGCTCAACGCGACGATCGAGCAGGTGATGAAGGACCCGTCGGTGCGCGGGCGTCTCGCCGCCATAGGCTTCGATCCGATCGAAGGCTCGCAAAGCGAGGCGAAAAACTACTTCCGCTCCGAGGTCGCAAAGTGGGGCAAGATGGTCAAGGCGCTGGGGCTGTCAATCAACTAGAAGCCCGCGTTTACCTCCGGCGCGGCCGGCGGCAGAACACGTCATAGATCGCGCCGATCACCACGCGCGCCTCCTCGCTGGCGAGGCTGTAGTAAATCGTCTTGCCGTCGCGGCGCGCCGACACCAGGCCTTCCCCGCGCAAGCGCGCGAGCTGTTGCGACACGGTCGGCTGGCGCAGGTCGAGCATGTCTTCGAGCTCACCCACGGATTTCTCGCCGTCGGCGAGAATGCACAGAATCATCAATCGGCTCTCATGCGCGAGCGCCTTGAGGAAGTCGCTCGCCCGCCGGGCGTTTTCTTCCATGCGGTCGAGATCGGTGCCGCGGCTGCGGCTTTCCAGACGATGCAGCTCCATGGCAGTCATTCGCGCTCCTCGCACCTTCTAGGGCGACTGAATATATCACATTCGCTGAATATGTCGAATGACGGCGGATTCAGCCGAAGCGAAATGCCAGCAGATTGTCGAAAGAACGTAACTCTATGAGAACGCGGTGGAGAAGATTTGTGTCGTGGTCGGCGATCGCCTGAGGAATAAATTTCATGCTGGCGCGGGCGCCGTCGACAAGCCGGCGAAACTCAGGATTTTTTTTAACCTCCGCGTCGGCCATGGCGTCGCAGCGGTCTAGCGTCTTGGCATAGGCCGCGGTCCTTTCGCCGATGGCGGATGCCGTCGCTGGCTTGCTCCAGTCGAGCGCGCCGTCGTTAAAGACCATCAACGCATCCATAGCCGCGTTGGCGTCGCGCACGCAGTCGGCAAGCACCTCAATGCCGGCCGAGCGGCGCAGGTTGTAGAAATCGGCGCGCACGGCATCGAGCGCCTGCCGCGCCGCGTCCGCCCGCCCCGAATTGAGCATGAGGTCGGCGGTGACGAGGCGCGTCGCGATATCCGTCATCGCCAGCGTGTAGGCTTCGGCGGAGAAGACTTTTGGGCGTTTGCGCGCGAATTGCCGGTTGAGCGCGGCAAAGTCGGCGCGCAGCCGGTCAAGCTCGATCGAGGCAAGATCGATACTGCCGGTGCGCAGATAGCCCAGCGCTACCCGGTTGTGGCCTTCCACTCGCTCGACAGCGGCATTGAAATCGCCGATTTCATCGGCCCGGGAGGCGGCAGCCGTGCCGACAAGGACGAGGGTGAGGAATGCGGCGCGTGCAAGGCTGGGCGGCATGGCGATTCACCGGGCGTGAGGATATATAGCAGTCGCGGCTTGTAAGTTGTCGACATCGCCGGGCGCAAGTTTGCCGCGTCGGATAGCGGGGTAATTCACCATGGAATTGACGCGCAGGAACCTGCTCGTTGGAGCGGCCGCCTCGGGAGCTTTTGCCGCCCTGCCGGCGCGTGCGGAGGGGCCGACGCTGACCGCCGATGGGCTCTATCGCGAGCCGTGGTTTCTGCAAAGCTTCCTGAACTTGGTCGACGATCTCGACACGGCGAAATCGCAAGGCAAGCGATTTGCCGTGATGTGGGAGCTCAAAGGCTGCCCCTATTGCAAGGAGACGCATTTCGTCAATTTCGCCCAGCCGCGCATCGCCGATTACATCAAGGCGAATTTCGAGATCACGCAGCTCAACATCATCGGCTCGCTGCCGGTCACCGATTTCGACGGCACTGTGCTGCGCGAGAAGGAGATCGCGGCGAAATATGGCGTGCGCTATACGCCGACCTTCCAGTTCTTCGGCGATGATCTCGCGGCGTTGAAAAGCTTGCCGCCGCAACAGCGCGAGGTCGCGCGCATTCCGGGCTATCTGCGGCCGGACGATTTTCTCGCTGTGTTCCGGTTCGTGCGTGAGAAAGCTTACGAGAAAGAGCGTTTGCGCGATTTCCTCAAAAGCCAGCCGAGCTGAGCCCCGCGGGCTTTGCTAAACGCGCCGTTTCTCCTATGACTGCCCCCGGGTGAATTCCGAGACATCCTAGGCGCACGCTTATGGCCAAACTCAATCTTTCCGTCGCCGTGCGCGACTACGACCGCACCAGGCCGCTTTCTGATGGGCTCGTGCAGATCGACGGCGTCGACCCGGTGTTCATGGCGCTCGATCCGGAGGAAATCTTCTTTCGTGCCTTCCGCCGCGCCGAGTTCGACATCTGCGAATTATCGTTGTCGAGTTTCACGGTAAAGACGGCACAGGGCAACTGCCCCTATGTCGGCGTGCCGGCCTTCGTCTCGCGCGCGTTCCGCCACACATCGATTTACGTGCGCACCGACCGCATCAAGAAGCCCGGCGATTTGAAGGGCAAGAAGATCGGCGTGCCGGAATATCAGCTCACTGCAAATGTTTGGGCGCGCGCGATCCTCGAGGACGATCACGGCATCAAGCCGTCCGACATCCACTGGCTGCGCGGCGGGCTGACCGATGCCGGTCGTCTGGAAAAAATCACCATTACGCTGCCGAAGGGCGTGCGCCTCGACAACATTCCGGAAGGGCGTACCTTGTCGAGCATGCTCGACGCCGGCGAAATCGACGGCTTTATTGGGCCGCGTGTGCCGCCGGCCTTCGAGCGGGGCGATCCGAAAATCGGCTGGCTGTTTACCGACCCGGTTTCCGCCGCCAAGGAGTATTACAAGCGCACCGGCATCTTCCCCATCATGCATCTCATCGGGATACGGCGCGAATTAGCCGAGCAGCATCCCTGGCTGCCGGCCGCCGTGTTCAAGGCCTTCGAGCAGGCAAAAAAGATTGCGCTGGAAAAGCTTGCCGATACATCCTCGCCCAAGGTGACGCTGCCCTTCGTCGAGGAGCGGCTCATGGAGGTGCGGCAACTGATGGGCGGCGATTTCTGGCCCTATGGCGTGCAATCGAGCCGCAACACGCTGGAGACCTTTCTCAAGCACCACCACCGGCAAGGCCTGTCATCGCGGCTGTTGAAGGTCGAAGAACTGTTTCACCCCGGCACTCTGGAAACCTACAAGCTCTAGCGCATGATGCCGAAAAGTGGGAATCGGTTTTCGGACGAGATCGTGCGCGAGGAAAATTTCTAATGTCGACGCTTCGCATCCTCAGCGGCGGCGCGCCGCAGGAAATCTTCAAGGAGCTGACGCCGCAATTCGAGCGGCAGTCCGGGCATAAGATCGATTATGTGTTCGCGGTGATGTCGGCGCTGCGCGAGAAAGTCGCGGCCGGCGAGCCGGCCGATGTGTTGGTGATGCCGACCAATATTCTCGACGGCTATGAGAAGGACGGCCTCGTACGGCGCGAGGGCCGCGCCGTGTTCGGGCTCGTGAGCATCAACGCGGTGGTGCGTAAAGGTTCGCCGAAGCCCGATCTGTCAAATCCCGACAGGGTCAAAGACGCGATGCTCAAGGCCCGTGCCATTGTTCATGCAACCCCGGGCGAGACGCCGAGCGGCAGCCACATGGGCAAGCTCATCGAGACACTCGGCATCGCCGAAGCGATGAAGGGCAAGGTTATTCATCGCTCGGCGCTCAAGGGTGGCGTCGAGCTGGTGGCGAGCGGGGAGGCCGAAATCGGCTTCTATCCGAAAAGCGAGGTGATGAGCGACAAGTTGAGCCTGATTGGCCCGCTGCCGCCGGCAATCCAGCTCACCACGATTTACGGCGCCGCAGTCACCGCCAAGAGTGCCGCAGCGCAGGCCGCCGCGGCCGTACTCGCCTTCATGAATGATCCGAAGAATCGCGCGGTGTGGGCGGCAGGCGGCTTTGATCCGCCGCCTTAAGTGCGTCTGATGCTGTCGAGGCCGCCGAGCCGGCCGACCAGCGCGTTGGCGCCGATCGCCAGCACGAACAGCACGATCAGCATGGCGTACATGCGCGGCATGTCGAACACGCTGTAGGCCTGGATAATGAGGAAGCCGATGCCGGCGCTCGACAATTTCGTTTCGGCGAGCAGTACGCCGATCAGCGCGACCCCAAGACCCAAGCGCACGCCGTTGATGATCGGATGGCGCATGGCGGGCAGGTAGATCTTGAGCACCATCTGCCAACGGCTGGCGCGAAAGCTGTCGCCGACGCGGATGAGCACCTTGTCGATGCCGCGCATCCCGGCGGCAACCGAGAGCGCCACCGGGAAAAAGCAGGACAAAGTGCCGAGCGCGACTTTGGATTCCGAGCCGAGGCCGAACCACATGATCAGCACCGGGAAGAAGATGATCTTCGGCGTGGGACCGAGATAATAGAGATAGGGCTCGAAAGCCTTGGCGAGGAAACGGTTGGCGCCGAGCACAATACCGGCGGTGAGGCCCGAGAGGCCGCCGATCGCAAGGGCAGCGGCGATTTCGCCGAGCGTGACGGCGAGGTGGTGGTAGAACTCGGGATCCGACAGCAGATTGGCGAGCGCGCGCACAATGGTTTCGAGCGGCGGGACAACGTCGCGATAGAGCCAACCCGAGCGTGCGAGAAGCTCCCACGCCGCAAGCACGGCGAGGATGATGGCTGCGCGCAGCAGCATGACCGCGCTCACGGGCGCAGTGCCGGCACTCTGCGTCAATCGACCGGTCTCAGCCATCGCTCGATTTTCTCCAGCGCCATGAAAAACAAAACGCTCACCAGTATGACGAAGCAGATCGCCGAATAGGTGCCGGCGAGATCGTAGCGCTCGGCAAGATCTTCAATGAGCTGGCCGAGGCCGCCGAAATTGATGAGAAATTCGGTGCCGACAATATTGATCAACGCGAAGATAAGGCCGAGCCGCAGGCCAACGAAGATGGTCGGCATCGCCGCCGGAAACAAAATCTTCCAGAACTGCTGCGTGGCGTTGAGATTGAAGCTGCGCCCAACATTGACGAGCACCTTGCGCGTGCCGGAAATGCCTTCGATGGTCTTGAGGGTGACCGGTGGCAAACCCGAAACGAAGCCCATAACGATGATGGTCAAGGCGTTGCGGCCGAAGATCACCATGAACAACGGATAAGCCAACACCACCGGTGCCGCGGCGAAAGCGGCAACCCACGTCTCGCAGGCTTGTTGCAATAGCCTATAACGCTGGATGACGACGCCGAGGGCGATGCCGAAAACCGCGACCATGATGCTGGCCGTCAGGGATTCGCCGGTGGTGAAGAAAAAACGGCGAACAATATGCTCCTCGGTGAAAAGCCGGTAAAAACTGCCGAAGATTTCCGAGGGCGGCGGCACGATAAATTGGCTGATCACGCCGGCGCGGATCAACGCTTCACAGATGAGCAGAAAGACGGCGACCGCGCCGACGCCGGTCAATATCGGCGGCAAATCGCTGCGCTTGCCGCTCGCCGCCTTACTCATGCGCCGTCCCGTGGTGACGCAGCGCGTATGCCTCCTCGTCCTTCATGCCTCGGCTTGCCTCCTCGCGCAGGTCGTTCCAGATCTCGGCGACGTAGCGGCCGAAGGCCTCGCTGGTGACGATTTCCGATGTGCGCGGCCGTGGCAGATCGATATCGACAATGCGTTTCACCTTGCCGGGCCGGTAAGTCATCACCAGGATGCGATCGGACATTTGCACAGCTTCGGTGATGTTGTGGGTGATGAGCAGCATCGTCTGCTGAAGCTGCTGCTGGATTTGCAGCACTTTGTCGCCGAGTAACAGCCGCGTCTGCTCGTCGAGTGCCGCGAAGGGTTCGTCCATCAGCAGGATTTTCGGCTCCGAGGCGAGTGTGCGCGCCAGCGAGACACGCTGACGCATGCCGCCGGAGAGTTCTCCCGGATAGCGCTTCTCGAAGCCATCGAGGCCGACCAGCGAGATGAAGTGCTTGGCGCGCTCGGCGCGCCTGGCGCGGTCGAGGCCGACAAGCTCGAGCGGAAAGGCCACATTGTCGGTGACATTGCGCCAGGGGAACGTCGATTCCTCCTGAAACACCATGCCGATCGCCTTGTGCGGTCCGGTGACGGTTTCGCCGGCGACGCGCACCGTACCTTGATGCTGGCCGAGCAATCCGCCGATCACGTTAAAGAGGCTCGACTTGCCGCAGCCGGAGGGGCCGATGACCGAGAGGAATTCGCCGGGCCGCACAATGAACGACACCTCATCGACGGCGACAATCGGGCCTTCCGCCGTCTCGTAGCGCACGACGATGTCGTTGACCACCAGGATCGGTTCGCTCTTGGGCTGCGCGGCCGCCATCGGGAGCGCTAGTCGCTCTTGCGCGTCATCACCGCAGTAACGGCGGCGGTGTAGCCAGGCTCGACGCGAACGTCGACGACGGCGACGGCGCCGGCGTCAACGGCGGCGATGGCATCGTTAAGGACGGCGGCGAGATCGGCAACCGCCGTCACCGGCCCGTAACCCTGCGCGCCTTGCGCGCGGGCGATTGCGGCGACGTCGATGTCGGGCTCGGAAATGCGCTGGCCGACCCAGCGGTTTTCGACTGGCCGGTTGCGCGCGCGCGCGACACGCTCCTGGTGCAGTTCATCGTTGAAGAAGGAGCGATTGTTGGCGACGACGACGAGAAGCGGAATCTTGTAATGTGCCGCGGTCCACATCGCGGTGCAGGCCATCATGAAGTCACCGTCGCCGCAAATGCCGACGACGAGACGGCCGCTGTCCTTGAGGGCGAGGGCGGCGCCGACCGAGATGCCGGGACCGCCGCCGACGCCGCCGCCGCCATCGCCGCCGAGATAGTCGAGCGGGTGGCGGAACGGCCAGGCGGCGCCGTTCCACGACAGCGGCAGGTGGGCAAGCGTGGTCGGCCGTTCGCCGACGGCGCCACGCAAGCCCGCGGCAAGATGATCGACGGTGAGCTTGTCGCCCGCCGGCCTGAACGGCTCACTTTTAGCCTGCGGCACCAGATGCGGTTTGGCGGCCCCAAGCGCCTCGATGAGCGCCCGCACGGCGGCGTCCGGCTCGCAGGCGATGAGCACGTCGACCGGCGGCAGGCCCTGATAGTCCATGCTCCAGCCATTGTGCAGCTGATGGTCGACCGAGACCTGGATGATCTTGGCCGGGCTGCCGCCGACCTGCTTCAGGAGGCCGGCGACATCGAGCCAGTCGAGGCTGAGGACCACGTCGGCCGAACGAACGGCCTCCGCGGCTTCCGGCGCCAGCACGGTCGTCCCGGGGGCCCCGGCGTGCAGCGGATGGTCGGTCGGAAACGCCGCCGGCACCTTGAGGTCGGTGACGACGCGCGCTCCCAATCGCTCGGCGAGCGCAACGCGCGCGTTCCAGGCGTCGAGATCGCGGGAGACGCGCCCCGCGAGCACGACAATATGTTTGCCGCCACGCAGAAGTTCGGCGGCTTGCGTCACCGCCTCGGGCGATGGCGCGCTGACGGCTTGCGGCATGAAGCGGCTGGTATCGATGGGCGCGATGGGCTCGGGGAGTTTTTCTTCCTGCATGCCGGCGTCGAGGTTGACGTAAGTGGGCCCGCGCGGCGCGGTGTTGGCAATCCAGCCGGCGCGCAGGATCGCTTCACGCGCCGCGGTCGGCGAGGCCGGCTGGTCGTCCCATTTGGTGTAGCCGCGCACCAGCGCGCCCTGATCGCGTGCGGTATGGATCCAGTCGATCCACGGGCGGCGCTTGACCGTATCGACGGGGCCGGTGGCGCCGAGGATGACCATCGGCATGCGGTCGCACCAGGCGTTGAAGATCGCCATGGTGGCGTGCATCAGCCCGACGTTGGAATGTACGGCCGCCGCCATGGCGCGTCCGGTGACCTTGGCATAGCCGTGGGCGATGGCGACCGCGCTTTCTTCGTGCAGGCAGAGCAACATCTGCGGTTTCTCGTTGCCGAGATAATTGACGATGCTGTCGTGCAGGCCGCGGTAGCTCGCGCCTGGATTGAGCGCGATGTAGGGAATATCGAGGGCGCGTAGCGCGTCGGCGGCGATGTCGCTGCCGTAGCCCGTTGCATTGACGCCGGCGGGCTTGGGCCGGTCGATGGCAGCGATATCGGCGTTTGGGTGCGACGCGGTTGCGCGCTTGGGTGAGGAGTCAGTCACGGATGGGAACCCCGGTTCTTGGCGCATGCATCCAACCGGATTACGAGCCTAGGCGCAATCGCCGGGCTTCCCCTGCCGCAGACGCGGCGCGCGGACGAGGCGCGTTACTTTGCAAATTTGACGCTGTCAGCGTAACTCGGTGAATGTCGCCCTCTCATCGAAAACGACCGGATTGCTGCGTTGCCGCGAATTATCGCAATATGGCAACAGATGACATGGCGATATTCAAAGAACACAAAGACCGCCTCGTGCGACGGTCTTTTCAATTTGGATTAATCGAGCAACAGGCGTTTTGTTTTTCCGGCGCCCACTTTGGCACCACGCTTGCGAAACATTGCTTCCAGGGCGTTCGATAATTTGTCCATGTGAGGACGTTTGTAGGGAAACAGGTCTATAGGATCCATTTTATGCGCGATCATGTTGGTGCCGAGTTCGAATAGCAGCAATCGGCCCTCGGCCGTCTCAGCGCAATCGATTGGGAGATAATCCAGCCCTGTTCGCTCGGCGATGGCGACGAGCGCGCCGGCGTGCCTGGCACCGAAACTGTCGTCAAAATCAGCCAGGAATCGCTCTTCCTCAGCTCGCTTCTCGACGCTTTCGTTCATATTGGCGTTTACATAATTAATCATCCAGTGTTGCGCGATCGCCATGTGCACTGGATATGGACGCCGGTCGATCAGCGCAACCCGATATTTGCGATAAAGGCCGTCGCGGCTCTTGTAGTCGACAAAAGGCGCAACATAAAACTCTGCATCCGGGCGCTGGCAAAGATAGGAATCGACGGCGTCAGGGCCATCGAGTTTGCAAAGTCCCTCACCCAGGTGGGAGTCCAATGGGCGGGCAATTATGGGGAACGTGATCCCGTCCAGCGCCTCCGAGATTTGCAAGGCACCAGAACCGATCCGCTCCAAATGCGCTCTGCCGACGCGAACGCCGGACGGAACCTCAAGGCCGTCCACCGTCTTAAGCAATGAACAGGTTCCGTCGCGTGTAAGCGATGCTATGCGCTCCGGATAATTGACAACGGGGCGGTCCCACGAACGCAGCGCCATGGCGAGTTCGCGCAGCAGCGGTTGATTTTCCGTCGACTCGGCAACGGCAACGAAGGCAAGGTCATGATCCGGCAGGACATCAGGAAGCGGAACCCCTGGTGCAGTGTATACAAAGTCAAGCACCACGTTCGAATCCTCGAGCAAAAATTCGATCGGCATGTTCGGTAAATAATCGCCGCAAGCCTGGAAGGAGAGGACGCGAACGGCCTCGGTCGAGGAGCCGGCTGTGCGGAGGCGATAGACCCGAGATAGGTTCAAAGCCCGGGCCCTCAGCTCACGTCTGGCTTCAGGCCGCCCTTGAATGAATGCGATTGTCGACAGGTCGAGATAGGCAGCCGCATCGAGCGGATTGGCGGTGACCCGCATGACCAGCGAATTCCACACCGGTGCGAGGTCTTCTCCTTTCGTTGCCGCCGTTGCGAGTTTGCAGTTTCCGATCAATGCCGGCGGCACAAATTGAGGATCGAGCGCAGACCGCAAGGCGGAAGCGATGGCGACTTGAGGCATTATTTAAGCCGCACAGCTCTGCAGACGCGCATCTCCGCAAGCGATCACGGCCTGAACCAAGGCATCGATATCGTGCTCGCTGGTGCGGTGATTTACGATGGCCGCGCGAATTGCCAACTGCCCATTGATTGTCGTCGACGATGGCGCAGCGATTCCCGACTCATGCAGATCCGCCACGATCTCGGCATTCAGGCGGTCGGCATCTGTGCCGCGGTAGCGGAAGCAAACGATATTGAGCGCGACCGGCGCCAGCAATTCAAGCTTTGGCATTGCCGCGATTTTGCCTTCCAAGCAGCGCGCCAATGCACACGTATGTGAGATTACGGCGCCAATGGCGTCGATCCCATGAACCTTCAGTGTGAACCAAACCTTGAGAGCGCGAAAACCGCGAGACAGATCGGGTCCCAAATCGCAGGGCCAGGAGCTGCCGGCGGCGAGGCCACGGGCTTCACGCCGCAAATAGGCGGCTGGCGATGCAAACGTATCCCGATGCACCGTTCCGTCGCGTACGAGGAGAAAACCGGCGTCATAGGGCACTTGCCCCCATTTGTGAAAGTCAAATGCGATTGAATCGGCTTCCTCGATACCGGTCAGGAGCGGCGCAATATCTGGTGCAAGAATTGCCAGCGCGCCAAAAGCGCCGTCGACGTGAAACCACATGTTTTCGCGGCGGGCAATTCGCGCAATGCCGGCAAGATCGTCGACGGCTCCTGTGTCAACAGTACCGGCCGTGCCAATCACGGCGAACGGCGCCCACCCCGCGCTGCGATCGTCGGCGATCGCTCGTTCAAGCTCGTCAAGATCGATCCGGTGGCGGCTATCCGTCGGAATAAGCCGGAGCTGCTCCGAGCCGAGGCCTGACAGATCCATGGCTTGAGCAATGCAGCCGTGGCTTGCCGCGGATGTGTACGCAACAAGTCGCGATGGTGCTGCCGCAATTCCGTAGCGCCGTACGCCAACTCCGAGCGACGCTGTTCGCGCGACCAGAATGCCGATCAAATTGGCTATCGATGTGCCGGTGACGAAAAGTCCGCTCGCCGTGTCCGGAAAGCTGAACACCTGCCGCATCCAGGCAACGATTTGTCGTTCGACTTCGATCGGCGCATGATCGCGCCCGCCTAGATTTGCATTAAGTCCGGCGGCCAGCATCTCTGCGAGCATACCGGCTACGTTTCCTCCGCCATGGACCCAGCCCATGAATCGGGGATGGGAATTTCCAGTAGCAAAAGGAAGAATATAGCGCTTGAACTCTTCGTGAACCTCTTCGAGGCCGGTTGGGCCAAATGGTGCGGCAGCGCGAAACCGCGCGCGCACGTCGTCCGGAATCGGTTGCCAAACCGGGCGATTTCGAATGCCTTCAACGTAATCAAGAATATCGTCAAGCATCTGATGGGCCTGTTTTCGGACCGGCTTCCAATCCATTGGGTCGAGGCTAGAGCCCCTGGATATTGAAGGTTCTAATTCTTCGGCCATCCGGGTCGATGCCATCAGCTCGCCTTTCGCAATTCCTTCGGTGTCGCGATACGCTTGATCATGGCATTCACGGCATCGAGAATTTTGCCGACTGCGGGACGCCGATAGGCCCAGCACTCCCCGGCGTCGGGCGGATTGACGACCATGGTCGCGTTGGCTTCGAAAACAAGCACTTCACCGGAGGGACCGAGGCCGAAATCGATACCGCCGTAATCAAGGCCGAGCGTATCGCGGATGCGCGCAAGCGCGGTCATCGCCTCCCGGCCAATGACCGATTCCATGTCATCAATAAACGCCATGTCTTCCATTCGATGGTCGGGATTGTCTGCCATGTCGGCCGTAAAATAGTGCACCTTCCACTGGCGCGACACCGCGGCGTGCAGCGGAAAGATTTGGCCATCGACGAACATCGCGCGGTACTTGCGGGCGTTTCCGTCCTTGCCGCGAGCATCAAGGCATTCGATTGCCAAAATTTTGTCGCCGGGCAATTCGGCAATTGTCTGCGGCAGTTCGCTTGCGTCACTCAGCAGGACGAAATTTCGCCCCGTATGAAAGCCGGGCGAACGCAAGAGAAGCGGAAAAGCAAACCCACGCGTCGATAGAGCGCTTGCTGCGGTCGGTCCGGCAAGAATCGCACGCGAAAACGGCGCAATCTTTGGTGTGCGTACGTGGGGCAATATGCCGAGGCGGCTGGCGTTGGCGGCGCGACCCGTCTTCAGCACGGCTGAAGGTTGATTGATAATCGGCGCGTTGGTCCGCTTCGCCAATCTAACAGCGGCTTCAAGCGCCGATTTGCAAAGATCGGCATCGCCGACGGCGTTGAAAACCAGCCGATGCGACGGTAGCGGTATCGACGGGTCGCAGAAATCAGCGACGATGATGTTCGTTAAAAACACGCGATCATCGAGGAATGAGGCGGTGGGAATATTGCCGTCGCCCGATGACACCAAAAGCAGTATCGGTATGGGCGGTTTTGCTCCCCGATAGGGCAATGTCGAGATAGCATGTCCATAAAATCCAGCCCGAAAATGCAACTGAGCAGCCGCGCTATCGCCCGTAGCGGCAAGCGCCGCACCAAGTCCCTGATGAGCTTGCGGATGTTGCGGGGCTAGTCGCAGCGCCATTTCATAGTGAGCGCGCGCCTTTTTGAACTTTCCGGCATGCAGGAATAGATTTGCCAGGTTGATGTGCCCGACTGGATTGTTCGGATGATGTCTGATCATTTCAGAGTACACGCGGCACGCCGCCGCAGTGAATCGCATCGACGAAAGCAAGTTGCCAAACTCATTCAGGGCTCGGAAATGCGTGGGGTCTTGCAATAAAATCTCGACGAAGGCAGCCTTGGCTTCGTCGCGCCTATCCACTGCGTTTAAGAGAACCGCTCTCTCCACGCGGAGGTCAAGAACTTCGGTCCGCCCTGCAATCAAATGGTCAAGCTGACACAATCGTCGCTCTAGTGCAGCGCGCGGTGACCAGTTCGTGTTTGCGCCTATTGGATTTTTCATACTCGCTGTCGATCCGGCGGGCTTGGATTATTCTCGCGTCGAGGCGCAGCGGCGCGCCAGAATTACGCAAACCTCCGCCACCTTTCGTCGCACTCGAATCGTTAAGACATATTTAACTATGTTCATCCGCAGACAGGCGGAAGCTCCGATCTGACGGATCTGTCCGTGTCCGATTTAATTCTGCGGTGAGAATGGCGGCCTGCGAACTTTCGTGCTCGTTCGGACTTATGCCGACCGACTTACTTTTCGCCGCGAACGCGGACCTTTGCGACTATGGATGAGTCCGCGGTCTAGCTGGCCTGGCGCAACCGGGCGAGCACCTTCAGGCCGACATAGCTGTCGGCCGGCTCCATGCCGACCTTTTTTTCATAGGCGAGCACTGCCTTGACGATGTCGCTGCCGTAGCCCGCTGCATTGACGCCGGCGGGCTTGGCCGGTCGATGGCCGCCACGCTGTCAGGAACGGATTTGCTTTTGGCGCCTTCGCGCTTGGATGTGGTCACGGTCGATTGCCTCGGGCTTGGCTCTTTTTAGGAGCCGCAATCCAACCGGATTATGAGGCTCGGCGCAATCGCAGGGCTTCCCCGGTGCGGACGCGAGACGCCGACCAGGGCGCGTACACTATAGATTCGGCGCCGTTCACACAGCTTGCCGCTGAATGTCGGTCTCGGCCCGAAAGCGACGGGATTGCCGCATTATTACGAATTGACGCGACGGGCCAAAAGGCGACATCGGAACGCATTTGTCCATCAGCTATTCGACGACTTGGTCGGCGCCGGCGACCAGCGAGGCTGGCACAATAAGGCCAAGCGTCTTGGCGGTCTTGAGATTGATCGCAAGCTCGAACTTTGTCGGAAACTCAACAGGAAGATCGCCCGGCTTCTCACCCTTGAGAATGCGGCCAACATAATGTCCAGCGCGGCGGTAGGCATCGGTCAGACTTGCGCCATAACTGAATAGCCCGCCAGCAGCGACGGCCTCGCTAAACGGAAAACATGCCGGGATTGCGTGAAGAGCGGCCAGCTCAACTAATTGGCGACGGCGACTGTTTAAGAACCCACCCGCGCCGATGAAGAGGGCGCCCGCAGCGGACCCTGCTATCGTCGAAAAGGCTGTATCAATTTCCTGTTCGCGACCTGCTTTAACTGTAATGATTTTCTGTCCCATGGTGTGAGTAGCGACTTCTACTTCGTGGGTCTCGGCCTGAAGCGCCTCATAGTTTGGGTCCTGTAAGACGGCGATGACCTCGGCCTTGGGAACCAACTGATGTAACAATTCGAGCCGTTTGCCTGTCGTTGGAACGTCGTAGAATGTCACGCCAGTCATATTGCCGCCTGGTCGATTGACACGGGGCACCAGCCCCTCTGCCACGGGATCAGCCCCAGTCACGAAAATAATCGGAATACTTTTCGTAGCCGCCTTTAATGCCAGCGCCGCGTCGATGCTGGCAACAACCGCTTCCACATTAAGGGCGACCAGTTCAGCGGCAAGTTTCGGCAGTCGCTCTTTTTGGCCCTCTCCCCAACGAGCTTCGATTTTGACTTTCGGATAGCCCGCTTCGCGCGCACCTTGACGAACGGCAGCAACCAGATGCCCGGCATCCTCTGCTTTCGAGGGTCTGAGAAAACCAATGACTGGTACAGTCGATTGCTGTGCTCGCGCTAGGAGTGGCCACGCCGCCGCCCCACCGAGAAGCGATATGAACTTGCGCCGTTTCATTGGGTCCCCCGGGCTCAAGACAGGCATCGTACCCGCTCAAACTAGAACAACTGGAAGGGGCTGAATATGCCGATCAGGCGAAAGCCTCCGATGTCCGCATCGGGTCAAACACGTCCATTTGCCGATGCCCGGTGCGCGTCCGTTATTCCACCGTTCGCTGCCACGAGAGCGGACATGCCGATTAGCCGCACCAAACGCCAAAATCCGTCCTAAGTAGGCGCAGCAAACACAATATTATTCGATCACCTCGTCGGCGGTGGCGAGCAAATTCGGCGGGATCGTCAATCCTATTGCCTTCGCGGTCTTGAGATTGAAGACGAGCTCGAATTTGGTCGGCTGTTCGACCGGAATATCGGCTGGCTTGGCGCCGCGCAGAATCTTGTCGACGATCTCGGCGGCGCGCCGGAACAAGTCCGGGAAGTTTGGTCCATAGGACACAAGAGCGCCGACTTGTGCATATTCGCGGGCACCGAACATCGCCGGCAGCCGCGCGTCGAGCGCGAGCGCGGCAATGCGCTTGCGGTTGGCGTTAATGAGGGAATTGAGCACGACATAGAGTGCGTCAGCGCTGCCCTTCACCGTCTCAAAAGCGGGCGCGATATCCTCCGCCCGCCGGATTTCAAGTGGCATAACATCGAGGCCGAGCGTGCGAGCCATATTTTGAACCGCGCCAACCTCCAGCGCCGCCTGGGAATAACCGCGGTCGTACATGACCGCCACTCGGCGCAGACCGGAGACGGTCTCACGCAAGACTTCGAGTCGCTTGCTGGCGAGATCGGTTGCCTCGATCGACAATCCCGTGATGTTGCCGCCCGGCCGCGACAGACTATCGACGTAGCCGCCGCCGACCGGGTCCGGCGCCAATGGAAATACGACGGGAATGACGGCTGTCGCCCGCTTTACTGCCTCGACGCTCTTGCCATTCGCGAGAATGATGTCGACCTTCTGACGGACGAATTCGGCCGCGATCTCGACGTCGCGAGCGTCACGTCCCTCATCCCAGCGGTACTCGATCGCGACGGTGCGACCCTCGATCCAGCCGAGTTCA
>Ga0335083_10000761_pt1 | contig 46319 bp, 32 predicted proteins | sample Lox_Sample_42_FD_206716 | JGI IMG/M metagenome (GOLD analysis project Ga0335083, IMG submission 206716) | Soil microbial communities from Loxahatchee National Wildlife Refuge, Florida, United States - Lox_Sample_4.2 | ecosystem: Environmental > Terrestrial > Soil > Wetlands | place: USA...
ACGATCCCGGCCTTTACGGCTAACGGAGGCATCGGCACCTTCGCGTGGAACTTTAACAATCACATTGGCCTGGAAGCCGAACTGGGCGGCTACCATAACCGTAACGTCAATAATTACCATTTTGACAGCACCGCGTTCAGTTATCTTTTTGGGCCGCGATTATCGTTGGGACGATCGCATAGAGTCGACCCTTACGTTCACGTACTGTTTGGCGGGCAAAACTTCAGCACCAGTATCGCTGCGGATTCCGTGCTGGTCGTAAACCCGCTGTTGGTTGCAGAGGCAAACACGGCAACGTCTAAGCTGAAAAATGGACGTTACCAGACCGCGACAAACTTCTTCTCAATGGCGGTTGGCGGTGGGCTGGATATTAAGCTCAACAGATGGCTGATATTGCGACCGGCCCAAATTGATTACTATATGACCCGGTTGGAGGCGCCCGACGTCACCGTGCCTCCGGGCGCCTCAGTTCCTTCGGCCCGGAGTCAGCACAACTTCCGGTACGCGGCGGGAATCGCTTTCAACTTCGGCGGGGAGAGTCCCGGGCCACCGCCGGCTCCGCCCGCGCCACGACTGACTACCTGCCCGGATGGTTCCCAAGTTCCAGAGGGGCAGGAGTGTCCTAAGAGGAGTTTCGGGATCGGGCTTAATGTGAGCCAGCGCGATGTTTGCGTGGGCGCGACGGTCCGAATCTCCGTGACGGGCACTCTTCCTGAGGGAGCCACCAAACAATGGTCTGTCAATGGTCAGGCGATCAATCAGGCGGACACCTTCGATTTCGGCACCACGGGGCGCGATCCGGGAACCTATCGAATCAGCGCGGAAGCTAATGCCGAAGGCTTCAATCCTGCCTCGGCAGAAACGGCCGTGACCGTTCGCGGATATCAGCCCCCGACAGGCTCCCTTAGAGTTTCGCCGGCTGAGATCTCGCATGGACAGAAGGCTATGCTGTCGCCCGACTTCACGGCGGGACAGTGCGGCGGACCGCTGCAACCGGTTACGTTCTCGGCGAGCGAAGGATCGGTAAGCGGGACGGAGTTCGATTCGTCCACTGTTGCTTTCGATCCATCGAACAATTCCGAGCAAAGAAAAACTATCACCATCACGGCAAAGGTATCGGACGGCCAAGGCTCAGGCTCGGCCGAAGCACAAGTGGTGGTCATCAAGCCTGCGGCGCTAACTGCCAAGCGGCTTCCCGATGTCGTTTTTCCGGCAAACAGTGCGCGCGTGAACAACTGCGGGAAGCGTGTGTTGCTGGAAGAACTGAAGACGAACACCGACAGTGATTCGACTGGTACGGTCTATTTTGTCGGACACCAAGGCAACAATGAGACTACCGCTGGGCTCGATTTGAAGCGCGCGCTCAATGCCGCCGCAGTGATCAGCGCCGGCCAAGGAATCTGTACGGCGTTCCCTGCGGGCCAGGTCTTTGTGAGCGGTGTTGGAACCGATCAATCCGCGGACTATCAGCCTCGCTTCTGCGGAACTTCGACCGACGTCGGAGAACGGGCTGGCCAGGCGGTCAGCGAAAGCGACGAGGACGCCAAGACCCGGCGCGTCGAGGTGTGGTTTGTCCCTACCCATGGCGTGCCTCCGGCGACCGCTAAAGAACCCAAGGACGCGGCGTCGTTGGGGGTTGGAACTTTGGGCTGCCCACGCTAGCGGTGGATCCTCGCGTGCGCGGACGCGATGCCGTCCGCGCACGTCATTTCGAACCTGTATGACGCTGCCTCTGATTGCTGTTCTGATCCTGTTGTCGGGTCTGCTCGATGCGTGGCCGCCGGAGTTGATTGGCCCGTTCGGTGGTTCGGTCGCCGTGGTGCAAGCCGATTCGAACCGCCCTGGCACCGTTATTGCCGCAACCAGCAACGCGCTATTGTTCCGATCGACCAACAACGGTGAGTCGTGGGCGCCCCTTCTCTTTCCCGCCGAACTGCGCGCCACTCTGCACGCCTTCGTGATTGCTCCGCGGAGTGGTGTCTACCTGGTCGGATTATCCAGCGATACACGCGACTACGCCGGCGTCTTCGTCAGCAGCGATGGAGGCCAATCGTGGCGCAGGTCAACAACGCTGGGTCGGAGGGAGGTTTGGTCGATGACCGTTTGGAGGGCGGATCCCAAAGTAATCGCCGCCGGGACCATGGATGGCGTTTTCCTGAGCCGGGATGGAGGCGAACATTGGGCTCGTATCTCTCCAGCGTCCAACCGGGCGCTCATGCCAGTTGTCTCGCTGGAGTTTGATCCCACAGACTCCCGCATCCTCTTCGCCGGCACACCGCACCTGCCGTGGAAAACAACCGATGGCGGCGCGACTTGGCAATCCGTACACACCGGAATGCGGGACGACTCGGACGTCTTCTCGATTCACGTCGATCCGAACCATCCAAGCCGGGTATTTGCCAGCGCCTGCAGCGGCCTGTACTGTAGTTTGAATCACGCTCGCAGCTGGACCAAGTTGGTCGGCGCCAGGGACGCTTCCTACCGGACCTATCAAATCACTCAGGACCCCGCTCAACCTAGTATTCTTTTTGCTGGCACGACCCATGGGCTCGTGAGGTCGAGCGACGGTGGGAAGAGCTGGCATCGTTTATCGTCTTATGCAACTCGTTGGGTCGAGTTTGATCCCGAGCGAGCGAACCGTATCTACATCGCCACAGATGAGGCTGGCCTATTCCGGAGTGACAACCTCGGAGACTCCCTCCTTCCCATCAATGAAGGGTTCTGCAATCGTCATGTCGATTCCCTTGCCGCCGTCGGAGCAACACTCTTTGCTACGCTAGCAACTTCCCAGGGCGGAAGGATGTATCGAAATGTCAATCTGGCGGCGAACTGGCAGGACATCGATTCAGTTTCTCCCCGGAATAGGCAGCCAATTCTGAAGATTGTACCGGTCGATGGAACCCGCCTCTACGCGTTGGCTACCAAGAAGCTGCTCCTTTCCACGGATGCTGGCCGAACCTGGATGGAGCTTCCGGGCCCTAACGCAACCACACTGACGACGGTGCTAGCGCCAACCCCAGGCAGAGGGAGGCTGCTAGTTGGCACGGATACTGGAATCTACTACACGGAAGACGAGGGACAACGTTGGCTGAAAGCCCGCACGCCACAACCAGAGTCGGAGATTCGCTTGCTGGCGGCACTTAGCAGCGGGTTAATCGCGGCCATCACAAGTTCGGCCGTCTGGATTTCGTCTGATGCGATCGACTACCACGCGATCGCACCGCCCGCTAGTGGATCGGAAGTCTATGGCCTGGTTTCCACGGGGCATGCTGAGCTGCTCGCCGCCACTTCTTATGGATTGAGGAGGTCTACAGATCTCGGCGCAAACTGGCAACCAGTACCTGGCGTGTTGGGCGGGACGACTGTTTCTGCGATCTGTAACCACCCAACCCGCCCTGGAGTCCTGTTCGCGTCACAGTACGGCACTATTTTCGGTAGCGTCGACAATGGCAGCACTTGGACGGCGATAACATCTCCAAGCCACCCGTTGCCGAGTGTTCAGGAGTTGGTTGTGGCACCGGGCATTCCTGCCGGGCTGTTCGCCGTCACGCGAGTGCAGGGTGTCTACGCAGTGCCGATCGATCCCCAGTCCAGTTGGACCGAATGCTGTGAACTGCGGCTAAGGCCCCGGCATGGTCCACTTTGAGAAGTCTGCTATCAAAGGCCTTCCGGCAAACAAATCATTGAACCCCAGGCACTCCCAAGAAGACTCAGCAGAAAAGTACATCGAAGGTATTGGCTCGGACATCAAGTAGATCTGCAGCCCCAACAATGAAAGGAGAGCATTGTGCCTAAAGATATCGTTGACGTCGTAGAGCAAAAACGTTTGAACGACGCGCGTGAGGCGGGCGTGCCGTGGAAGAAATGGGGACCTTATCTCAGCGAAAGGCAATGGGGTACGGTCCGTGAGGATTACAGCAATGATGGCAACGCGTGGGACTATTTCACACACGATCAGTCACGTTCAAGGGCGTATCACTGGGGCGAAGACGGCTTGGGGGGAATTTCCGACGACATGCAGCGTTTGTGCTTCGCCCTCGGGCTATGGAATGAGCGAGACCCCATCCTGAAAGAGCGGCTTTTTGGTCTCACTAATACCGAAGGCAACCACGGCGAGGATGTGAAGGAGTACTACTTCTACCTCGACAGTACACCGACCCATTCCTACATGAGATATCTATACAAATACCCTCAGCGCGAGTTTCCCTATCGCGATCTGGTGGAGACTAACCGGCAGCGATCGCGCGAGGACCTCGAGTATGAGCTGTTGGACACCGGCGTCTTCAATGACGACCGCTACTTCGACGTCTTCGTTGAATATGCCAAAGAAGGTCCGGATGATTTGCTTATCCGCGTAACCGTTCACAATCGTGGACCAGAGGCAGCGCGGCTTCGAGTACTGCCGACCTTGTGGTTTCGCAACACATGGTCCTGGGGAGAGGACGATCAAAAGCCATTCCTCCAGGAAACAGTGCCGGGATTCATCCAGGCTTCACACCATGAACTGGGCCCGTACACGCTGTATTGCGAGGGAAGCCCGGAGTTGCTTTTTACAGAGAATGAGACGAATGCGCAGCGCCTGTGGGGACAGGCGAACGCTTGTGCCTATGTCAAGGATGCATTTCACAGATACCTGGTGTCAGGAGAAAAGGGGGCCGTGAACCCTGCACATGTAGGGACGAAAGCTGCGGCGCACTACATTCTTGAGGTGCCCGGCGGAGGAAGCCAGATGATCCGCTTACGGCTGGCGGCTGGCGCGGTGAGCGAGCCCTTTACAGGCTTTGAAGCGATATTCGAGAAGCGCATCGGTGACGCAGACGAGTTTTACGACCGGATTACTCCTCAGTCCCTAAACGAAGATGAGCGCCGAGTTCATAGGCAGGCGTTGGCGGGAATGCTCTGGAGTAAACAGTTTTACTTCTTCGATCTCGAACGGTGGCTCACCGAGCACAAAAGTCATCCGCTGCTCAACTCCGACGGCCACAGCACGCGAAACATGGAATGGTTTCACATGTTGAACGCCGACGTGATCTCGATGCCGGACAAGTGGGAATACCCTTGGTACGCCGCGTGGGACTTGGCGTTTCACACGCTCCCCCTGTCTCTGGTAGATTTCGATTTCGCGAAGGAGCAGCTTTTGCTTATGCTGCGAAGTCTCTACTTTCACCCCAACGGGCAGATACCCGCCTATGAGTGGAACTTCACGGACGTGAATCCTCCAGTGCACGCTTGGGCGACTGTGTTCCTGTTTAAGATGGAGCGCGCACTCGGCCGCGGCGACCTCCGTTTTCTGGAACGTTCCTTTCAAGGGCTGATGCTGAACTTCAACTGGTGGGTCAACCGCAAGGATCCATCCGGCCGTAACCTATTTGCCGGAGGCTTCCTGGGTCTGGACAACATTGGCGTATTCGACCGCAGCGCTGAACTTCCCACCGGAGGATCGCTGGAACAAGCGGACGGCACTGCATGGATGGCATTCTACTGCCAGTGCATGCTGGAAATAGCTATCATCCTTTGCGAGTACGACTCAATGTACGAAGAAGTGGCCTATAAGTTCATTCAACATTTCGCTTGGATTGCGTATGCAATGGACCGCATGGGCGAGCATCACGACTGCATGTGGGACGAGCAGGATGGCTTCTTTTATGATGTATTGCGGCTGCCGGACGGACATGCCATGCGCTTGAAGGTGAGGTCGATGGTGGGCCTGCTGCCACTGTGTGCGTCGACGGTCCTCGAGGGCGACGCGACCCGTTATCCGAAACTTATGGAATTGATCGGGCTGTTCAGGAAGCGTCATCCGGAGATGATTGCCCATATCGCGCCGACCGAGCACGGGTTCGCCGGATATAAGGGCCGGCGGCTGTTCTCGCTTCTCAACAAGAATAAACTGGAGCGGGTGCTCGGATATATGCTGGACGAGAATGAGTTTCTGGGACCCCATGGAATCCGTTCTCTGTCGCGTTATCATCTGGACCATCCATATTCGTTACGGGTCGGCAGTCAGGAATACAAGGTGCAGTACCTGCCGGCGGAATCGAATACAGGAATGTTCGGAGGGAACTCGAATTGGCGAGGGCCCGTATGGATGCCCGTCAATGCTTTAATCATTCGAGGCCTATTGAACCTTTATAGCTTCTATGGCGATGAATTCAAGGTCCAATGCCCGACCGGTTCGGGCCGCTACGTGACTTTGTTCGAGGTAGCAAAGGAGATTCAGAGCCGCTTGGCCGGAGCTTTCTTGCGCGATGGTGCTGGCCGCCGCCCGATCTATGGAGGCGCTACAAAGTCCCAGGAAGATCCGTATTGGCGTGACCTCATATTGTTCTACGAGTATTTCCATGGAGACAACGGCGCCGGCCTGGGGGCAAGCCACCAGACGGGATGGACAGGCCTGATTGCTGTCCTGCTTGATCTTTTTGGGCGAGTCAGTGCGAAGAGGCACTTGGAAACCGACCGTGAGCGAGCGCAAATCCAGCTGGTCCGCGAGCAAGTGGGCGGAGAGGACTCGGAGGTGCACGAGCCAAATCTCGTGAAATGAAGCCCGCTCGGGGCTTCCCTTATTGCGGATGTGATCCACGCCAGCGAGTTACACTCGATGCGTGTGTGCATCGACTACTCCGACTTTTTTGCGCACGAGCCAAGATGGCCGAATGACATTTCTCTCGGCGCTGAAGGCATCCGCTTTCTGTCAATTCAGGGACGCCCTCTAATACGGCCATCGCCAGCACACGATCTCGGGTTGGTCAATACCGTACTCATAAGCATAGTTGCGGCAATCCGTCTGCATGTCGCGGTATTTTTCCTTCGCATGCGCACCGACCCTGCGCAGTTTTGGCGTGCGGTCAATCACATCGATCGCCAAACTAAACCGATCGATTTCATTGTTGATGGCCAATTCCATGGGAGTGTTGATGTTGCCTTTCTCTTTGTAACCGCGCACGTGCATGTTCGCATGATTGGTTCTTCGGTAAGCCAATCGGTGGATCAGCCAGGGATAACCATGGAAATTGAAAATGATGGGTTTGTCCGCCGTAAAGAGCGAGTCGAAATCGCGATCCGATAGTCCATGAGGATGTTCCGTGCTGGGTTGCAGTTTGAACAGGTCAACCACATTGACATAACGAAGTTTGAGGTCAGAGAAGTCTTTTCGCAGTAGGGCGATCGCCGCGAGTGCTTCCTGAGTGGGAATATCTCCGGCTGATGCCATCACCACATCTGGTTCCGACCCATGATCGTTACTCGCCCAATCCCAAATTCCAATTCCCTTGGTGCAATGCCGGACCGCAGCGTCCATGTCCAAGTACTGAAGGTGCATCTGCTTGTCGGAAACAATTACATTGACGTAGTTCTCGCTCCTCAGGCAATGATCGGCGACCGACAGCAGGGAGTTAACGTCGGGCGGCAAGTAGATGCGCGTCACTTCGGCGCTTTTGTTGACTACCACGTCGATAAAACCTGGATCCTGATGTGTAAACCCGTTGTGATCCTGGCGCCAGACGGTTGACGTGATCAGCAGATTCAAAGAAGAGATCTCTTCGCGCCAGGACAGATCGTTGCAGATAGAAAGCCACTTCGCATGTTGGTTGAACATGGAATCGATCACGTGGGCGAAGGCTTCGTAAGTCGACAAGAAGCCATGCCGCCCCGTGAGCAGATAGCCCTCAAGCATACCTTCGATCGTATGCTCGCTGAGCATTTCCATGACTCGTCCATCGGTCGAAAGTTCGGTACCGTCGGAGTCTTCCGGAAAGTATTCGGCTATCCAAAATTTCTTACTGGCTGTGTAGACGTCCTGAAGCTTGTTGGAGGTGTTCTCGTCCGGACCAAACACGCGAAAGCGATCCATATTCGCCTTCATAACGTCCCGCAGGAAAGCCCCTAGCGGACGGGTGTTCTCCGCCTCGCTTTGTCCAGGCTTGTCAATCGTCAAGCGATAGGAACGGAAATCCGGCAGGCGCAGCGGCTTTCTGAGGAGCCCTCCATTCGCGTGCGGATTGGCGCTCATTCTCCGATTACCGGTGGGCGAAAGCTCCTTGAGTTCGCGAATTAGACTACCATGCTCGTCGAATAGGTCCTCCGGCTTTTGGGCACGCATCCAGCTTTCGAGAACCCGGAGTTTCTCAGGGTTCGTCTTGACATCAGCCATCGGAACTTGGTGCGCCCGCCAAAAGCCCTCAAGCCGGTGGCCACTAATCTCCACAGGCGCCCCCCAACCTTTTGGCGAGCGCAGGACGATCATCGGCCACCTTGGACGGTTGGCGACGCCAGAGCGTCGGGCTTCCTGTTGGACCTCTCGGATGTCCGAGAAACAACGGTCGAGAGTGGCGGCCATGGCTTGGTGCATGCTGTCGTGGTCGGAGCCTTCAACAAAGTATGGGGTCCAGCCATAACCGCGGAACAAATCCTCCAATTCCTTGTGGCTAATGCGAGCAAGCAGGGTCGGATTGTTGATTTTGTACCCATTCAGGTGAAGGATGGGAAGCACGGCCCCATCACGAATGGGATTCAAGAACTTGCTAATGTGCCACGATGTCGCTAAAGGACCGGTTTCCGCCTCGCCGTCTCCAACCACCGCTGCGACAATCAGCTCGGGATTGTCAAACGCGGCTCCACAGGCATGCGACAGCACATATCCAAGCTCGCCCCCTTCATGAATGGAGCCGGGCGTTTCTGGAGTACAGTGGCTGCCGACGCCACCGGGGAAAGAGAATTGTTTGAAGAACTCGCGGAGGCCGGCTACGTCTCCACTTTTCTCCGGGTAGATTTCCGAGTAAGTGCCCTCGAGATAGACCGGTCCCAGGACGCCGGGAGCCCCATGCCCCGGGCCAGCCAGAAAGATCGCGTTCAGTCCATGTTTCTTGATTAATCGGTTTAGATGTATGTAGATAAACGCCAGGCCAGGACTCGCCCCCCAATGGCCGAGGAGCCGATTCTTAATATGTTCCGGTCTGAGCGGCTCTCGCAGTAGCGGGTTGTCTTGCAGATAGATCATGCCAAGACTCAGATAGTTGCATGCACGCCAGTACGCGTGAATTTTGCGCAATTCCTCGCCGTCGAGAGGGGCTCCTTGAATGGTTGATCTAGCATTGCCGTAGGCGCTCAGAGAATCATTGTGGGTCATTTCTGTGACGGGAGAGAGTTCTATCGTTTTGGATGCCATTCCAACTACTCCTTTGCGTTGACAGTATTAAATCCTGGGCCGGTAATCAGTGCCACAAGGGACCGGGGACCTGCCTGGTATCTTTGCGCGGAGACGCGAACTGCCGCTTGCCAGTCAACGATATCGTGCGGCGAATCGAGAGAGGTATCGATCCAGAGCCGCCAAGTCTCTTGGCTGTCTTTCAGTACTGGCAGCTCAAAATCAAGCCGTTGCCAATAAGCATTCAGAATGAGATGAAGACGGAGTCTCTCCGCTCGGAGCTCCGCATCGAGTGCCAAGCTGTGCGAGCACGAACCCCAGTCCGGCTGTTCCAGCTTCATACCATGCCACGCGTGCCTCGACTCGCGGAGCATCTGGTTCAGACTCACACGGCGCCGCTCAGGTGCTACGTCGCGCATTAGCCGACGTGCAATCAGTAGTTTCACAAATCGGAATACGTCGGCGTGCTCGGGAAGTAAAGTCCAGTCGAACCAACTGGTCTCGTTATCCTGGCAGTAGGCGTTGTTGTTGCCGCGCTGTGTGCGCCGCACTTCGTCGCCCATCACAATCATCGGCACGCCAAGAGAAAGCAGAGTGAGAGCCAGAAAGTTCTTGATCTGGCGATTGCGAAGGTTCTCAATCGCTTGATCGTCGGTTGGCCCTTCCAAACCGCAGTTCCAACTTCGATTGTCATCCGAGCCGTCGCGGTTGCCTTCTCCGTTTTCCTCATTATGCTTCGCGTTGTATGAGACCAGATCGTTGAGCGTGAAGCCGTCGTGGCACGTCACAAAATTGACGCTCTGCTCGGCCTCCCGTTCCTTGTGACCATAGATCTCCGGACTTCCAATGAGCCGGTCAGCGACGCGCATTACTGAATGCTCGGCGCCACGGACAAAGTCGCGCACGTCATCGCGGAACCTACCATTCCACTCTTTCCAGCTGTCGCCCACGAAACTGCCCACTTGGTACAGACCCGCCGCGTCCCAGGCCTCCGCAATCATTTTGGTGCCAGCGAGCAAGGGATCGGATTCCAGGTCCCATAACACCGGCGGATTCGACACTACTTGACCACTGGAATCGCGCGCCAGCACGGAAGCTAGGTCGAAACGGAAACCATCCACGTGCATTTCTTCAACCCAATATCGAAGACTGTCCACGATCAATCGGCGAACAATGGGATGATTGGCGTTGAGTGTGTTCCCCGTACCGGTGTAGTCAGCGTATCGAGAGCGGTCGGGCTCAAGGGTGTAGTACGTGCTGTTATCGACTCCTTTGAAACACAGTGTGGGGCCGCCTTGATTGCCCTCGGCGGTATGGTTAAACACGACATCGAGGATGACCTCGATTCCGGCCCTGTGCAGCGCCTTCACCATGTCGCGAAACTCGTCGAGAACGCCAAGCGGATCTTTGCGCGAGCTGTACGCCTGGTGCGGAGAAAAGAACGACACTGGGGCATAGCCCCAATAGTTGACTCGTCCCGGCGGGCAATCCTGCGCATCGAACTGAAACACCGGCAGCAATTCGACCGCGGTGATGCCGAGATCCTCAAGATAGGGGATTTTCTCCACCAGACCCGCGTAGGTACCTCGCACATCTGGAGCCACTCCAGAACTTGGATGGGCAGTGAATCCGCGCACGTGCATCTCGTATACGATGGTGCGCGAGGAAGGTCTCTTTAGCGGCGCGTCTCCCCCCCAATCGTATCTGCGTGGATCCACCACGACGCTCTTCATGGCCGTCGCAGCGTTGTCTTGTTCCCCGCTTGCGGCAGCTCGGCTATAGCTTTTTGGAACGACGACGGCGCGTCCATACGGATCAAGGAGAACTTTGCGAGCGTCGAAGCGGAGACCTCTCGACGCGTCGGAAGGTCCATGCACCCTATAACCATAGATCTGACCAGTCTCCGCGCCGGGCACGAACGTATGCCAATAGTAGTAGGTGCGACCGGCGTCGGGGTCGATCCGGATTACGCGCGCCGGGGTCTCGTCATCTTCTCGATCGAAGAACAGCAGATCCACACCCGACGCCTCACGTGAGAAGATGCTGAAATTGACACCGTCGGCCATGACTGTGGCACCAAGAGGGTGACTACGGCCGGAGTAACAATATTGCGGCTCGGCCGTCCTTTTTTTTTCCAGAAGGTTCTGCTCGATAACGCTCATCACTTATCCTCGTTGCAGCAATTCCTTTGCAAGCAGAACAACGCGTTCCGGCTCAAAGCCAAACTTCTTCTGGAGCGCCTTGAGCGGCGCCGATGCTCCGAACGTCTCCATGCCGAGGATGCGCCCGGACGGTCCGACGTATCGGTCCCATCCAAACGTGGAAGCCTGTTCCAGAGCGATGCGCTGCCCGACGTGAGGCGGCAGTACGCTTTTCCGGTACTTTTGCGTCTGGTTCTCGAAGATTTCCCACGAAGGCATAGAAACGACTCTCGAGCGGATCCCCTCGGTCAGGAGTTGCTCGTGGGCGGTAATTGCAAGAATCAGCTCGCTGCCAGAAGCGATCAGAATGAGCTCTGGGGTTCCTTCGGGAGCATCTGCCAACACGTAAGCGCCGTGCGCCACGCCAGTTGCGGATGCGTACTTGCTCCGATCGAGCGTCGGAAGAGGCTGACGTGACAATGCGATTACGACGGGCTCGTGACGAAGGTGCATGATGTAGCGGTACGCCTCGACCACTTCGTTGGCATCGCCTGGACGGAGCGTTACCATGCCAGGAATAGCCCGTAGCGACGCGAGTTGCTCTACTGGCTGGTGAGTCGGCCCGTCTTCCCCGTCACCCATGGCGTCATGAGTGAAGATGTAGATAGTGGGCAATTCCATGAGGGCAGAGAGTCGCATCGCCGGACGCGCATAATCGCTAAAGATGAAGAAGGTCGCTCCATAGGCCCGAAGCTTAGACAAAGCGAGTCCATTTACGATAGCGGCCATGGCGTGCTCGCGGATCCCGAAATGCAGATTCCGGCCTCCCGGACTGTTGGCTTGGAAATCTTCCATGCCGGCGAGAACGGTCTTGTTGGACGGCCCCAGATCTGCCGAACCTCCGAGAAGCCACGGAATGTTTTGAGCGAGAACATTCAGTACCTTACTGGAAGCTTCGCGCCCCGCGACGCCTTTCGGATCGGCGGGGAAAACAGGAAGGTTGCGGTCCCATCCGGCGGGCAGTTCGCGGCGCTGCATCTGGTCAATCTCGGTAGCCAGGTTTGGAAACTTGGCGCGATATCGATCGAAAAGCTCTGTCCACTCGCGACTCAAGTTGGCGCCGCGGGCTCCCACTCCATCAGCGAAATGATCGTAGACCCCTTCGGGGACTAAAAATTTAGCGTCCTGAGGCCATCCGTAGTAGCGCTTGGTGAGGCGAGTCTCCTCCTCACCGAGCGGTTCGCCGTGTGCCGCCGCAGAGCCTTGCTTGTTTGGAGAGCCATATCCTATGTGGCTATCAAGAACAATGAAGGTTGGACGGGTTCTTGTTTGCCGGAAGATCCGGAGTACATGCTCGATCCGATCAATGTCATTGGCATCGCCGACACGAAGCACATTCCACCCATATGCCAGGAATCGCGCCGCGACATCCTCAGTAAAAGTGATCTTCGTATCACCCTCGATGGTGATGTGGTTGTTATCGAAAATCCAACAGAGATTGTCGAGAGCGAGGTGGGCTGCCAGTGAGGCTGCTTCCGAGGAGATGCCCTCCATCAAACAGCCGTCTCCGCACACGGCGTAAATATTGTAATTGAAGATCTCAAAGGCAGGCCGGTTGTAACGGTGCGCGAGCCACTTTTGCGCAATGGCCATTCCAACGCTCGTGGCGACGCCCTGACCGAGTGGCCCCGTGGTGGTCTCAACGCCGGAGACCCAGCGATACTCGGGATGTCCCGGCGCCTTGCTATCGAGCTGACGGAAGTGTCGAATATCATCGAGCGTTACCGCAAAATGCCCCAGCCTTTCGTATTCACTGTTCACGGCGCGGGTTCGTGTGAGATGAAGCACGGACCAGAGGAGCATGGATGCGTGGCCATTGGAGAGCACGAACCGGTCCCGATTGGGCCAAATCGGGTTCTGCGGATCGAATGTCAATACGCGATTCCAAAGTGTGTAGACCAGAGGGGCAAGCGCCATAGGCGTGCCCGGATGCCCGGATTTGGCCTGTTCAATGGCGTCAATCGAAAGGGTACGGATCGTGTTGATGCTGAGCTGAACCAGGTCGGCGCCAGTCTTCGCTTCAGCAACCGGTAGCGCAGTCATATCTCTCTCCTTGTTGATCGAGGGAAGCGATCTTAGCCAACCGGCGTAGATGCCGCGGCTCTTGGCTGAACTCCGACTCCAAAAACGTCCGTACCAGGTCCCATGCCACCGAAGGCCCAACTGTCCGCCCACCTGTACAGAGAATGTTAATGTGATCGTCCTCGACTCCCTGTCGAGCCGAGAAATTGTCCGGAAAGACCGCTGCGCGGATACCTGGGATTTTGTTGGCGCAGACGGACGCGCCCACACCGCTGCCGCAGATCGCGATGCCTCGTTCTACTCGCCCGGCAACAACCGCCCTAGAGAGAGGAATCACGAAGTCGGGGTAGTCGTCATCCGAGTGCAAGGACCAAGCTCCAAAGTCCACGACATCGTGCCCGGAGGCGCGAAGATGCACCAACAACTCGTCCTTCAGGTGGAAGCCACCGTGGTCGCTCGCGATTCCAACACGCACGTAATGCTCCCTCCTGCAACTCGCGCTCCCCTTCACGCGGCGGCATAAGCGGTCTCCTCAAAGACATCAACGAACCGGTGGTAGCGTTGGGCGATGACGTCCACGGCTTCCTCCCGTGTGATCTTTTTCTGTTGCCAGCTCATGAGCGGCTCCCAGAACACCGTCCGGCCTACTGCGAAGCCCACAAAGCCAGGTACGGAGGCGGCGGTTGTGAGCCAGTGGCGAACCCTCAGATCGTCCTCGGCCCGGCCCAGGACGATACAGCCTACCCATGTTCGGCCACCTCGGCGAGCTGCCGCGACGATCCTGGCACAGTCCTCACGACGGTCGAGCCCTTCAATCTTCCACACATCCGGCTCGACTTGGGAGTTTTGCAACTCCTCGATCGCCTGAACCATCAGGCTCGGGCGAACCTCCAGGTCAAAAGCTCTTTTGTCGCCCTTTACCCTATCAAGCTGTGACTTTGAGGGCGGAACCAGTAGCTCGAACATGAACCTGGTTATGCTCTCGTGGTGCAACGTATCGGATAACCGCTTCAAGCGGGCGGCCTGACGTGCGTTTAGAGCCTGATCGCCTTCCGGATTGTAGCGAACGAGGACTTTGCAGAACGTCACACGGAAAGCCTCGATGTGCTTGCTAAAGTCCTCACCGTACTCAAAGTCAAACTCCTTCTGGCCACTCTTTTCGGCCGGGCATGAGATGGAGTATCCGTGCGCTGCGGCGTCGCGCAGGATTGCAGCGCCAAACTGCTCATCCACGAGGATCCCTGCTTTGTCCTTCGGAACGCCCGAAGCGACGGCCTCCTTGAAGCCGTCGTAGACTACCAGCTTCGCTGATGCGATCTCGGCTATTTGCTCACTAGTCAGCTCACCTTTCCAGCCAAACAGCTGTGTCTGAAAAGATCCCCGATGATCGAACGGAAGGATGTACAAAGGCTTGTCGAATCCGAGGTTCATCCGGAAACCTCCTTGTAGTTGCGGTAGTGCCGGATCAGAGAATTCGTCGAACTGTCATGGCATAGCCCGGGCTCTACTACGCTCTCTAATTCAGGAACAATACGTTGCGCAAGTACCTTTCCAAGCTCAACTCCCCACTGGTCGAATGGGTCAATCTGCCAGATGGCGGCCTGCGTAAAAACTGAATGTTCGTATAGGGCAACCAGCTTACCCAGCGCTTCTGGTGTTAGTCGCTCCATGAGGATCGTGTTGGAAGGCCGGTTCCCCTCAAATACACGATGCGGCGACAGCCAATCCGGTATGCCTTCGGCTCTAGCCTCGCTAATGGTCCTGCCGAAGGCCAACGCCTCAGCCTGCGCGAAAACGTTGGCCATCAATTGATCGTGATGGCGTTCGATTAGATTCAGCGGCTTGCAGAAGGCGATGAAATCGCACGGAACAAGCCGAGTGCCTTGGTGCATCAACTGATAGAAGGAATGCTGTCCATTGGTTCCCGGCTCACCAAAATAGATCGGGCCAGTCTCGCAAGTCACCGCCCTCCCGTCCAGCATGACGTGTTTTCCGTTGCTCTCCATAGTCAACTGTTGCAAGTAGGCCGGGAACCGTTTGAGATACTGCTCGTAAGGCAAAACGGCGACCGCTGGCGCCCCTAGAAAATCGTTATTCCACACTGAGAGCAAGCCCATGAGCACAGGCAGGTTACGTTCGAAGGGAGCCGTACGGAAGTGTTGATCCATCTCGTGACAGCCATTCAACATCGCGCGGAAGTTCTCCGGCCCAATAGCCAGCATGGTTGAAAGGCCGATCGCAGAAGTCATCGAGTATCGGCCTCCGACCCAGTCCCAAAACTCGAACATGTTGGAAGGGTCGATACCGAACTTCGCCACTTCAGCTGCATTTGTGGACACGGCGACAAAATGCCTGGCTATCGACCTGAAATCGCTGCCGGGTTGTGCCAACAGCCATGCGCGTGCCGTTTGGGCGTTTGTCATGGTCTCCAGAGTGGTGAAGGTTTTTGAAGAAACGATAAAAAGAGTCTCTTCGGGCGCGAGATCCGTGACAGCTTCCGTAAAGTCGGTGGCATCAACGTTCGAAACGAAACGGAACGCTATCGTGCGGTCGCTGTAGTACTTGAGTGCCTCGTACGCCATGACGGGTCCAAGGTCGGAGCCGCCGATGCCGATGTTTACGATGTTACGGATCTTCTTCCCCGTGTATCCCTTCCACGCACCGCCGCGGATTCGCTGGCAGAAATGAGACATCTTGTCGAGCATGACATGAACGCGTTGCACGACGTTCTGCCCATCAACTTCGATGCAGGCAGCCCGCGGAGCACGTAAGGCGACATGAAGGGCTGCTCTTTGTTCTGTAACATTGACCGTCTCGCCATCGAACATCGCGTCGATCCGAGAACGCAGGCCGGATTCCTCCGCCAGTTCAAGGAGTAGCCGAAGTGTTTGTCTGGTAATCCGATTCTTGGAGTAGTCCAAGTAGACGCCGACTGACTCGGCTATGAACCGCAGTCCTCGCTGCGGGTCGTCAGCGAAAAGATCGCGGAGATGCAATTTGTGGATCTCCCGGTAGTGCGCCTCGAGCGCCTTCCATGCCGCCCGCTCGACGACCGCGACAATCGAGTGTCTTTCGACGAATCCCTCCTCGCTTAACGCTTTGTGTGCCATAGATCTCAGCGTTCCTAACTAGCCCTCTTTACCGCGGAGCTCTTGGATGCGATGATGTCCATCAGCTGGTTCCAGGATCTGACAAACGATTCAGCACTTTCTTCCTGCAGGCGTGCTGCAAGCGCATTGACATCCACGCCAGCGTTGGCGAATCGTACCAGGACTTCCTCGCAATCGCCGCCGTCCGGTGGAAGAATGCTGCCGATAGAGCGGTACCTGGCGAGCGCCTTCAACGTGCTTTCAGGCATCGTATTGACTGTGAAGGGCGCAGCTAAAGCCCTGATGTACAGAATGTCAGAGGCCGAGGGGTCTTTGGTTCCAGTGCTGGCCCATAAGAGCCGCTGCGGACGCGCTCCAGCGTTGTAAACTCGGTGCCACTGTGGTGAAGTTAGCAGCTGACGAGCTACTTTGTACGTACGCTTCGCGATGGCGATGCCGAGTTGATTGCGGAGCGCAGAAGGGACCTTTTCCCTCACCGCTGTGTCCCAACGGCTGATGAACACCGACGCCACCGACCCAACGTTTGGATTAAGCCCGGCCTCGAGCCGGCGATCGATGCCTCGTAGAAAAGCGTCTGCAGCGGCGAGGTACTGCTCGGGCGAAAACAGCAGCGTCACGTTGACCGGTATTCCGGCAAAGATTGCTTCCTCGATGGCCGGTAGGCCCTCGCGCGTTCCCGGAATCTTAATGAACAGGTTCGGGCGCTTGGCCCGCGCGAAAAGATCTTTGGCCGCGTGCAGCGTGTGTTCGGTGTTGTACGCAAGTATCGGTGAGATCTCCAGCGACACCCATCCATCCACCGTGTTTGTTCGATCGTAGATCGGCCGAAACAGGTCCGCTGCGCGGACGATGTCCTCCAAAGCTAGGTCAAAGAAAAGATCTTCACCGGATTTAGCAGTGGCCAGACCTGTGCGGATCGGGGCATCATATGCGGGGCTGGTGCGAATCGCCTGTTCGAAGATTGTCGGATTCGACGTGAGTCCCGTCACAGACAACGTATTAATGTACTGTTGCAGTGTGCCTGTATCCAGCAAGTCGCGCGTGATGTTATCCAGCCAGATACTCTGGCCCAGGTTGACGAGCAATTGTGTCGCCTTCACGATGCGACCTCCTTCAGAAGAAATCGACCGGCGGGCGATCGATTGGAGGCTTCTGTCAAGTCCTTCAACCACTGGAATGCACCGGCCGACAACATATGTCCGGTGGCCCGCCAGCGCCAATTCCCCTTCGGCTGACCGGGTACGTTCATCCTGCCTTCCGGTCCCAGATTGAGCAAGTCCTGCAGCGGGGCCATAGCGAGAGCAGCAGGGGATGACCAGGCCAGGCGCATCATCTCCGGAGCAACATCGCGGACTTCTCCCATGGGACGCTTCAGATACGACCAGAACCATTTCCTCTCGCGATCCGGCAATCCGCTGAACCATTCACGCGTCGTGGCGTTGTCATGAGTACCCGTGTACACGATCGTGTTGGTGTCGTAATTCCGCGGGAGGTGAATGTTATCGCAGCCGCCCTCGAAGGCAAATTGCAGGACGCGTGTTCCGGGGATATGAAACTGGTCGCGAAGTGCCGCAACGTCCGGCGTGATCAAGCCCAGGTCCTCCGCGATAAAGGGTAAGGCGTGAAGTTCGCGCTCTACTGCGCTGAAGAATTCGGCACCGGGGCCGGGAACCCACTGGCCTGTCTCCGCGGTCGGCGCCCCTGCCGGCACATGCCAAGCGGCCGAGTAACCGCGGAAGTGATCCAGACGAATCACATCGACGTGGTCCAGTAGCGCGCGTACCCGCTGGATGCACCACTCATAACCCGAGCGGCGATGTGCCTCCCAGTCGTAGACTGGATTGCCCCAAAGTTGTCCCTGATGACTGAAGTGATCGGGTGGTACGCCGCCTATAAAGCGAGGGCGCCGCTGTTCGTCCAATAGGAACAGGTCCGGGTTGGCCCACACATCGCTAGAATCGGGAGAAACGAAAAAGGGCAAATCACCGATCAACCGAACGCCTTTGGCTCGGGCGTGTTCTTTCAGCCGCTTACCCTGCCGGAACAATAGAAACTGCGCGAAGCGAACCTGATCGATCCCCTCGGCCAAGTCTTGCCGGGCTTGGGCAAGAGCAGAAGGCACGCGTTGGACCAAGTCTTTGGGCCACTCAAGATAGTGGGCGTTGTTGTGTTTGGTTCTGATTGCCCGAAAAAGCGCGTAGTCATCCAGCCACCTCGACCGGCTGTGACAAAAGTCTTCGTACGCCGACATCAAGTCTTTGCGGACGCCAGACCGGAAGTTGGCCCAGGCGATTGCTAGCAACTCGTGCTTAAAGGGAATGACGACATCGTAGTCGACGGCGGTCGATGAAAAGACGCGCCTGCTGTCGTCAGCTCTGAGCAACCCGTCTTGAATCAGGTAGTGCGGGCTGATCAATAGTCCATTACCAACGAACGAAGAAATGCACTGATACGGTGAGTCGCCATAACCCGTGGGTCCCAGTGGAAGAGCTTGCCACCAGCCTTGCCCGGCCTCGGCAAGCCGATCCACCCAAGTGAAAGCTGTAGGCCCCAGATCGCCAATACCGAAAGGCGACGGCAAAGAGGTAATGTGAAGGAGCAATCCGGAGGCGCGATATCCTCCCGGAAATAGCGCAACACCGATCGCGTCATCGCTCATGGCCGTTCCGTTCGGTTGAGAGCGCAAGATTCAACATCTTCCGACCATCGTCTAGGATGGCATGCAGATGATCTTCGCTTCGGAAGCTTTCCGCGTAAAATTTGTTAATGTCCTCAGTGCCCGATGGCCGTATCGCGAGCCAGCCGCTGGCAGTCACCACCTTGAGGCCTCCGATAGAAGCGTTGTTGCCAGGGGCGCGCGTAAGCTTTGCGATGATCTGCTCGCCTGCCAAGTTTGACTGTTTTATGTCGCCGGTGGTAAGCATCTTTAGCCGCGCCTTCGCATCGGGTCTGGTGGGCAAATCGATGCGCTCGTAATAGGGAGTGCCAAACTTAGCAGTCAATCCTTGGAAGCACTCGCCCGGATCCCGGCCCGTCTGGGCTGTAATCTCAGCCGCCAGCAGGCTCATGATGATCCCGTCTTTGTCGGTGCTCCACACGCTCCCGTTACGTCGCAGGAAACTAGCCCCAGCGCTTTCCTCACACCCAACACACAATGTCTGGTCGAATAGTCCCTGTGAAAACCATTTGAAGCCTACTGGAACCTCGCAGAGCTCGTGCCCTGTCTCCTGCACCACACGGTCAATCAGGCTACTGCTGACCAGCGTCTTGCCAACCTTTGCTTGCGCAGGCCATTGAGGGCGATGTTTGAGCAAATAGTCGATAGCAACGGCAAGGTAGTGATTCGGATTCATGAGTCCGCCGGACGGCGTCACAATCCCATGCCGATCGGAGTCTGGATCCGTGGCGAAAGCCAGTTGATAGCTATCCCTGAGCGCAACGAGCCGCGACATCGCATATGGGCTCGAGCAGTCCATACGGATACGGCCGTCATGATCTAATGTCATAAACGAGAACGTGGGGTCGATCGCCGGATTCACGACCTCGATGCTCAGTCCGTAGATGGAGCTAATGACGTTCCAATAAGGTAAGGACGCCCCACCGAGCGGATCGACTGCAAGCTTGAGAGAGGCTCCTCGGATGACGTCCATATTCAAGACGTTCTGCAGATCGCTCACGTAAGGCCTAACGAAGTCTTCCTGGTGTGTTGTTGGCGCTTGTAGCGCTTGCGAAAAGGGAACGCGCTTTACGCCGGCATTCCCGCCTCCCAACAATCTGTTCGCCCGGTCTTGGACCCATCCGGTAACATCGGTGTCGGCCGGGCCTCCGTTGGAAGCGTTGTATTTGATGCCCCCGTCTTCCGGGGGATTGTGTGAAGGCGTAATCACTATGCCGTCCGCGAGGTGGTCCTTGTGCTCGCTGTTGTATATGAGGATCGCCCGCGAGATCACCGGGGTGGGTGTCACGCCCTCTTCTGGTTGGATCACCGTCTCAACTCGGTTACCCGCCAGTACTTCCAACACGGTGCGTTGTGCCGGTGCGGATAATGCGTGCGTGTCCTTGCCAAGATAGAGAGGACCATCGATTCCTTTGGCAGTGCGGTAGTCGCAGATAGCCTGCACGATCGCCAGGATGTGCGCTTCCGTAAAGGAGCCCCGCAGGGCGGAACCACGGTGCCCGCTGGTACCGAAGCTGACCAACTGGTTGGGATCATCAAGGTCGGGCTGTCGCGCAAAGTATTCGCGCTGCAGCCGCCCGACATCTACCAACGTTTCGCTGGCAGGGAATTGGCCCGCTAAGGAAGATATCGTTGGGAACCCTTCTATGGCACTGGGCATGGCTGCACTTTCCAGATGTCAGTCGCGTATTCGGCGATGGTACGGTCACTGGAAAATCTCCCAGAACTCGCGACGTTTACTATCGCTTTTTCCGCCCATGCATCCCGGTGAGCGTAGAGATCGATGACTCGTTGGTCTGCTTCGAGGTAGGACCTCAGGTCGGCCAGGTGCATGTAGAAATCCCCGTTGGCCAGCAGAAGCGTGTCACGTAGAAAGGCGAAGGTGCCTGGCTCATTCCGGCTGAAGTGGTCCGAGAAAATGAGGTCCAGAGCTGCCTTGGTTTCGAGCTCATGCTCGTAATGCCACTGCGGGTTATACCAGCCGCGGATCCGAGCGACTTCCTCCGCCGGAAGACCGAACAAGAATACGTTCTCCTCTCCTGCTTCCTCCGCCATCTCGATCGTCGCCCCATCTCGCGTACCGATGGTCAAGGCGCCGTTCATCATGAATTTCATGTTGCTTGTGCCGCTGGCCTCATAGCCTGCTGTCGAGATCTGATTGGAGACATCCGTGGCCGGGATCAACCGTTCCGCAAGGGAAACACAATACTCGGGCAAGAACACAACCTTGATACGGCCGCGCACGACCGGATCGCCAGCAATTGTGCAGGCTAGGTTATTGATGAGCTTGACCATGAGCTTGGCGAAATGATAGGCCGGAGCCGCCTTGCCCCCGAAGAAGAAGGTTCGTGGGGGCATTTCCAACTCGGGATTCACGCGCAGCCGGTTGTAAAGCACCACGATTCGCAGAACGTTCAGCAATTGCCGTTTGTACTCATGGATCCGCTTGACTTGGCAATCGAAGATCGTGTCGGGATCAACAGTCTGGCCACTGGTCCAGCGGAGCCAGTCGGCAAACCCGCGCTTCGCCTCACATTTGGCGTCCAAGAAAGCTCTTTGGAAGGCTTTGTCACCGCGGAGGGCTTTCAGCTTGCTCAGCTGGCTCAGATCAGTGATCCAACAGTCGCCGATGGCTTCCATGATGATACGAGAGAGTGCCGGATTGGCTAGCAGCAACCAGCGCCGTGGTGTGACTCCGTTGGTTTTGTTATTGAAACGGTCAGGAAACAAGTCTGCCAAGTCTTTCACCGTCGTCTTCCGCAGCAACTCGGAGTGAAGGGCGGCCACGCCGTTTGTGCTGTGTGAACCGACGATCGCCAAGTTGGCCATCCGGATTTTTCGTTGCGCCCCTTCCTCGATCAGGCTCACACGTTGAACACGTTCTTCATCCCCCGGGAAAGCGCTCCGGACATCGTCGAGGAAACGCCGGTTGATCTCATAGATGATCTCCAGATGGCGTGGAAGCATAATCTCAAACCAAGCGAGCGGCCATTTCTCGAGTGCTTCCGGTAGGAGCGTGTGATTCGTATAGGCCAACGAACTTCTTGTGATGTTCCAGGCATCGTCCCATCCAAGATGGGCTTCGTCTATCAGAATCCGCATGAGTTCCGGCACGGCCATTGCAGGATGGGTATCATTCAATTGGATCGCGGCCTTCTCAGGAAACGCGCTCCAATTGCTATTCGTCCGGCGGAAACGTCGAACGAGGTCAGCCAGCGAGCAGGCAACGAGAAAATATTCCTGCACAAAACGCAACCCCTGTCCCCTGGTGGTTGAATCGTCTGGATAGAGCACGCGCGTAAGAGACTCGGCAGTCAGGGTTCCGGCTAATGCTGAAACGAAGTCGCCGGCGCTGAACTCCTTGAAATCGAAGTAGTTTGGCGCGGCGGCCGCCCACAACCGGAGGGTGTTGATCGTTTTGCCGCCGTAGCCCACCACGGGGCGGTCGAAGGGAATGCCGAGCAGAGTTGATTGACGACCTGGCACGGCACGCAAGCTTCCGGAGTGCAACTCGAAGGTACAGTTGATTGTAGCTTCCACTTGCTCGTTCAAGCGTGCTATCTCCCACGGGTCCTGCTGGCGGAGCCAGTTATCTGGCTGCTCCTCCTGCCAGCCATTCCGAATGCTCTGTTTGAAGATGCCATAGTCATATCGCAGGCCATAACCCATGGCTGGCAGTTCGAGCGTGGCCAACGACTCCATGAAACACGCCGCCAAGCGGCCAAGGCCACCGTTGCCCAGCCCGGCGTCGCGTTCTTGTTCCAGCAATTCGATCAAATTCAGGTTCTTGTGCTGGCTCGCTTCCTTCAGAGCCTGGCTGAGCAGAAGATTAGTGACATTATTCGCCAGCGAGCGACCGATTAGAAACTCCATCGAAAGATAGTAAAGACGTTTGGGATTCTTCCGCTCGTAGGTTTTTTCTGTCAGTACCCAGCGCTGAGACAGCACATCCCGCACCGAACGGGCCAGAGCCTCAAACTGATCGCGAGGTGTGGCCTCCTCTGAATCGATTACATTGTCGAAAAGGAGATGCCGTTCATACAGCGCGTTTTCAGTTCCTTCGAACCGGATCGGGCCGCAACCATATTGGTTTAGGAGTTGTGAGGTGTCCTGGACTCTTGACCCTACTGGGGGCTCCGAGATTACATTCGTGGCCATCTGAGTACCCTTCGTTGAAATTCACGGCTGGCGCATTTGCGTATAACGCGAACTTGTGCCCTAAGCAGCGTATACAAGTCAACTTTCACGCGCTCCCCCGGCGACTGTGATCTCTCACTCACAAAGACGATGTTACTCGCCTTGAGAGCGACTTCTTTTCTTTGGCCGCCTGCGGAACCACATGATGAGTGTCGTTCCACAGTCTGATGACCGGCCTGGACAAATCGTGTTCATAACCCAGTGCGCTCAGACTGGCGGTGCTCAGCATGAAAGACCTGGCGTTGACTGATGGCTCGATCCCGATCCAGCGGCACGCCAATACCCGGATGAAATGCCCACTGGAGAACAACAACACGTTGCCTTGTACGGCTCGCACACGGGTCACCACCCGGTCCGCCCGAACTGCTACTTCGTGCGGAGATTCTCCTCCAGGACATCCATCCCGGAAGAGCTGCCAGCCAGGGCGCTGCGCACGAATCTCGACCCCGGTGCGACCTTCGTAGTCCCCGTAGTTCCACTCGGCCAAGTCAAGACCAATTTCGGCAATTTCGCTGAATCCGGCGAGCTCACAAGTACGCATGGCACGCTGCAATGGACTCGTCAAGACCTTCGCGAAGGCGACCCCTTTGAGCCGTTCTCCAAGCCGGCGAGCATTACATTCACCGGCATCGGTCAGCGGCAAATCTGTCATTCCCGTGTGCTGGCCGGTAAGCGTCCATGCAGTCTCGCCGTGCCTTGCTACGTAGATGACAGGAAGTTCGTTGCTCACGACTCTTCGGTTGGTCTTTCCGCAAAAGGTGACCCGTCGTTACAGAAGATGCTCTCTCCACGGCGCGAGATTTAGAACAATTGGGGAATCATATTGACGAGTTCAACGTGCTGCGGCCGGAGCTCGATTTTCGAGTAAAAAAGGATCCGGCAGAATAGCTGCGGAATCACTCCACCTGCCAGAGGTTTGTTTTGACTATGGGCATGCGATTGGACGGAAAGGTTACCGTCGTTACGGGCGGGTCGTCTGGAATCGGAAGGGCTGTCGCACACCGGATGATGTCCGAGGGAGCGATCGTAATCGCAGCCGACGTCACCTGTGATAGGACCGTGCTCGAGCGGCGTGAAGTCCTATCGATCCATTTGGATGTGGCCGATCCGGCCAGCGTGGATTCCATGATTGCCACGGTATTGGGGCGTTATGGCCGGCTGGATTGCCTGGTCAACTCAGCCGGGATTGGGAGTGACACTTCGTTCCTGGAGACCACACCCGAGATGTTCGACCGCACCATCGCAGTCAACCTGCGCGGCTCGTTTCTTGTGGGACAGGCAGCCGCTCGGGCGATGAAAGATGCAGGAGGGGGGTCCATTGTCAATATCGCCAGTGTCTCCGGAATTGTAGGCAATGCTGGCAGATCAGCGTATGCGGCTTCCAAGGGTGGGGTTGTGGCACTGAGCCGGACGATGGCCGTAGATTTGGCGCCGTTTGGAATCCGCGTCAACGTAATCGCCCCAGGGCCCGTGGAGACTCCACTTGTGGATCGTATGCACCGGAGGGAACTCCGTGAAGAATGGGTGAATCGCACAGCCATGCATCGATACGGCCGCCCCGAGGAGATAGCCGGGGCAGCGGTTTTCTTGTGCTCTAACGACGCAAGTTTTGTTACCGGACACCTCCTGGCCGTCGACGGCGGGTTCCTGGCTTCGGGGTTGACCACCGCGGTGAACAGGAACGATGAAGGACGGCCTGACCGTCCAGTCGCTGCATCCGCTGGAGAGCGGCCGCAATGAAAGCTGCTGAGGCTCCTGATTCGAGGAGCGGCGCCAAACTACTGGTACAAAGTTTAGAAGCTCAGGGAGTCAAGTACATTTTTGGGATACCCGGAGCGAAAATTGACCAAGTCTTCGACACGCTAGTGGACTCCACGATCCAAATAGTCGTGTGCCGCCACGAGCAGAACGCGGCATTCATCGCGGCTGGTATTGGACGAATGACAGGTAAAGCGGGCGTCGCTTTGGTCACTTCCGGGCCTGGTTGCTCCAATTTGGTAACCGGTTTGGCGACGGCAACTTCAGAAGGCGACCCAGTTGTGGCGATCGGGGGTGCCGTCCCCGGTTCCCACCGGCTGAAGCAAGTCCATCAGAACATGGATACGGTGAATCTGTTCCGGCCGATCACCAAGTTCAGCGCGGAAATCGACTCTCCGGGTTCCATATCGGAAGTGGTCGCAAGCGCTTTTCGCACGGCTGAGTCGGGCCGGCCGGGCGCTGCTTTTGTGAGCGCCCCGGTCGACATTATGGCGGCGCCAGCGGAAGGAGGGGTATTGACACCAATCACGCCTGTGCCTCTCGGCCGTGCGGATCCAGGGGCTATCGCCGCCACGGCCGCCTGGATCAACATGGCAGCACGTCCCGTGCTGCTGCTCGGGTCATTGGCTAGCGAATCATGCGCTGCTGAGTCGGTGCGTGTTCTGCTTTCTAAGACAAACCTGCCAGTAGTGTGCACCTACCAGGGCGCCGGCGTTGTATCCCGAGAATTCTTTCACTGTTTTGGAGGGCGAGTCGGGCTGTTTCACAACCAATTGGCCGACCAGCTCCTTGATGAGGCCGACGTCGTAATTTCAGTTGGCTACTGTCCTGTTGAGTACGAACCAAGCCTTTGGAATCATGGACGAAAACGAATTCTAGTTCACATTGACTGTGCTCCCGCAGAGATGGACAAGGATTACCGGCCACAGGCCGAGCTGATAGGCGATGTCGCTTCTACTGTGCGGTCACTAGCTGCTCACGTTGAAAGAAACAACTTCGCCAAAGATTCTCTGCGGCTGGCCGAGATCGCGCACGAGAGGAAGAAGTTTGCCATACAGGCCGCCGCGATGAACGGTGTCCCCATCCATCCGATGCGCTTGGTGCATGAACTTCAGGCACTGCTTGGCGAAGATATCACGATGTGTTTGGACATGGGGTCCTTTCATATCTGGTTGGCTCGCTATCTCTACAGCTTTCGCCCGCGTCAGCTCCTATTCACCAACGGTCACCAGACTCTTGGGGTGGGCTTGCCGTGGGCGATTGCGGCGAGCCTGGTTCGTCCTGGCGAGAAGGTGATCTCCATTTCCGGCGACGGCGGGTTCCTGTTCTCTTCCATGGAGCTTGAAACAGCAGTCAGGCTTAGGTGCAACTTAGTGCACCTGGTTTGGATCGACGGCGCGTATGACATGGTCCGTTTCCAGGAGATGGCCAAGTACGGACGCGCCTCCGGCGTCGAATTTGGACCGGTCGACGTGGGACTGTATGCCGAAGCGTTCGGCGCAAAGGGTTTGAGCATCTCTGCGCCAGATCAGATCGCTCCAACTCTGAAGGCTGCTCTGGACACGCCTGGCCCCGTGATCGTTGGAATCCCAGTGGACTACCGCGATAACCACCGGCTGATGGAAATGACACTTCCCGAAGCGCTTGATTGAACCAAAGCGCCTGGGCGCTTAGTGCTCGCAAATTAAAAAGATCCCCTGCTCTCACCTTGGAATCACTCCGTCGAGGGACTCTCTAGTTCCTCGGAATCGCGCCAGGAGGGAATGCAACGTGGACAAATTGAATATCATCAACCAGTCGAGCAGCGGCTGTAGCGACTGCCACAGTAACGGTTGTGAGACATGCTCTCCTGCGCCCACGAAGAACGCCTCAGACTTGATCAGTCGGCGAGAACTGGGTCGCGTCGCTCTCGCGGGTTCCGCGGCCGCGTTTCTTGCGAGTTGTTCGGATAGTAAAACACTAAAGGCTGAAGAAAGGCCTGCGACGGCGGCCCCAAGTCTTTCTCCGGACCTCAATGTGGTCAAACAGTCGAAAGGTCCGGTGATGACGCAGATCGACGAGTTCTTCAAGATGGGCCCGGGGCCTTCGAGTTCCCACACCATGGGTCCAATGCGGATTACCTACGACTTCTATCAAAGGATCTCCAAGCTTCCCGAGGACCAACTCAAGCGGGCAACTGGGCTCAAGGTGCATCTGTATGGAAGTCTTAGCGCAACCGGCAAAGGCCACGGCACGGACCGGGCTGCTCTGGCAGGCCTGCTCGGTAAGGCACCTGCAACGTGCCCCCCCGAATTCCTCGACGGTCTGGCTCAAAGACCAGAAGAGGTTCATCCCCTGAAGCTCGGCCCAACAACGCTGAACCTGACCCTGATGGACGTGATCTTCGACGACACGAAGGGCACTTACCCGCATCCGAACACCATGAGAATCATGCTCCTGGCGGGCAATGACATGCTGTATGAGCAAGAATACTACTCGGTCGGTGGTGGGTTCATCGAATGGAAGGGCTACAAACCGCCGGACAAAGGGCACCCGAAATATCCTTACTCCACGATGAAAGAGTTGATGCGTCACTTGGAGACTAACAAGATTTCGTTGCCGCAATTGATACTTGCAAACGAAATGGCCATCTCCGGTAAGAGCGAAAAGCAAGTTTGGGACTTCATTGACCAGGTAACTGACGTCATGTCTGTCATGGTGGATACGGGCCTCAAGCTGGACGGCGTTCTGCCAGGTCCCATCAAGCTGCAAAGCAAGGCAAAGACCGTGTTCACGCGAGCTGAATCCAGCTCTTTCCCAACGGATCGGGCAATCGGCATGTTGTCTGGTGCGGCATTGGCAGCTTCGGAAGAAAATGCGCGGGGACATATCATCGTGACTGCTCCGACGGGTGGATCAGCAGGCGTCATTCCAGCTCTGGTGAGAGGCTTGCGAGACTATAGGAAAGTTACGCCACAGGCCCTGCGCGAAGGATTCCTGGCGGCGGCCGCTGTCGGGTACTTGTGCAAGCACAACGCCACACTATCCGCTGCCGAGGGTGGCTGTCAGGCCGAAATCGGCGTCGCCTCGGCGATGGGCGCCGCGATGGCCGGACAGGCTCAGGGAGCTAACACTCGAGTAGTTGCTAATGCGGCAGAGTCCGCACTCGAGGCGCACCTGGGGATGACCTGCGACCCAGTGGCAGGTTATGTCCAAGTACCCTGCATCGAACGCTGCGCCTTTGGTGCGGTCAAAGCGTGGACAGCCTATTGCATCGCGAGCAATGAGGTCGAGACCAAGCGCAAAGTGGATCTCGACACTTGCATCGCCGCCATGGCGATGACGGCTAAGGACATGAATCCGAAATACAAAGAAACGTCTGAGGCCGGGTTGGCCGCACTTGTTCTCTGCTAGGAGCGAACCATGAAAAGCCGTGCGGCCGCGGCCTGGTTGCTAGCCGCGATCGTTTATCTTTACCAATTCGTGATCCGGGGTGCGCCCGGGTTGATGATAGGGCAATTGTCGGAGGCTCTTGGACTAGGCGCCGTAGCCGTCGCGTCCCTGGCCAGCGTTTTTTATTACGGATATTCTCCCTTTAGCCTTGTGGCCGGTCTAGCGCTGGACCGACTGGGTGCGCGAATCGTAATTCCTTTTGGAACATTGATCATGGCGCTTGGCGCTCTGCTCTTTGGCACCGGAGGTGTGGCTGCAGCAAACCTAGGGAGGTTTCTTCAGGGTGCCGGCGGCGTCTTTTCCCTAGTCGGAGCGATTTACATCGCGAGTAAATATTTTCCGGCCTCGCACAGCGCCACCCTGATTGGCGCGACTCAGATGTTCGGCATGGCCGGAGCGGCCGCAGGGCCATTCTTCATCGGGCCAATGATCGTGCAAGGACTTCCGTGGAAAGCCTTTTGGAATGCTTCAGCGTTTGCGGGCCTGCTCCTAGCCTTGACTCTCTTCTTCGTTACGCCTAGAGAAGAATCGGGGAATCGGCGCGTTCCGTGGGTAAGGAAGGCTGCGGCTTCCTTCGCGATTGTTTTCCGCAATCCGCAGTCGATTCTCTGCGGCGCGGTTGCCGGACTGCTTTTCCTCCCAACCACCATTTTGATAACGATTTGGGGTGTCCAATTCTTGCAACAAGGACACGGATTCGATTATGGCGAAGCAGTGCTTCGTTCCGCCGCCGTTCCAGTTGGCTGGATCTTTGGCTGTCCACTGTTAGGAATGATCTCGGACCGGCTCGGCCGCCGGAAGCCGGTAATCGCTTGGGGATCCATTACGCTTCTCGCTTGTGTGGCCTGGGTTCTCTATGGTCGCGCCGATTTGGTCCCTCCGTATGTTGTTGGCTTGGTGGCCGGAGTCGCTTCCGGAGCCGCGATGCTGCCTTTTACAGTGATCAAAGAGGCAAACCCGCCCGGACTGGCGGGTACAGCAACAGGAGTAATGAGCTTCCTGGTTTTCACCCTGAGTGCTTTGCTCGGACCAGTCTTTGGCTGGATCTTGCAGAATACATCCGGAGGCGAGCAAATTGCGCTGGAACACTACCAGACCACTTTTCAACCTCTTTTGTGGAGCATCGCCATAGCCGTAGCTCTGACCTTCGCGCTCAAAGAGACGGGACCGGCGGGGCGGATCACAGTCGCGAAGGCAAAGGCTGCATGAATCCTGGAACAGGTAAATACGAACATCTCTTGGAACGATGCGCCGGGCTGGAGCCGGTTCCGACGGCTGTGGCTCATCCATGTGAGAAAACGGCACTAGCAGGTGCTATCGAGGCTAGCCAAAATCGGCTGATCAGGCCTATCTTAGTGGGACCCACCGGCAAGCTCGAAGAGATCGCAAAGGCCTTCGGAATCGATATCGGTAATACGGAAATCGTGGATGTGCCTCACAGCCATGCCTCCGCGGCGAAAGCGGTGGAGCTAGTGCGCGAGGGCCGCGCAGAGCTGCTCATGAAAGGCAGTCTGCACACCGACGAACTGCTGAGCGCCGTCGTCGCGCGTGAAACCGGCCTGCGGACGGGCCGCCGTCTTAGTCACGTCTTCATTATGGACGTCCCTACGTACTTTAAGGTTCTGATCGTGACGGACGCGGCCATTAATATCTCGCCAACGCTGGAAGACAAGGTGGACATCTGCCAAAATGCCATTAACCTCGCAATTTCTCTCGGTCTGGAGAGGCCCAAAGTTGCGATCCTCGCAGCAGTCGAGACTGTTACATCGAAAATGCCTGCCACGATCGATGCGGCAGCGCTCTGCAAGATGTCGGAACGGGGACAGATCACGGGCGGTATTCTCGACGGACCGCTCGCCTTCGACAACGCGATCAGCAAGCGCGCCGCGGAGATAAAAGGCATAACGTCCGCCGTTTCCGGAAATCCCGATATTCTGTTGGTCCCCGATTTGGAGGCCGGCAACATGCTTGCGAAGCAGCTGATATTGCTGGCTAACGCGGAGAGTGCGGGCCTGGTCCTCGGCGCCCGGGTTCCAATCATCCTAACCAGTCGTTCCGACAGCGTCCGTTCTCGCATCGCCAGTTGCGCCGTCGCCGTGTTGGTGGCGCACGCGCGGCGCAAGAAACTTGCAGAGAACCTTGCCTATGCATGACTACGCGCTCGTACTCAATGCCGGTTCGTCAAGTCTGAAGTTTTGCGTCTTCGCCAGACCAGAGGAACAGGATTGGTGCCTGGAATGCCGTGGCCAGATTGAGGGCATCGGAACGTCACCGCGGATTTCTGTTAAGGACGCGGACGGAGGCATCCTTGCCGCTGGAGACCTTGATGACGCAGTACGCGACAGCGGCGCTGCCTTAAAAGCGCTGGCTAGTTGGCTCAGATCAGCATACGCAGGGGCGCGGGTCGTGGGGGTTGGGCACAGAGTGGTGCATGGCGGCACGCGGTTCACAGGACCGACCATCATAACGCCGCAAGTAATGACCGAACTGCGACGCCTAGTGCCGCTTGCGCCTTTACATCAACCGCACAATCTAGCTGCGATTGAAGCTGCATCGGACCGTCTGCCCAACGTGCCGCAGGTTGCGTGCTTCGACACCAGCTTTCATCGTGGCCAATCGGCCGTCGCGGAATTGATTCCACTGCCGCGCGAGCTCTGCCGGGCGGGAGTGCAGCGCTATGGCTTTCACGGCTTGTCTTACGAATACATCTCATCTGTACTTCCGCGAGTTGCGCCCGAAATCGCCAGAGGGCGGGTGATCGTTGCGCATTTGGGAAGCGGCGCGAGTCTGTGCGCTTTGAAAGACGGGAAAAGTGTTGACACCACTCTTGGTTTTACTGCGCTGGACGGCCTTTGCATGGGCACCAGACCGGGTGCGCTGGATCCCGGGGTAGTCCTCTACCTATTCCAAAATCTGGGGTTTTCTGCCAACGAAGTGGAACGAATTCTCTATAAGGAATCCGGCTTGTTAGGTATCTCCGGCATCAGCAACGACATGCGCATTCTTGAAGAAAGCAGCGAGCCTGGAGCACGTTTGGCAGTGAACTACTTCGTGTATCGCGCGGCCAAGGAAATCGGAGCTCTGGCGGGCGTCCTCGGTGGCGTCGATGGCCTCGTATTCACCGCCGGCATCGGGGAGAACTCGGCTGAGATCCGCAGGAGAATCTGTGAGGCTTCCGCCTGGCTCGGCGTCGAACTGAACGCTGCAGCGAACGCGCGGAAGGGTCCTCGCATCTCTGCGCCCGCAAGCAAAGTTTCTGCTTGGGTCATTCCAACTAATGAGGAATTGATGATTGCCCGGCATACCGGGTTATTGCTTGGACTGATCGAAGCACGCTCGTAATAGGAAAGGACTCTATGGCCGCGACAGTAACGCTTGAGAAACCGAATCAAGTGCCCCTCCCGTCTTGGCGGGGATTCCGCGGGGGACTTTGGCAAACAGAGATCAACGTTCGAGACTTCATTCAGCAAAACTATGAACCCTATGAGGGGGACGGGGCGTTTTTGACGTCAGCGACTGAACGTACACGGAAGATTTGGAACCGGCTCAACGCGCTGTTTGTCGAAGAAAGACAAAAGGGAGTTCTGGACGTTTCGCAGATTCCGAGTTCTATCACAGCGCACGCCCCCGGCTACATAGACCGCCCAAACGAGATCATCGTTGGTCTCCAAACAGAAGCACCCCTCAAGCGGGCCATCATGCCGAATGGCGGCCTCCGCTTGGTCATCAATGCTCTCAAGGCTTACGGCTATGAGCCCGACCCGCAAGTCGTTGAAATATTCTCCAAATATCGGAAAACGCACAACGACGCTGTATTCGATGCCTACACTGCAGATATCCGGAGATGCCGCAACTCACACATCTTGACGGGGCTGCCCGATGCCTACGGGCGGGGTAGGATCATCGGGGACTATCGGCGCGTGTCCCTGTATGGCGTTTCCAAGCTGATCGAATGGAAGGAACACGAGAAGCACGAGCTCGATGCGGCCATGTCGACCGATGAAATCATTCGCGACCGAGAGGAACTCGCCGAGCAGATTCGCGCGCTGAAAGAGCTGGCGCAGATGGCCTCCAGTTACGAATTCGACATCTCACGTCCTGCGCAATCGGCTCGCGAGGCGGTGCAGTGGCTGTATTTTGCATACCTGGGCGCGGTTAAGGAGCAGAACGGGGCAGCCATGTCGCTCGGCCGCGTGTCGACATTTCTCGACATCTACTTCGAGCGCGACTTGGCGTCGGGCATTCTCACAGAGGACCAAGTCCAGGAAATTGTTGACGACTTTGTGATCAAGCTTCGCATCGTGCGTTTTCTACGCACTCCCGAGTACGACGACCTTTTCGCCGGCGATCCGACTTGGGTTACCGAGTCGATTGCCGGCATGGGGGACGATGGGCGGCCGCTCGTCACAAAGACCAGCCTTCGGTTCCTTCAGACCCTCTACAACTTGGGCCCTGCGCCTGAACCAAATCTTACGGTTTGGTATTCTCCGCGGCTGCCGGATGCATTCCGGCGCTTTGCCGCCAAAGTTGCTATCGACACCAGTTCCATTCAATTCGAGAGCGATGCGATTATGCGGCAAGCCCTGGGGGACGACGGAGCCATTGCCTGCTGCGTATCGCCGATGCTCGTGGGCAAGCAGATGCAGTTCTTCGGCGCTCGGGCAAATCTTGCGAAGTGCCTGCTGTACGCTGTCAACGGCGGGCGGGACGAGATAACCGGAACGCAAGTGGGCCCAGCGCTTGACGCTGTCGAAGGCGACTATCTGGACTTCGACGACGTGCTCCGAAGATTCGAAAAGATGATGGACTGGCTCGCCCGTGTCTACGTCAACGCCATGAATGTGATCCACTACATGCACGATAAGTACGCCTACGAACGTGTCGAGATGGCGCTGCACGATTACGCCCCTCTTCGAACGATGGCCTTTGGTATGGCCGGCTTATCTGTGGTCGCTGATAGTCTTTCGGCGATCCGCTATGCGAAAGTACGGATGGTTCGGGACGAGACGGGGCTTGTAATCGACTACCAGACCGAGGGTGACTTTCCGAAGTTCGGCAACAACGATAACCGTGTGGACCAGTTCGCTGCCTGGCTGGTCCACACGTTCATGAATAAACTGCGGAAATATCCCACGTATCGGCACGCCGTTCACACCCAATCTGTGCTGACCATTACGTCGAACGTGGTGTACGGCAAAGCCACCGGCAATACACCCGATGGCCGCCGCCAAGGTGAACCGTTCGCGCCAGGCGCAAACCCGATGCACGGTCGCGACACCCACGGTATTCAGGCTTCGGCGGCGTCCGTCGCCAAAATACCTTACCGCGACGCCGCCGATGGCATTTCTCTGACCGCCACCCTGGTGCCGCAAGGCCTCGGCCGCGTGCTGGAAGACCGCGTGACGAATCTCACCAGCATGCTCGATGCGTTCTTCAGCGCCACCGGTTACCACATGAACGTCAATGTTCTCAATCGCGAAACGCTTATCGACGCCATGGACCATCCCGAGAGGTATCCCCACCTCACGATTCGTGTTTCGGGGTACGCCGTCAATTTCGTCCGGCTGACGCGGGAGCAGCAATTAGATGTCATCAATCGAACCTTCCACGGGAGCGAGAGCAATGCCTGACACTCGGGTTGCGAAGCAAGTTTCAATCGAGGCAAAAAGCCCCTTCGAGCTCCGGTTGAATCTTGGCGCGAATATACCAGAACGTGACTTCCAGGCCGCCCTAGCCACCGGGGACGTAGGCTTTCTTCATTCCTTTACGACAGGCTCCGCCGTGGACGGCCCCGGTGTTCGCGTGGTTGCCTGGACGGCTGGCTGCATGTTTCGGTGTCTCTACTGTCATAACCCGGATACCTGGAATATGCGCAACGGAATTCCCGTGACGATCGCCAAAGCGACGGAAGAATTGCGCAAATACCGTTACGGACTCGAAGTTATGTCGGGCGGCTTCACGCTCAGTGGAGGAGAACCTCTGATGCAGCACCGCTTCGCTGTGAAGTTGTTCACGGCCGCCCAGGCGATGGGAGTTCATACGGCGTTGGACACCAATGGCTACTGGGGCGACCGCCTCACCGATGAGGAGCTGAACACCATCGACTTGGTGCTGCTCGACATCAAGGCCTGGGACCCGGACCGGCACCGCCGCCTCACAGGAATGGATGTTGGGCCGGTCCTCGAATTCGCCCGTCGTCTCGCAGAGAGAAACAGGCCTGTTTGGCTTCGTTTTGTGCTCGTGCCCGGATTAACGGACGACCTGGAAGACATCGTGCGGATCGCCCGCTTCGCAGCCACCCTTGGAAACATCGAACGGGTGGATGTTCTGCCCTTTCATCAGATGGGCAGGTACAAGTGGAAAGAGCTTGGGTTGGACTACCGGCTTCAGGACGTTGATTCTCCCACGCCGAAAGCCATAGAGTACGCCTGCGCGCAGTTTCGGTCTTTCGGCTTAAAAGCGTATTGAGGGCGCATCACCACAATAGCTCGCGGCTGAAGGAGTTCCATTCGCGGCTCGAAGCGTCTTCAAAAAAATGCAGCAGTTCCCGCCCCGTGGGAATCAGGTTCGGTGATGAAACGGATTTCTTGGTTCCTCCTCCTTCTTGCAGCAACATACCTAGGGGCGGCGGACCAGACGACGACCCTGCCTGCCGAACTCAGCCTCTCCCAAGCCTTGGACATCGCGCTCACGAATAGCACGAACATCCGCACGGCTATGGCTCAGTTGGACCAGGCCTCTGGGAAGTACGAACAGGCGCGGAGTCCGCTGCTGCCTCAATTAGACATTGGCGCGCACCAAGCTTACCTCACGGTGAATCTGCAGGGGATAGGAATTGACTTGCCAATCGCACAGGGCTTAATCGGCCCCTTCGGATCCATGGATGCTCGCGTCTTTCTGAGCCAGCAGGTGTTGAATCTGTCGGAGTGGCGCGCTTGGAAGAGTTCGCACCTGCGAGCGGACTCGTACCGGCTGCTCGTGGATAACGCACACGAACTTGTGGCGTTGAGAGTTGTAGCTACTTACCTGGATGCTCTTAGAGCTAAAGCGACGCGCGACACGCTACTGGATCAGACTAAACTCGCGAACGACCTTTACAGCCTTACTAGAGACCGAGTGAACCAAGGGGTGGCCGCAGAACTGGACGCGAATCGGGCCTTGCAACAGGTGAATTTGCTAGTACAGCAGCGTCAGGAGGCCGAACAGCGCTATATCGAAGCCAAACTCAGCCTCGCCAATATCCTACACGCGACCATCACCGCGGCCTTCGATGTCGCCGATGAAGCTGCCTACGGTTCGGGAACACCACCCGAGCGAGATGCTGCCATCCAAGCAGCGTTTGCCAGCCGGCCGGATTATCGCTCGGCGCAGGCGAACGTTAGCGCAGCCGAGTTGCAGTTGCGGTCCGTGGAAGCCACCAAGCTGCCTACCATCGAAATGACCTTCAGCGATGGTCAGAGTGGCAACAGTCCAGTGCACAATGTCAACACTTACAGGTTACAAGGCTCGGTCAACTTCCCGGTCTTCACCGGCGGGCGAATTCACGGCGAGATTGGCGAGGCCGAAGGCGCGCTTCGCGAAGCCCAGTCGGCGCTGGAGGCCAGCCGGGCGCAAATCGAAGCGGACGTTCTGGCCGCCATCTCGGGAGTGCAATGGGCGCTTTTAGAACTTGAAACCAGCGCCGGGAATATCAAGCTATCCCGGCAGGAAGTGGACTATTCACGCTCGCGTTTTTCTCAGGGCATCGTAGACAACACCGAAGTGGTGAATGCGCAAGAACGCCTGGAGCGGGCGGACGACGCGCAGATTCGGGCCAAATATTCTCTCGGGTTGGCGCGGGCGAACTTGGCGCGGGCGACGGGCGCGGCACAGAAAACCTATCGCAAGTGAGGAATCTATGAAACGAACTTGCCTGCTTTTCGGAACCATGGCTCTGGTTCTATCTGGTTGCCGGCACAACGCTCAGCCTGAAGGCACACTCTTCGTGAGCGGGCGCATCGACGGAGACACAGTGGAAATCTCCTCGAAAATCGCTGGACGAATCGAGGATCTCAAGGTTCGTGAGGGTGACTCTGTCGAGGCCGGTCAGGTCGTTGCGTGGCTCTCCAGCCCCCAGGAGGAAGCGATTCGCGACACTCAGAAGGCCCGGATCAGCGCCGACCAGCGTACGGTGGATCAGCTGCAACTGCAGCTGTCCACGTATGACGAAAAGATCCATCAAGCTCAACTCTACGAGAATCAAGCGGAAACGGACGCGCCCGGGCAGGTGAAGCAAGCTGAAGCAAACCTCGCTGCCAGCCAAGCTGACCTGGCGCGCTGGGAAGCGGAGTTGAAACAGGTCCAGATCGATGCCGAACGATACCCTCCCCTGGCCAAGTCCGGAGCTATCGCGGTCCAAGTGGCGGAGCAGTATCAGACCAAGGAGAAGATCGCCCTGGCATCGGTAGAAGCTGGGCGGAAACAGGTGGCCGCATCGGAGGCCGCCCTCCAGCGGGCCCGGGCGCAGATGCAGAACATCCCGATCCTGGCCGCTAATCGCGTCACGCTGGAGCGGGAGATGGACGAGTTGAAGCAGCAAATAGCCTCGGCCAAGGCTGTTGTGGAAGGAGATCAGGCGGCTCTGCGAAAGATTGAAGCAGACTTGGCAGACCTGACGATTCGCGCGCCCATCGCCGGTACGATCTTGACCCGTTCGGCCGAGCCCGGCCGAGTAATCCAGCCAGGCCAGACAATCCTAACCATGGTGGATCTGACCAAGCTCTATTTGCGTGGATTTGTACCGGAAGGTGCGATCGGCAAAGTGAAGGTTGGCCAGAAAGCACAGGTGTACCTGGATTCCAATCCGAAGGAGGCGGTCCAGGCAGAGGTGATTCGGGTCGATCCTCAAGCCATGTTCACGCCGGAGAACACTTACTTCAAGGAAGACCGCGTCAAGCAGGTGATGGGCCTGAAACTTGGGTTGCGCGGCGCTTATGGTTATGCCAAGCCAGGTATGCCGGCGGACGGCCGCATCGACATCGGGACTCAAACAGAAACCCGCGTGCAAGCCGCGAGGCCCTAATGCCCGAGCAGGTAATTGTCGAAGCCAAATCGCTCACGAAAAGCTACGGCGGCCTGAAAGCGCTGGATGAGGTCAGCTTCCAGGTCCGCCCTGGCGAAATCTTCGGTTTCATCGGGGCTGACGGAGCGGGCAAGACAACGGCGTTCAAGATCATCGCGGGAGTCCTGGCGCACGGGGGCGGAGAAATTAAAGTACTCGGAACCACTCCTCGCGACGCGGGGTCGAAGGTCGGGTATCTCACGCAGCCGTTCAGCCTGTATTTTGATCTGAGCATCGATGAGAATCTCAGTTACGCTGGCGGGCTGCGCCTCGTCCCTCCTAAGCAATACGCAGAGCGGCGCGAGCGCTATTTCAAACTATTCGACATTCTCCGTTTCTCCGACCGGTTAGCCGGGCGGCTCAGCGGTGGCATGAAACAGAAGCTTGCGCTTTCCGCCGCGCTGGTCGCCGGACCGAAGCTTCTTCTTCTCGACGAACCCACTACCGGCGTTGACCCCGTAACCCGCCGCGATTTTTGGGATGCCTTGACGTCTCTCGCCACGGAGGGAATGTCGATTATCGTCGCCACTCCATACCTGGACGAGGCAGAGCGGTGCCACCGGGTTGCACTGATCGAGCGCGGCAAGATTTACGATATCGATACGCCGGCCCAGTTCCGCTCCAAGATGGGCTTGACACGCCTGGAAGTAAGGGTCGATCCTCTTGCGCCCGCTGAAGACATTCTCGCCAAGTCCCCCGAAGCCGCCGATGTTCAACGGTTTGGCGACCGGTTAGACGTCCTGGCGGCGAATCCGGACGCCGCCGAAACCGAACTGAACCAGCGCGCGGAAGCAAACAGATTGCATATCTGTCAAATTGTCCGATCCCAGCCAACGCTGGAAAATGCAGTTGTCGGCGTCTTGCGGAAGATGCGCGGCGCCCAGGTCATTCCTCACTTTCCTCATCCTTCCCTGCCGCGAACCCAGAAAGGCATTGTGATCGGAGCCAAGGACTTGAATAAGATCTTTGGAACCTTCCAGGCAGTGAAGAATTTTCAATTGGAAATTCGCAACGGCGACATTTACGGACTGCTCGGAGCGAATGGCGCGGGAAAAACAACAGCCATCAAGATTATCTGCGGCCTACTGGATCCCACCTCCGGGAGCGTAAGCCTGCTGGGAAAATCGAAAGGGCTGCGCGCAGCGGCCGTGCGGTCGAGAATCGGTTACATGTCCCAGAAATTTGCACTCTACGACGATCTTACGATCGGCGAAAACCTGGACTTTTACGCTCGTCTTTACGGCGTGGAGGAAAGCGTCCGGAAGGAACGCAAACGATGGGTCCTCGATCTCGCGGAGCTAAGTGGCGAGGCGGGAATGATTACGAAAGCCCTGCCCGGCGGATGGAAGCAACGGGTCGCCTTCGGCGCCGCGGTGATGCACGACCCCGATGCCATCTTCCTGGATGAGCCAACCTCAGGCGTGGATCCGCTCGCGCGGCGCGCCATGTGGCGCATGATTAACGAGTTCGCGGACCGCGGCGCCGGCATCCTGGTGGTGACTCACTACCTGGAAGAAGCGGAGCAGTGCAACCACATCGGTTTCATGGTGGCGGGCGAAATCATAGCACAAGGCTCGCCCAGCCAAGTGAAAGGCGCAATGAAGGGCGCGATGTCCGAAATTCTGACAGACAAACCCGACTTGTCCCTACGCACTCTGAAAGAAAAGTTCGGTGCATCCCGCGTATCTCTATTCGGCGACAAGTTGCATCTCGTCACCGAAGATGACAAGCAAAAAAAGGAAGCAGCCGACAAATTGAGAGAGGCAGGCGTGAACGTGCTCTCGTGGGTTCCGACGGCGTTTTCCTTGGAGGACGTTTTCATTTCGCTGATTGAATCGCGAAGAGCGTTGATTCCCGCATGATGAAGAAGATTTTCGCCCAGGCCATGAAGGAGTGGCGGCTGTTCCGCCGCGACAAGCTCCTGATCCTTCTCGCCGTTCTCATGCCTCTTGTGTTGATGGCCTTAGCAGGCGGCACTCAGTCCTTGCGGCTGCGCAACGTCCGGCTTTTAGTATATGACTATGACAACACGGCGCTGAGCCGGACCTACCTCGAAACGTACGGGGCTGCGCTGACGTTCCGCTTGGTTGCGCGCCGGCCCGATGAATCCCCGGAGCGAGCGCTGGCGAGCGGTCGAGGGCGTGCGGCACTGATCATTCCGCAGAATTTCGAGCGCGACGTGCGGCGTGGAGCGGAACCGGTAGTCCAGTTGATGATCGATGCAACGGACTCCAACGCTGCTACGGGACTGGGCAATATGGCAGCAGCGCTGAACAAAAGTTTTGCGCAAAAGAACGGGATCAGCCAGCCGGTCCCGCAACGTGTCGCACTGGATCAAAGGCTGTGGTTCAATCCCGGGCTGTCGAATCCTGTCTACTTCGGCACGGGCGCGCTCGGGATGATGTTGATCATCTTTCCTGCCTTGCTGGGAGCACTGTCTACTGCAAAGGAATACGAAATGGGGACGATCATCCAGGCGTACGCTTCCAGTCTCACAGCAGCTCAGTGGATTCTCGGCAAGTCGATCGTCTACGTACTGATCGGACTGGCGGAACTGGTTCTTTGCTTCCTGCTCGGCGTCTTCATGTTCAGCTATCGCATCCCAAGTGACCCAAGTGTGCTTCTAACGGCCACGGTACTTTACCTGCTCTCGGGTGTGCTGTTTGGGATGATGATGGGCAATGCTACTGGCACCCAGAGTGCGGCTATTCAAGGCGTACAAATGGGTTCGTTCCTACTTTCGCTGCTACTCTCCGGTTATTTATTCGCCGTTTCGAACATACCTGTACAGATTCGCTGGTTCTCGGATATCCTCCCCGCGACGTTCTACATACTGATCGTTCGCAACTCCATTCTCCGGAACGTGGGATGGGAGACCTCGCTTCAGCCGGTGATCTCGTTGGTGCTGCTGGCGACAGCCTACTTCGCCCTGAACGTGCTTCAAATGCGGAAAATGCAGTTCAAAGCGTAGGAGGTCACTTGGGTGATTTCTTAAGACGGTATCTGGCGCTGGCGACCAAAGAAGTCCAGCAACTCAGACGCAATCGCGGTTTGCTGGTTCAGATGATGTTGCCTCCGACCGTGGTGCTGGTGATCTTTGGATATGCCTTGAACCCCAAAGTAAGGGGCTTGCGTCTCGGTGTCGTGGACGAAAGCTACACTACCCAAAGCCGTAACTTTGTCAATGCCCTCACCGAGAATGTCAATTTCACCGTGACGGGTCGATATGTGAGTGCGCAAGATGCAGAGGATGCGCTCAACCGGTTGCAATTAGACCTTTTTCTCGTGATTCCAGACGACTTCGCCCGCAGTGTGGCCCGGCAGCAAACAGCTCGAGTGCAAGTGGTGATCGACGCTGTCGACGCCAATACAGCGCAGATTGCGCAAGGCTACTTAGGCCGGGCCTTGGAAGACTACAACGCGTCGAGCGGCGCTGGAGTTGTGGCGATTGATCGTCGTCGGCCAACTTTCATACGAGCGGCGCATCCGGCCCCGCCGCCCGGCGCCCCCGATGTGCAGTCGGCCTATATCTATAATCCGGGCTTGGTGACTGCGTGGCATTACGTTACCGGTGTCATGTGCATCATCATGTTCATCAACGCATCCCTGGTCGCTTCGGCGCTGGCCGTCAAGGAGAAGGAGACCGGCACGATCGAACAATTGATGATGACGCCCGCCCAGACCGGGGAGATGTTGATGGCAAAGACGTCACCGGTGTTCGTGCTGATGATGGTCGTCCTGTTTGTAGGTCTCGGAGTCGCCGTTCTAGTCTTCGGCGTGCCAGTCCGCGGGGCGTTGTGGCTGTTCACGGTCTCCGGAGCCTGCGCTGCACTTGCCGGGATCGGCATTGGAGTTATGGTGGCAACTGTTTCGAAATCGCAGCAACAAGCGCAACTATTAACATTCTTCGTCAATCCTCCCATCGTTTTGCTGTCAGGCTCCACTTCACCGCTCGAGAATATGCCGGATTTCTTTCAGAAGCTTTCCTATCTTGATCCGCTGCGTTATTTCGTAACAATAGTCAGGGGCGTGACCTTGAAGAACGCCCCCTGGGGCGCGCTCTGGCCAAACTTGATAATCCTGACCGCATTCGGGATTGTTCTATTCTCGCTTAGCGCATGGCGCTACCGAAAACAGTAGCTTAGGTCGGCGGAAGACCGGGGTCTATGAAGAATGCCAAAGCACTTAGGGGGTAAGCCCGGGCTGGGTAACAAGGAGTACACCAGAGAACTGCGGAAGCTCCAAGTAGAGTTCTGCAAGCTCCAGGACTGGGTGAAGGACAAGGGCTTGCGGATGATCGTGATTTTTGAGGGCCGCGACGCAGCCGGAAAGGGAGGAACCATTCGCGCGATCACCGAGCGCGTGAGCCCTCGCATCTTCCGCGTAGTAGCCCTTCCCGCTCCATCCGACCGCGAAAAGACCCAGATTTACATGCAGCGCTACATCCCACATCTGCCTGCGGCCGGCGAAATCGTCATCTTCGATCGGAGTTGGTACAACCGCGCCGGCGTGGAGTACGTCATGGGCTTTTGCACAAAAGAGCAGCATCGCCGATTTCTGGAACTCTGTCCGGCGTTCGAGAGCTACCTGGTTTCGAATGGAATTATGCTGTTCAAGTTCTGGCTTGAAGTGAGCAATCAGGAACAGGAGCGGCGCTTCCGGGCACGCATCGACGATCCTGTCCGCCAATGGAAGCTAAGCTCCATGGATTTACCGTCCCGCAGCCGCTGGTATGAGTATTCCAGAGCTCGAGATATGATGCTCGAAGCGACCGATACCAGTGCTTCACCTTGGCACATCGTCCGGTCCGACGACAAAAAACGTGCCCGTCTCAACTGCATGGCACAACTGTTGAGTCTGATCCCCTATAAGGCAGTGCCCCGTGAAAAAGTGAAAATGCCGAAGCGGTCCACCAAGGGCGCCTACGATGACGCCGCCACGTTAAGAGACAGGCGGTTCGTTCCCGAGCGGTATTGATGGATGCGGCCTAGTCCGCCGAAAAAATCTGTCAGCTACCAGTTTCCCGCATCACAGATTAGGGCGATCTCAAGATGCTGGTCACCAGCCCACCGGAGAATTCAGTATGAGGAACCGCGCGTCGTTAATGGTATTAGTTTCAGCACTTTCCAGTTGCGCTATGGCGCAAGAGATCTCAACCTTCTCAGCCTATGTGGATTCGGACATTTGCGCCCGTCTGATGCTCGGGCCGATTACCTCCGACAGAGTCCAATGCAGTCAGAGCACCTTCAAAGAGGGTTCCCAACCGGTTCTAGTTCGACTGCGGAATAACACGGTGCTAACTGTCAACAAGGAGAAGATGATCCGTCCTCTGGTGGGCCAGTTGGCGGAGGTTGCAGGCAAGCTGAAGATCAACGACGGAACAGTAAAACTCGAGGCCGTCAAAGCCATCACCAGCGAATCCATCCCAGAGAGGGACCCAGGGCGTAAGCTGCTCGACGTACGGATGTATCAAACGGACAAGAGCGCTCAACTTCACGAGAAGGTACGCCATGAACTCGCGATGATGCCCTATATCAGCAACTTCGACTTCATCTCCTTCACCCAAAATGGGCCAAACGTGATTCTCACCGGCTGGACCGTCCGTGCAACCAACCGGGACACAGCCGGCCGGCTGGTCCGAGACATCGATGGCGTGGAGACGGTCGTTAACAATATTGAAATCTTGCCTTTAGGCAGCATCGACATGCAAATCCGCGCCGCTGCCCGCTTAGCGTTGCAGCGCTACTTGTCCAGATATTTCTGGGGGAACGGCTCCGATATCAAGATCGTGGTCAAGCGAGGGCAAGTGATCCTCCTGGGAATGGTCTCAACGAAGGCCGATTCCGATGTCGCTTTTATTCAATGCAACGGCCTACCGGGTGTCTTTAAGGTCTTCAACTTGCTACGAGTGCAAGGCTCGAATAAAAGGGGTCTAGTTGAGGCAAAGAAAGAGGGATGAGATGACGAAAAACAGCTTTAGGTCTGACAGAGTCGCGGCCGCCTGTTGCGTCGCGGGCCTGTTGTTCGTGACCACCACGTCCTGTTCTCGACCAACTGCGGTTTCTCCATCCGGATTGAAGAGAATGCCGCCTGGCCAAGAGTTCGCGGGGTTCTTGAGCACCTACGCCAACCTGAAGCCCGATCCGAACTTGGAAGATACAAAGTCATACGTCTGCAAGGACCCCGCTAAGAATGTCCACCGGTACGTCGCCATGATTGTCGATTCACCGGTGGTCTACGCTTCTACATCCGCTCCGGACAGCGCCATCCCGGAACGCGGTGTGGCCGCCCTAAAGGAATATTTCCAGGACGCCATCACCAATGCGGTAGATGACGCGTTCCCGATTATCCAGTCCAGCGGCCCTCTAGTCTTGCGCCTTCGGTCGGCAATCGTGGGGATCGATGTCGGGCAGCCAGTTCCTGCGGGCCAGACGAGGGGCGATATGCTGGAACGACCTTTAAATATTGGCAAAGTCGGCGTCGAGATGGAACTGGTGGATTCGGAAACGGGCGAGCAGATTGCAGCCGCCGTGGATCGGGACAACCTGGGCGAGGGCGCTGTGATTGGCTCGGCGAGCTTCACTCATGAAGAGAAATTCCGTGCAGCCACACAGGCCTTTGATGGTTGGGCCGCCAGGCTCCGGCAATTCTTGGATTCAGCGCACGAACTTTCGGAAGAGGACATCGAGCACGTGGAGCAGACTAACTTTCCGTATGCGTCCGAAGATACTCCTGTGCGGTGACGGGATTTACTCTTGCGCCAGAGTGACCCCGCTGCAGCGCCTAGTGCCCGCCAATCCCCTTGTTCTGCAGAACCCTCACCACAACGCGCCGGTTTTGCGCTTGGCCTTCTGCGGTCGTGTCGTTCCCTACCTGCCGGCTTTCACCCATCGCGCCCGGAGCCAGCATGTTGGTGAGAGGAATATCAGCCTGCTGCAGCAGGAAGTTAGCGACACTATTGGCGCGGTCTTCACTCAGCTTCTGATTCAGCGCAACGCTCCCGGTTGACGAGGCGTATCCGACGATCTGAAGCATGTAGCCCTCAATGCCCTTGGCCTTCTGCGCCAACTGCATCAGTTTAGGCCCGTACTCTGAATCGAATGCCGTCTTCCCATTTCCAAAGTAGACGGTGACCTCGTCGAAGATATAGTAATCATCCAGTTGACCGAAGCGGGCCACCGCAGCGGCTATGGCCTCTTTGTTGGCCGCGATGTTCTGTTGCTGGGCGGTCAGCTCCTTTTGTTGGTGCTCCAGACGTTCATGATGCTGCTCCAGCTGTTCTCTTTGGGCTTGCAGTCTCTCACTCTGTTTCGAGAGCTCTTCCTTGTTTTGCTGAGCCTGCTCATGAACTTCGTGCATACCAGCCTGCACGGACTGGGCCCGCTCCAGATCGTTGCCCTTGAAACTAACAGACTTCGCAACGAGTTGGTTTTGGTCATTGTCAACCGCTTCAACCCGAACAGCGAGGCCAGGGATCAGCGCCGCCATTGACATTTCCTTCTTGCGGGCTTGTAGCACCCCTTGAACTTGACCGACTTTCGTAGTGTCGGTCAGCAGGACGATTAGATGTGGTGAATCCGCAGTCTGCAAAATCATGGTGGCTCCGCTCCGCGCTTTGATCATGCCTTGGATCTTAAGAGTCTGAGCGGGAACATCCGTACACAACGCTAGGAGCAAGATTAGCAACCATGCTCCAAGGTGCGCGAACCTGACGTCGTGATATCGAATCATAGCATCTTACTCCTTCATGTGCTGCGATTTCCAGACAACGAGATGATGTGCAAGGTCGGTAACTACACCGCCCCACGTTCAAGCCATGCGAGCATTGGTGTTCCTAAGATGCACGTCCCCGGTGCCCTGAAAGAAACTTTTTTGGGGCTCCTCGTTGGACCAGTACCTCTCGCGGAGAGGCCCGATCTCCACGGGGGCTTCGGCATATGGACCGGCCGAAAATAAGTACTCTTGTGCGCGAGCCAAGGCGCACCATGTTTTTGAATCCACGGTCACCTGCACGCATCTAGCCTGGAGACAGAGAGTCACGGACTAGAGACACAGCGCTATAAGCCAGAGTCCACACCGATTTACCACCCGAACAACAGGCGCGAGAGTCTTATGAGCACGTTCACGGCTGAAACTCCGCCAATCCTCAAGAACGTCTTGACAACAACTAGCTCTGCGCGAGAGGAGACTCACGAAGGCCACCGCCTACAGGAGACTTTGGGGAGGCCGCTGCTGTGGCGCCATTGGGGACCATATGTCAGCGAGCGCTCCTGGGGAACGGTTCGCGAAGACTACAGCCCGAACGGCGCGGCCTGGGATTACCTCTCTCACGACATGGCGCGCAGCAAAGCCTATCGCTGGGGCGAAGACGGCTTGGCCGCCATCTGCGACCGCTATCAGCTTCTGCTCTTCAGCCTCGCGCTGTGGAACGGCCAGGATCCCATCTTGAAGGAGCGCCTCTTCGGCTTGACGCCCAACGAAGGCAATCACGGCGAAGACGTCAAAGAGTATTACTTCTATCTCGACAGCACGCCGACGCATTCGTACATGAAATATCTGTACAAATATCCGCAGGCGCGCTATCCCTACGAGCGGCTGCTCGAGGAGAACCGCAAGCGCGAGGGCCGCGGATTCGAGTTCGAGCTGCTGGACACCGGCATCTTCGACGAGAACAGATATT
>Ga0335083_10000764_pt1 | contig 46243 bp, 48 predicted proteins | sample Lox_Sample_42_FD_206716 | JGI IMG/M metagenome (GOLD analysis project Ga0335083, IMG submission 206716) | Soil microbial communities from Loxahatchee National Wildlife Refuge, Florida, United States - Lox_Sample_4.2 | ecosystem: Environmental > Terrestrial > Soil > Wetlands | place: USA...
GGACTGCTGCCGCATGCGCGCGTTCATCGACAGTCGGGTGGCGGCCCCTGACGGGTGGAGTGGCAAGGGGCCGCCACCAGCGACCGGATTAACCGTTCGCATTGTGCGCCTCTCTGCCTGTGGGCAAAAAGTGGACAAGCCTGTGTCTTTCGAGTGGATAACTGTGGAACTTGTCCACTGTTGTGCGTCCTGGGCAACCGCGAAAAGGGCCTCTGACCAGGAAATTCGGACCGCGATCCTTGACGCTCTCCGTGCGGCGCTGCCACGCTTTGCGCTTCGGGGTTGGCGACGGGGGGAAGGGATGCGTTGGCTCATGGCTTGGTGCGTGCCGGATCGTGCGTTGCGGGTGCGCATCGACTGAGCGTGTCCCGCGACCCCGGCCGCCCAGTGTTTGCCTGGTCGGGGTCGTGACCCGGGGTTCGAGTGGACGGGGTTGTCCGGGCTGCTCCCGTCGCCACCCCGCAAGGAGTGCCGGACCGCTCGCTCACGTAGCGCGGTCGGCCACGATGACCGCGAGGTCGCGCCGGTTCCAGCGCAGGGTCGGGGCGAGGTCGGCGTCGCGCAGCCACTCGAGCTGTTCTTCCACCCGGCTCGGGAGGTCGTAACCCTCGTCGAGCGGCGTGATCGCGTCGGCCGGATCGTCGGGGACGACGACGTCGGCGAGGACGAAGCGACCGCCGGGCGAGAGACGTTCGGCCACGCGCCGGAAGAGGTTCGCCTTCTCGTCGCCGTCGAGATGGTGGATCGCGAGCGCGGACACGATGAGATCGAAGGGACCTTCGGGGAGCGGGTCCTGGAGCCGGCCGACTCTCAGATCGGCGGCCGGGACCGCGGTCCTCGCCGCTTCGAGCATGCTTTCGCTCTCGTCGAAGCCGACGAGCCGTGCGTCCGGATGACGCACCGCGACGCGTCGCAGCGTCTCGCCGGTGCCGGTGCCGAGATCGAGGATGTCCGAAGCGGTCACCTCGGCGCCGGCGTCGGCGAGCGTTTCCTGGAGGATCTCGTAGTCGGGGACCTCGGATTGCACGAGCTCGAGGTACGACTCCGGGTGGAAGTGGAATTGGTCGCCCATGCTCCCGGCGAGGGTAGCGACGGGCGGCGACCTCTCGGGCGCGCTCATCGCCGCGCCCCCCGGTTGCGCCACAGGGCGTCGAGCGGATCGTCGTCGATGCGGCGGTCGATACGGCGGTGGCGGGCTTCGGCGCGGGCGCGTTGCATGTGAGCGAACAGCTCCGCCGAAGATGGGGCAACGGCGCAGTGGTTCGCACCCGCGGCCACGATCTCGCGTCGGGCGTCCTCGTCGAAGCCGCGGGGGAGCACGACGAGGATCGCAGTGTCGCGGCCCGACGCCCGGGCGATGACGTCGACGATCGCGATCGGCGAAGCGTTCTCCGGGACGACGAGGACGACGACGTCGAGGGGTTCCGGCGGTTCGTCGCAGGTGGGATTCTCAGCCGGTTCGGTGAGCATGGTGCCTCCCGATCTCGCAGCTTGGAGGGTGTTGTCGAGGACGAGCCTCCTGCTCACGCCTTTCCACAAACTTGGACCGAGGCAAGAAGTTCGTGAGAGCGCCGTGGTTGACTCGCACCATGAAGAAGCTGATCGAATACGGGACCGATGACCATCCGGCCGACGACCCCGAGCGCACACAGCTGACGTGGATCGTCGCCGTGCTCGACGACTGCGACGAGTGCGGGGATCCCCGCATCGAGTTGACGGTCGAGGAGGCCGGACACAACGGCGCGGGGCTCGTCGGTCATCTCAGTCCCGATACGGCTCGGCGCTTGAGAGCGACACTGGCGAACGCGTTGCGTGAGATCGGCGAGCCCGTCGACGGCTAGGACCGCTACGCGACGCCGTCTCTCAGCGTCATCGTGAAGCAAACGCTGTACGGATTGGCGGTGTAGTCGCCGAAGGGCTCGCTCGGCTCGAAGCCGCGTGACCGGTACAACGCCCTCGCCGGCGCGAATGCCGCCGAAGTTCCCGTCTCGAGGCTGACGCGCCGGTAACCGCGCGCCCGTGCCGCGGCGACGAGGTGCTCGAGCACCGCGGCGGCGACACCCCGGCCGCGCGCCTCGGCCGCGGTGTGCATCGATTTCAGCTCACAGTTCTCGGCATCGAACTCACGCAGTGCTCCGATTCCGAGTAATGCACCGTCGAGTCGCGCGCTGAAGAAGGTGATTGCGGGGTCGACAAGCCGGTCGTCCCCGAGCGCATGGACGTGACCGGGCGGCGTGACCTCTGCGGCGAACGCGAGGTGACGAGCGATCAAGGACCGGACGTCGTCGCGCCGCGGATCGTCGACACCGATCTCGAGCTGCACGGATCCAGCTTCGCAGCCCCGGACTTCGGAGCGAAGCGCATTTCGGGCAGTTCACCGCGTGGCCTCGATCTTCGTGATGGCCGGACTCGTGCACACGGCCGTCGGTTGGTTATGTGTGAGCGAGCAGATTGCCGCGGTGAAGGTGTTCGCCGTACCGATGGCGCCGCGGGCGATGTCGCTCGTCGGGTCGTGTAACGCCGCGGCGATCTCGTCGGCGGTCTTGCCCTGGAGGACCGACGGGTCGTAGCTGGCGCCGCCGGACACGAACTTGCCGCCGAAATCGATGAACGGAATGCCTCCGCTCGACGCGCTCGAGTTTCCGATGTAGGGCGCCCGGTCATAGGTGTCCAGGATCTGTTGCTGCTCTGGCGTCGGGGTGTCGAGCGGCGCGTAGCCGTCGCCCTGCTGTTGATTGCTCTGCAACTCCTTGCCGGTGAAGGAGATCCACGGGCTGCTGTAGGACGCGTCGTGGAACGAGAACGTCTGTGTGTTCGGGTAGACGTCGTTCGGCGACGAGTGCGTCGTCTCGAGATTCGAGAACGTGCCGAAACGGGAAAGCGCGATGACCATCGGCCAACGTTCGGTCGCGCAATAGGGGCAGTATTCGGCGCCCATATAGAGAATCTCGGGCTTCCCGTTCTCGCTGAGCGCGGGCGCCTTTACGGGCTTCGGAGCGCCGGTCGCGGTGCCGGTTCCGACCGCGTCGAACACGCTCGCCGGTACCGACGTCGTCTTGGCGACGAGCGATGCCGGCGCGAGTTCGGCACCTGAAGTCGAGTGTGAATCCGATCTGCTGGCGACGATCGCCGCGACACCGATCACCACCACAATTGCAACGATGATCCACGGAGTTCGGCTGGTCCGGCGGGCGCGGCTAACGGTTCGCCGGTTCCGATTCGAACGGCGCGCTTGTGGACGTGACGGTCGTGCCTGTTGCTGTTGTTTGTTCACGGTTGCTCCCGGAGTGGTTGGCGCGAGTCGCGAGGAGTGTCATCGTGATGATGAACACGAACGCGCTCAGCGCCATGAAGGGCAGGGACACGAAGCCGAACTCCCACACGTAACGAACGGTGCAGGGCTCGGTCAACGTGCAGAACGATGAATGCTGGTGAGGAAACGCCTGCAGTTGCGCCTGATACGTCGCGAACATGGCGCCGATCGTTGCGACCGGCACGACATACCAGGCGACGCCGCGATCACGACGTAGCGCGGCGACGAGGAGGACGATCGCGAAGGGATACATCGCGATGCGCTGGTACCAGCACAGCTTGCAGGGCGTGAAGTGAGCGATCTCGGAGAAGTAGAGGCTGCCGAGCGTCGTCACGAGAGCGACGAGCCAGGCGAGCCACAGCGCGAGCCGGCTGACCTCGTCGAGCAGCGACACGGTCGTGCGGTCTCGACGGAACCGGTCCGCGAGCACCATGGCGACGACCGTGATCGTTGCGCACCAACATGCCAGCGCGAGTAACGCAAAGAACACCGAGAAACGAGCGGTACTCAATCGAGTTGTTCTCCTCGAACGGGAACCGGCGCGTCGCCGGCCGGCCATCACCGCGCGGTTGCGCGGTGATCAGAAGGCGAGGAGCGCGCGAGGAGGTCGGAACAGTCCGCCCGTAAGGAGCCGGCCGGTGCGCGTGCGCACGGAGGCGGTGCGACGCCGCCAGATACCGCCGCCCAAGGCGGCAGCACCGATGACGACGAGGACGACCGCGACCACGCTGATGCTCGATCCGAGCGCGCCGCCGCCGCCGCACCCGACGTCGCGGATACACGGAGTGGACGGGGGCGATCCGGTTCGGCTCACCGACTGTGAACCGGTTGTGCAGGGATGGGTGCAATCTGAGGTTGCGACGGCTGCGCCGCCGGAGCCGGTCACGAAGACGAACGCGAGCAGAATCACGCACAGCGCCGCCAACGGTCGACCGATCACGACAACAGCGTAGACAGTCGTCGGAGGCTTTGCCCGTCATGGCGCTTGGCGCCATCAATTGACGCCCTCGGCGGAACTCCTTGCGAACCTTCGCTTGTGTGACGCGTCGTCGTCGTGCGCGAGCGGGATCAGGTCGCGTCGGGAGCATCCCAGGGCACGCTTGCCGACACCCAGTGCGTGAGCTTCTCGGCCTGATGCTGATCGTGCAAATGGCGGGGCGGCGTCGCGAACGTCAGGTACGGCCGGCACCGGATCACGACGCGCCGTTCTTCCTCCGCCATCGCCTGCACGACCGGCCGAGCGTCGTCACTCAGGTCCTGACCGGACATTCGGCCGCCGACGGCCATCATCACGTCGACGACGATGTCGAGATCGCGGTCGATCGTGGCGTCGGCGTACACCTGGAGGAATGTGAACGGCCACCGCGAACACGCGCACCGTCGTGTCCGCCGAGGCCCAGACCTGCTCGGCGGCTGTCGGAACGTCGAACGTCTGCAATGCCACCTCGATCGGTTGCGCGCCGCAACGCGCGTCCCCGAAGTGCCGGTCGGGGTCAGTCGCCGGCATCGACGGGAGCTCGGCGACCACGTAACGGGGCGCAGTCACCGGTCGGATGCGATGAGAGGCCTCGTTTCGATGCCTCGCAAGATGGTCGCATCAGGTCCGAGCAAACCAGCGCCGGTTCGGTCACGCGCAGGTGATCACGAGGCCGTGGGCAGGGCATGGGTCCGAATCCCGTCAATCCGCCCGTGACGAGCCGGGGTGCACACAGCGTCCTCGTCACAGACGCGCGCGGGGCGCTGCTCAGTCCGGTGCGACGGTTGATGCGATTGCCACGATCGGTTGCGCGAGTCGTGTGCCGCGCATCGAGCCGAGGGACGGCGCGCCGCCGAACGAGTGGACGTCGCCGTCTGACGACGCGAGCCAGTAGCCGGCACCGACGGTATTGCGCGCGATGCCGACGACGGTTCCGGTGAGCTTCGCACCGACGAGTGAGCCGCCGAACTTGGCGTCACCAAAGGCGAACACGCCGCCATCGGCCGCGACCAGCCAGTAGCCCTTGGCGTCGGCCGTCGGCGCGATGCCCACAATCGGCTGGTTGAGATGCGCGCCGGCCATCGATCCGTAGAAGTGCGCGTCGCCGAAAGCGAAGACGCCTCCGTCCGAGTGCACCTCCCAGTACCCGCGGCCATCGCGTGTGGCGGCCAGGGCGACAGGTGTGCCGTTCAAGGGATGGTGCGTGCTGCTGACGATCGACTGCGTGTCACCGAAGAAGGTGGCGTCACCGAAGTACAACACGCGGCCGGCGCCGCTGAGCGGCATGGTCAGGACCCAGTAGCCGTGCCCGGTCGGTGTCGGCACGATCGAAAGGAATGCCGGCGCGAACTCCGCAGTCGTGCCTCCTCGGAAGTCGATCGGCTGGCCGTATGATGCCGCGCCGCCGAAGCCGAAAAGCTTCCCGGTGGCGCGGTTCAGGATCCAGTAGCCGTCGCCGTCCGGCGTCGACGCGATCGCGACGCAAGACCCGTGGGGCATTGATCGGTCCGGCGGGTTCGTCGGGCACTTCGTCGGGTCCGATGCCGCGGAGCCGAAGAATCGCGCAGCACCGAAGCTGAACACGCCGCCGTCTCCGCTCAGCAGCCGATAACCGGAGGCCGTCTGTACCGCGGAAACCGGCGTCGCGCCGGCCGGCGTGAGGAGCGCGAATGCAACCACGACCGCAGGCGCGACGAGCAACGCCCGAACGGCTCGCCCGGCGCGGCTTGTTCCATTGGACCGGCGCATGGGTCCTCCCAGGTCTACTCGTTGATCCATGTCGTTCCGCGACTGTGTACGCGCGTGTTCGCTGGTTGCAGGGCCAAAGGTCCATTCGATTCGTCGATTTCACGGCGGAGGGACAACCGGCGTGGCGCAGCCTGAGGGGCAACCCCTCGGCCGGTAGCTGGAACGCGCCACGACTGTGGGGGGTCGAGTCAAACTGTTGGGGTGGAAGCGGTCCTGCGTGCGGATGTCGAAGGATGGTCGGCCGAGGAGCGGGCGCGCGTCGCTCGGATCCTCGATGATTTCATTGAACGGCCTCCGCTGAACCGGCCGTCCAGACTCCGGATCCTCGTGATCATCCTGACCTTCATCGGCGCGGCGGTGCTGATCCCGTGGATCGTCTACCTATCGAATTCGTTACCGCAGACGCACTCGGTGCGGGCCTGGAACATCGTCTGGATCGGTTTCGACGCCGCTCTCGCCGTGTGCCTCGGCGTTACGGGATGGTGGGTACTGCAGCGCCGTCAGCTCGCGATGTTCGGTCTCATCGTCACGGCGACACTGCTCCTCTGCGACGCATGGTTCGACGTGTGCCTGGCGTGGAACACCTCCGGCCAGACTGCGGCATTGCTCAGCGCCGCCGTTGAAGTGCCGCTTGCTCTGGTGCTTGCTGGGTCAGCCGTTCGCATATTGGCGCGGACGTCACGAATCACCCGTCAGCTTCGCGGTCAGGTAGGCGGCAGCGATTCCGTTTGGGAACAACGATTCGTGATGCTCCCACCGGGCACCTGACTGATCTCATACGTCACGGCGCCAGTTCGCGAGGGGCATCGTCGAGAGAGATGACGCGCGCCCACTCGGGAACTGTGTACGAGTGCGCGGCGGCGCGACCTGCGTTCGCGAGCATCTCGTCTCGACTCACACCCGGAACAACGGTGTAGGCGATCGAGCCGCTGGCGGAAACGAGTGCGAGAACTCGCCACAGGCAGCGGGCGTAGTGCTCAGCGCGTTGTGGTCCGTCCCACTCATACACACCGCGATACACGCCGTCTCGGTCGTGCGCTACCCACAGCTTCGAAACGAAGCCGGGGAAACCGACGAAAAGCGGGGTGTTGAGCAGGCTCTCCCAGCGAAACAGCCGGTGCATCACGCCGTGCACGAGCCGAAGCCGGAACGAGACGACCAGCACGCACGGCTCGGTCTCTTTCTCGCGATCGACGACTGTTTCCCGGTAGACGCGCCCGCTTGTCCCGTTCGCGAATCGCAGTTTGAGGCCGACGCGTTCGTCGGGCAGGTGGATGTGACGCGACGCGAGCAAGCGAGCAGTCTCCCAGACGCAGCACAGGACGCCGCGACAGGCGACCCCGTACGGGAGCGGTTGTTGTCTGCACTCGCCGAGACGCGTACTCCCGCTTGCCCCCGTCATAGCCAGACGATCGTCCGGGGGATGCGGAGCGAGTAGGGCCGAAGGTCACGCGCTCGTCGACGTTCGCTCCGAGACCGGCGGTGAGTGGCTCGATGCGCTCGATCCGGCGATGATGAGGACCTTGCCCACGCGGACCGTTGCCGCGGCCGCATTGCACGCCGAACGGTGTCAGCCACGTCGTTTCAGTGTCGCTGAACGTGGTTACGGGACGTCGCCTGTCGAGCGGGAATCCGGCGCGGGTCAGTCTTCGGGAAAGCTGAGTGGCACTTCCCAGATGAGCGTTGTGCCGGACGGCGATCCGGTGACGGAGCACCGTCCGCTGTGTCGTTCGGCGCGCGTCCGCATGTTCTGCAGTCCGTTACCGCGCTGGCTCGAGTCAGTAATGCCGATCCCGTCGTCGGTCACTCGGAGTGTCGCGGTTGCCTCGGCGACGCCGAGCTCGACGCGGGCTGTCGTTGCCTGAGCGTGACGGACCACGTTGGACAATGCCTCGCGCAACGTTGCGACCAGGTCATCCGCCAGTGGTCCGTCAATCTGCGCGTCAACCGGTCCGTCGAACGTCGCTCGTGGGGTGAATCCGAGAGGTCTGCTCGCTTCGCGCACCACGTCGAGGATCCGGCGACGGAGCGAGGTTTCGGTTCCACGGCTGCTCTCGACGTCGAAGATAACGGTGCGAATGTGACGCACCGTCGTATCGAGCTCCTCTACCGCCGCCTCGACCCGTCGGCGCGCTTCGTCCTCGTGAATCAGGCGGGACACGCCTTGCAGCGAGAGGCCGGTCGCGAAGAGGCGCTGAATGACCGTGTCGTGAAGGTCGCGCGCGATGCGTTCCTGGTCCTCGAGGAGCGACATCTGGTGGAGGTCGTCGCGCGCTCTGCCCTGTTCGATGACGAGACTCGCTTGCGTGGCGAATCGCTGAAGTACGGCTACGTCGGTCGGGCGGAACGCTTCACCACCCACCGCGCGAGCCACAGCCAAGGATCCAAGCACATTGCCGGTGGTTCCGAGCGGGACGAACACGGCCGGTCCGATCGTGCCCAGTTGCACCTGCGGTTGCGTCCGCCGCGCGTCGGTCGACAGGTCGTTGAACGCGATCGATTGCGCCGTCCGGAACACCTCCGCGGTGATGGTGCCTTGCGCCGTGAACGACTGGCTCCGCACCGCCTCGGACTGCTTGCCGACGGCGACCTCGATCGACAGTTGATCGGTGCCCGGTAGAGGGAGCGCGATCGTGGCGAGTTCGGCCTCGACGATCTCGCACGCGCGCGACGCGACAATTTCCAGGATCGCCTTCGTATCCTTACCGGAGAGTAATGCGGTCGCGATCTCCTGCAACCCGGCGCGTTCACGCTCGGCTCGGCGTCGCTCCTCGAAGAGGTCGGCGTTGTTGATTGCAATGCCGGCGGCGGCGGCGAGACCGAGGACGAGCTCTTCGTCGACGTCCGTGAACACCTCGCCCGTCGTCTTGTCGGTCAGGTACAGGTTGCCGAACACGCGGTCGCCGACGCGCACCGGGACACCGAGGAAACTCCCCATCGGTGGGTGGTTCGGCGGAAAACCGGCGCTGGCGGAGTGTTCGCTGATGTCCGCGAGGCGAAGCGGCCGGGCGTCAGCAATCACGAGTCCGAGGATGCCGAGTCCTTTGGGAAGCGGACCGATGGCTGCCCGGCCGAGGTCGTCGATCCCGACGGTGATGAACTGCGCGAGCCCGGTTCCGGCCTCGTCGACGACGCCGAGCGCACCGTAGCGGGCGTCGACGAGCTGCACTGCCGCCTCGACGATGCGGCCGAGTACCGACGTGAGGTCGAGTTCGGACCCGACGACCAGAATCGCGTCCAGAAGTTGACGGAGACTACGAGGTCCCGCGTGCTCTCCGGCCATGCCGAGAAGCGTAATCCGGCGTGAGCAACGGTCTCAGGGCAGAATGCGCACATGACCAGGGTGTTCCTGCTCGACGATCACGAGATCGTTCGGCGAGGTTTACGCGAGTTGTTGGAGCAGGAGGACGATTTCGAAGTCGTCGGTGAGGCCGGAACGGCGGACGAGGCGTTGAGCCGCCTCCCGCCGACCCGACCCGACGTCGCGCTGCTCGACGTTCGGCTTCCGGATGGCGACGGCATCGAGGTGTGCCGCGAAATCCGCTCCGCCCACCCTGAGATCCGTTGTCTCATGCTGACATCGTTCGCAGACGACGAGGCGTTGTTCAGTGCGATCATGGCCGGCGCTTCGGGTTATCTGCTCAAGCAGGTGAAAGGCAACGACCTCATCGACGCGATCCGTCGGGTGGGGAACGGAGAATCCCTGCTCGAACCGTCGATGACCGCGCGCGTACTGGAGCGCATCCGCGCCGGGAACGATTCACAGGATGAACTCGCCGGGCTCACAGAACAGGAGCGCCGTGTTCTCGATCTCGTCGCCGAGGGTTTGACGAACCGCCAGATCGGCGAGCGCATGTATCTCGCGGAAAAGACGGTGAAGAACTACGTCTCGAACCTTCTCGCGAAGCTCGGCATGAGCCGTCGCAGCGAGGCCGCCGCGTTCGCGGCTCGGCTCGAAGAACGTCGCCAGCGGGGCACCTCTCAGTCCTGACGGCCGAAGGGCCGTTCGGTTGGGACCAAGGTCCCTGGTGCCGGCGCGCGGGCGCGTCGATGATCGAGTCATGACCGACCCGAGGCGCATCGTCATCGTCGGCGGGGTCGCAGGCGGCATGTCGGCCGCGGCACGTCTGCGGCGCCTCGACGAGGACGTCGAGATCGTCGTTCTCGAGCGTTCGGGCCATGTGTCGTTCGCGAACTGCGGCCTGCCGTACTTCGTGGGCGGGGTGATCGACGATGAAGACGACCTGACCCTCTTGACGCCGGAACAGCTCTTCAATCGGTTCCGGCTCGACGTCAGGGTTCACAGCGAGGTTGTTGATATCGACCGCGCGGCTCACGCCGTGACGGTGCGCTCGACCCTGAGCGGCGAGCAAGACATTCTTGCGTACGACCGCCTCGTCCTGAGCATGGGCGCCACTCCCGTCCGGCCACCCATCCCCGGCTATGAGCGCGTGTCGACGTTGCGCACGGTCGAGGATGCCGAGCGCCTTGCGATCGCCGTAGGAAGCGGGCCCGCACGCGCCATCGTGATCGGCGCGGGCTTCATAGGTCTCGAAGTGACGGAGAACCTCGTCGCGCGCGGTATCGGGGTGACGATCGTGGAGGCGGCGCCCCAGGTGCTCCCACCATTCGATCCGGAGCTCGCGATCCTCGTCGCGGACGAGTTGTCCGCGCACGGTGTCGACGTCGAGACCGGCGCGACGGTTGTATCGATCGGTGAGCACGCCGTCGCTCTCGCCGACGGCCGTCACCTTCCCGCCGACTTGGTGGTGGGAGCGATCGGGGTGCGGCCGGACGCCGGCATCGCACGAGCCGCGGGGCTCACAATCGGCGAGAACGGCGGCGTCCTGGTCGACGTCGCGAACCGCACGAGCGATCCCGACATCTATGCCGTGGGGGATGTCGTCGAGAAGCCCGACGCGATCTCCCACGCTACGTCGCTCATCGCCCTGGCGAACGTGGCGAATCGCCAGGGTCGCCGCGTCGCCGACCACATCGCGGGCCGGCCGACGCACGCGACACCATCGTTCGGCACCGCGATCGTGAAGGTTTTCGACGTCGTCGCCGCCACCGTCGGCTGGAATGAGCGGCGTCTTGCCGAGGCGGGCCGGCGGCACCGCGCGATCCACTCGCACCCGCTCGACCACGCGAGCTACTACCCGGGTGCGACTTCCATGGCGATAAAGCTCATTTTCGATCCGGATCTCGGGACGATTCTCGGTGCGCAGATCGTCGGCCGCAACGGCGTCGACAAGCGCATCGACGTGATCGCGACGGCAATGTCAGGAGGGATCGCTGCGAACCAGCTCGCCGACCTCGAACTGGCCTATGCGCCGCCGTTCTCCTCGGCCAAAGACCCGGTGAACCAGCTCGGCTACATGGCCGAGAATGTTCTGAGTGGTGAGTGCGACGTCGTATCGGCCGCCGACGTCGCCGACCTGTTGACCGACGGATGGCAGTTGCTCGATGTCCGATCGGCTCGCGAGCACGCGATCGGCTCGATTCCCGGTTCGCGGAACGTACCGGTCGACCTCATCCGCGATCACGTGGACGCACTTGGACAAGGGCCGTTCATCGTGTATTGCGAAGTCGGCCAGCGAGGTCACACCGCCACCACACTGCTCCGGGAGCTCGGGCTGAAGGCTCGCAATCTCGACGGCGGGTATCGGACGTGGAACGCGTGGCATCGCACGCAATCGATCGAGAAGTGAGGAACACCGTGGAACCGAAGACGTTCGTCGTGCCCCTCGACGGCTCCGAATATTCCGAGCGAGCGCTCCCGATCGCAGAGGCCATGGCTGCGCGCATCGGCGGGGGGATGCTCCTCGTTTCGGCGCCCTTCCACGGACCGTTGAACCCGCGCGAGTACCTCGACGAGATCGCGGCGAAGGTGAGGAAGTGCCCAGTCGACACCTTTGGCACCGACGCCCTACTGGCGCCGATCGCGATCACGGACGCCCTTGACGGGAGCGAGGATCGCCTTGTCTGCATGACGACCCACGGGCGTGGTTCTTGGCGCTGGGCAGCGGTTGGCAGTGCCGCGGAGGAGGTGATCCGGCGAACGGATCGACCGCTCGTCTTGGTGGGACGGCAGTGTCGCGCCGACTTCCTCGAACGCGGCCGTGATCTCCTGGTCTGCGCAGACACGGTCGCCACCGCCGCCGCGCTCGCGCCCGTCGTGCGCACCTTCGCCGAGTTGCTCACTCTTCGAGTCGACGTCGCCACCGTTGTGCATCCCCTCGACGTTCCGAGTGCCGAATACCCTGAGGTAGTACTCGACCCCCTCGTGGAAGCGCTCGGCCCGGTCGATGTCGCCGACGCCAGGCTTCTCCGCACGACGTATGTCTCGGGCGCGCTCGCCGACTATGCCGACGACCTCCCCGCGGCTCTGATGGCGATGAAGACACACGCACGGACCGGCGTTCCGCGATTCGTGCTCGGCAGCGAGACGATGGCCGTACTCCACCATGCACCGTGTCCGGTGCTGGTCGTCCACGGTGATGCGCCGGCCGAGAGTGCGTGAGATGTGCGACCGTTGCCTTCGGGGCATTCCGTTCTACGGACGGGCGGTCGTGTCGTGAACGGCGACGACATGACTGGTTCCGAGTATCGCATCACCCGGCTGGATACAGACGATTGCTACGAACTCCTACGCGGTCGCTCGCTCGGTCGGATCGCGTTCAAGCTCGCGGATGACATCGTGATCCTGCCGGTGTACTACGCGGTTCTGAACGACGACATCGTGTTCCGCACCGGTCCCGGCACAAAGCTCAGTGCCGCGCTCCTGAAGACGAAAGTCGCCTTCGAGATCGATGAGGGCGAGTCATCGGCGTGGAGTGTGCTGGTTCGCGGCCACGCCGAAGAAGTCCGAGAGCGAAGCCAGCGCCAGGACGTGGAGCAAGTGCTGGGCGATCAATGGCCCGCAGGAGAACGGAACCAGCTCGTACGCATCCGCGCCGAGCAGGTGACGGGTCGGATGCTCAAGCCGGAGAAGTAGGCGGAATTCCGATGACGCGCAAGAGCCCACACGGTATTGCGTTCGGCGTCGGACGCATCGCGGGAATCGACGTCTTCATCGATCTCAGCGCGATCGTCATCGTCGCGTTGATCGCGTGGGTGATGGCCAACGCGCTTCCGACGCTCGAAGCAGGGTACTCATCGGCCGCTTACTGGTCCGTCGGCGTCATCGGTTCGCTCCTGTTCGTTGTGGCGCTGTTTGCGCACGAACTCAGCCACTCGTTCGTAGCGAGGCGCAGGGGCATCACGGTTCGCGACATCACACTCTGGATGCTCGGCGGCATCGCGACGATCGAAGGGGAGCCCAACTCGGCGAACGACGAGCTGGCCGTCGCCATCGCGGGACCGCTGACGAGCTTCGCAATCGGCGCCGCTTTCCTTGTCGCCGGGATGTTGGGATCGACCATCGACCTCCCGCGGCTCCTGGTCGCGGGACTCGTGTGGCTCGGAACGATGAACATCATTCTCGCCGTGTTCAATCTGATCCCGGCCGCACCACTCGACGGCGGCCGGGTGCTCGCCGCGTTCTTGTGGCGTCAGCATGGCGACCGGCTGCGCGCCGCTCGCTCCGCGGCGCGCGCGGGTCGGTACTTCGCCTGGTTCCTGTTCGCGGTGGGCATCACCGAGATGTTGGGTGGCGCCGGTGTGAGCGGCATCTGGTCGGTGCTCTTGGGATGGTTCATCCTCGGCGCCGCCGCGGCCGAGGAGGAACGGGCCACCGTCGAGAGTGAACTCAGCGGCGTTCGCATCGGCGCGCTCATGACCCCGGACCCGATCGTCGCGCCGGACTCCATCACCGTGGACGAGTTCCTCGACCGATACGTGGCGTCTCGACGCTGCACGTCCTTCCCGGTCACGCACGACGGTTCCATTGTCGGGCTCGCGACGCTGGCACGGTGCCGGGCTCTCGACCCTCGCCGCCGGGCGGGGACATCGGTGTGCGACGTGGCTTGGCCGCTCACCGACGTTCCGATCGCGAGGCCCGACGACCTCGTCGTGGATGTGCTGCACCGCGGGATCTCGGGCGGCGACGGTCGCATCCTGGTCTTCGAAGGCGATCGCCTCGTCGGCATTGTCTCGCCCTCGGACGTCGCACGTGTCCTCGCCCCGGCGAGCTGAGTTTGATCAGGTCTTTTGGCACTTGAGCGCACGGCTCGAGGTGGACAAGCTCCGAGTATCGAAAACGATCTCGGACGGACTTCGGCGAACGAGAGGGACGATAGATGGATGCGAAGGTTGGAGACGAGCTCGTGGTGGACGGCGTTCGCACGGGTGATGAGGCGCGCAAGGGCGAGATTCTCGAGATCCTGCGCGCCGGCGACGTTGTGCACTACCGAGTTCGTTGGGATGACGGTCAGGAAGCGCTCTTCTACCCGGGCTCCACGACCCACGTCGTGCATCTCTCGCAGGCCCGCGCGAAGCGGCACACGCCCTGAGTACGGGCCAGTCAGGTGCGCCGAGCTGAGCCGGAGATCCCGACGTGAGCTTTCCCTGGCTGATCGTGCACAACGTGCTGGTCAAAAAGGCACGGTCCGCGCTCACGGCCTGCGCGGTCGCGATCGGTGTCATGACGGTGATCGCGCTCGGCATCGTTACCGAGAGTGTGCGCACGACAGCGGCAGGGGTCCTCGACGTCGGGTCGGCCGACTTCACGGTCGCACAGAGGAACGTCTCTGACATCCTGGGGAGTGCTCTGAGCGAAACGCAACTGAAGCGCGTCGGCGCGATTCCGGGCGTTCAACGTGCGACGGGCGTCCTGTTGGACACCCAGAAGTTCGACCGTAACCACCCGCTCGTCATCGAGATCGGGATTCGTCCACAGGACCTCACGCCGTTCGGTGTCTCGATGATCGCCGGCCGCCCGTTCGGGCCGAATGCGGCCGACGAGGTGATTCTCGGAACGCGTTTTGTACAGGACCTCAACCTTCATCTCGGCGATCGGATCCGCCTCGCCGGCGGTACGAAGAAGGTTGTCGGCGTGTTCTCGACCGGCAATGTCTTCGGGGACTCCGCTGCCATGTTTCCTCTCGTTCCGTTCCAGGCGTTCGAGCGGCAACCGGATGGACTCTCGCTCTTCTTCGTCAAGGTGGACCCCGGCGCCGATGTCGTCGCAGTGGAGCGTCGCGTCCGTGCTTCGAGCCCCATCCTTGCCCCGATTCGAAACCTCATCGAGTTCGGTCGAGCTGACCGCGACTATCAACTGATCACCGCGGCCGACCGCGCGGCGACGATCGTCGCGATCGCGATCGGTGCGATCGTCGTCATGAACACGATGCTCCTCTCGCTGGTCGAGCGATACCGGGAGTTCGGCATTCTTCGGGCTGTCGGCTGGACGCGGCGGCGAATCCTGTCGCTCGTTCTCGGAGAAGCAATCACGATCGGTTTCGGTGGCGCTGCGATCGGGGTGCTCTTCGCGTATGTGTTGATACGAGTGCTTGCTCGACTCCCGGAGCTCGCAGGCATCCTGCAGCCGACGTACGACGCGGGCGTTTTCGCACGCGCGTTGTTCACGGCCGCCGCAGTTGCGTTCCTCGGCGCGGTGTATCCGGCCGTGCGAGCTGCCCGGCTCTCACCGCTCGAGGCGATGCGCCGTGAGTGATGCACCGGCCATCGAGGCGGTCGATCTCTGCAAATCGTTCGGCCGCGTGCTGGCACTCGACCATCTTTCCCTTTCGATCGCGGATGGTGAGTACGTCGCGATCACGGGCCCATCCGGATGCGGGAAGTCGACCTTCCTCCACCTCGCCGCCGCGCTCGACCGACCCGATTCGGGATCGCTGCGGATTCACGGGGTCGACGTGACGCAGATGCATCACGCCGACGGCTATCGCCGGAACAAGGTCGGTCTCGTCTTCCAACTGCACAACCTCCTGCCGCATCTTCGTGCTCTCGAGAATGTCGAGGTCGCGATGCTCGGAACCGGGCGTCACCGTGCCGAGCAGCAGGCGCGCGCCCATGAGCTGCTTCGAGCCGTCGATCTGGACGGGCGCGAGCAGCGGCGGCCCCCGGAGCTCTCGGGCGGGGAACGCCAAAGAGTGGCCATCGCGCGCGCACTCGCCAACGAGCCGTCGATCCTGCTCGCGGACGAACCGACGGGAAGCCTTGACTCGCGTTCGGTCGAGGGGGTGCTCGACCTGCTCGGTCACCTTCGCGACCGGAACACCATCACGATCGTCGTCGTGACGCACGATTCCCGGGTCGCGGCCGCGGCCGACCGGGTGATCGCACTCGAGGACGGTCGCGTCGCGTCATCCGGGATCCCGAATCGTGAAGTCGACCTCGTGCCGAAGGGCCCGGAAGGCCGAGCCCTTCGGCCCTGACGGCGCTGTTCTGGCGCGGCGCAGAATCGCCGTGGGAAGGGAGATCAACATGACCACAGAGCAGTTCCTCGAGTACGTCCGGACGCATCCCGCGACGGAGAGTCTGGGCCAGGCAATCGACGTGGTCATGGCGGTCCGGCGGCGTACGCGCCTCGTTCCCGCACCGGTGCGAGTGACGGACCCGCGCACTCCTCGCCGCCTAGAGAAGTGAGCCTTGGCGGTCGGCGGCGGCTTCGTCGCCCGTCTGAGACGGCTGCCCCCCGCCGTGACGAGGCGCCGTCGACCGCCGAGATCGGAAACCTGGGTTCCTGCAGTGGAGCGGGACCGATCGCCAATGTCCCGACCAGGGCAAATGGGGAGGCCGAAGTTGGCATTGTCGGCAGCGAAGCGGCGGATCGAAAACCGAACGTCCGTCGCTGACGACGTCCGTCGATGCCACCTTCGGCTTCATCGAAGGGATCGGCAAACATCGATCGAGAGCCGGCGGAAGAACAACAAAGGAGGTATCGCAATGGCTGACAAGACGATCCAACGACGCACAGCTCAATCCGACTGGTGGCCGGAACTCTTTCCGCGCCGCCTGGCCGAGTGGTTCGACTGGCCGGTAGTGAACACGCGAGACGCCGAGCACATGCTGCGCGTGGAGGAGGCTACGGACGGAGGCGATCTCGTGATCCGGGCGGAGATTCCGGGCATCGACCCCGACAAAGACGTCCAGATCCACGTGCGCGATCACGTTCTGGAGGTTCGCGCCGAGCGGCGTGAGCAGGAAGAGACGACCAAGAAGGGCATCCGTACGAGCGAGTTCCGCTACGGGAGCTTCTCTCGTGTCCTGACGCTGCCCGACAACGCCAAGGACAGCGATATCCACGCCAGCTATGAGGACGGGATCCTCGAGGTGCGGGTTCCGCTGGACGTTGCGCCGCGTGTCGAACCGAAGGAGATTCCCGTCGAGCGCAAGCGCTGACCATTCGTGACGCCGGCCCGACAGCAAGGGAAAGGAAGAACCCTTCCAATCCGCTCTGTAGGGCCGGCGTTTCGGACGCTGCGATCGCTCCTTCGTCATCGGTAGTGGGATCTCTTACTGGTCCGGCGTCATGGCGCCGACTCGATGTCGGTCGCGTGATCGGCCCAGTAGGCCGCTACGCACGTCTCGTAGTGGCCGCACTTTGCGCACGTGTTTGGATCGACGCGCCACACGGCGCCGAGCTCGACGTGCCAGCACCGCGCACACTGGGTGCAGTAAAAGTTCACCAGCGCATCGTCGGTCACCGGCGTGAGCTCGGTCGACTCGCACCGCGGACAGGCGAGCAGCGGCGCCCGCAGGAGATGAGGTTCCGTCGTTCTGAACTCGTTTCCGTTCATCGTGACCCCTCTTTCCGTCGAGTCTCGATATCCGGTCCACGTGGCCAATAACGGGTGGAGACCGCGCTCGCCTGCGTGAAATACGTCGTGAACCACTCGACAGCGAGACGAGCGACTTCGGCGAGCGCGCCGGGCTCCTCGAACAGATGGGTGGCGCCACTCACGACCCGAATCTCGTGGTCGCCGCGCATTCGCGCCGCCGCGCCTTCGTTCAGCTGCCGAACCCCGGGATCGTTGCCACCCACGATGAGAAGCGTCGGCGCTACCAGCAGGCCAAGTCGAGCCGACGCGAGATCCGGTCGGCCTCCACGCGACACCACCGCCGCGATCCTCGTCTCGGGTTCAGTCGCAGTCCAAAGTGCGGCTGCGGCGCCAGTGCTTGCGCCGAACAGTCCAACAGGGAGGCGAGCCATCGAAGGCAGCGACTCCAGCCAAGTCACCACCTGCGTCAGCCGGGAGCCGAGCAGCTCGACATCGAACACGTTCGCGCGATCGCGCTCCTCCTGCGCCGTCAACAGGTCGACCAACAGCGTCGCAATGGAGGCCCGGTTCAGCGTGTGGGCGACGGAGCGATTCCTCGGGCTATTGCGGCTGCTGCCGCTGCCGTGCGCGAACACGACGACACCTAGCGGGTTGCTTGGTACGACGAGATCACCCTCGAGTACCGCTCCAGCGGCGTCGATGTGCACCGGACAATCGGCCGCGTCGATCGCGACGGTGGAAGGCGGCCCCGACGCTTCGGGTCCGGAAGTAGCGCGGTGCAACAGTTCGACTACCTCGTCGTCGGAGACCTGCGGGAAGTCTCGATACCACTGCCCGACACCGAAGAACGGTGCTGGGCATTCCAGACAGACGACCTCGTCGGCGACGCGCTGCGCGAGGTCGACCGTGTCCGCGGGCGCGACGGGAACCGCAAGGACGACGCGCGCTGCGCCGAGAAGCCTCGCCGCCCGACACGCCGCAAACGCCGTCGACCCGGTCGCCATGCCGTCGTCCACGACGACGGCAGTCTTGTCGCGTACGTTTCTCGGCGGCCGCCCGGAGCGATACAGTTTCGCCCGCCGCTCCAGTTCTCGGCGCTCGCGCGTCTCAACGCGATCGAGTTCCTTGGCAGTCACTCCCGCCTCAGCGATGACTTCCTCGTTCACTATTCGGATACCACGTTCTCCGATCGCGCCGGCCGCGAGCTCCGGTTGGAACGGCACGCCGAGCTTCCGCACCACGATGACGTCGAGGGGCGCGTGGAGGGCTTTCGCGACTTCATATGCGACGGGCACGCCGCCGCGCGGCAGGCCGAAGACCTCGATTCGGTCCGTGTCGAGGTGGTGCAGTCGAAGCGCGAGGAGCCGGCCTGCGTGACTCCGGTCGATGAAGAGCATGCCCCGTCCTCCCTGTCCGACTCACACAATCCCCGGGTCCCGTGCCGCATCGAGGATCAGTCGCCGTTCGGCCGCTGCGACCGCCCGGCGCGTGGCGGCGACCGCGTCCGGGTTCACTGATACGGAGGTAATGCCGAACCGAACGAGGTGCTCCGCGAACTCCGGCCGGTTGGACGGAGCCTGCCCGCACAACGAGGACGTCATCCCGCTCTGCCTGGCAGCGCCGATGATGCGTCCGATCGCGTCGAGTACCGCCGCGTCACTCTCGTCAAACAGTTCCGCGCACGTCTCGGAGTCGCGATCGACGCCGAGCATGAGCTGAGTGAGGTCGTTCGAACCGATGGACACGCCGTCGATCCCGAGCGCGGCGTACTCCGGGATCCGATAGACGACGGAAGGCACCTCCGCCATCACCCAACGATGCAGGCCACGCTGTCGGCCGAGCGGGCTCGCGTCGATGAGCTCGAGGCAGGCTTCGAGTTCCCAACGTGTACGTACGAACGGAATCATCACGTGCAGGTTCGGTGTCTGCTCCCGGACGCGCGCCAACAACTCGCATTCCAGCGAGAACAAGTCGGGCTCGCGGACATAGCGATAGCAACCGCGGTATCCGATCATCGGGTTGCCTTCGACCGGCTCGAATTCGGTACCTCCGTCGAGGTTGCGGAACTCGTTCGTCCGAAAGTCGATCGTCCGGTACACGACCGGTCGTGGCGCGAAAGCCGTCGTGATCCGCAGAAGCGATGCTGCCATGGCGTCGACGAACTCGGCCCGGCCGCCCTGTGCCAGCAGTTTGCGCGGGTGCACGCCGTGCAACGCCTCGGTCAGCATGAACTCGGCGCGTAGCAGCCCGACGCCGTCGACCGGCTGTGACGCGACCTCACGGGCACGCTCGGCAATGGCGAGGTTTACGTAGATGCGCGTCGCCAACGATTCGCTCGCGATCGCGGCGCTCGCAGGTTCTCGCTCCTGGACCACGACTGGCGCCGCGGCCGCGCCCTCGAACACAACGCCTTTCGACCCATCGACGGTAGCCATTTCGCCGTTACGAAGCACGGTCGTCGCGTTTCGAGTCCCGACTACGCAAGGGACACCGAGCTCGCGGCTGACGATCGCAGCGTGACATGTCATCCCACCCCCATCGGTCACGAGCGCGGAGGCACTGCGCAATACCGGAACCCAATCGGGGTTGGTCATCGGTGCAACGAGCACCTCTCCCGCCACGAACGCGCTCGCCTCTGCAGGCGATTGCAGGACGCGTACGCGGCCGCTCCCGATGCCGGGGGAGGCTCCAAGGCCTTGTACGAGCACCCGTCCCTGTGTCGTTTCGCCGCTTACCGCACGGCTTCGGAGCGTTGTGATCGGCCGGGACTGCACGAGGTACGTCTTGCCTCCCTCGATCGCCCATTCGATGTCCTGCGGCTGTCCGTAGTGTGCTTCGACGCGCGCGGCGAGCGCTGCCAGTTCGAGTACCTCGTCGTCCGATAGGACGCGGCGGTTGGCGTCCGTCGGTTCGAGCTCGACGCGCCGGTCGCCGTGGACCGGATCGCTGTAGATCGCATGCGTTTGCGTTCCGACCCGCACGTCGACGATGCGAGGTCCGTCTTTCGCAACAACGTACGTGTCCGGCTCGACCTGGCCGCTGACGATCACCTCGCCGAGACCGAGGGCGGCTTCGATGACGACACGCGTGTTGTCGTCGGTCGTCGGGTCAGCCGTGAACATGACGCCACTGCGTTCGGACCGCACCATCGCTTGCACGATCACGGCAATGGCCGGCTCGTCCGCGATTCCCCGAGACCGCCGGTACGCAAGAACTCGTTCCCCGTGGAGCGACGCCCAACAGTCGACGACGCGCTCGAGGAGCTCGTCGGCACCTTCGACGTTCGTGAAGGTTTGGTTCATACCTGCGAACGAGGCTGCGGCCGTGTCTTCGCTCGTCGCCGACGACCTGACGGCGACCGGTCCTCGACCGAGACGTGCATACGCCGAGACGATCTCGTCGCGCAGCTCGGCCGGTATCCCGGCCTTGTGGACGAGTTCCTGAAGGCGCTTGCTCGCCGCGGCAAGAGCCGACGCGTCGTCCGGTCCGGTCGTCGCGACCTCCCGGATCTCGTATCGCACGTGCGCGTCGTACATTGCATCGAGATAAGCATCCGCGGTGATCGCGAATGCCGGCGGAACCCGAAACCCGGCATGAGTGAGTTCTCCGAGATTCGCGCCCTTTCCCCCGACGGAGGGCACGTCGCCGGCACGCATGTGCTCGATCCAGACGATTTTCTCCATGTCACGAGCTTGAGTGACGGCGGTGCGCCGCAGCAGAGGCGAATGGCCCTAGTGGGCGGCACGCTCGGCTGGGACGATCGCAGTCAGGCTCGTCCTACCGGCCCTGGGAGGCATCATGAAGGCGCTCGTGTATCACGGTCCCGGCGAAAAGGCCTGGGAGGAAGTCCCCGACCCGGTGATCGCCGCCGATACGGACGCGGTGGTGCGAGTCGACGCCGTAACCATCTGCGGCACCGATTTGCACATTCTGAAGGGCGATGTTCCCGAGGTGACGAAGGGCCGCGTGCTCGGACACGAGGCGGTCGGCACCGTGCAGGCCGTAGGGAGCGCCGTCAAGAACGTGCGTCCCGGCGATCGCGTTCTCGTGTCTTGTATCACGTCATGTGGCGCGTGCCGCTTCTGCCGGGAACAGCACTACGGCCTGTGCTCGGGTGGGGGAGGGTGGATCCTCGGTCACCTCATCGACGGCACGCAGGCCGAGTTGGTCCGCGTGCCCTTCGCGGACACGTCGACCTATCCGGTGCCACCTGGCGTCGCCGACGAACACGTCCTCATGGTTGCCGACATTCTGCCGACCGGTTACGAGGTCGGTGTTCTGAACGGTCGTGTCACGCCGGGCGACGTCGTCGCGGTCGTGGGTGCCGGCCCGATCGGACTCTCAGCAATCACCGGTGCGCGTCTCTACAGCCCCAGCCGCATCATTGCGATCGACCCGGCCGCTGCGCGGCGTGAAGCGGCGAAGCAATTCGGCGCAGACGTCGCCGTCGATCCTGAGACCGAAGACGTGCTCGAGGTCGTTCACGCGCTCACGGACGGCCTCGGCGCAGACGTGGCGGTCGAGGCGGTCGGAACGCCGAATGCGTTCGAGTTGACCGTGTCTCTTGCCCGTGCCGGCGGCCATATCGCCAACATCGGTGTGCACGGCAAGCCCGCAACGCTGCATCTCGAGGATCTGTGGATCAAGGATGTCACGATCACCACCGGCCTGGTGGACACGCATTCGACGCCGACCTTCCTCCGCCTGCTTCAAGGAAACCTGCTCGAAGCCGGTCGCTTCGTGACCCACCATTTCGCGTTGGACGATTTCATCGAGGCGTACGACGTGTTCGGTCGCGCCGCAGACACAGGCGCGTTGAAGGTGGTCCTGACTCCGTAAACCTGATTCGCCGCCGACCGCCCGAGACGACGCCATCCATTGCCGACTCCACGGCGCCCGTGCCCACCTCTCGACGACTCGCGGCCGAGGAGCGCGCCGTAGAGCGCGGACGAGATCGCCGAGACCGCACGACCCGGTCTCGCAGTCTCTGAGTCGATCGCGACGACGCGAGTTTGGTCTGCCGTCGGTCGCCCGGTCCGCGCGCACTGCGTCGTACAGTCGCGGCTGTGGCAACCGGGCCGGGTGGCGCGCCGCCGATCGAAACTCGCGGGCTCACCAAGCGCTTTGGTGCGTTGACCGCGCTCGACGATCTCACGATCAACGTCGAGCCGGGCGAGGTCTACGGCTTCCTCGGGCCCAACGGCGCGGGCAAGACAACGACCATCCGAGCGATACTCGGGCTCGCCAAACCGAGTGAGGGGTCGGCGCGGGTATTCGGTTTCGATGCATGGGTGCAGCGTGAGGAGGCGCACCGCCACCTCGCCTTCGTGCCAGGAGAATTCGCACCGTGGCCGACGCTTCGTGGCAGCGAGATGCTCGACCTGATCGCCCGCGTACACGGCCGTTACGACCCGCAGCGACGAGACGAGATGTGCAAGCGTTTCGAGTTCGACCCGACCCGCCGCGGACGCGAGTACTCCAAGGGCAACCGTCAGAAGATCGCGCTGATCGCTGCGTTCTCCGTAGATGCGGAACTCCTCGTACTCGACGAGCCGACGAGTGGGCTCGATCCGCTGATGGAGATCGAGTTCCGCGCGTGCGTCATCGAAGCACGTGATCGGGGCCAGACCGTCTTCTTGTCATCGCATCTGCTGTCGGAGGTCGAAGCTGTATGCGACCGCGTCGCGATCCTGCGGAAGGGCCGCCTGGTCGAGGTTGGAATGCTCGACGATCTGCGCAAGCTGAACACGCAAGAAGTCGAGATCGAGTTCGGGTCGATCGTGCCGGACCTCTCGCATGTTCCGGGGGTGCAACAGCTGCGCGCAAACGGCAGCCACGTGACGCTGCGCCTGAAGGGTGCGCCGAACGCGCTCATCGCTGCGCTGGCCGCGCACGATGTACGTGACCTCGACATCCGAGAACCGTCGCTCGAGGAGCTGTTCCTGACTTACTACGGTGACGTCGAATGACCTTGTCTCGATTCGCATGGCGTCATGTCTGGAGAGGCGCGGTCATCTGGTCCGGCGTCCTCGCGATCATCGTGCTCACCGCGATTGCGACCTTCGAGTCCGCTTATCCGAATGAGGGTTCCCGAGAGGCATTCGCAAGGTCGATCGGGCAGCTGCCCGCGTTTCAAGCCTTGTATGGACGAGCGGTCGGTGTCGACACGGTCGGTGGTTTTCTCACCTGGCGCTACGGCGACATCATGTCGCTCATCATCGGTCTGTGGGCTCTCCTCCTGGTGACACGGATGATGCGCGCTGACGAGGAGACGGGCCGCGCTGAAGTCCTCGTTGCCGGCCGTGTGCCGCCCAGGCGGTTGCTGCTCGTCCAGTACGCCGTGTTCCTGGCCGGGTGCGCGTTGATCATGACTGCGGTCACGGTGGCCGGCGTCGCGGGCGGGCTGCCGGTCGGCGGATCAATCCTGTTCGGCTTCATGGTCGCCGCGGGCGGTGTGATCTTTGGCTCCGTCGCCGCGGTCACGAGCCAGCTCTTTGACGCGCGCCGCCGGGCCGCGGGTTGGGCAGGCGCAGCGCTCGGCGCGTCGTTCCTCGTGCGCGCACTTGCGGACGGATCGTCGAAGCTGCACAGCTTGGCATGGATCACCCCGTTGGGCTGGACCGAGCGCGTCGAGCCGTTCACAGGCGCGAGCGTCGTGCCGATTGTCGTCATCGTCGCCGCATCCGGTCTCTTGTTCTCCGGCGCATTCTTGATGCGCGAGTACCGCGATACAGGCGCGGGCCTGATTGGCGCTCGCGCATCGCGCGGTAGGCCCAGGCCGATGCGGTCGAGCTTGGAACTCGACTGGCACCTTTCGACGGGCGCGCTCGTCGCGTGGGGCTCCGGCATCTTTGTGATCCTCTTCGTGCTCGGCTATCTCACCCACGACATGGTTCGCTTCGCGAACGACAACCCGACGATCACAAAAGCACTCAACCGGGTTTACGGATATTCGATCGCGTCACCCGTGGGATTCCTCAGCGTCTCGTTCGGCTTCGCCGCGCTGCTACTCGCCGTATACGCGGGCAGTCACATGCTCTCCGCCCGCGAAGACGAAGCCGCAGGTCGCGCCGACACGCTCGTGATCGCAGGCACGAGCCGCATCGCGTGGCTTCTATCGCGCATCGCCATCGCGCTCATCGCGATCGCGGTCCTCGCTCTTGTCGCCGCCTTCGGTGCGTGGCTCGGTGCCAGCGTGAGCGGCGTATCGGTCGGCTTCGTACACTCGCTCGAAGCCTCGATCAACGTCATCCCGGCATCTCTCTTGTTCGGCGGACTGTCCGTGCTCGCCTTCGGCTCCTTCCCAAGGTTCACTGCGTATGTCACCTTCGGCTCGGTCGCGGCGTGCTACGTCATCCAGGTGCTCGGCGGGCTCTCCCACGCGCCGCACTGGCTCACCAAGGTCTCTCCGTTCGCCCACATCGCACCGGTACCCGCCGCCAGTGTCGACCTGCACGCCACGCTCGTCATGCTGGCGATTGCGCTGGCGACGAGCGCGCTCGGCGTCTCAGCATTCGCGCGGCGCGACCTCGCGCGCGACTGAACGCGCGCCGACGCTGGAGAGCGCATTCAGTGGGGCGCCATGGCAAGGTCAAGCGAGTTCTCGCTCGTCGCGGATCAAGAGGCCGTGTCCGTCGTTCCACACGCGTGAGCGATTTTGGCGTGATCATTTTCTGGTGGACGCGAGGGTCTCGGCGGCTTCTGCGATCGCACTGAGCTCGGCTTGGATCTTGTGAGAAACATCTGTCGATCCGACCGCGCGCGCGAGCCGGGCCATGAGTGCCGCGAGCTCTGCGACGATCGCCGCGTCATCGGCTTTGACCTCGACTCTCGAGAACGGCAAAGCCACGGTCACCGTCGGACTGCCTTGTCGGCCGAACACGGTCATTCCTCGTGTTGCCGGCGCAGCCTGGCTGCGCGGCGCGGTTCCTTCTTCCGCGTTGTCAACCACGGTCACCTCCGAGCGATTGTTCCCACGATCGTGACACGGCGCCAATAGACGTCCGCGGCCGAGGGGCAGAACTGAACGAGAGCTTGCCGCCCCGGAGATATGCAACTAGGACGCGGTGACCAGCGATCGCATGGCTGTCGAGTACGCCGGGTCGAAAGTCCCGGCGAAGCGGTCCGATCGGCCGTTCCCGCGCTCACTTTGGGCGGTGTCCGGTCAGTCCGTTTGCGGCTGCGTCAGCAGCTGATGGTCAGCCGACTTGGTTGCAGCGTGGAAGAAGCCTGCGATCGCAGCGAGGAACAGCACCAAAGCGACCGCGTAGCAGACGTAGGCTGCGGTCTGCGCTCGATCGCCGAAGATGCTGAAGCCGTAGCTCGTGAGGAGCAGGCCCCTCAGGGTTTCGCCGCGGAACAAGGTGTCGACCTTCGCGCTCAGCGCCTTCGCCTCGGCGCCGTTCTGATCGGGCAACGCGCGTAGGTCGTTGCTCGTTTGCGCATACGTCTTGCCGTTGTTCACCTCGCTCAGGTGCACAGCGATGTAGTGATTCGCGTAGCACTCTGCCTGCTTACCCGTGACGAGTTGCTGGCTCGCGTACTTCTTGAGGCAGGGGTCACTCTCGTTCGACTTCAGGAAGTTCGCAGGCGTGAATGAGATCTGTTGTTGTCCCAGCTGGTTGTGCACGTAGTTCTTTGCGAAGTTGGCCTGGTTTTGCAGTACGAGGCCAAGCACCAAGATCAGCCCGGCGAGGATCAGTCCTCCGGTGGCGAAGATGATGTCCAGTGTGCGACGCGTCATGACGCGATCTCCTTAACCCGTGATTGTCCAGGAATTGGAATCCGACCGCCGCGAGGCGTGACTGAACCTCAGTTGGCGATTCAAGTGACCTCATCCTGGCGATGACGGCCGGCACCGGCCAGGGCCATACGGCCCTTCATGTCGGATCACGACCCCGGCAACCGACGTACAGCAGGCCCGGGGTGTGCGGTAACAGGTGCGAAGCATCGGATCGACGCGGTATCACTCTTCGCTCGGCGGGATCCCCTTCGACATTCGGTGCGGACGACGGACGTTTGGCCCTATTCGCGCGCGGCTTGGTGGCGCGACGTTGAGCAGCATGACGGAGCCGTCTTCTGGAGCCGCCGGCTACGTGCGCATCGCGGGTGGCCTCGATCACTCGACAGTGGCGCAATACGAAAGCCGCGCGATCGCTGCTGCCCAAACCGATGGAAACGCGGTCACCGTCGACGTGACGGACCTCACCTCCGTCGACAGTGCCGGTTTGGGCCTTTTCGCCGATGTGCTCGCGATCTGCTCAGCGCGGCATCGTCGGGTGATTTTGGAAGGCGCCTCGATCGAGCTGCACAAGCTGCTGCTCGACAGCGGAATGGAGTCACTTTTCTCGTATCGCCAGGCCGTCTCGCCGTTGACCCACAGTTCTGGCGCGGGCGGAAGAGGATGACCCGGAGGATTGGGTCCTGTAGGACTATCTCTGATGCGCGATTTTCCGATGCCCGTCGGAATGCCGCCGCGTCGGGCTCCAGGGACGGTACCGACTCTCAATAGCGGGTGGCGCGCCGAGATCGAGTCGAGGTACCCACGCGGATGGACGTGCTCATAAGGCGTACGTTCGACGAACTCCCCGAGGGCGTCCGATAGCGGCGTGCAACGCTGCGGACTACTGGGTCCCATCAAACGGGCTCCACGAATGCGTTACGACGCATTGCGCGAGATCCATCGATCCCGACCATTCGGCACGGCGGGACGGGTCATTCGGCCCTGCCTGGCGCGCCGGAGCATCCGTACTTTCAGCGTGAGCGCGTCACAACCGGGCGAGCACGTGTGAGGGGAGAGATCCATGGCAACAATCGTCGAGGCACCGCCGGCGGTGGCGGCGTCCCAACCGATGAGTTCGGCGCTGGGCGAGCGTGCAAAGGCGCTTGGTCTGCCGTCGGCGACTGCGCTTGTGATCGGCAGCATCATCGGCACGGGCGTGTTCACTATGCCCGCGGTCATGGCCGGCGCGGGTACCGCGTCGCTTATCACGCTCGGCGTAATCACGATCGGCGCCGTGCTGCTGGGTCTCCTGTTCGGTCAGCTTACGAGGCGCGTCCCGTCCGTCGATGGCGGGATTTATGCTTACACACGCCACGAGTTCGGCGACTTCGCCGGTTATTTGATGGCCTGGTGCTACTGGATTACCTGCTGGGCCGGCAACGCCGCGATCGTCGCGTCGTGGGTGCTCTACGTCGAGGCACTCTTCGGTTGGGGCAACGGTGCATGGGAGAGCTTCGCGATCGCGCTGACCGGTCTGTGGATCCCTGCGGTGATCAATCTCGCCGGCGTTCGACAAATGGCGTGGTTCCAGAACGTCACCGTCGTGCTCAAGTTCCTGCCCCTGCTCTTTGTAGCCACGGTCGGCTGGTTCTTCGTATCATCAGCCAATTTCGGTCCCTTCAACGCCTCTGGCGGCAGCCTCTACGACGGCATCGGAATCGCGGCCGGTGTTGCGCTGTTCTCTTTCATCGGGGTCGAGTGCGCGTCGATCGCTGCCGGACGCGTGAAGAACCCGCGTCGTAACGTGGGACGCGCCTCGATGATCGGCACCGCGCTGTGCGGCCTGCTTTATATCGGCGTCACCGCAGTCGTGATGGGTCTGGAGCCACACGGCAAACTCGTGAACGACGGAGCGCCCTTCGTCGCCGCGTTCCACGCCATCTTCAACGGCGCCACCTGGGCCGAAAAGCTCGTCGCAGCAGTCGCCGTCGTCTCTGGCATCGGCGCCCTCAACGGGTGGACGATGGTGACGGCCGAGATGCCGTACGCAGCGGCCCGCCAGGGTCTCTTCATGAGCCCGTTCGCCAAGACCGACCGTAACGGCGTCCCGTGGTTCGGCATCGTCGTGTCAACCATCGTCGCGTCCGCACTCATGGGTTGGAGCTACTCCGGCCACACCGGCTTGAAGGTGTTCACGTATCTGGTCTACCTGTCGGTGGTGACGGTCGCGATCCCGTACTTCTTTTCGGCCTGCGCTCAGCTCGCGTACCTGGTTTCGAGGCGTCGCCCGGTTGACCACGCTGTACTGGCGCGCAACCTCCTGGTCGCGATCCTGTGCGTGCTGTTTTCGCTGTGGGTCACGTTCGCATCTGGATACCAAGCTGTGTACCAGGCAATGGTGCTCGTGCTCGTTGGTCTACCGCTCTACGGCTTCTTGAAGGCGAAGCGTGAGCGCGCGGGTGAGGTCCCCGAGCCCGTCGACATGACCGCCGAGCAACTCGAGGCCGAGTTCGCGCTCAATGCCGGAACCGGATCGTGAGCCACACTGCTTTGGTGCGTCGCCCCGGTGCGCGATTAGCCGAAGGAATCGTCACCCACATCGAGCGGAAGATCGTCGACTATGCCGTTGCGGTGGCGCAGTGGGAGCGCTACGTCACTGCGATGGCGGACAACGGCTGGCAGATCGTTGAGGTACCGGCCGCCGACGACTGCCCCGATGCGGTCTTCGTCGAGGACACCGTGGTCATGTTCCGAAACGTCGCGGTGATGACGCGCCCGGGTGCAGATTCACGCAAGCCCGAGATCGTCGAAGTCGAGAAGGTCGTCGAGAACCTCGGCTGCTCGATCAACCGGATACGAGAGCCCGGCACACTGGACGGCGGTGATGTCCTCAAGGTCGGCAACACGGTCTATGTGGGCCGCGGGGGCCGCACCAACGCGGAAGGGGTGCGGCAACTGCGCGCGATCCTTCACCCTGTGGGTGGGGCGGTCGTCGCGGTACCGCTCACGAAAGTGCTGCACCTCAAGTCGGCGGTCACCGCACTACCGGACGGCACCGTCATCGGCTACGCGCCGCTCCTCGACGACGTCAACATTTTCGAGCGGTTCCTTGCCGTGCCCGAGGAATCGGGCGCGCACGTCGTCCAGCTCGACGAAGCGCGGCTTCTCATGGCCGCTCACTGTCCGCTCAGCGTCGCGTTGCTTGCCGATCTTGGCTACCAACCGATCGTCGTCGACATCTCGGAGTTCGAGAAACTCGAAGGCTGCGTCACGTGCCTCTCAGTTCGCATTCGCGAGCTGTCCGCTTGACCGACCGCGGGTGCAGCTCGACGTCGGAGATCGCCGTGTGTCGAGCACGCGACGGTGCCAGTGCCCGTTGCGTTGGCAGCCGATCACTGAAGCAGACTTCGAGCGACGAGGCTGTGGTGCGCGGGTTCAGTCGATGCTCGGTCACAAGTCGCCGGCGCAACCATTGAAGTACCCGGCGCTCGTGAGTGACGCACTTGACGACACTGCGGAACGGCAGGACGTTGCGCGCTGCTGCCGGAACGCCAGCGCCCTCGGCAGGATTCGAACCTGCGGCACACGGTTTAGGAAACCGATGCTCTATCCCCTGAGCTACGAGGGCGGGGAATCTGTTGTAGCAGGTCAGGCTAGGTGCCCGTCGCCTCACGCGGGATCGCAACGACCTTCGGTGCGCGTGAAGTCCGCGAAAAGTCCGCGTGGCGCGCGGCGTCGATGCGCTCCGCGAGGCCGTCGAGCTCGTCACCGAACAGCGCCGCGTACCGGTCGAGTGTCTGCGTAGCGGACGCATGGCCGAGCATCGACTGCACCGCCTTCACCGACGCGCCGGACGCAATCGCGAACGATGCCGCCGCGTGCCGCAGGTGGTGAGGTGTGAGGCCGACGTACCGCTCGCGGCCGTCTTCGTTCTCCACCAACTGCCCGAGCCCTACCGCGAGACACGCCGGGTTCCACACGCCGCGCCGGAACGCGCCGATGTGCCGCACGCCACCGCGCACTGCCGTGAACACGTACGCGTTGCCGGGCTTCCCGTCGACCGCCTCGAGCAGCCCCGGACGGACAAACGCCGGCACGGGCACCGAGCGACGCTGGTGCGTCTTCGGCGTCCGTGACGGCCGCGCCGCCCACCTCGGTCACGGCCTCGGCGATCTCGAGCCGACCGCGTATGACGTCGACACGACACACCCGCAGCCCGACCGCCTCACCGAACCGCAGACCCGAATAGGCAAGCACGCGAACAAGCGTCCCGTAGTCACCGCACGCGGCGGCGAGCTGCTCGACCTCGGCACGGGTTAGGTAGCCGGCGCGAGGCATCTTGGGCACGCCGGCGGCCGGGTTCGATGCGAGCCGATCGGCGACGGCATCAGCGAGCATCGCACCGAAGAGGTGGTAGGGGTCTGCCCCGAACCAGGGGCAGACCCGTCTCTCGCAAGGGCTCATCGAATCTACGAACAACAAGATCCGGCTCTTGACGCGCGTCGCGGTCGGGTTCCATGCACCCGAACCACTCATCGCGCTCGCGATACTCGCCCTCGCATCACATCCACCGGTTCCCGGGCCGCGGGTGACCCACGGATCAGATAGGAGAACCAGAGATGTGCGGCTATACGGCCGTCCGCAGAGCCGCGGAATTTACTTGTACAGACCTCTCAACTGGGCGCAAGATCCAGAGCATCCGACGAGCGGAGGTCCCGCGGTGGCTGACACGAGCATCCGACCGTTTCGGGTCGACGTTCCTGACGAAGAACTTGCGGAGCTGCACCGTCGGATCGCTGCCAGGCGCTTGCCCTCGAAGGAGCTCGTCGCGGATCGGTCGCAGGGGGTGCAGTTGGCGACGATTCAGGAGCTCGCTCGCTATTGGGAGGGCGAGTATGACTGGCGCCGCTGTGAGGCGCGACTGAACGCGCTGCCGCAGTTCACAACCGAGATCGACGGGCTGAACATCCACTTCATCCACGTGAAGTCGCGCCACGAGAACGCGTTGCCGTTGATCATGACGCACGGTTGGCCAGGCTCGGTGATCGAGCTACTCGAGACCATCAGCCCCCTCACCGACCCGACCGCGCATGGCGGACGCGCCGAGGACGCGTTCCACCTCGTGCTGCCATCGATCCCCGGCTACGGCTTCTCCGACGAGCCGACCGAACTCGGTTGGGGTCCCATCCGCATCGGCCAGGCCTGGGACGAGCTCATGCGGCGCCTCGGATACGCCCGGTACGTCGCGCAGGGCGGTGACGTGGGCTCCCAGGTCACTGACGCGATGGGCCGCCTGTCACTCGACGGTTTGCTCGGCATCCACACGAACCTGCTCACGCCGGCGCTCGGCGATGTCGACGCACTGAGCGCGTCGCCACCCACCAAAGAAGAGCGTGCTGCCCTCGACCAGCTCGACGCATTCCACGCGACCGGCACTGGCTACTTCGTGGAGCAGGCAACGCGCCCGGAGACGATCGGCTATGCGCTTCTGGATTCGCCCATCGCCTTGGCGGCCTGGATGATCGATCACGACACCGACGCGTACGAGAAGATCGCCCGCGCGTTCGTCAACAAAGAGTCCTCCGGCAATCTCACCCGGGAACACATCGTCGACAACATCACGCTGTATTGGTTGACCGGCACTGGGGCGTCGGCGGCGCGCTCGTACTGGGAGGAAGGACAAGAGGGCATTCGTGCGGCCGGGCAGGCTCCCCCGCCGGTCTCGATTCCGGTCGGCTTCACGTCGTTCCCCGGGGAGATTTGGCGTACCCCGCGCAGCTGGGTCGAGCGGGCTTACCCCAACGTCCCCATCTATTACAACGAGGTGGACAAGGGCGGTCACTTCGCGGCTTGGGAGGAACCGGAGCTCTTCGCGGAAGAGTTGCGCGCCGCGTTCAGACCGCTTCGATAACGGCTTCGTCAATCGACAGCTGGGCGTGTCCGAGCCGTTCGCTCACGATCTTGAGTGGGACGCCGGCCTTGAGCGACAGGGTCGCGAGCGCGTGACCGCACGGCAAGTCCGTTGTCCTTGATGCAGATCGTTCCTCGGAGAACGCGGTCAGCTTGTCGAGTCCGACGTCGACGTACTGGTCGACCCGGTAGGTCTCGATGTGCCGTTCGCCCTCCGTTGGGGTCTGCAAGAGGGGCGATCGGTGATTCCGAAGTCCACCAAGGCGAGCCGTATCGCAGAGAACATCGACGTGTTCGACTTCGAACTGTCGACCGCAAACCTCCGTGAGATTTACGGCTTGGATACCGCCCACCGTGGCGGTCCGGAGCCCCTCGCGGTCACCCTCGAGGCCTTTGGCCGCGACATCCTGGAGTCCCGATCGTGAAGCCCGGTCCTCAGAATGACAATCAAGAACAGCGACCAAGCCGATCTCGCCGAACGGGTACGAGAAGCGCTCGTCCGCATCGACATCATGGTGTTGTCGACTATCGGACCCGACGGACCGTGAACGTCTCCTGATCAGTACCAGCACAACGACGAGCTCGAGCTGTTCTTCATGTCGCAGCCGATACGAAGCACGCACAGGGCGGGAGTGGACGTCACAAACGCGCGAATTGCCTCGTCATCGGTACTGCACGGGAATGAACGGAACCAGAGGTCACTGCACCGGGCCGGCTCATAACCCGAAGGTCGCAGGTTCAAATTCTGCCTAACGAGTGCAGGAGAGCGTCGATGGCATCGTCAGTAACTGCAAAGCCGGCGTCAGAGCTGGAGCATGGTGCGTCACGAGCGGAGAAGAAGGTGGCGATCGTCACGGGGTCGTCGCAAGGGATCGGTGCCGGCATCGCGGCCGCGTTCACCGCGGCGGGTTACGCCGTAGTGGGTACGGCGCGTTCCGTCGAGCCGTCCGCAACACCGGATGTCCTGACCGTACCGGGAGACATCGCGCGAGCGGAGACGGCCGAAGTCGTGGTCCGGCAGGCGCTCGATCGGTTCGGCCGGATCGACACGCTGGTCAACAATGCAGGCATCTACATCGGGAAGCCGTTCACCGACTACACGCTCGACGATTACGTGGCGATCACGTCGGTCAACCTCACCGGGTTCTTCCACATGACGCAGCGGGCCATCGCGCAGATGGTCGCCCAGGGTGGAGGTCACGTCGTCAATGTCAGCACCAGTCTCGTGGCGCACGCGGACGCAAGGGAACCGGCGGCCCTTACCTCCCTGACCAAGGGCGGGCTGGAGGCGGTGACACGCTCTCTGGCCACTGAGTACGCCAGCCGGGGCGTCCGCGTCAATGCGGTGGCCCTCGGCATCATCGAGACCCCACCTCACAACCCGGCTTCGTACCGTGAGCTGGCTCAACGACATCCCTTGGGACGCGTGGGCGAGGTCAGCGACGTGGTCGACGGCGTTCTCTACCTCGAACGCGCCACGTTCGTCACCGGCGCGACGCTGCGTATCGACGGGGGCCGAGCCGCCGGAAGCTGACCAAGCCCGTGGACTGCCTAGTCTGGCCGACAAAAGTGCGCCTTGAGACCGCGGGCGGCTGGGGTCTCTCGCACCGACGCCGCCGTTCTGGGGCAGCCGTTCTTGTTGCAGACCCGTAGAATCGCACCGCCCGAAGGCGGTCTTCTGATCGCCTCGGGACACCTCGTGTCCGGTGGCGCAGCCAATGAGGTCGATCCAGCGAGCGGGGAGCTCCTTGGCAACTTCCCGCAGGCGTTCAGCCATATCGGACCCGTCAACGCTCCCCTGGGCAATTTCTGAGAGTGAGCGACAGGCGCAACCGACTCGAACATGTGCTGGACTTCCGTGGGATCTTTGGACCAGACCCTTTCGAGTTTGGCGGCCACATGCGCAGCGACATCCGCGAAGGCGAGCTGTTTCCCGACTACGAGCTCGCCGATCAATCCGGCCGGCGGCGGTCCCTCTCGGAGCTCCAGGGAGGCAACCCGATGGTGCTTCATCTGTCCCGGGGCGGCTTCGATCCCAAGGAGCATCAGTTCGTAAAGCAATTGGTCGGCGTATATCCCGAGTTCAGGAATGCGTACACGCGAATGGCTCTCATCTCGACCGACAATCAGCTGAACATCAATGAGTTCCGAGATGCGCTCGGCGCGACGTGGCCGTTCCTGTCGGACCCCGAGCGGGTCGTCCAGAAGGATCTGGACATCAAAGAGTTCACGGATGAGCCGCACGATCCGATGATCCCTCACACGTTCGTCCTCGAGCCCGGACTCAAGATCTTCAGGATCTACAACGGATACTGGTACTGGGGCCGGCCTACGATGACAGAGCTCCATGTAGATCTGAGAGGCGTGTTCAAGAAGATTCGGTCCGACTTCGACTTGGCCGCCCCGGGGTTGAGGGAGGCGTGGGAACGAGGAGACCGGGATCAATTCCTCGTCGACACATTGGAGGAACCGATCCGTTACACCGAAGGCAAGAGCATCGGTATCAAACGTTGAATCTCGGGGTCCGCGATGCGCGTCCTCCGCTCGGGTTCTCGACCACAGTAACTCGAGCTGCTCGCGGTGTAACGCGTTCGACTGGGTGGGACAATCCTCTCGGGATCGAGGCTGAGGAGAGCTGGATGCGCAGCGGCCGGGAGCTTTCCGTATGAGGGATTACGACGTGATCGTGTTGGGCGGCGGTGCGCCGGGCGAGCACTGCGCCGCGGCCATCGCGGCCCGTGGGCTTCGAGTCGCCGTCGTCGAGCGGGAGCTGGTCGGCGGCGAGTGCTCCTACTGGGCGTGCATCCCATCCAAGTCCCTGTTGCGTCCGGGCGAGGCCGTCCAGGGCGCCCGCGACGTCGGCGCCACCGCTGCGGTGAACGTGCAGGCGGCGCTGGACTGGCGGGACTACATGGTGTCCGGCTATTCGGACGCGGGACAGGAGAAATGGCTGGCGGATCGCGGCATCGCGTTAGTCCGGGGCGTGGGCCGGCTCGCCGGGCCCGGCGTGGTCGACGTGGACGGCACGCGCCACACGGCAGAGCACGTCGTCATAGCGACGGGCGCCGATCCTTTCGTGCCACCCATTCCGGGGCTCGACGGCCTGGTCGGTGTGTGGGGCACGCGCGCGGCGACGGCAATGAAGACGATTCCCAGCCGCCTCATCGTGCTCGGCGGTGGCCCGGCCGGTGTCGAGATCGCGCAGATGGTCCAGCGGCTCGGTGGTCAGGCCGTGCTCATCGACGGCGCCGACCGGCTGATCCCACGGGAGCCGGCCCCCCTCGGCGTGGCTCTGACTGAGGCACTGCGGCGCGACGGGATCGAGCTGCACCTCGGAGTCCAGGCCGCGGAGGCCTCGCACGACGGCGGCGACTACGTCGTGACGCTCTCGGACGGGACCTCGGTACGAGGAGAGCGACTGCTCGTAGCGACCGGCCGCCGTCCCCGTGTCGAAGGGATCGGGCTCGAGACGGTCGGTATCGAGGCAAATCCACACGGCGTGGTGGTGGACGAGTATCTGCGCGCCGGCGACAATGTTTGGGCCATTGGGGATGTCAACGGGATCTGGCCCCTGACACACGTCGGCGAGTACGAGGGAGACGTTGTGGCGGCGAACGTCGCCGGAGAGCGCCACCCGACGAACTACGAAGCCGTGCCGCGTGTCACGTACACCGATCCGCAGGCGGCCGCCGTTGGCGCCGCGGAGGCGCCCTACAGCAGCACAACGCGCCTGGCCGACGTGTCCAAGGCCGCGACCTACAGCCACCAGTACGCCCAGTCGAACGGATTCTTGACACTGCTCAGCGACGGCGCCCGATTGACCGGCGCTTACGCCCTCGGGCCCGAGGCCGGTGAGTGGCTACAGCAGGCGACGCTCGCTATACGCGCCCGCGTTCCGTTGGAGGTGTTGAGCGACGTGATCCAGCCGTTCCCGAGTTTCTCGACCGTCTTCGATTCGGCCTTCAAAACCCTTCGAATGGAGATCGCCAAAATGCCGCCGCCTTTGCAGCCCATGCAGGCGCAGATGGCACGGCGATGACCGTGGAAGACCATCGGAGGTAGCAGATGGCCGAGGTCCCGCCGCCCCAAGAGCAAATCCTGCTCACACACTTCATCGTGTCGGACGACATCGAGCGCTCTCGGCACTTCTACACCGAAATCCTTGGGGGCCGCGTCGCGTTCTCACGTCCCGGAGGGCCGACCAACGTCGCACTGTCAAACAGTTGGATCGTCATCAATGCCGGCGGAGGCCCGACCGACGACAAGCCTGAGGTCACCCTGGAGACGCCCGCCGACCCGAATCGCGTCAGTAGCTTCGTCAACATCCGGGTCAAGGACATGGCGACGGTGTACTCGGAATGGAGCGCGCGGGGTGCTCAGTTCCTGACGCCCCCGAAGCAGCACCAGTACGAGATCCGCTGCTACATCCGTGATCCCGACGGTCACCTGATCGAAGTGGGACAGACCACCGACCCGCAGGGGGACTGGGTGCCCGATCATTGGCCATCGAGCACTCCCGCCGACGATCCCCCAACGCCCCCCGAGGGAATCGTGCTGGCCCACTTCATCGTGTCGGACGATGTCGAGCGCTCTCGCCGCTTCTACACCGATGTGCTCGGGGGCAGGGATGCGTTCTCCGCACCCGGAGGGCTCACGTATGTGCAACTGTCGAACAGTTGGATCATCATCAACGTCGGCGGAGCGCCGACCGACGACAAGCCGGACGTCACCCTCGAAACGCCCGCAGATCCCAATCGGGTCAGCAGTTTCCTCAATATACGAGTGACGAACTTGGACGCCGTGTACACCGAATGGAGCGCGCGCGGTGCGGAGTTCCTGACGCCACCGAAGCAACACCAGTACGAAATCCGTTGCTATATCCGCGATCCCGATAGTCATCTGATCGAAATCGGACAAACGACGGACCCGGGGGGAGATTGGTTCCCCGAGCAATGGCCATCGAGCATGTCGCAGTGAGCTTCCTGACGGGGTGGAGGTCGCCATCATGACCACGGCGATCATCGGCACCGGAGGCATCGGATCGGCCATCGCCCGTCAGCTCGCTGCCGGTGGCGAAACCCTCCAGCTCTCGAGCTCCGACAAGAAGTCGGCACGAACGCTAGCCGCTGCAATCGGCGGGGCCGCGGTCGTCGCCCTCGACAACCGGAGCGCTTTGCAGGGAGCCGATGCCGTTGTCCTTGCGCTGCGATTCCCGGTGCTGAAAGACGTCATCGACGAGATCGCCGACGCGCTTGGAGACAGCTATCTCGTCGTACCGAGCAATCCGGTCGGACTCGACGCACAAGGCAAGGTCGTGCGACTCCTACCCGAAGGGCAGTCATCAGGCCAAGTTGTTGCTGGGTGGCTGCCGATCGGGACACGCCTTGCCATCGCGTTCGGCACCATGTTGGCCGATCTGTTCGGGTCCTCGAGCCACCGGTTGCCCGAGCCCGCGGTTCTGTTTTACGTGTCTGAGGACGAGCATGGGAACGACGAAGTCGAGCACTTGATCCGAACGGCGGGCTTTGAACCGATGAGGGTCGGCGGGATCGAACACTCGAGTCGGCTCGAGGTGGGCGGCGACCTTCACGATCTTGTGGTCAGCTGCGCAGACGCGCGGTCCCTCGTCAGGGGAGCCTGACCGCCGACTTCTGCTCAGCGATCAGCTCACCCGCCCAGCGCGAACGGTCGACGGGGGTCCCTGAACGCCGGGTCGGAGGCGCGATATCCGACCGGTGCGTGTAGCCATGCTTGCAATCGAGAACGCGCACCGATTGCCCGATCTCGCGCCGACGCGGCGAGTACCGATCGGCGGCAGTTATGCCGTCGGAAGCTCGTCGTGCCCGAGGGTCGCTTTTAGTGTCGAGAGCACCGATTGCGGTGTGAACACCCGGTGATCGCCGTTATCGGCGAACCGACAACCCGACGACGCGACGACGACGGTCAGTACGTGGCGATCGGCGTATACGAACTGCAGCACGATCCGTTCACCAAGATCGACCGGACAGGAAAGCGCGGGGCCGCTCGCAACGCGTCTCGCACTGTTGAGCGCCGTCACGAAGGCTGCCGGGCGGAACGTTGCCGCCGCGGCAAATGAACCTGAGGGTTGCGGCTGATTGAGGCCGTGAAAGCGGCAGGCGAGCAGACCGATGGGGCTGCCCGGTACGAACGTCTTGACCGTGGCCGGTGTCACCAACAACGGCGGAAAGGGTCTGTCCGGGCAACTCACCTTGGCGCCGCCGACACTCACATTGCGAGCGGCCGGTTGACACTGCGTGAACCACGCTGACCCGGCGACCAAAACTCCAACGAACGTCACAACGGTGAACAACCGAGACCAGAACGTTCCCGCACCCCACAAGGGAATCCCCCTCGATTCGGACCGGTGAAACCGCCGTGTGCAACGTGCACAGACGCGCACATAATGCCGGCGGTCTCAGGGGATCAACGCATCACGCCTTTCGATCGAGTTGGATCGATTGGGAGGTGTGTCATGGGTGAGCGGTTGTCGGAGTTGGAGCGGTGGCGGATCGCGGAGTTGTCGGCGCAGGGCTGGACGACGCGATTGATCGCGAAGGAGATCGGTCGAGGCCGGTGCGCGGTTGCGAAGCATTTGCGGCTGATGCGTCGACCACCGGTGCCGGAGCCGGTGCGGTCAGCGTTGCGGTTGTCGTTGATCGAGCGGGAGGAGATCTCACGCGGCTTGGCGGGTGGTGAGTCGTTACGGGCGATCGCGCAGCGGTTGGGTCGGGCGCCATCGACCGTCGCTCGGGAAGTCGCGGTGAATGGAGGCCGGCGCCGCTATCGAGCCTGCAGCGCAGACAAGGCTGCGATCCGCAAGATGCGGCGGCCGAAGCCGTCGAAGCTGGCGACCTGTGGTCGGTTGCGGGCGGCGGTGGAAGCGAAACTCGAGCTGCGGTGGTCGCCGACCCAGATCTCGGGTTGGCTGGTGGACACGTTCCCGTCGGATCCGGAGATGCGCGTGTCGCACGAGACCATCTATCTGTCGTTGTTCGTGCAGTCCCGGGGCGCCTTACGCAAGGAACTCACGCGGTATCTGCGTTGCGGTCATTCGACGCGAAGACCGAAAGGTCATTCGGTCATGAACGGCCAAGGTCAGCTCCGCGGCGTGTTGAACATTCGGGAGCGGCCCGCCGAAGCCGAAGACCGGGCGGTGCCCGGTCATTGGGAAGGTGACCTCCTGTTCGGCAGCCGCATGCGAGCCATCGCCACATTGGTGGAACGCAAGACCCGCTTCGTCATGCTCATCGCGCTCACGAACGGTCATCGCGCGGATGTCGTCGCCGACGCGCTGGCCGCCAAGATCGTCGAGCTCCCCGAACAGTTACGCCGGTCGCTCACTTGGGACCAAGGCAAGGAGATGGCCGCCCACGCGAAGTTCACCGTCAAGACCGGGGTGCCCGTCTACTTCTGCGACCCGCGCAGTCCCTGGCAACGGGGCAGCAACGAGAACACCAACGGCCTGTTACGTCAGTACTTCCCCAAACGCACCGAGATCGCGCACTACACCCAAGCCGAACTCGACGCCGTCGCCGAACAACTCAACGGCAGGCCTCGACAAACGCTCGGGTTCAAGACACCATCACACGCACTCGACGAAGCGTTGCGATGACCACCTGAACCGGCACCCGTTCGGGAGCGTTTATGCCATGACCGGCGAGGCTCCGGCCACCACTCGAAGGGTTGGCAATAACTGCGCCAGATCGATGCTCCTATGTGTTGTCAAGGTGTTTCGGCGTTCGCGGGCAGACCAGTGATGGGCCACTCGAGTTCGAGGGCGAGCTCTTATGAGGCCACGCGGTGCCGGGGTGTTCGGGTCGCGGTCGACAGATCGTTCGCAGGACAACCGGTAGGTGTCGGGGCATTCGCGGGTCAGACCGCGACCCGGATCTGGTTCAGCGCGTAACGAGGTGGAGGTAGAGCTCGCGGGCGATGTAGCGCTTCAGGGCGCGCATGATCTCGCGGATGGTCTTGCCCTCGGCGAGTCGTCGGGCGACGTATGTGCGGGTGCGTTCGTCGTTGCTCATGCGCGTGAAGACGATTCGCCACAACGCATGGTTGGCTTGTCGGTTCCCGCCCGGGTTGAGCCGGTAGCGCGTGGTCTTGCCCGACGACGCAGGGATCGGTGCGACACCGCACAGGTGCGCGAACGCGGCTTCGCTCTTGAGACGCTGCGGGTTATCGCCCGCGGCGACTAACAAGATCGCGGCGGTGTGGATCCCGACGCCGTAGACCGCGAGCAACGATGGAGCAGACCTGCGCACGAGTTGTTCCAGGTGGCGGTCGAGGCGTTTGCCGTCGGCTTCGAGCGCGAGCACCCGCCGGGCGAGCGTCACGATCGCGAGCTTCGTCGCGTACGTCGCTGCATCAGTGGTCGCGCCGGGCCGCAGCGCCGCGGCCGTGCGAGCGAGCCGGTCACGATGCACGTCCCGGAGCCGTTCACGCAGCTCATCAGGCGCGGTGAAGATCAGGTGGCGGATCTGATTCAGATACTTCACCCGCACGTTGCGGCCCGAGCGTCGCGCAACCAACAACGCACGGATCGCTTCCACGTCGCCATCGGCGGTCTTCGCGACACCCGAGGCACGACCCGACAGCGCGGCCCGGGCCGCTTCGATCGCGTCGACCGTGTCCGACTTGCCGTGCCGGCGGCGAGCCTGACGGTTCGGACGATCAATCTCGATGACCATCAGGTCACGCGCCCGCAGCGACCGCGCCAGTCCCGCGCCATACGCACCGGTGCCTTCGACACCGACCCGAACCACCTCACCGAACCCGGCCAGCCAATCCGCCAGCTCCGCATAGCCGCGCGGTGTCGTCGCGAACGTCTCGACGCCCAGCACACCACCGTTGGCGTCGACCGCTGCCGCGACATGAACATCCGCGTGCGTATCAACTCCACCCGTGACCGGGCGCGTCATCTCTACGATGGTCATCGCCATCCCTTCTGTCTCAAACGGTTCAAGGGGTGGCACGCACGTCCCGGGAAGGAGACCGTGACCAGCCGCTGCGACAACAGCGACTCATCACCCTCCGGAACGGGGCGTGCCCATATCCACGCCGAACATAACGACCACAAACACCACCAACGCGGACCCTCGCGCCGGCGCCTCCCATCCTCACTGGGCATTCTGTGCGCGTCAGTGCACGTTGCATGTAGGGGCATATAGGGTCTTGTGATCGAGGGGTACGACGCGGGGGGCGAGATGTATCGGTCTCGGTTGTTCACGGTGGTGACGTTCGCCGGAGTGTTGGCATTCGGAACTGCGGCGGCAGCCCAGTGTGGTCCGACCGGTTCGGTGTCGCCGCCGCCGTCCACGACCACGACAACCTCGAGCACGGTTCCGCCGGTGCCGGGTGTGGATCCGACGCTGACGGTCGGTGATCTTCGGATCCGCGAAGGTGATGTGGGTCAGGCGGTCGCGCCGATCTCGGTGACGTTGGATCGGCCGGCAACTGCAGATTTCGTGCTGCAGTATCGGATCTCGGCGGGCACCGCGACGCCTGCCGTGGATTACGCGTCGCCCCAGTCTGGAGTGATGCTCGGAAACACGACCGTGCATGCGGGCCAGACGAGCACTTCTGTCAGCGTGGTGGTTTTCAACGACACGGTGCCGGAACCGGATAAGACCGTCGCGGTCGACATCGTGTCGGCACCAGGCGTCGTGATCGGTCGCGGGCATGGCGAGTTGACGATCGTGGACAACGACGTCGCACCGACCGGTCTGCGGTCGGGCGGTGCCGCGTCGGCGATGCTTGTCTCGGCGGCCCCGACGGTGTCGGTGGGTTCTCCGACGGTGTGGGAAGGTGACGTCGGCGCGCGTACTGCGGTGGTGCCAGTGACGTTGTCAGAGCCGGCGTCGGCGCCGGTGACGGTGCATCTCAGCTCCGACGGCACGCTGCCGGACGACTGGCAAAACCTGAACCTCAACTGCCAGGAGCTGAACATGCTCCGGGTGCGACCCATGACCGACACCGTGACGTTCGCGACGGGTGAGCAGTCGAAGCAGATCACAGTGCAGGTGGACGGGAACGTCGTGCCCGACGCCTTCAATACCAGCGTGCCGGTCACGGCGACGATCGTCGCGGGGAACGCGGTAGTGGATCCACCTGATTCGACGGACGTCGTCGACGACGACCCGACGACCTCGAACCCCGCGACTCCGCCGCCGCCCGGTCAGTACCGCGTGAGCGAACCGGCCGATGGCTCGGATCCGACGTTCCCGCCCGCGGTTGCCGATACGTCGGTCGGCTGTGGGTATCCCGAATCTTCCCGCGCCTCGGTGAGCGCCGACGGACGCTATGTGCTCTTCACTTCGAACGCCGACAACCTCATCGGCAACGACCTCAACGGCAACGACGACGTGTTCGTCAAGGACACCTGGACCGGCGCGATCGAACGCGTCAACGTCGCCGCCGACGGCAGCCAGCCCGACGACGGCACCCACGACTACAGCTGGGCATGGGCGCAATCCATCAGCGCCAACGGCCGGTACGTCACGTTCTGGTCCGGAGAGACCAATCTCGTTCCCGGCGACGACAACGACTTCCCCGACGCGTTCGTGAAGGACCGCGTGACCGGGGCGATCGTGCGACTCGGCAACGTCCATACGAACCACGACAACTCGACGGCCGCGTTCATCGGAGGCGACAACCGCTCCGTCGTCTTCGTCTCCGACGCGCCGATCGACGGCTCCTGCCACGGCATCAACAACTCCGGCGGCGGATTGTGCGCCAACCAGGTCTATCTCTACGACGTCGTCACCGGGACGTACACGTTCGTGTCAGCGGGTGTTGACAGTGCAAACAATCCCGTGATCTCGAGCGACGGCAAGCACGTCGCGTTTCTGGGATGGGTCGGCACCAGTGCGCAGGTATACGTCAAAGACCTCGACACCGGCCAACTCGAGATGGTGTCGGTCAACAACGCCGGCCAACCGTTGACCGGCGTGTACGGTACCTACTCGCTCAACCGGCCCACGATCAGCGCGGACGGTCAGATCGTCGCGTTCGCGGGTCAGTACTGCAACGCCGGCTTGCCGAGCACGTTCTGCGGGGACGGCACCGTCGGCTACACCAATGAGATCTGGGTGCGCAATCGCACGGCGGGCACGCTGACCGTCGGCTCGGTGGACCCCGCTGGACAGCCGGTGGTGGACTCGCTCCAGGAAGCGACACTTTCGGCAGACGGGCGCTACCTCGCCTACACCGGGGCCAGCTACAACATCGGGCCGAGCAGCATATGGCTGCGTGATCTCGTCGCAGGAACGACCGAACGTGTCAACACTGACCTCGACGGCGATTCGGAGACCTCGCCGATGTTGTGGAGCCCACAGGCAATGACTCCAGACGCGTCTTCGATTGTCTACACCGCAAGCCACGCCTCCGTTCCCGTGTCGGCAACGAATCCCGAATCGGTGTACATCACAAGACGCAACTAACTCGGCTCCGCCGTAGCCCAACCCGAACCGTGGCAGTGCGACGCACGGGTCTGGTCAGCTAGACCGTCGCGCCATAACTGGTTCTCCGGCTGTATCCGTGGGTCAATCGCGGCCCGGGAGGTTGGGTGGGTGTGATCCGAGCGCAAGCATGGCCGTGGAGCAATCAATCCTTCGGTGCCCGAGCGCTAAAGGCGCGGGGACGACTCCCTCGACGGGACCTCGCACCGATGAATCTCACGGCCGTCGTAAATCAGAACGCGCTCGTTGGGCCGTCCACTCGCCGCATGGATGACGACAGTGGGGTTTTCAACAAGTGGAATATCGAGAATCGCGCCGCAGTGGGCGCACTCGTAGCGACCATCGGCTAGGTGTGCTCCGCGGGGAGGTTGTCCCCACGGGTGGCGATGGGTGTGGCCCAGCCGAGCGCGCCGTGGGGTCGGTGGTGATTGTAGAAGTGGATGAAGTGGTCGTAGGCGACGACGCGTTGACGTTCTGAGGTCCAGGGTCGGATGTAGGCCCATTCCTCGAGCAGGATGCGGTGGTATCGCTCGACTTTCCCGTTGGTTTGCGGTCGGCGCGGACGCGTCTTCTTCACGATCGTGTTGGTCATGGCGCAGGCTCGATGCCAGAGTCCCGACTTGTAGCAAGCGCCGTTGTCGGTGATGACCCGTTCGCAGACGATTCCGATCGTCGCGAACCATTTCGCAGCTCGTTGCCAAAACGCGGCCGCGGTCGTGGCTTGTTCGTCGTTGAGGATTTCCGAGTAGACGATCCGGGTGCGGTCATCGAGCGCACTGTGGATGTAGCGGTAACCGCGATGTTGTGCACGAACGAAATGGCCGTGGTAGCCGATGCCTCGCACTCGCCAACCACCCCCGGTCGGGATCGAAGCGATCTTCTTCACGTCGACATGGATCAGTTCACCAGGCCGTTCGCGCTGATAACGCGGCACCGGGGTTGGATCGGTTGCTCGGTCACCCCGATCGAGCCGGCCGCAACCCTCGGCTCGGGATGCGCTGCACTGTCGAGGCCGCAATGCCGACCTCGAACGCGATGCGGTCCGCGCCCCAGCGGCGCTTCCGTCGCAGACGCAACACCTGCCGGTGCGTCGAGCGTCGCGTGCGATTCGGTGAGCGGTGCGGGCGACTGGAGCGATCGAAGAGCCCATCGGGGCCTTCGGCGAGGAAGCGGTCCCGCCACTTCCGGACCGTCTTCGCGTCGACCTGGAACCGCTCCGCGGTGGCTTCGATCGTCCAACCAAACTCGAGCACGCACTCGACCATCCGCCGCCGGCCTTCCGGAGTGAGCGGCGCGTTCGGATGTTGGGTTCTAGCGTGGGACACGAGCCCTCCTGATGAGACGTGAGTTGTCGAAGACCCACAGCCTCGTCGGAGGGCTCAATTCGTTGGTGGACTACCCAACACCATCCCGCCAGGGACAACGTCCCCGCTTGTCACAACTAAGCGCATCGCGGACCCCTCCTATGCCTGCTTACACGATGCACCCGGCCCGGTCGCCCGTTTACCCCTGACGCCGCGTCCGGTAAACACCTCGCAGGCAATCGCGACAGCCGCGGCCCGGCGCTCGCTGGTCGGCGCGCGATCGGGCACCACGTGCGTTCCGGCGACGACGTGTCGTGTTCAGTCGCCGGCGGTTGTCGCTTTTCCGATGAGATCTTCGCGGCCGCGTAGTTGCTGGTACGTATTGACCGCGGCTGAGGTCAAAGGGGCAGCGAGGACGGCACCGAGGACACCGAACAAGACGGTGGCTGAAGTCACTGTGACGAGTACGGCGAATGGGTGCAGGTGTAGGCGAGTGCCGAAGGCGAACGGTTCGATCATGTTCTGGATGGTGTTGTTCGCGAGCAGCACGATCGCGAGCATCGCCAGCGCGACGCCGAGACCTCCCGAGCTGTACCCGATCAGAACCGCGAAGGCACCAGCGACGAACGCGCCGAGGTACGGCACGTAGCTGGTGACGAAAGTGACGAGCGCGATGGTGCCGACAAGGGGCAGGCCGAGGATCCACGCACCGAGCGCGACGACCGCGGCGTTCGCCGCACCGATCAGGGTCAGACCGGCCGCGTAGCCACGAAATGACGCGACGGTGCCATCGAGGATGGAGTGGCCGACTGGCGCGGACACGCCGAGATGTTCGGCGGTCCATCCTGTGATCTGCTCCCAGTCCTTCAAGAGGAACAAGAGCATGAAGATGGCCAGCACCGAGCTGACGATGAGCGCTCCGGTTGAACTCACGAGTGACCCGAGGAGGCCCGACGTCAAGACGCGTACCGTGTCGTGCGCGCCCTTTATCAGTGGTTCCGCGCTTGTCGGGGCACCACCAAGATCGGAGTTCATCCGTTGGAGTGAGTGCTCGATTTGCTTCCAGATGTCGTCGCCGACGCTTGCGATTCCTCTGATGACGAGG
>Ga0335083_10000765_pt1 | contig 46192 bp, 40 predicted proteins | sample Lox_Sample_42_FD_206716 | JGI IMG/M metagenome (GOLD analysis project Ga0335083, IMG submission 206716) | Soil microbial communities from Loxahatchee National Wildlife Refuge, Florida, United States - Lox_Sample_4.2 | ecosystem: Environmental > Terrestrial > Soil > Wetlands | place: USA...
GCCGCCTCCGTTCGTCGACAGCACGCTGCCGCCGGCGATCATGCCGCCGCTGATCGCAGTGCCGGCCCACAGCACGACGAGGCCGCCGGCACCGCCGCCGGCGCCGCCGCCGCGCGCCTGGTTACCCACACCGCCGCCCGCACCGTTCGCCATGACCACGCCGTCGAGCTGGATCGTGTCGCCGGCAACGAGGTACACGGCACCACCGCCCGCGCCAGGTGGATCGCTCGGCGTCGGCTTGCACGCATCGCTGGCCGGCTCGTCGCCGGCGCCGCCGTATCCGCCGGAGCAGCCGCCGACCAGCGTCGTCGGCACGCCACTCGTCGCACCGCCCGGTCCGCCGGCCTCGGTGTCTCCGGCGCCGCCCTGGCCGCCGCCGGTCGCGTAGCTTCCACCCGCGCCGCCGCCGCCGCTCTTGTCGTCCACCGACGCCGATGCGCCGCTGCCCGACGCGCACCCGGTGTCGCTGGCCGCGCCGACGGTCGCCGGCGCCATGCTGCCGTTGCCGATGTGGCTGCTGACATCGACCACGCCCGGGAGCTCGATCGCGAGGACACCGGTCGAGACCAACACGAGCGGGCGCGAGCCGGACGCCCTCAAGGTGGCGCCGATCGTGACCGAGCTGCCGGCGATCACGCACCACGGATTGCCGGACGGCGTCGAATAGCTCGCGGGGCAATCGGTCGCGCTATCGGTGTCGATCGATCCACTCGGCGTCGCGGCTTGCGCCGGCAGCGCGGACAGGCAGATCGTGAACCCACCGCTGCCGTAGCACACGCCGCCGTCGATCGTGCCACTGCCACGGCCGCCATCGTCGGGGAGATCGTGAATTCCGAGCAGCGAGTTGCAACCCGCGAGCGCGCCGGCGAAAACGACCCGCCACATCGTCTACAATTTTATCAGTACAATACGGTGGAGTGTACGAGCCCGGCTCCGTGGTCGCGGGGAAGTATCGCGTCGAGCACGTGCTCGGGCGCGGCGGCATGGGGATCGTGGTCGCTGCCGAGCATGTGGATCTGCGCACACGCGTCGCGTTGAAGTTCCTGTCCGACGAGTGGTCGGAGCACCCCGTCGTCGTCGAGCGCTTCCTGCGCGAGGCCCGCGCCTGCGCCCGCTTGCGCAGCGAGCACGTGTGCCGCGTGTACGACGTCGCGCGGCTCGAGACCGGCATCCCGTTCCTCGTCATGGAGCTGCTCGAAGGCCGCGATCTGTCCCGCGCGCTCAAGCAGGACGGGCCGATCGATCCGGTGACGGCGAGCGGCTACCTGCTGCAGGCATGCGACGCGCTCGCCGAGGCGCATGCCGCCGGCATCGTCCACCGCGATCTCAAGCCCGCGAACCTGTTCCTCGCACGGCGCACCGATCAACGCTCGCTCGTCAAGGTGCTCGACTTCGGCGTCGCGAAAGCGCACGACGAGCACGACACGTCGATCACGCGCACCGAAAACGTCGTCGGTTCGCCGGCGTACATGTCGCCCGAGCAGCTGCGCTCGGCGGTGTTCGCGGACGCGCGCAGCGACATCTGGTCGCTCGGCGTGATCCTCGTCGAGCTCGTGAGCGGAAAGAAGCCGTTCGACGGAATCTCGACGATCGATCTCGCGCTCAAGATCACGGGCGAGCCGCCGACGATCCCGGCCGATTTCTCGCCGGCGCTCGGCGCGGTCGTGCAGCGCTGCCTGCGCAAGGAGCCGGGCGAGCGGTTCCAGCACGTCACCGAGCTCGTGGCCGCGCTCGAGCCGATCGCGCGCGGCATCCCGATGCCGCTCGTCGCGCCGCGACCGTTCGCGATCCCGCCGCAGACGCTCGAGATCGTGGTGCCGACGATGGTCGAGCCGCACGGTGGCACCACGCTCGGCGCGGCGAGCGGCGTGATCACCGCTCATCGCTCGCGCGCGCGGATCGCGTACGTGCTCGGCGCCGCGGGGCTCGCGGTCGCGATCGGCATCGGCGCGGCGCAGCTCGCGAAGGGCAGCGGATCGAGCGAGCTGCAGCCGCAGCCGGCAGCGCAGCCGCAGCCGGCGGTGCAGCCGCAGCCGGCCGTGCAACCGCAGCCCCTGCCGCCCGCGCCGCCTCCGCCGCCGGTCGTGATGCACGTCGAGCCGGCGATCGTGCCCGATGCCGGGGTCGCCGAGACCGTGCCGACGCCGCCGGTCGCGCAGCCAGCGGTGAAGCCGGCGGTGAAGAAGCCGCCGCCGCACCGCCCGAAGACGAAGGAGGAGCTCGGTGCGAGCCGCATGTAGCGGGCTCGTCGTGATCGTCGCGCTCGCCAGCGCGGCGCGCGCTGATTCGCAGGCGGCCGACGAGGCGTTCACGCGCGGCCGCGCGCTGATGAAGGAGAAGCACTACGCGGAGGCCTGCGCGGCGTTCGAACAGAGCTACCAGCTCGATCCGCAAGCCGGCACGCTGTTCAACCTCGCCGACTGCGAGGCGACGCTCGGCCGGCTGGCGGCGGCGTGGAATCATTATCGCGAGCTCGCGCGCACCGACACGAACGTCGAGCGCCGCGCGATGTCGGAGCGGCTCGCGAACCAGCTCGCGCCGCGCGTGCCGAAGCTCGTCGTGACGGTGAAACCCGCGCAGGGCGCGACGCTGCTCGTCGACGGCCGCGATGCGACCGGCGTCGTCGGTGTCGCGGCGCCGGTCGACCTCGGCAAGCACGACATCGAGGTCCACCGCGACGGCTTTCGCGCGTGGAAGCAGACGATCGACGTCGATCGCGACGGCGTCGTGACGAACGTCGTCGTCACGCTCGTGCCAGAAGGCGCCGTGCCCGCGAAGGAAGCACTGGTCGCTCCGGCGCCGACCGAAGGGAATCCGCGCCGCGCGTGGGGCCAGATCACGACGATCAGCGGCGGCGTGCTCGTCGCCGGCGGCCTCGTCGCCGGCGGCCTCGCGTACTCGCAGTGGCAGCACGCGCAGACCTGCACCGGCTGCGTGCGCAGCTCCGAGTCCCACTCCGCCGAAGTGCGCGGCGATATCTCGACCGCGCTCGTCGCGATCGGGCTCGCTGATGTCGGCCTCGGCATCTACCTGTGGAAGACCGCGCCGAGCTCGGCGACCGTCACGGCCGTGGCAACGCCAACCGCGGCGACGTTCGCGATCGCGGGCCGGTTCTAGGTTTCCACATCCGGCTGCGTGCGCAGCCACGCGATCGCGAGCGCGAAGCCGATGAGGAAGCCGCCGAAGCGCACGGTCTCGAGCGTCGCGAACGGCGGCGGCGCCGCGTACGACATCACGGCCGCGAGCAACGTGCTGACCACGAGGTACATGCCGAACGCGAGGCCGAGCTTGGTGTCGCGCGGGATCGCGAGGCCGAATGCGACGAGGCCGACGAACGAGCACGAGAACTTCACCGCCGACAGCACCGACTGGAACGCGATCGCGCCGACCGTCGGCAAGATGCGCGCCTCCGCCTGGTCGAGCAGCACGAGGATGTGGTGGTCCTCGACGAAGTCGAGCAGCGCGGTCAGCGCGATCGCGCCGAAGCCCAGCCACACGAGCACGGCGGGCTGCTTGCGCTCGCGCAGGTACGCCGCCTGGACCGCGAAGAACGCGGTGTAGAGCGTGATGAACGCGAGGTCGAGCCCCATCATCACGCGCAGCGCGCCACCCTTCTCGACGAGTCCCATCGCGTACGCCTCGGGCTGCGCGAAGTGCTCGTGCAGCTCCTGCGATGCGCCGGTCGCGATGCCGAGCACCGCCATCACGGCCATCACCGATACGGTGCAGCCGGCGAGGTACAGCGCGAGCTTGCGGTTCGGCATCGCCATCGGGCCAGCCTACACGACCAGGCGGGCGCGCGCGCGACCGGCGAGCCCGGCGTCGACTTCGACGACATCACCCGGGCGCAGGAGCGAGCTCGACGTCGCGTAGCTCGACACGAGCAGCTCGGCCTTGCGGAACCGATCCTTGACGAAGCTCGCGATGCGCCGCTTGATCGGGCCCATGCGCAGGCCGACGCCGGCGGGCGTGCCGGTCGATATCACGTCGCCGCGTGCGAGCGGGCGGCCGAGCAGCGCGCGCGCCGCACGCACGAGCGCCGGCAGCTCGTACGCGAGCTCGCGCGTCGACGCGCGCTGGCGCACCTCGCCGTTGACCCGCGTCTCGATCACGAGCTCGGGGATGGCCTGCACGCCGCCGGCCGGCGCCCACACGCGCGGTGCCGCGGGCATGAACCGCGCGAACGACTTCGCGCACGCCCAGAAATCGTACGGGCGCGGCGTACCTTCGCCGAGCACCTGGCAGATGCGCGCGGTGAGATCGTTCACCGCCGCGAGGCCGAACGGCTGCGCGACCCCGGCGGCGAGCCGCTCGTCGTCGATGGCGTCGAGCGCGACCAGCGCGAGCTCGCCTTCGTAGTCCATCACGGCCGGAATGATCGAGAGGCGTTGCGAGAGGTCTCCGCCGAGGCCGGGCTCGAGCGCGTCGAGCGCGTCGGCGAGCTCTTGCGAGTGCGGCACGCGCACGCGAGCGTCGCCCGGGACGAACGTTCGCACGTGCTTCGCGAACGCGATCGGCCCCGCACTGCGTGCGGACCCGATCGGATCGGTGACACGGGGCGGCGGCGCCGCGGGATCGATCGCGCGGCCGGCCTCGCGTGCGTGATCCCGGTACGTGAGCCCGAGCGCGACGATCGCGTGCACGTCGGGCCAGTCGACGGTGTCGGCGCGCACCGGCGGCGTGTCGTCGCGCGGCACGCGGCGCTCGGTCGCGTCCCACGCGAGGTACTCGACCTCGGGCAGCGGCTCGCGCTGGTGGATCTCGACCGCGACGCCGCCGGCGCTGCGCCGCTCGTCGGTCGGGCGCCACGGTGCGCCGGGCGCGCGCCGCGAGAACACCTCGAGGTGCGCCGAGCCGATGTCGCTCTGCGCGACCATCAGATCGCGGTCGTCGGTGTCGCGATACGCCCAGCCGACCATCTCGCGCGGCTCGGCCCACGCGCGCGCGTGCACGAGCCGGCGCGCGCCGGCGACCGTCGCGGTCACCAGGCCGTGCGGATGCGCCGCGGTCGCCGGCGATCCGGTCAGCTTCTTCTTGGGCGGTTCGTCCAACGTCAGCGACGACAGCCCGAGCGCGAACCGATCGCGCAGCGAGATCGCGGTCACTTCGAGCGAGCCGTCGCCGAGCCACGGCGTCCAGATCCAGTGCAGCGTCGGCACGCGGCGGCGGCCCCACAGGTGCATCGCGAGCGCGCGTCCGCGCAGGCCGACTTCGCTGCCGTCGATCGTCACGGTCGCCGACGCGTCGGCGTCGTGCACGATCGATCGCGCGTGCGTCGGCGCCGGCAGCCACGCCGGCAGCTCGCCGCCGACCTCGGTGCCGCCGGTCCACGACGCGTTCCACGCCAGGCCCGCGACATGTCCGGCCGCTCCGCTGCGCCCGAACCAGCTGTCGTCGACGCGGATCAGCGCGTCGCCGTCACCGAGCTTCATCACCTCGAGCGACTCGCGACGCTTCGCGGCGCGAGTCGGCGGGGTCGCGCCGGCGTCGAACCAGGCGCCCCAGATCGAGGCCCGGCCGTCGCCCTGCTTGGGCACGAACAGGGTCTGCCGGATCCACAGCGCGCGGCGGCGGTCCGCGTCGAGCACGCACGCGAACCAGATCTCGAACCACGGCCGCTTGCCCTGCCACATCGGCCGGTCGAGATCCCGCGCCATCTCGCCCACATACCATATGCTGTCCACCGCCGTGGCGCGTCGCGGCTCTTACCCCATAACGTGTACATGTCGATCACCGGAGCGCTAGAGGTGGCGAGCCGAGCCGACGCGCGGGGCCGTTTGCTCGGCGAGCTGGCGGGTGCGCCGGCTCGCAAGGGCTACGGCATCGCGTACGACCTGCTCGGCAACCGCGCCGAGGCCGAGGAAGCGGTGCAGGAAGCGCTCGTGCGCGCGTGCGAGTCGATCGGCGATCTGCGCGAGCCGGCCGCGGCCACCGCGTGGTTCCTGCGCATCGTCACGACGATGTGCCTGCGCACGCTGCGCCGACGCCGCCTGCGCCACGCGCTGTTCGGCTGGCTGCCGGGCCGCGACGATGCCGAGCCGCCGCCTCGGGATGATATCGCCGAGCGCGTGCACGCCGAGCCCGAGCCGGCGCCCGCGGACGCGCTGGTGTCGCGCGAGACGCTCGCGACGATGCTGCGCCGCCTCGACGAGCTGCCCGCGCAGCAGCGCGCCGCGCTCGTCCTGCGTTACGGCCACGATCTGCCGGTGCCCGAGGTCGCCGAGCTGCTCGGCGTCGGCCAGGCGACCGCGAAGACGCATCTCGTGCGCGGCCTCGCGAGGCTGCGCGATCTGATGGAGGAGTCATGACGGAATGTGACATCGTGGCCGAGCGCGTCGCGCTCGGCGACCCGCTCGGCGACCTCGCCGAGCACGCCGCGAGCTGCGCGCGTTGCCGCCGTCTCGCCGCGTTACCGGCCGAGCTCGGCGCGGCGCGAAGCGTTGCCGATCCGGGCCTCGGCTTCTCGGCGCGGCTGACCGCGGGCGCGCAGCAGCGGATCGCGCAGCGCCGGCGCCGTCGCATCGCCGGTGCGCTCGCGAGCACGCTCGCCGCCGCCGCGGCCGTGATGGCGGTGGTCGCGCGCCAGCCGGCGCCGGGCTACGCGCTCGATCCGTCGCTGTTCCCGCGCCCGGCCGTCCGCCTTTCGCACGATCCGTGGCAGGACCCGGAGCCGACGCCCGCGAAGCCGACGCACGACGTCGATCCCGACGTCCGCACGCTCGTCCATTTCGCGCGCTACGAGCGCGCCCCGCATGCGCACGCCCACTGGTCGCGCATCGAGAAGCCGCTCGCGCCGTATCGCATGCTGTTCGTCGGAGGTGAACCGTGAAGAAGCTCGTCGTCTGCGCGTTCGTGTTGATGTCGAGCATGGCGAATGCCGACGGTCCGCACGACAGGGACACCCACAAGTTCAGCGTGACGATGCACGACGGCTCCGTCGAGATCGACGGCATCGGCGATTACATCGACGCGCAGCTCGACGCGGCGCTCAACTCGCTGCGCAGCGCGAACCTGCCGCCGGAGGCGCGCGAGAAGCTGACGCGCCGGCTCGACGAGCTGCGCGACAAGCTGCGCAAGCGCCTCGGATCGTTCGACCTCCGCGACATGGACGAGCTCGGCCGCGAGATGGACGAATTCGGCCGCGAGATGAGCAAGTGGGGCGAAGAGTTCGGCAAAGAATTCGGCAAGGACTTCGCGAAGCAGCTCGCGCCGCACCTGCCGCACCTGCCGCGCGTCGCGGCGCCGCCGCACGTCGTCGACGTCGACGACGACGCGGACGACGACGACGACCTCGGCATGTCCGACGACGACGGCGGCGGCGACATCGACGACGACGACGTGCGCGGCCTCGGCGATCTGTCGTTGAACCAGCCGCAGCGCGACGCGCTCGCGAAGCTGCGCGCCGACAGCGAGCGCCAGGTCGCGGCCGCGAAGAAGCAGCTCGCGGCGGCGTCGAAGCAGCTGCGCGACGAGATGCGCGACCCCGATGCGAGCGATGCCGAGCTCGCGCGCGCGATCGACGCGGTCGCGCAGCAGGAAGCGATGATCCGGAAGGCGCGCATCCTCGCGTGGCACGGCGCGCGCCGCGTGCTCGACGACTCGCAGCGCAAGAAGATCGAGCGCGCTGCGCGGGTCAAATCGCACTAGCCCGCGTGCTATAGCTGCGGCGTGAGTCGCCGCGTCGTGCTCGTCATCGCGGTCGCCGCGTGCGGCAGCCCGAGCTCGCCCGATCCGGCATCGAAGCCGGCGCCGGTGCACGCGCACGGCGACGCGGGCGTGCCCGGCATCACGACGATCCACGGCTTCGATCCGGCGTCGGGCATGCACCTCGACGAGGGCGGCGGCGAGCACCGGCCCGCCAACGTCGCAGCCGCGCGTACCGGCCGGCCGATCGACGTCACGCTGCGCTCGACGCCACCGGGCGCCGAGGTCGCGGTCGACGGTGCCTACCTCGGCACGACGCCGACGTACTGGCCGGGCCAGGCCGATGGCCGCGAGCACGAGTTCACGTTCACGCTGCCCGGTCACGCGATCGCGCGGTATCGCTTCGTGCCGGTCACGAGCGGCGTGATCCACGCGCGGCTCGAGCCGATCGTCGAGGAGCCGGATGCGGGTGTGCCGCAGTCGGAGCCCGAGCCGGAACCTCCGCCCGAGAGGCACGTGCCGCCGCCGCCACCGCCACCGCCGCCGACCGTGATCACGCCCGATGCAGAGGCCGCACCGCCGAGCCAGCCCGACGTGTTCGGCCCGCGCCAGTAGTGGACCAAGCGCGCTCGGGCAGCGACAATAGATCCGTGCAAGCGCCTGCGCTGCGGCCCAAGATCGGCTTCGTGCTGTCGGGCGGCGGATCGCGCGGCGCGTACGAGGCGGGCATCATCCATTACTTGCGCACCGATCTCGCGCGCCGGCTCGGCCGCCACGTGCCGATCGACATCGTCAGCGGTACGAGCGTCGGCGCGATCAACGCCGCGTTCCTGGCGTCGACCATGGCCGATCCCGACGCCCAGGCGACGCTCATGACCGACGCGTGGCGCTCGCTGCGCATCGAGGAGCTGATCGGACTGCGCGCGAAGGACCTCCTGCGCGGCGCGCGCATGATGCTCGGCGGCGAGCCGCCGCCGCCCGCGCCGGGCAGCTTTCGCTACGGCGGCCTGCTCGACACCAGCGGGCTCGAGCGGTTCGTGATCCGCACGATCCCGTGGCGCGGCATCGAGCGCAATCTGCGCAGCGGCCACCTCGCGGCGCTGTCGGTGTCGGCGACGCACGTCGGCACCGGCCACACCGTCGTGTTCCTGTCGTGCGCCGAGCCGGTGCCGCGCGAGTGGAGCCGCGATCCGTTCGTGCGCCATCGCGCGGCGCGCATCGGCCCGCGCCACGTGCTCGCGTCGGCCGCGATCCCGCTGCTGTTCCCCGCGGTGAAGATCGGCGACGAGTACTTCACCGACGGCGGCCTGCGCCAGAACACGCCGATGTCGCCCGCGATCCGGCTCGGCGCCGATCGCCTGCTGCTCATCTCGCTGCGCCACGTCTCGAAGGAGCCGAAGGTGATCGAGCGCGAGCGCGTCGAGGCGTATCCGAAGCCGCTGTTCCTCGCCGGCAAGGCGCTCAACGCGCTCCTGCTCGATCACACCGAGTACGACCTCATGCGCATGCAGCGGATCAACCTCATCCTCGAGGCCGGCCGCGCGTCGTTCGGCGATCGCTTCGAGGCGATGATGAACCGCGAGCTCGTGCGGTTGCGCGGCGCGCCGCTGCGCCGGATCCAGGCCGTGCATATTCGCCCGAGCGAGGACATCGGCGCGCTCGCGGCGCAGTTCGTCCGCGCCGGCCGCATGAAGGTGCAGGGCACGATCGCGCGCCGGCTGATCCAGCGGCTGTCCGCGGGTGAAGCCGCGCACGAGAGCGACTTGCTGTCGTACCTGTTGTTCGACGGCGACTTCGCGACCGAGCTGATCGAGCTCGGCCGCCGCGACGCCGCGAGAAAAGCGGACGAGCTGGCCTCGCTGTTCGACGTCACCGCGACCGCGCCGGCCGGCGCCGACGCGGCCGGGTCGGCGTAGGCGGCGCGACCGCGACGACGCCGAGCTCGTCGGCTCGCCACCACCAATCCGCCCCACCGTGAGGCGCGCCGATCCATAGGCCGTCCGGGCCGTGGTCGACGCCGAAGACGAGCGCGTGGCCTTCGTCGTCGCGAATCGGCGCCATCGCGATCCGCAGGTACTCGGCACGCGGCTGATCGGGATATTGCAGGCGCAGCTGCGGCCCGGCCTCGGCGGGACACAGCGCGAGCCCGAGCCGAGGCAGCCTGCGGTAGATCGTTCCGAGCCTCGCACCCTTGGCAAACCCGAGCTGCTTCGCGGTGACCCGCGCGAGCGCGAGCTCGGTGGGCTTGCGTGCCACGCGGAGCGCGCGGTTCGCGAGCAGCTTGCGGGCCCACGGCGAGACGCGCATGCGGGCGCGCTTCAGCGCCTTCATCAGGTCGACCCCGGTTCCGAGCGCGACCGTCCGCCATGGCTCGACCTTCACGGGACCGGATAGTGCACGCGGGGCATCGCCATGGCAATGTGCCCCCCATGCTCCGTCGCCTCGCCCTCCTCGGGCTCGTCGCCGCCGTCGCGTGCGGCGGCTCGCAGCCCACGCCCGTCGTTCCACCGCCCCAGCCCGAGCCGCACGTCGCCGTCCAGCCGGCCGCTCAGCCCGTGCCGCCCGATCCGGATGCGGCGCCGCTTCCGCTGTGGCCGCAGGTCAAGAAGGGCGTGCTGCCGAACGGCTTGACCTACTACATCATGCCTCACAAGAAGCCCGAGAAGCGCGCGATGCTGTGGCTCGCGGTCAACGCCGGCTCGGTGCAGGAGGACGACGACCAGCGCGGGCTCGCGCACTTCGACGAGCACATGGCGTTCAACGGGACCAAGCGTTTTCCCAAGAGCGCGATCGTCGATTACCTCGAGAAGATCGGCATGCGGTTCGGCGCCGATCTCAACGCGTACACGACGTGGGATCAGACCGTGTATCAGCTCGAGGTGCCGACCGACAACGCCGACTTCATCGGCAAGGGCCTCGACATCCTCCACGACTGGGCCGGCGACGTCAGCTACGACCCGGTCGAGGTCGAGAAGGAGCGCGGTGTCGTGCTCGAGGAATGGCGGCTCGGCCGAGGCGCCGGCTCGCGGCTGTTCGACAAGCACGCGAAGGTGCTGTTCGCCGGCTCGCGCTACGCCGACCGCATCACGATCGGCGATCCCGAGATCATCCAGCACGGCAAGCGCGACACGCTGCATCGCTTCTACCAGGACTGGTACCGGCCCGACCTGCTCGCGGTGATCGCGGTCGGCGACTTCGATCCGGCGGCGATGGAGAAGGAGATCCAGGCGCGGTTTGGCGATCTGCACGGGCCTGCGAAGGAGCGCCCGCGGCCATCCGGCAACGTGCCGGCCGCGACCGGCACGCGCGTCTCGATCGAGACCGATCGCGAAGCGCCGGGCACGACGATCTCGATCGACAACCTGCTGCCGCACCGCCCGTCGGAGAGCCGCAAGGACTACCGCCGGCTCGTCGGCGAGCAGCTGTACGGGATGATCCTGAACGAGCGGTTCGCGACGCTCGCGCGCAAGCCCGACGCGCCGTTCGTGTCGGCATTCGGCGGCATGCAGACGTTCGTCCGCGACGTCGACGCGTTCTCGCGCTTCGCGCAGGTCAAGAACGGCAAGGTCGAGGACGCGCTGCGCGCGGTGCTCACCGAGGTCGAGCGCATCGAGCGCCACGGCGTGACCGCGAGCGAGCTCGAGCGCGCGCGCACGAACTACGCGCGCCAGATGGCCGAGGCGGCCGAGACCGAGGACACCACCGACAGCCGCAACTTCACCGACGAGATCACGCGTAACTTCTTCACGAAGGAGCTGATGATCGGCCGCGTCGCCGAGCGCGATCTGACGAACGAGTTCCTGCCGAAGATCACCGTCGACGAGCTCAACGCGCTCGCGAAGCCGTTCTCGGGCGCGGCCAGCCGCGTCGTGCTCGTCTCGGCGCCGGATGGCACCGTGCTGCCGACGAAGGATCGGGTGCTCGCGATCGTCGAAGACGTGCACAAGGCCGACGTGCCCGAGTGGCAGGATGCGGCGCCGCAGCAGCCGCTGATGGACAAGCCGCCGACGCCGGGCAAGATCGTCAAGGAGAAGACGATCGACAAGATCGGCGTGACCGAGTGGACGCTGTCGAACGGCGTGCGCGTGATCGTCAAGCCGACCGACTACGAGCTCGACTCGGTCGTGATCTCGGGCAGCCGGCCGGGCGGCGAGGCGATGGCGAGCGACAAGCTGTTCCCCGACGCGCGCTTCGCCGACAACGTCGCCGGGCTCGGCGGCGTCGCCGGCTTCGATGCCGACACGCTCAAGAAGGTGCTCGCGGGCAAGAAGGTGGATGTCGAGACCGGTTTCGGCGGCACGACCGACGAGATCGACGGTGGCGGTTCGGCGCACGACCTCGAGACGATGCTGCAGCTCGTCTACTTGAAGGTGACGCAGCCGCGCAAGGACGATCAGCAGTTCGCGGTATGGCAGACGAACTCGGCCGAGCAGCTCGCGAACCGGCTGCGCTCGCCCGAGCTGCAGTTCGCGCGGCAATCGCAGGTCGCGCTGTACAAGAACAACGCGCGGCGGCGGCCGGTCGACCCCGACGATCTCAAGAAGATCGATCTCGGGCGCGCGTTCGACTTCTACAAGGATCGCTTCGCCGACGTGAACGGCTTCACGTTCGTGATCGTCGGCGCGGTCGATCTCGCGAAGCTCAGGCCGCTCGTCGAGACGTACCTGGCGTCGCTGCCTTCGCACGGGCGCAAGGACAAGGAGAAGGACGTCGGCATCCGCAAGGTCGCCGGTGTCGTGAAGCAGGAGTGGAAGCTCGGCGAGGCGCCGAAGGCGACCGTGCAGCTCGACTTCCACGCCGACGAGCCGTGGTCGCGCGACAAGGACCGCGACATGTTCATCCTCGGCCAGGTGCTGTCGATCAAGCTGCGCGAGGTGATGCGCGAGGACATGAGCGGCGTGTACGGCGTCGGCGCGCACGGCTCGATCGCGCGCTCGCCGCATCAGGAGCGGTCGTTCGTGATCCAGTTCGGATGCGATCCGAAGCGCGTCGACGAGCTGATCGGCGCCGCGTTCACCGAGATCGGCAAGATCCAGAAGGACGGCATCGGCCAGGACTACCTCGACAAGGTCAAGGAGACGTTCCTGCGCGAGCGCGAGACCCAGCTCCGCAACAACCGGTTCTGGGCCGGCTGGCTCAGCACGTCGTATCGCTACGGCGACGACCCGACGATCATCCTCGACACCGCGCCGTTCGTCGCGCGCATGACGAGCGACCACGTCAAGGCCTCGGCGAAGAAGTACCTCGACGCGAAGCAGTACTTCCAGGCCGTGCGCGTCCCGGCGGTCACGAAGTAAAGAGATTTACCGCCAAGGCGCCCGAAGACGCCAAGACGCCATGAGAGAACAACCTTGGTTCTGCTCGTATGGCGCCTTGGCGTCCCTGGCGCCTTGGCGGTAACTCTTACTTCTTCGGCTGCTGTTCCGGCTTCATCACGCCGAGCACGTACGTGCCGGCGGTGAAGAAGTGCTTCGCGGCGGCCTGCACGTTCTTGCTCGTGACGCGCGACGCGATCGCGTCGACGTCGTTCGACGCCTTGAAGTCGTCGCCGAAGTAGTACGCGTCGTGGAGCGAGTCGAGCCACCACGAGTTCTCCTTGAGGTCGGTCTCGTGCTCGCGCCTGAGCTGCTCGCGCACCTTGTCGAGGTACTCGTCGGTGACGCCGTCCTTCTGGATCTTCGCGACCTCGTCGAACACCGCCTTGCGCAGCTTCTCGACGTTATCGGGATCGCAGCCGAACGAGACGCGCAGCGAGCGCCGCTGGGTCGGCTCCCGCCGCACGTTGACGTTCACGTTGACGTGATAGACGCCGCCCATGTCCTCGCGCAGCACCTCGCGCATGCGAATGCGGAGGACCATCTGCAGGATCTTCGCGTCGCGCTGCGCGTCGAGCGACCACTTGTCGGGCGCGGTCATCGTCAGCGACACGTAGCTCTTCGGCTCGGTGCCGGCGACGATGTCCTTCTTCACGGTCGTCGTCGGGTACTTCACGCCGATGTCCTTCCAGTGCTCGGCCTTCGCGCCCGACGGCAGGCCGCCGAGATACGTTTCGACGAGCGGCTGCAACGTCGCGAGGTCGATGTTGCCGACGAACACGAACGTGAAGTGGCCGAGGTCCTTGAAGCGCGACTTGTACACCGCGAGCGCCTTGTCGAGCTCGACCTTGTCGAGCATCGCCGGCGTCGTCGGAATGCGGCGGTGGTGGTTGCTCGACTCGGTCGCGCCCATCTGCTCGAAGAAGCGGACCTCCGGCCACAGCTCCTTGTGCTTGACCCACTCGGCCTGCTCTTGCTTCCACGCCGCGAACGCGCGCTCGTCCTTGCGCGGCGCGGTGAACCGCAGGTACAGCAGCTGGAACATCGTCTCGAGGTCGGCCGGCCGCGCCGAACCGTTCGCGGTCTCGGCGAGCTCGTCGTAGCCGACGCGGACGTCGACGACCTTGCCCGCGAGCACCTTCTTGAGCGCGATCGGATCGAGGTCGCCGACGCCCATCGCCGTCACCAGCCCGGGGAACCGGATCTGATCGTACTCGGCATCGGACAAGACCGACGTGCCGCCGAGCTGCCAGCCGTCGAACTGCACCTCGTCGTTCTGGAACGTGGTCGGCTTGACGACGACCTTGATGCCGTTCGACAGCGTCCACACGGTCGAACCGGTCGCGTCGTCGTGCGAGGTCGACACGACCTTGCCGCCGGCCGGCTTCGACGTCATCAGCGCGCGATCGCCGCCCGCGTCTTTCCAGGCGTCGACCGGCGCGGCCGCGGCGTCGGCGGCCAGCTTGCGCACGTCGGCATCCTCGGGGAGCTTCGTCGTCGCCGGGCCCGATAGCGCGATCACGCGTCCGCGCTCGCCGCCCCACGTGTGCGCGAGATGATTGAGCTCGTCGAGCGTGATCGTCGGCACGAGCTCGCGCGCGTACTGGAGCTCGACGTTGCGGCCGGGCATCTGCTCGTGCTCGAAGAAGTGGCGCGTGACCTCGTCGCAGATCTCGGGATCCGGCGTCTTCGCCCATTCCTTTGCCTCGTTCTCGGCGCGGCTGATCACGTCGCGGCGCGCGCGATCGAGCTCGCTCGCGAGGAAGCCGAACTTCTCGACGCGGTTGATCTCGCGGTAGAGCAGGCCGAGCGTCTCGGCGACGTGGCCCTCCTTCGCCTGCGCGTCGCGCAGGAAAAGGTCGCTCGTGCGCGCGAACGATGTCGTCGTCGAGAACGCCGATACGAACGGCGCCGTCGGATCCTCCGCGAGCTCGTTGAACCGCGAGTTCAGCATCGAGTGATACAGCTGCTCGACGAGGAAGCGGCGGTAGTCGCCCTTCGTGAGCTCGCGGCGGTGATCCATCTTGTCGTAGATCGCGACGCCGGTGAACGGCATCTCGCGATCGGTCGCGACCGTGACGAGCGGCGCGTGATCGTGCGGCACCGGCACGACGGTGCGCTGGCGCTCCTTCGTCGGGTTGACGAGATCGCCGAACCGCGCCTGGATCTCCTTCTCCATCGCCGCGGGATCGAAGTCGCCGACCGCGATCACCGCCATCTCGTCGGGGCGGTACCAGTCCTTGTAGAAGCGATAGAGCGTGTCGCGCGCGGCGGTCTTGATGATCTCCGGCTTGCCGATCGGCAGGCGCTCGGCGTACTTCGAGCCCTGGAAGATCACCGGCCACTGCTTGTCGTTGATGCGCGCGAACGCGCCGCGTCCGAGCCGCCATTCCTCGAGCACGACGCCGCGCTCCTTGTCGACCTCGACCGGATCGAAGCTGACGTCGCCGGCCCAGTCGCGCAGGATGTCGAGCCCCTTCATCATCGTCGCGCGATCGTCGGTCGGCACGGTCAGCTGGTAGACCGTCTGATCGAACGACGTGTACGCGTTGACGTCGGCGCCGAACTTCATGCCGACCTTCTCGATGTAGTTGACGATGTCCATCTTCGGGAACCGCTTGGTCCCGTTGAACGCCATGTGCTCGACGAAGTGCGCGAGCCCGCGCTGGTCGTCGTCTTCGAGCACTGAACCGGCGTTGACCGCGAGCCACAGCGACGCGCGCTGCTCCGGCTTCTCGTGCTTCATGACGTAGTAGGTCATGCCGTTCGGCAGGTGACCGAGCTTGATGTCGGGGTCGAGCGGCGAGACCGCGTCGAGCGGATCGGCAGGTGGCGCGTCGTGCTTCGCCGCCTGGTCGGCGGGCGGCAGGTCGTGCGGTGGCTCCGGCGGCGGTGCGATCGGCTTGGCGGTCGAGCCGCAAGCGATTCCGACAGCGGCGGCGAAAAACGAAGCGAGAGCGAGACGTGCGCGCATGTTGACCTTTCTGACACCCAGCGGCGGACCGCGTTGCAACGGCTGCGAGGAGGTATCGCACGGCCGGCATGCTATGCACCACCGATGGCCGCGCCGTACGTGGACCCGCCCGAGCGCGAAGGGGAGCGGCCGCGCGAGCGCCGCCGGCTCGCCGTGCTGTGGCGGCTGACCGCGCTGATCCGCCCGCATCGCGCGCGGTTCGTGCTCGCCGTGTTCGCGCTGCTCGCGGCATCGGGGATCACGCTCGCGTACCCGCAGGCCGCGCGCTACGCGATCGACGTCGGCATGCACGGCGCCGACAGCCACGACCTCGACGTGATCGTCGGTGGCTTGTGCGTGCTGTTCGTGATCAACGCGTGCTTCGTGTGGCTGCGCCATTACTCGATCAGCTGGCTCGGCGAGCGCGTCGTCGCCGATCTACGCGGCATGGTCGTCGACCGCGTGCTGACGCTGCCGCTCGCGTGGTTTCACGAGCGGCGCTCGGGCGAGCTCGTGGGCCGGCTCGCGAGCGACGTGACCGTGATCGAGGACGTCGTCGGCAGCGAGCTGTCGATGGCGACGCGCAACGCGGTCCAGATGGCCGGCGCGCTCGTCATGCTGTTCGTGATCGACGTCCGGCTGACGCTGATCATGCTCGCGATCGTGCCGCCGGTCGTGCTCGCGACGGTCGGCTTCGGCCGCAAGATCCGCAAGATGACGCGCGGCGTGCAGGACGAGCTCGCGAACGTGTCGGGTCAGATCCAGGAGGCGATCGGGGGCATCTCGACCGTGCAAGCACTCGTGCGCGAGCGCCACGAGGCCGCGCGCTACCGCGCCGGCGTCGAGGGCGCGTTCGCCAAGACGCTCGAGCTCGTGCGCTGGCGGTCGTGGTTCTTCGCGGTGGCGATGACCGCGGGTTACGCCGGCGTCGCGATCGTGGTGTGGATGGGCGGCCGCGCGCTGATCCACGGCGACCTCACCGCGGGCGACCTGACGTCGTTCTTCCTGTACACGTTCATCGTCGCGGGCGCGGTCGCCGACCTCGCGGGGCTGTGGGGCTCGCTGCAACGCGCGGCGGGCGCGACCGATCGCCTGTTCGCGGTGATCGACACGCTGCCCGAGATCCGTGATCGCGAGCCGGCGACGCCGCTGCCGGCCGGCAAGGGCGCGATCGCGTTCGAGCGCGTGACGTTCGCGTATCCGGCGCGCCGCGGCCAGCCGGTGCTGACCGACGTCGATCTCCACATCCGGCCGGGCGAGACCGTCGCGCTCGTCGGCCCATCCGGCGCCGGCAAGTCGACGATCCTGTCGCTCCTGTTTCGCTTCTACGACGTCGATGCCGGCCGCGTTCTGTTCGAAGGCATCGACGTGCGCGAGCTGCCGCTCGCGGAGCTCCGCCGCGCGCTCGCGATCGTCGCGCAGGAACCGGTGCTGTGGGCCGGCACGATCCGCGAGAACATCGCCTACGGCCGCGACGGTGCGACCGACGCCGAGATCGAGCAAGCCGCCCGCGACGCGAACGCGCATGACTTCATCACCGCGTTCCCCGACGGCTACGCGACCAAGATCGGCGAGCGCGGCACGAAGCTGTCGGGCGGCCAGAAGCAGCGCATCGCGCTCGCCCGTGCCCTCGTCGCCAACCCGCGCGTGCTCGTGCTCGACGAGGCGACCTCCAACCTCGACGCCGAGAGCGAAGCCGCCGTGCAAGGCGCGCTCGCCCGCGTGCGCGCCGACCGCACGACGATCATCGTCGCGCATCGCCTCTCGACCGTACGCGACGCCGACCGCATCGTCGTCATCGACGGGGCGCGCATCGTCGAGCAGGGCGCCCACGACGAGCTGATGCAGCGCCGCGGCACGTACCACCGCCTGGTCGAGCACCAGCTGATCAGCGACCGCGTCGCGTCGTAGCCCTCAGCTCGGCGGTGGCGCTCCGTTCGCGCCGGCCTGACCCGCAACCGCGCGACGCGCCTGCGAGACCAGCGCGGTGCGCAGCTGCTCCTGCAGGAGCGGGTGTTCGTCGAGGTGGGCGAGCACCTTGTCGCGGCCCTGGCCGATCTTCTCGCCTCCGTACGAGTACCAGGTCCCCGACTTCTCCATCAGGCCGAGCTTCTCGGCCGTGTCGACGAGCTCGCCGAGCTTGTTGACGCCGGTGCCGTAGAGGATCTCGAACTCTGCCTCGCGGAACGGCGGTGCGAGCTTGTTCTTCACGACCTTCACCTTCACCTCGCTCCCGATCGTCTCTTCGCCCCGCTTGATCGCTTTCTTGCGCCGGATGTCGAGCCGCACCGAGCAATAGAACTTGAGCGCGTTACCACCGGTCGTGGTCTCGGGGTTGCCGTAGACGATACCGATCTTCTGGCGAAGCTGGTTGATGAAGATCACGCAGCTCTTCGTCTTCGCGATCACCGCCGTCAGCTTGCGCAACGCTTGGCTCATCAGCCGCGCTTGCAGGCCCATGTGCGAGTCGCCCATCTCGCCCTCGATCTCGGCGCGCGGCGTGAGCGCCGCGACCGAATCGACGACGATCAGATCGATCGCGCCGGTCCGCACGAGCGTGTCCGCGATCTCGAGCGCTTGCTCGCCGCAGTCCGGCTGACTGACGAGCAGATCGTCGAGCTCGACTCCGAGCCGGCGCGCGTACTCGGTATCGAGCGCGTGCTCGGCGTCGATGAACGCGCAGACGCCGCCGGCGCGCTGTGCCTCGGCGATCGCGTGCAAGGTCAGCGTGGTCTTGCCCGACGATTCCGGGCCGTAGATCTCGACGATGCGGCCGCGCGGCAAGCCGCCGCAGCCGAGTGCGACGTCGAGCGCGACCGAGCCGGTGCCGATCACGTCCACGTGCTGCGTCTCGCTGCCGTCGAGCCGCATGATCGCGCCCGTGCCGAATTGCTTGTGGATCGCGCGCACCGCCTCCGCGATCGACTTGTTCTTCTTCTCTTGTGCCGACATGAAATCCTCCGGTGCGACGCGTTTCACGTCGCGTGCCGGCGCAACCGCGCGATCTCGCGTGCCGCGTCGTCCGGAACGTCCGACGGCCGGACACTTCGGCCGGACCGAGCCGGACTACCGGACGCCGCGCGGGCTCACGACGTCACGGCGAACACCGCCGTGTAGATCATCGACTCGACGAACGGCAACGAGACCTGCGTGAAGTCGGTCATCGTGCGCGTGCCCTTGCGGCACGCGATCCCGAACGTGTAGCTCGAGCCGGCCAGCAAGAGCGAACCATCGATCGGTAGCGGCGCGTTCGCGGTCGGCAGGCTGATCATCTGATAGCGATACTGCGGTACCAGCGACGTGCCGGATACCTGGTACAGCGTGACGATGCAGTCGTCGATCGAGGTCTGCATCGCGATCCCGAAACTGAGCGGGATCGTCGACGTGGTCGCCGTCACGGTCGGCGTACCGTCGCTGGCCGACTCGGTCAGCGCGGCGCCGCCGAAGCTCACGTGCTGCGCGACCCCGACGTCGAAGTCGAGCGACGCCGTGGGGCCGCCGGCCGACTCGTAGCCGCTCGTGAGCGACAAGCCGTTGTAGCTGCGCGTCATGGTGTAGCGGCCGAATGTGGCGAGCGGAAGCTTCGGTGCCGGCCCGTTGTTGCCGTCGAACGGGTTCGCGAATTTCATCGGCGTCGCGACTCCCGACGACGACCACAGCGGCAGGAAGCCGCCATTGTCGAGATCGCCGGGGACCGGCTGGTCGAACGCGAGCATGTCCGTCGTCGCCAGCACGCCGGCTTGATACAGCTCGACGGGCGGCTGGCTGATGAAGCCGCCGAGCGGGACGTACAGGTCGGTCTCGAGGTTGTCGGTGGTGAACGTCGGGCTGGCCGAGGCCGCGCCCGCGGTCCCCGGCACCACCCACGTCGACGTCGCCGTGACCATCGTCCCGGCCACGAGCTGCGCGACCTCCATCACCGCGAACCCGCTCGTGCCCTTGCCGTTCGTGCCGTCTGTGGAGGTCAAGACCTCGACGTCGCCCATCGAGCCGTCGAGCGAGCCGAACGGCCCGCTCAACGTGACCGAGGAACCGGTGTACGGGTAGGGGAACGACTGCGGGCTGCCGAGCACGCCGGCCACGCTCGTGGTCGTCCACAGCCCCGAGGTAAGGATCGTCGGGCTGATGAACGTCGTGGCCCCGGTCGGAGCGAACTCGAGCTGCGCGCCGGCGGGCGGCATCGCGCGCTCGGCGCGGCCGAGCAGCGGCACCGTGAACGTGCCCTGCATGCCCGTCCACACGATCTCGGTCGGAACCGGATCGCTCGGCAGCTGATAGACGATGCGGTACGTACCGGTCACCAGCTCGGCCGGCACGACGAAGTGGCCTTGGTCGTCGACCGACAGGTCGGTCAGCGCGCCGTCGAGCGTGCCGACCCGCACGGTCGGCACCGGATCGGTGGTCGACCACACGTTCGTGATCACCTGTTGCATGCCGGCGCGCGCGAGCACCTGGCGCGTGATCGACAACGTCGGCGCGAATGCGTCGGGCGCGTCGCCGGGCGGCGCGTCGAGCATCTTCGTGTCGTGAAGGCCAAACAGCTGATTGCAGCCGGCCGCGACGACCGGCGCGAGCGCGAGCGCGAGGCGCCTCATCGCGCCGGATCGTCGCACGTCACTTCGGCGCGCGCCACTCCGACGCGAGCGCGCAGCCGGTCAGCCCGACACGGTGCGCCTCGGCTTCGAGGGCTCGCGCCTTCGGCTCGCCTTCGAGCGGCTGGATCTGGACGAGAAACTGGTGCGCGTCGCTGGTCGTGATGTTCGAGCCCAGCCAGATCGCGATCGCGGTCGAGCGATCTCCGGTCAGCTGATCGGCGCCCGACAGATGAACGCAATCGCACAGCCGCGTGATGTCGGCGCGGTACGCGTCGGTGACCTGGGCGTGCGAGACCGCCGGCGGGGCGCTTGCGGACGAGCCCGCATCACCGCGCTGGCAGGCTGCGAGCGCGAGCACGAGGGCGACCGACTTCATGCCGGACACTCTGCACTTTCGGACGAAGATTGGCTAGATTGCACGCCATGGCATACGTCGTCGCTGACCCGTGCGTGAAGTGCAAGTACACCGACTGCGTCGCGGTGTGTCCGGTCGACTGCTTCTACGAAGGCAAGAACTCGCTCGCGATCAACCCCGACGAGTGCATCGACTGCGGCGCGTGCGAGCCCGAGTGTCCGACGACCGCGATCTTCGAGGAGAGCGAGCTGCCCGCGAAGTGGGCCATCTACAAGGACATCAACGCGCTGGTCAGCGGCGTGAAGAAGGCCAGCGAGCTCGACACCGCGTCGTGGCCGAAGCATCTGCAGGCCAAGGCCGACAGCGCCGAAACCTGGCCGAACATCACCGAGCAGAAACCCGCGTTGCCGGGCGCGGACGATGCCGCCAAGGAAGAGAACAAGATCGAAGCGCTCACCCTCGAGGGCGGCTCGATCAAGTAGCTCAGGCCTTCTTGAACTTCGCGGTCTCGCCGGCGTGCTCGCCGTGCGCGACCAGGACCGAGCACGGCGCGTGGCGGATCGTGCTCTCCGCGACCGAGCCGAGCAGCAGGCGGCGGAATCCGCGATGGCCGTGCGTGCCGAGCGCGATCAGGTCGTAGCCGCCGCGCTCCGCGGCGTGCGTGATCACCGACGCCGGCGGGCCTTGCACGAGCTCGACGTGAATCGTGCGGCCGAGCGCGGCGTTGCCGGCGACGAGCTGATCGGCCTGCGTGCGCGCGGCCGAGACCACGGCATCGCGCACGGTCGACCACGGAAAGCGCGCCTGGCCGAGCAGCGTCGCGCCCCACGAGCCGGCCGGCAGCTGCCACGCGTGGACGACGTCGATCGCCGCGCCCGGCGCGGTGAGCTCGGACGCGTTGCGCAGCGCGCGAGCGGCGGCCGGCGAGAAATCCGTCGCGACGAGCGGCCGCTGGAACGCCGTCGGGCCCGACGTGCCGCGACACACGAGCACGTCGCACGGCGCGTGGCGCAGGATCGCGTTCGCGACGCTGCCGAGCAAGAACCGCGAGATGCCGGTCAACCCGTGCGTACCGGCGACGACGAGCTCGGCGTGACGCTCCGCGGCGATCTGGGCGACGACCTCGCCCGGCGCGCCGGTCCTGCTCACGAGCTCGGCAGCGACGCCGCGCCCGCGCAGCGCCTCGAGCCGCTCGTCGAGGCGGCGCGCTTCCTCGGCGCGCACCGCGGCGGTCACATCGCCGAGCGTCCGGAGCATCTCGTTGCCCACGTTCGCGATCGGCGCGTCGTCGGCCTGCGCGTACGCGATCACGAGCTTCGCGCCGCGGAGCTCGGCGAGCGCGGCGGCGCGCTCGAGCGCTTGATCGGCCTGCACGGAAAGGTCGACGGCCGCGACGATGGTCGTGATCGGCATCTCGCCGCGACGCTATCATCAATTGTCGAGGCTGATCGGACCGGCGCCGTAATACATGACCAGCAGCGCGCCGCCGATCAGCGCCACGTTCTTCATGAACTGCGCCTTTTGCATCATCGCGAGCTGCGGATCGGCGAGCCCCCAGAAGCGATGCATGATCAACGTCACCGGGACGAGGAACACCAGCAACAGGAACGCGCCGAAGCGCGCGCGATAGCCGAGCAGCACGCTGAGCCCGCCGGCGAGCGCGATCATGCCGGCGACCGGGACGGCCACGGTCGCGACCGGCACACCGTGCGCGGCGGCATAGGCAATCGTGCCGTGCGAGAAGCAGCCGAAGATGGTCGTGATGAAGATGAGGGCGAACAACGCCCGTCCGATCGGCACGATGGCACGCATGACCGATAAGGTGTGCAACGCACGTGCCCGGATGGCATGATCGCCCGATGACCGAGCTGCGCGTCGTCGCTGCGAGCCTCGCCGAGAGCGCGCTCGCGCAGCTCGCGCCCGCGGCGCGCTGCGCCACGCTCGAGGACGTGCTCGCGTGGGTGCACGCACAGCGCCCGCCAGGCGAGCTCGTCGACGTGGTCGTGCAGGACGAGTTCACCCACGACGTGATCGTGCGTGCGCCTGGTGTCATCGCCGCGTATCTCGTGTTCGACACGACGTGACTGGGCGCGGTCACCGCGATCTCCGTGTGGGATCACCGCCCGACCGCCGACGAGCTGCTCGACGATCGCATCGCGCGCGGCTGGCATGCGACGCCGACCGGCACGGTCGAGGGTCCGCGCGTGCTCGGCCACGCCGCGTGCCGGTTCAGCTAGGTTTCGTGCGCAGCAGGTTCGGCAGCGTCGCGTACAAGCTCGACGCGACGAGCCGCATCATCTCCGCGAGCTCGGCGGCGTCGGCGCGCAGCGTCTCGGCGAGCCGCGCGTGCGTGCCGGCGACGAGCTCGGCGCGCGCATCGGCGAGCCAGCGCGCGGCGGTCGCGCGCGAGACCTGATAGAACGCGCCGACTTCTTCGAGCGCGAGCTGGTCGAGGACCTGGAGACGCAGGAGCGTACGCGCGCGTGGCGGCAACGCCGCGAACGCGGCCGCGAACGCGCGCTTGAACTCGGCGCGATAGCTCGACTTCACGAACGCGAGCTGCTGGTCGTCGGCGTCGTCCGCGATCGCGGCGAGCGCGTCGTCGTCGACAGCGGCCTCCGACTTGCGGCGGGTCATGCTGATCGCGGTGCGGATCGCGGCGACGCGCAGCCACGCGTGCAGCGCGCCGTGCCCGCCGAACGCGGCGAGCTTCGCCGCGCGCCCGTCGGCCGCGACCAGGAGCTTCACCAGCAGCTCCTGCGCGACGTCGTCGGCGGACGGCCCGGCCGCGAGCTTGGCCGCGGCGCGCTCGGCTTCCCCGCGCACGATGCGCTCCACCGCGGCGAGCGCGCCGCGATCGCCGTGCAAGCACGCCGCGACGAGGTAGATGTCGGCGAGTGCCAGCCGCGCGAGCGCCTCGGCGACGTCGGGCTCGCCCTCGATTCGCGCGGCCACCGCGTCGCCGAACGGTTCGTCGCACGCGCCGAGCCCGGGCCACCTCCCGCGCGCGTCGGTCGCGGCCGCGCTCAGCCGCGCCGCGATCGCGTCGAGATCGCCCGGCGCGCCGGCCCGCTCCACCAATCGCCTCGCGAGCGCGTGCATCCGTCAGCGCGTGGAAACGTACACGGCCTTGTTGGTGTCGCCGTCGCGAATCGACGCGAACACCGCCGTGCGCATGTCGGCGGACAGCCACAGGTCCTCGTTGTCGGTGGCCGTGCCGAAATCCATCACGGGGCCCATGGCCGGTCCGAAGTCGGCGGTCGGATCCGTTCGCGTCGCCATGTAGATCTGCGTGTTGCCGCTGCGATTGGACGCGAACGCCGCGGTCAAGCAGTCGGGGCTGAGATAGGCCGAGATCTCGCTCGAGGCCGAGCTCAGCGACGAGTCGGTGGCGGTATCCGTGCCGTCGAGCGTGCCGATGAACAGATCCTGGTTGGTCTCGTTCGGGCCTGCCGAGCGGCTGACCATGAAGTACTCGACGCCGTTGTTCGTACACACCGCGAGCCACTTGTTGTACGTGCCGGACACGTTGATCGGGGTGACCGCGGTCGGCGTGCCCCACGGCGATGTCACCGACGCGCGCGTCGACTTGAAGATCGAGCCGCCGCGACCGAAGTAGATCGTGAGATCGTTGTCCCAGAGCCGCGGGCTCTCTTCACTGGCCGTCGAGTCGAGCGCGGTCGCCTGCGTGGGCGTGCCCCACGGATCGCTCGAGGTCGCGCGCGTCATCACGTAGAGGTCGGTATCGCCCGCCGGGGATGCTTTCTTGAAGTACAGCTCGGTCTGCGTCGAATTCACCGTGCAGTCGTCTTGCGAGATCGTCGGATCCGAAGCGCCGGTCACCGGCGCTGCCGGCCCCCATGCTCCGAGCGCCGCGTCGGGGCTCGCCGTTGAAGAACCGTCAGACCCGCCACCCGACGAGGCGTCGGGGCCGTTGTCGAGGATGGAGCCTCCTGGCTCGAGGCGCGCGCCGCAAGCGCACAACACCGCGACGACCGCGAGGCGCCAGCCCATGGTTGCATGATACCCGACACCGACCGCGGTATGCGGCGAAAGTGCGAGCCGGGCAGAAAGCCGCGGGTGTGGCGTGCCTTTCACGCGAGCGGAGCTACACCCGCGACGGGATTTCAGCGTAATTTCTCGGCAATCCGTCTGGTCTCGAGTTTGCTCGGACGGGTCGGCCTAGGAGGATCGAATATGTCTCGCAAGCACGTTCTAGGTAGTCTGGCTCTCGCAGCATCGCTCGCCGCGAGCGGATGCGTGGTCGACGGGCAAGCCGGCGTGGTCGCCGAACCAGTCGCCACCGTCGACGTCGAAGCGGCCCCCGAGCCGCCGCCGCCGCAGTACGAGCAAGAGGTGGTCGTCGTTCGTCCGGGCTACGTCTGGATCGGCGGCCGCTGGGACTGGTACGGCGGGCGCTGGGTGTGGCGCCGCGGTCGCTGGGAAGGCGCGCGTGCCGGTTACGTCTGGGGCCCGGGTCGCTGGGAAGTTCGCGGCCGCCGGCGCGTGTACGTGGAAGGTGGCTGGCGCCGCCGCTAGATCGCTCGCAGTCGTCTGGCTCGCGGCGGCGTGCGGATCTCGATCCAGCGCGCCGCCGCCGCCGCACGATGCGGGCCAGCGCGACGGCGATCTCGCGCTGCTCGACGGCAACGGCCTGTTCCAGAAGCTGTGCTCGCCGTGTCACGGCGCGGACGCGAAAGGCTACAAGGCCGATCACGCGCCGTCGCTCGTGAGCTCGACGTTCCTCGAGAGCGCGAGCGACGACTTCTTGCGCGGCGCGATCGAGCGCGGCCGGCCGGGCACGTCGATGGCGGCGTACGGCAAGATCCTCGGCGGTCCGCTCGACGCGGCGGAGGTCGGCAAGCTGGTCGCGTGGTTGCGCCAGCACGGCCCGGCGCCGATCGCCCTGCCGCCCGTCGGCGCCGGCGACATCCTGCGCGGCGCGACCGTGTACAAGGACAACTGCGCCAAGTGCCATGGCACGCGCGCGGTCCGCGGCGAGGCGGTCCAGCTCGCGAACTCGCAGCTGCTCGCCACCGCGAGCGACGCGTACCTCAAGTGGGCCGTCGTGCATGGCCGGCCGGGCACGCCGATGGAAGCGTGGCAGGGCAAGCTCGACGACGGTCAGCTCGACGACGTCATCGCATACGTGCGTGCGTTCACCCAGCCGGGCAAGCAGGAAGGCCAGCTGCCGCCGCCGACCGGCAAGGAGCCGCTCGTGCTGAATCCACGCGGCGGGCAACCGCAGTTCGACGTCCGCCACGACGATCGCGCCTACGTGACGATCGATCAGGTCGCGAAGGCGCTCGCGGTCGGCAAGCGCATGATCATCCTCGATGCGCGGCCGGAGCCGGAGTGGCGCCGCGTGCACGTCGCCGGCGCGGTGTCGATGCCGTATCACGACCTCGCGCGCCTCGACGTGTTGCCGAAGGACGGCACGTGGATCTTCGCGTACTGCGCGTGCCCGCATCATCTATCGGGCATCGTCGTCGACGAGCTCGCGAAGCGCGGCTACGCCCACGCCGCCGTGCTCGACGAAGGCATCAACGAATGGTTCCGCCGTGGCTATCCGGTCGTGGCGGCGCCGGGCGTGGAGCCGCCGCCCGCCGAGGCCAAGCCGACACCGCCACCTGGCGTGGGCACACACAGGTGAGCAGCACCCCCCGCGGTTCCACCTAACCGGCGGAAATCCGGCGATCGCGCGCTGGCCCTCGGGCTGCACGAGCAGCACCGCGATGACCCGCATCCTCGCTCTCGCCGCGGTCGTGGCCTGCGCCGCGCCGGCTGCGCCGGCCGGGCCGGTGACGGGCGAGCTGAGCGAGGCGGCCGACGAGGCCGGCGTGCCGGTGGACCTGGTCGCGGCGGTCGCGGTCGAGGAGGGTGGCCTGGCGCTCGAGGCGTGGCGCGACGCCTCGCCCGACGACAACGTGCCGGTCGCGGGCCGGCTCGAGCTGCGCCGCGGCCGGCTCGACACGCTCGCGCTCGGCGCGTCGCTGGTCGGCGCCGACGAGCTCGCGGTGCGCCAGGACACCGCGCTCGGCACGCGAGCCGGCGCGCGCGTGCTCGCGTATCTCGGCGCGACCCGCGATCCCGCGACGTGGCCGGCCGCGCTCGAGCAGCTGAGCGGCTTCGACGACGCCAGCGCGCGCGCGTACGCGATCCGCGTGCTCGCGCTCGTGCGCACCGGCGGCACGTTCGCGGCGCGCGGCGGCGAGCTCGTCGCGATCGCGCCGCATCCCGCGCTCGCCGTGCCGATGACACGGGGTGCGCTCGTCGGGCCCGACACCACGCCGACGCCGGATTTTCCGGGCGCGATCTGGGTGACGACGAGCTGCACGAACAAGTGCAACACCGACCGCCCGCTCGGCAACGCCGCGGTGAACAAGATCGTCATCCACGATACCGAGGGCGGCTGGGACGCCTCGCTCGCGACGCTGCAGAACGATTCCGGAAAGTCGGTGCACTACCTCGTCGACGCCGACGGCTCGCGCGTCGCGCAGTTCGTGCCCGAGACGTACACCGCGTGGCACGCGGGCAACTACTACTACAACGAGACGTCGGTCGGCATCGAGCACGTCGGCTTCGCCGCCGACGCGTCGGGCTACTCGGACGGGCTCTACGAGACGAGCGCGAAGCTGGTCGCGAGCATTCGCTCGCGCTTTTCGGTGCCGCTCGATCGCAAGCACGTCGTCGGGCACTACCAGATCCCGAACGGCAACGTGATGGCGGAGTCGTCGGCGCCGTGCACCGACACGCTCGAGAGCTGCGAGAACAGCGCCAGCTACGGCGGCATCGATAACCACCGCGATCCCGGCTTCTACTGGCAGTGGTGCCAGTACATGGAGCGGCTCGGTGGCAGCTGCACGTGCAACGACGCCTGGCCGCTGTGGAACTGCACGAGCGATCACGCGGAGGCGTGGCGGTGCCAGAACGGGATGGTCGAGGAGGAGACGTGTACGGGATCGGCGGGATGCACCGTCGAGCCGATCGGGCAGGACGACGTGTGCGACACGAGCGGGATGGCCGGCAGCGGCAGCGGAGGCTCGGACACGGGCTCGGACACGGGCTCGGACCCGGGCTCGGACCCGGGCTCGGACACGGGGACCGAGCCCGCCAAGCACGCGAGCGGATGCTCGAGCGGCGGCGGCAACGGCGGTCTCGTGATCGTGCTGCTGGTCGCGCTCGTCAGTCGTTCGAGACGACCATCAGCCAGTGGAAGTTGATCGACGACCCGGTCGCGAAGACGCCGATCGACGGCGGCGTGTTCGCCAGCGCGTCCGTCGCGGACACGTTCGCGGTCGCGTTCGACGTGGTGTTCGTCGCCACGCACGTGAACGCAGTGATGTCGCGGCGGAGGTTGGCGTTGTAGGTCGCGCCCACGGTCATCTCGAAGCCGACCAGGTTGTACGTCCCGGTGCCGGTGTCGTGAAGATCGAGGCCGTTCGCGTTCATGTACCAGTACGGCCCGCAGCCCATGTACGTGCCGCCGACCGCGTGATCGTCGAGCACGCCCGCGTTCGCGAGTGTCATCGTGGCGGTGTTGACGGTGTACGCGGCCGAGATCGTCTCGTGCGTGCTCGTGGGACCAGGTGTCGACACGTAGACCGCGGTCGTGCCGGTCGTGTTGTCGATGACGACGTCGTCACCCGAGCCCGCCCATCCGGTGCCGACCACTTCCCAGCCGCTCGGCACGCCGTGGTGAAAGCCCTCGAACAGGAAGATCTTGTCGCCAGGAGTGCTCGGGTTCGGATCGCACGCGTCGGCGACGCCGTCGCCGTCGGTGTCGGGTGGGTTGTCGTCGGCGACGGGCGGGCACGGATCGCAGACGTCGCCGAACCTGTCGCCGTCCTCGTTTTCCTGGCCGGGATTCGAAACGGTCGGGCAGTTGTCGCTCGAGTCGGGCACGCCATCGCCGTCGGTATCCATGCTCGACCCGCTGCCGTCGCCCGGAACCTCGTTGCCGACGCACACGCCCGAGTACGAGCTCGACAGATCGCCGTAGCGCAGGCCGCTCGCGCAGCTTCCGTCGCTGTACGCGCAGTAGCCGGCCGGCTCGCACACGCCGGACGCGCCGCAGCTCGTGTCGCTCGAGCAATGGAACGTCGACGGTACGCAACCGCACGCGAGCGCGACCACCGCGATGGCGAACGCGCGCATCAAAACCGTCCGCTCCACGTCATGACCGCGCCGGTGTTGGTCGGCGAGATCGTGACGTCGGGTTCCAGCGTCCGCACGTGCAACAGGAAGTACGCGACGCCGCCGCCGACCAGCACGACGCCGCCGACGCCGGCGACGATCGCCCACTGGCGCTGGCTGTGGCCGTCTTCGACGAGCTCGTGGTTGCTCGCGTACGTGCCCGCGGTGTCCGCGCGATCGAAGTCGTTCAGCGCGCGGTGGTAGAGCTCGATGCTGGTCGCACCCGCGATCGCGCCGCCGAGCACGAACGCGTCGGCGAGCACGCTGCCGTACCACGGTGTCGCGGTCGGCTTCGCGGCCGGCGCCGACTTCGCGGCCGGTGCCGGCGGTGGCGGCTGCGGTTGCGGCGGTGGTTGCGGTTGCGGCGGCGGCTCGGGCTGCTTCGGCAGCGCGGTGCTGCACATCTCGATCGCCTCGCGCGCGGCCTTCGCCGGGCGCTCGTCGGGCTTGGTATCGAGGAAGCGCTGGTACCACGTGATCGCGTCGGCGCACTCGCCGAGCTTCACGTGCACCTGCGCGATCGCGTAGAGCAGGCCCGGTTGCGGATCGAGCGCGTACGCCGTGGTGAGCTCGTTGAGCGCTTCGCTGTACTTGCCGTCCTGGAACAGCTTCTCCGACGCGTGGACGTGCTCCTGCGCCATCGCTTTCGGATCGCCGGCGAACGCGCGCGCACCGGAGGCGAGCGCGAAGGCGAGCACGAGGGCGAGCGTCGGTTTCGTCGTCGTCATTTGGGTGCGAACAAGGAATTAGGATCCCACGTGGTGTCCTTGGCCGCATGTTTCTTGTCGGGTGGAGGCGCGGGAGGCGCGGCGGGCTTGGGAGCGACGGCGTGATGGACGTGGTGAGGAGCGGGAGCCGCGACCGGAGCCGGTGCCGGTGCCGGTGCCGGTGCCGGTGCCGCAGCCGGTGCCGCCGCCGGTGCCGCTGCCGGTGCCGGTGCCGGTTCCGGTGCCGCCGCCGGTTCCGGTGCCGCCGCCGGTTCCGCAGCCGGTGCCGCCGCCGGTGCCGGTGTCGGCGGCTGCGCCTGTGCCGGCGAGCCTCCGCCGGCGAACTTCATCACGCCGACCACGATCGCGGCGACCGTGAGCGTTCCGGCCAGCGCGACGATGATCCAGCGCGAGCTCTTCGCCGGTCTCGTCGCGCGCTGGACCGGCGCGATCGTGCTCGGATCGATCGCGAGCGTCTCGGCGCGCGGCGCGCGGGATCCGCTCGGCGGCACCGGCTCGCCGATCGCCTCGCCGTGTGCGCGCGCGATCAGCGACGACGGCTCGGGCGCGATCTTGCGCGGCAGCACGAGCCGCTGCGCGGCGGCCTCGGGCGGTGCGACGAGCCCGCTGTCGCTGCCGTCGAAGTCGATCGGCGGCGGCGATAGCTGCGTCGGCTCCTCGCCCGAGAGCCACGGCTCCTGGCGCACGCCGAACAGCATCTTCATGTAGTCGGCGATGCTCGCCGGCGATGCCTTGCTGCCGATCGCGTGCATGAACTTCTCGATCTCGCGGCGGAGCTGCTCGGCGGTATCGAAACGATCCTTCGCGAGCGGCTGCAGGGCCTTCATGATCATCGCCTCGACGCGCGCCGGCAGATCGGGTCGGAATTGCGACGGCGGCGGGATATCGCCCTGCACGATCGCGCTCATCGTCAGAAAGTCGTTGTCGTTCTTGAACAGCCGGCGCGCGGTGACGGTCTCGTAGAACACGATGCCGAGCGAGAAGATGTCGGAGCGGCGATCGATGTCGCGGCCCGTGACCTGTTCGGGCGACATGTACGCGACCTTGCCCTTGAGCGTGCCGGACCTGGTCTCGGCGGTGCGCAGCGTCGCCTTCGCGATGCCGAAGTCGGTGACCTTCACGCTGCCGTCGTAGGCGACGAGGATGTTCGCCGGCGAGACGTCGCGGTGGACGAGCCCGAGCGGCTTGCCGTCGGCGCTTCGCGCTTCGTGCGCGTGATGGAGCCCTGCCGCGACCCCGGCCATCAGCGTGAGCGCGACCGACAGCGGCAGCTGATCGTTGCGATCGTGCACTCGCTTGAGCACGTTGCGCAGGTCCTCGCCGTGCACGTACTCCATCGCGAAGAAGTAATCGCCGCGGTCTTCGCAGGTATCGAGCACCTCGACGATGTTGGGATGGCGCAGCGACTGCGCGAGGCGCACCTCCGACAGGAACATGCGCACGAGCTGCTCGTCCCGGGCGTTCTCGGCCGCGATGCGCTTGAGCACGACGTGACGCCCGGTGTGATCGGAGGCGAGCCAAAGCTCGGCCATCCCGCCCTTCGCGAGCAATCTCGCGATCTGATAGCGGCCTAACGGCTGGGCGACGGCCGTCGCTCCCACGATGTTAAGCGTCCGCAGAAACCCGCGCTCCGTCAAGCACGATGTAGGAGGTGTACGAGCGCGTGCGCGATGGTGGCGGGCGCTGCGTGATCGCCGGGTTGCACGACGTGGTCGGGCGCGAGCGGTGGCTCGTACGCGACTCCGGCGCCGGGAGCTCGCGGCGCGTTCGCAGCATACAGCCCCTTGGTGTCGCGGCGGCGGCACTCGTCGAGCGGGGTGTCGACGAAGATCTCGACGAACGCGGGCGCGATCGCGCGCGCGGCATCGCGAAACGCGCGCCGATGCGCGGTCGCCGGCACGAGCACGATGTGTCCCTGGCGCGCGATCGACGCGGCGAGTCGAGCGAGTGTGAGGTAGAGATGGACGCGCGAGTCGTCGTCGTAGCCGAGCGGCGGATCGAACGCGGCGCGCAGCTCGTCGCTGTCGAGCACCACCGCGTGCTCGCCGTGGTGGTCGAGCTCGGCCGCGATCGCGCGCGCGAGCGTCGTCTTGCCCGACGACGGAAGCCCGGTGAGCCACGCGACGACGCCCGTCATGGCGGCCATCCGGCTTCGTGATCGAAGCGCGGCGCGGCGAGCGCACCTTCCGCGAAAGCAAGAATGCGTTCGCGCTCGCCAGGCGCGAGGTGCGGGTACCACTTCGGGCTCGCGAGCACGAGCGCGCGCCACGCGAAGAACGGCGCGACCGCGGCGCGCACGTCGCCGCCGTCGCCGGCGAGATACGTCCGCCAGAACGCGTCCCACAGCGGCCGCGCGGGCTCGCCGAAGAACACGAAGTTGATCGCGAGGCACGCGACGTCGTCGGCGGGATCGCCCTCGCTGCCGCGGCTGGCGTCGAGCAGGTGTACGCGATCGCTTGCGAGCACGATGTTGAACGGATGAAAGTCGCCATGCGTGCGGCGCAGGCGGTGTGTCTGGTCGCGCAGCTTCCAGCGCCACGCCAGGCACGCTTCCTCGAGCGCGCGCAGCCGCGCCGGCGGCACGACGTCGCCTTCGTAGCTGTCGACCAGGCCGAAGATGCCCTCGCCGTGACCGAGCAGGTCGCGGATCGCGCGCGTGTACGCGCCCGGATGCGAGCCCGGCTGCGCGTGGATCTCGAGCAGCACGCGCGCGAGCGCCTCGGCGTGCGCGACATCGACCGGGGATGCGCCGTGCTGGTGCACGTGGCGGAGCTCGTCGGCGTAGAGCGTGCCGTCGACCCACGACGTGACCAGGTACGGCTCGCCGGTGTTCGCGAGCGAGACGAGTAGGCCGTCGTCGCGCACGAGCCCGACGTCGAGCGCGTGGGCGTGATGCGGCACCTGCGCGAACGTGTCGTACGCGAGCACGAGGTTGCCGACGCGATCGGCACGGCGATCGTGGCCGAAATCGTCGGGCCGGAGCACGTGAAACACGACGGTCCGGCCGTCGGACAGTTGGATCCGCAACGGTCGGCCGTAGCCGAGCGCCTTCATCTCGGGCCCGCCGGTCTCGTCGTCGCGCAGCGGGATCGCGCGCACGACGTGCGTGCCCGGAAACAGCTCGCCGAGCCGAGCGCGCAAGCCGGCGGGCAGCGTCACGAGTACTTCGCGGCGAGCGCGTCGGCGGCGAGCTCCTCGAAGCTCATGCGGCGCACGCGCTCGACGTCGTCGCGCGTGTACAGAAATCGCGCGGCGCGATCTTCGGCGCCGAGCACGCGTAGCAGCACGCGGCCGAGCAGCTTGCCGACGATCGGCGTGTTGTACAGCGTTTGAACGGCGAGCATGAACTTCGAGAACGGCGTGTTCGCGGTCTTGCGCATGAGCAGCTGGATGCGTTTGAACGCCTCCTGCACGCGGCGGCCCGATGGATCGGTGCGATCCATCGGCGCGAGAAACACCTCCTGCAGGAACGGCTTGGCGTGCCACATCATCGTGCCGAGCGCGCGGAAGCCCGAGTAGAGCTCGCGCGGCGTCGGCATCGGCCGCGCGCGGATGCGCGCGAGGTGCTCGGGCGACGCGTAGTGCTCGGTCATGAAGAAGTCGATCGCGATGTGGCGCGACTCGTCGCGGTTGATCAGGTGCATCGCGCGGTGGCTCATGTCGTCGGCGACGTAGTCGTCGAGCGAGCGCAGCAGCGCGACGTCGAGGATGAGCTCGCCCGACGTGATGTACGCGTTCGCGATCTCCGGCGACGTGTTCTCGACGAGCGCGAGGAAGTGCGGGCGAAACCGCGTCAGCGATTCGCTCTCGACGTAGTCGCGATAACCGTGCACGTCGTAATGGCGCGCGAGCCGCGCCGCGACGGCCGAGTGGCGCTTCTCGTCGGCGACGAACGTCGAGAAGATCTTCGCGAGCATGGGATCGTCGGTCTTGCGGCGCTGGACGTCGAACAGCGCGCCGGCGAGCAGCTCGATGCCGGCCATGTCGGTGAACGCCTGCACGACCGCCTCTTCCTTGTCGCGCGGCAGGACGGGCGGCGGCACGGACCAGTCGAGGTCGTCGATGGACCACTGGTCGCGAACGCACTTGTCCAGCATGCGCGCGAGGTCCATGCCGTTATTCTACAATGTTCGTCGAGGATGCGAGCGGCACTGTTGGTCGCAGGAGTCGTCGGGGGTTGCGGCCACGTCGGCTTCGATCCGCTCGTCGGCGGCGGGCCGGGCGACGGCGGCACGGGCGACGGCAGCGGCAGCGGCACGTGCGCGATGCCGAGCACCTTCGACAGCTTTGCTCCCGGCGGCAACATTTGCGGCACCTGGGGCGGCGCGACCAACATGGGCGACAGCTCGCGCATGAACGGGCTGCACCTGATCGTGCCGCCGGGCCACAACAACTACGCGTCGAACTGCGTCGATAACTCGCTGTCGTTCGCGAACGGCACGTTCGCGTCGATCTCGGCGGTGACCACGCTCGCCACGGGGTTCGTGCAGCTCGCGGTGGAGACGACCGCCGGCGACGAGGCGACGATGAACTACTACACCGACACGAGCTCGATCGAGTTCGGCGACGGCAACACGCGCAACACGTTCGGCGAGGTCACGTACGACCCGGTTGCGATGCGCTGGTGGCGGCTGTATCCGATGTCCGCGCACGAGATCGCGGGCCAGACCTCTCCCGACGGGCTGACCTGGACGACGATGGGCGTCGACGACGTCGGCTCCGACTCGCTGGCGACCGTGAAGCTCGTGATCGGCGGCGGATACTACGGCGCCGAGTCGCAGCAGAGCACGACCGTGTTCGACAGCTGGAACGTCTGCCCGTGACGCAGGATACTGCGCGCGTGGTCCGCCGCGCGCTCGTGCTCGTGGTCGCGCTCGCCGGCTGCTCGGGCGACGCGCCGGCCACCGGCACCACGCTCGCGCAGATCCGCGCACGCGGCGAGATCCAGTGGGCCGCCGATCTGCAGGGCGGCGAGCCGTACACGTACGAGGACCCGGCCGATCCGACCCACGTCATCGGCTTCGAGGTCGACATCATGGACGCGATCGCGCGTCGGCTCGGCGTGCGCTCGCACATGGTCCAGTACAACTGGTCGAACCTGGTGCCGTCCCTCGAGCGCGGCGATTTCGACATCGCGATGAACGGGCTCGAGGCGACGGGCGAGCGCCAGCAGCGGATCTTGCTGTCGCAGCCGTACTTCGTCTACGCCGAGGTACTCGCAGTGCGCGCCGACAGCCCGGTGCGCTCGCTGTTCGAGCTGTCCGGCAAGCGCGTCGCGACGCTCAACCAGACGTTCGCGCACGACATCCTGCGCATGATCCCGTCGATCGAGCCCGTGCTGTACGAGGGCAACGACGAGCCGTATCGCGATCTCGAGCAGCACCGCGTCGACGGCGTCTTGCTCGACAACATCATCGCCGATCGCTACGGTTGCAACTCCAAGCATCCGCGCATCAAGTGCCTGCAGCCCGAGGTCGCGCGCGGCACGTACGTGATCGGGATCCGCAAGAACGACGGCGAGCTCCAGCACGCGCTCGACGACGCGCTCGCCGCGATGCGCGCCGACGGCGAGCTCGAGAAGATCCTGCGCAAGTGGAACCTGTGGGACGCGCGCCAGCTCGACGCGCCGCCGGTCGCGGCGACCGAGACCCGCGGCCGCGACTTCGACGGCGGGATGCTGTGGCAGTTCGTCAGCGCGGCCGGCGTCACGCTCGAGCTCACGCTGCTGGCGTTCTTGCTCGCGGTTCCGATCGGCCTCGTGCTCGCGATCGCGCGCGTCTACGGCGGCGGCATCGTCGGCGGCTGCGCGCGCGCGTACATCGAGCTGTTTCGCGGCACGCCGGTGCTGCTGCAGCTGTTCGTGCTCTATTACGGGCTCGCGCCGTACTACAGCCTCGGCCCGATGACCGCGGCCGTGCTCGGGCTCGGCCTCAACTACGGCGCGTACGAGGCCGAGGTGTATCGCGGCGCGCTGCTCGCGATCCCGCGCGGGCAGACCGAGGCCGCGCAGGCGCTCGGGCTGTCGCCGGCGCAGACGCTGTGGCACGTGCTGCTGCCGCAATCGCTGCGCCTCGCGCTGCCGCCGATGACGAACGACTTCGTGTCGCTGCTCAAGGATTCGTCGCTGGTCAGCGTGATCACCGTGATCGAGCTGACGAAGCGGATGACGATCGCGGCGGTCGACATGCGCGGCTGGCTCGTGCCCGGTATCGCGTGCGCGGTGATGTATCTCGCGCTCAGCTTCCCGCTGTCGGAGCTGGCGCGCCGGCTCGAAAGGAGGCTCGCCCGTGATCCGCGTCCGCAAGCTCTCTAAGCGGCACGGCGCGACCGTCGTCTTGCGCGACGTCGATGCCGACGTCGAGCGCGGCGAGACGATCGCGATCGTCGGGCCGTCGGGCGGCGGCAAGTCGACGCTCCTGCGCTGCCTGAACTTCCTCGAACGCTTCGACGAAGGCGAGATCGAGATCGCGCGCATCAAGCTCGCGGCGACCACGCGCTACGAAGGCGAGCTGCTCCAGCTGCGCGCTCGCGTCGGCATGGTGTTCCAGCAGTTCAACCTGTTCCCGCACCTGACCGCGCTCGACAACATCACGCTCGCGCCGCGCGTGGTGCGCCGCATCGAGCGCTCGGCGGCCGAGCGGCGCGCCCGCGAGTTGCTCGCGCGGGTCGGGCTCGCCGACCGCGCCGGCGCGTACCCGCACGAGCTGTCGGGCGGCCAGCAGCAGCGCGTCGCGATCGCGCGCGCGCTCGCGCAGGATCCCGAGGTGCTGCTGTTCGACGAGCCGACCAGCGCGCTCGATCCCGAGATGCGCGACGAGGTGATGGGCGTGATCCGCGACCTCGCCGCCACCGGCATGACGATGCTCGTCGTCACCCACGAGATGCAGTTCGCGAGCGACATCGCGAGCCGGGTGTGGGTGATCGATCGCGGCACGATCGCCGAGGACGGCGCGCCGGCCACCGTCATCGCCGAGCCCAAGACCGAGGTGGCGCGAGAGTACTTCCGGCGGCAGCGCGGCTCGATGTCGCGGTAGACAGCTCGTCTACCGCCGGGATCATGCGGGCCCGTGCAAGTCGGCGAGCGGACAGGCGCCGCCGCGTGGCACGTGCGCTGCACTAGGCGAAGTGCACGAACGACAGGAGTTTCGAGGGCGGCACACCACCTGGTGGATGCGCAAAAAACGGTGTGCCGCCCTCCATTTGTTTTCGCGGATCGTGCGAGAACGTGCACATGTTCCGGCGCATCGCCTGGACGCTCGCCGCGGTCGGGGCGGTGTGGCTGGGCGCGCGGATCACGCTGCCGGGCGTCAACCACGAGGAGCTCAAGCACCTCGTCAACATGGCGCCCGGCCGTCATTCGTTCACGACCGGCGCGCTGCAGCAGCTCAGCGTGTTCGCGCTCGGCATCACGCCGTTGCTCAACGGCTTCCTGCTCGTGGAGCTCGCCGCGCTGATCGTGCCGCGCTGGCGTCGCCTGCGCCACGGCGGGCCGAGCGGCCGGCGCGTGCTCGGCCAGTTCGCCGCGCTCGCCGCGATCGTGCTCGCGACGATCCAGGCGTACTTCGTGGTGCGCTATCTCGAGTCGATGGCGTACACCGGCGCCGAGGTCTACAGCGGTCATCGCTGGCTCACGATCGCGACGCTCGTCGCTGGCACGATGATCATCGCGGCCTTGGTGGCGGTCATCGGCACGCGCGGCCTCGGCAACGGCTACGGCGTGCTGCTCCTGCTCGGAACCGTGCAGGGCGTGCAATGGCAGGACATCACCCTGACGCCGCTCGGGATCGCCATCGCGCTCGCGGCGGCTGCATTCGTCATCATCGCCGCCGCGTTCGTGCTCGACGCGCGCTGGCGGATTCCGCTGCCCGCGTGCGGCTTCGTGCCGCTCACCGACGCACGCGCGCTGGGCGCGCTGTTCGTGACGCTCTCGATGTTCGGCATCTGGTGGACCAAGTTCCCGACCATCGCCGCACGCGTACAGGGCCTCGGCTTCGGCGTGCTCGCCGTGATCGCGTTCGCGTTCCTGTGGTCGTACGCGTTCGCGCGGCCTCGGCTGTCGCGCGGGACGTGGGGCGAGTGGCGGACGGCGGCGCTGGTCAGCGTGCTCGCGCTCGTGCTGATCGACGCGGTGCCAGCCTACGCGCAGCGCTACGTGCCAGAGGCGCGATCGCTGCTCGATCCGTGGGCACTCGTGCTCGCGACCGCGATCGCGCTCGATCTGATCGAAGAAGCGCGCGCCCGCCGCCGCGAGCTCGTGCCGGTGTGGCCGCTGCACGCGCCGCTCGCGATCCACGACGTGCGCGAGAAGCTGACCGCGGCCGGCATCGTTCATCACCTGCAGTCGCGCCGCCTGCGCACGCTCGTGTGGTTCTTCGGCCCGTGGGCGCCGATCATGGTGCTCGTGCCGCCGGAGCGCGCGCCCGATGCCGAGCGAATCCTGCGCGAGCTATTCGAATAGCGAGCGCTGCGCGGAGCCGCTCGCGGGCTCGATGCAGCGCGGATCGTCGTGGTCGGCCTTGTTGACCCACGGCGACACGGCCTCGGCGCGCCAGTCTCCGACCGGCGGCACGCCGAGCAGCGCGTGCGCACCATCGGCATCGAGCGCCGGATCGAGCCATGCGGCCCACGCGCTGCGATCGAGCACGACCGGCATCCGATCGTGGATCGGCGCGACGAGCGCGTTCGCAGGGCCCGTGATGATCGTGAAGCTGCGCAGGCGGGCTGCGCCCTCCCTGTCGATCGTCGAGTTCGGCGCTTCGCGCCGGGGCGCGTGCGCCCACAGCCCGGCGAACGCGACGAAGCGCTGCTCGGTCGGATGCACGAACATCGGCGTCTTCACCTTGCCGGCGTGCTTCCACTCGTAGAAGCCGTCGGCCGGCACGAGGCAGCGCTTGCGGCCGAGCGCGTCGCGAAACACCGGCTTGGACTCGATCGATTCGACGCGCGCGTTGATCATCAGCGGCGCCTTCTTGTCGCGCGCCCAGTGCGGCACGAGCCCCCACCGCATCAGCTCGAGCACGCGTGCGCCGTCGCGCAGCGTCACGACCGGCGCGGGCTGCGTCGGCGCGATGTTGAAGCGCGGCTTCCACCACTCGCTCTGCGGCGTGGCCGGATCGAGCGCGGCCTCGAGATCCTCGACGAGCCCTTCCTGCTTCGTCAGCGTGTAGCGGCCGCACATCGCGCGTACAGCCTACGGGATCTCGACGAATCCCGCATGCCACGCCAGGTTGTTACCGAGCTGACCATTGTCGTCGGTGCCGAAGCACCAGCGCGTGCCATCCATCTTGATCGCGCACGTGAAGTCGTCGCCGGCGGCGACGTGGGCCCAGTCGAGGTCGGCGCCGACCTGCTCGGGCGCGAGCGCGTTTTGCAGGCCCGGATCGGCGACCGCGCCTTCGCCGCCCGAGCCCATGCACCACAGTGCGTGGTTCGCCGTGATGCCGCACACGTGCGAACCGCCCGCCGAGACCTCGATCCAGTCGGTGCGCGAGCCAGCCCGGACCGGCGAGGACTGGTTGGTGCCGGTGCCGTCGCCGAGCTCGCCGCACGAGTTGTTGCCCCAGCACGACAGCGCACCCGGTGCGGTGATCGCGCACGCGAAGTCATATCCGACCGCGATCTGCTGCGGCGCTCCCAACCCACCTGCAAGCAGCACGGCCTGCGGCGTCGCGGTGTCGTTCGTCGCATTGTTGCCGATCTGGCCCGAGTCGCCCTCGCCCCAGCAATTCACCTTTGCGGTGCTCGAGTTGATCGCGCAGGTCGTGTAGCCGCCCACCGCGACCGCCGACCAGGCGCCGGCAACCTGGTAGTTCGCGGGCGTACCCGACATGTTGCCGTCGCCGATCTGTCCGTTCGAGTCGTCGCCGCGGCACCACAGCGCCGTACCGATGAGGCCGCACGTGTGCTCCTCGGCAGCAACTTCCGCCGTCCAGCCGCTCATCGCCATCGTCTCGGCGGTCGCGTTGTTGTCATCGGCGACCCAGTCGCAACCCCACAGCAGCGCGGTGCCGGTCGCGGTGAGCCCGAACGTCGTGCTCGTGCCCGCGCTGACGGCGGTGAGCGTGACGGCGTTGTTCATGGGGGCCGGGACATCGCGATCGATCGAAGTGCCGTCGCCGAGCTCGTCCTCGCTGTTGTAGCCCCAGCACATCGCCGTGCCCCCGCTCGTGAGACCGCACGCGTGCGTGCCGCCGGCGGTGATCGATGCCCAGTCGGTGCGCGTGTCGGCCTGCGCGGGCGTGTGGGTCTCGCCCGGCGCGATGCCGGGGCCGAGCTGGCCGAGCGAGTTGCGGCCGGTGCACGCGAGGCTTCCCGCCGTGCCGATGAAGCAGGTCTGATCCTCGGCAGCGGACACGGCCGCGGCCTGGCCGACGTTCGTCGGGGTCGCGGTGATGTCCGTGCCGCCGAGCTGTCCGTAGGTCGAGTCGCCCCAGCACCACAGCGTGTTTGCAGCGTCGACGCCGCAGGTGTGGTCGTCGCCGACCGCGATCTGCTGCAGCGGCACGCCGACCTTGGCGGGAAAGTTCGAGTCGTTGTTCGTGCCGTCGCCGAGCTCGCCCGAGCTGTTGACGCCCCAGCACCACGCCGTGCCGTCGCTGCGCGTGGCGCAGGTGTGATCGTCGGTGTCGGACGCCGCGATCGAGGTCCAGTACGAGCTCATCGGCTCGCTGCTGGGAGTGATCACCGCGGTCGGCACGTGCCGGTCCGTCGTGGTGTTGTCGCCGAGCTCGCCGTACGTGTTGAAGCCCCAGCACAGCGCGGCGCCGCCGGTCTGGAGGCCGCACGCGTACGAGTCTCCCGCCGTGACCGCGATCCAGGTCGCGGAGCCGACTTTCGCCGGCGCGTGGTGATCGTTCGTGGTGTTGTCGCCGAGCTCGCCGTAGCCGTTGCCGCCCCAGCACCACAGCGACCCGTCGCTCTGGATGCCGCACGTGAACTGATCGCCGGCGGCGACCGCGATCCACGAGGCGTTGCCGATGTGGATCGGCGCCATCTCGTCGTTGGTCGTGTTGTCACCGAGCGCGCCGTTATCGTTTCGCCCCCAGCACCACAGCGACGCGTCGCTCTGGATCCCGCACGCGTGATCGCCGTCGCCGCTGTACGTGCTGTTGACGCTCACCGTCTTCCACGATCCCGTCACCTGCGTGGGCGGGTAGATCCGCTGCCCGGTCGGGTCCATGACGAGCCCGCCCCAGCACCATAGCGACGCGTCGTTCGCGATCGCGCACCCCCATAGCGAGCCGGTCGAGACCTGCGCCCAGCGGCCGGCGCTGCCGACGCCGCCGTCGCCGCCGTCGCCTCCCGCGTCCACTCCGGCCGAGCCACCACCTCCTCCGGTGTCGAACCCGAGGTGACCGCACGCCGCGATCGTGAGCACGGCAAACAACGCCCGCATCGCCTTCCATCTTCGCACGGCTACGCGAGTCGCAACACGCAGACTTGAAGGTAACGATCTTGCGGCTGTGCGGCGACCGTCGGGTATTCCGGTGGCAGTCCGCCCTGCTCGACGATCGATGCGCTGCGGCCGGCGCGGCGCAGGCCGTCGAGCGCGCGCTTGGCGAGCGCGCCGAGCTCGGCGTGGTTGCTCGCCAGCCAGAGCAGGCCGTCGGGCGGGATCACGGCCGCGCACTGCGCGATCAGCGCCGGGTACTCGCGATCGATCGCCCACGGCTGGCCGCGCGCGGTCGAGAACGACGGCGGGTCGACGATCACGAGGTCGTAGCGCTCGCGATCGCGCACGGCGCGCGCGAGGAAGCGCACCGCATCGCCTTGCTCGAAGCGCGCGATCGCGGCGACGCCGGCGCGCTCGAAGTTGCCGCGCGCCCACGCGTGCACGCCGTCGGACGTATCGACATTGACGACGCTGGCCGCGCCGGACCGCGCGCACGCCAGGCCGAGCGTGCCGGTGTACGAGAACAAGTTCAGCACGCGCCGGTTTGGCGCGAACCGCGCGAGCCCGCGGCGATGTTCGCGCATGTCGGTGAACAGGCCGACGTTGAGCCCGCCGAGCGGATGCACCTCGATCGCGAGCTCGTGCTCGTGAACGATCGCGCGGTCGTCGACCTTGCCGATGACGTCTTGCTCGAGGTCGGCGCCCTGCTGGCCCGCGCGCAGCTTGACGACCGCGCCGTCGAGCTGCGCGAAGCCGGCGATCGCCTCGGCGAGCTGGCGGCCGAGCGCGCGCAGGCCATCGCCGTACGCGTAGACGACCGCGGCGCGGCCGAGCACGTCGGCGGCGAAGCCGGGCAGGCTGTCGCCGGCGCCGTGCACGATCCGATACGCGCGCGCTTCTCCGACCAGCCCGAGCTCGCGCCGCCACGCGAGCGCGCGCTCGACGCGCCAGCCGACGAGCGCGCCGTCGATCGCCGCGAAGCCGTCGGCCGGCACGGCGAGCACGCGCAGCCGCGCGTTGTCGGGATCGGCGATCGCGAGCGCGAGCTCGTTGCCGCGATCGTCGACGAGCCGCACGTGCTCGCCCGCGGCCGGCACGCCGTCGATGCGCGCGGTGTCGACGTCGCGTCCGCCGCCGGCGACGAACTTCGCGACCGGCGCTGCGACCTCCAAGGTCTTCAAGAATCGCGCTTGCGCGGGCGCGCGATGCCGTACTCGTCGAGCCGGTTGATCAACGTGCGCCGCGAGATGCCGAGCAGCTCGGCCGCGCGCGTCTGGTTGCCGGCGCACTTGTCGAGCGCTTCCAGGATCCGCTGCTTCTCGAGCTCGGCGATCGTCGCGCGCACCTGCGACGGCATGTCCGCGCTCATCTGGCCGGGCGGCGGGATCGTCGGCGCGCGGTAGCGGCCGGGCGGCCGCTGCGACTCCTCGATCACGAAGTGCTGGCGCTCGATCATCGAGCCGGTCGCGAGCAGCACCGCGCGCTCGCACGCGTTGCGCAGCTCGCGGATGTTGCCCGGCCACTCGTGCTGGAGCAGCCACGCCTTCGCGTCGTCGGAGAGCACGAACGCGCGGCCGAGCGGGCCCGACGCGCTCGCGACGAACTGCTCGGCGAGCGGCAGGACTTCATCCTTGCGCGCGCGCAGCGGCGGGATCGCGAACGACGCACCCGCGATGCGGAAGTAGAGGTCGCGGCGGAACCGGCCGGCATCGACCTCGGCCGCGAGGTCGCGGTGGGACGACGAGATGAACCGCACGTCGATGTGGCGCGGCGTGCCCGAGCCGAGCCGGCGCACCGCGCCGTCTTCCATCACGCGCAAAAGCTTCAGCTGCAGCGCGGGCGGCAGCTCGCCGACATCCGCGAGGAACGCGCTGCCGCCGTCGGCGTGCTCGAGCAAGCCGGCCTTGCCCTGCGCGTCGTTGCCGAACATCTCGGCGTCGAGCACGGGCTCGCTGATCGCGGCGCAGTTGATGCGCACGAACGCCTGCGCGCGGCGCGGCGACATCTCGTGGATGCGCTCGGCGAACCGCTCCTTGCCGACGCCGGTCTCGCCGGTGACGAGGATGTTGAGCTTGCCCGCGGCGATGCGCTGCGCCGATTGCTCGAGCGCGGCGAGCTGGCTCGCCTTCGGCGTGCTCTCGCGGCGCGAGCCGGCGCGCGTCTGCACCATCAGCGTGACCGCGCCGACGAGGAACGGCATGCCGATGCCGAGCCGCACGCGCGTGTTGTTCGCGAGCCGCGCGCCGTCGACGTACGTGCCGTTCGAGCTGCCCATGTCCTCGATCTCGACCTCGGGGCCGATGATGAGGTTCGCGTGGTGGCGCGACACCGATCCCGAATCGATCGACACGTCGCACTTCTGCGAGCGGCCCATCGTGAGCGTGCCCGCGCCCGGCAACGGAATGACCTGCAGCGACGCGCCGTCGATCACGAGCAGCACGCGATCGCCGAACGGAGCTTGGCGATCGATCTGTTCGGTCGTGCGCTCGGCGTCGTCGTCGATTACCACCCCGCAAGGGTACGCGCCTGGTACGGTCTGGCGCAACCCTTGGGGCGGCCGCTACTGGATGACGACCGAGTTGATCTGCGAGACGTTCATCCCGCCCGGGTAGCCGTAGCTGACGTTGGCGGTGAACGTCTGCCCCGTCGGACATGGGGGCCCGAGCGGGCAGCCGGTCAGCGGCGTACCCCAACCCCAGACTTGCAAACCGAACGGAGCGTCACTCTTGATCTCGTGACGGCCGTTCGAGCAGCTGCCGACGTTCGTGAAATTGCCGGTCGACAGATCGGCACGCGCCCACTGGTACGAGCCGACGGTCTGCCAGCCCGAGAGCGCGCCGGCGCAGTCGAGCATGACGTCGTGGAACTGTCCGTCGCTGCCGGTCGAGCGGATCACGACGAGATCGGTCTCGGGGTACGTCGGATCGGTGAAGAACACGTAGTCGGACAGGAACTGCGCGGGCGGGACGTCGTAGACGAAGTCGGGATCGCCGTAGCCTTCGCTCACGAACGTCGAGCTCGTCATGTACGTGAACAACATGAACGGGTGCATCGCGTCCTGGCTCGCCACCGTGAACGGCGTGCCGGTCTCGAACGTGACGGCTTGCCCTTTCGCGAGCGACGCCGGGCCGCCGACCGCGGACGAATACATGAGCGTCGTGCCATCGACGGCGCCGACCAGCATCCAGAACGTCTGGGTCTCGGCGGTGACGCGCGGCCGGTACATCACGCCGACGTACTCCGAGCCCATCGCCTTGACCGGCGGCACCATCTGCTCGCCGTGATCGCAGTACGCCGTCCCGGTCGGCATGCGCATGCACGACTGGCCGGCCATCAGACCGACGGGCTGATTCGACGTGACGATGCTGCCGGTGAGCTCCGTCGTCTGCGAGATCTGGGCCTGCTGGCCCTTGTTCAGGTTGAACACCACCGGCGAGCCGGACGCGCCGGCCGGGATGCCGCCGCCGCCGGTCACGGCCGCGTTCGGCGTCAGCGTGACCATCGTGCCGTCGGTCGCCGCGATCACGTTGAAGGACGGGTTCGCGATGTCGTACGGCGTGACCTCGACCGCGACGTAGTTCGTGTCCCACGCGCTCGTAGGGATCAGCAGCGACGCGCCGGTCACCGCGACCGAACCGCCGCCGTACGGATTGATCTGGTACGCGACGACCGGCACGTCGCTCGTGATGTGGAACGAATGTCCCATTCCGGTGCCGGCGACGCCGACCGGCGCCTCGGCCGGAGGCAGCGGACAGTCCGGCGCGGCGCCCTGCGAGCCGGCGAGAAACACGATCGCGACCGAGCCTGCGGGGATGCCGGCGGTCGCGTCGTACGCGCCGTACGTGATGCTCGTCCCGGTCCCGCTGGGCAGGCTGGCGAATGTCGCCGGGTTCAGCGTCGCGCCGTTGTACTCGACGCCGATGTGCGCCGGTGAGGTCCACGTGTTCGCCACGAACGCGGCGAAGCAGTACGTCGGGATTTCGGCTTCGAGCTCGCTCGCGTAGTAGTCGCAGCCGACCGAGCGATGGTTGCTCTGCGCGACCGCGCACGCATTCTGGCAGGTGAGCGTGGCCGGATCGCAGGCGTCCGACGCGTCGCACGTCATGATCTGATTGCCCATGCAGTCGACGACCGAGCGCTGATCCGCCGAGCATGCGTTCGTGCAGCCCGAATCGCCGGAGCCGCGACCATCGCCGTTGCCGCCGGGTCGGCTACTCGGACCGCATGCCGCGGCGAGCGCGGCGAGCCACGTGATCCTCATCAGCCCTGACGCTATGCAGCCGGCGCTCGCAGCGCAACGGTGAAAACGTCACACATCACGCACGGAGTGCTTCGCGCCGCATTTGCTGGGCTTTCAGCACCACGTACGCGGTCATGTTCACGATGTCCTCCACCGTGACCTCGTTCTGGAGTGCCGCGACGGGGCGCGACAGCCCGAGCAGGATCGGACCGACCGCCGAGGCGCCGCCGAGCACCTTCAGCATCTGATACGCGGCGTTGCCGGCGCCCAGCGACGAGAACACCAGCGTGTTCGCCGACCGCGTCAGACGGCCGAACGGGTAGTACTGGCCGCGGCGCTCGGCGTCGAGCGCCATCTCGGGCTGCATCTCGCCGTCGATCTCGAGCTCGGGGCGGCGCCGGCGCACGAGGTCGAGTGCCTGCTGGATCTTCGTCACCTCCGGATGCCGCACCGAGCCGAAGTTCGAATACGAGATCATCGCGATGCGCGGCGTGATGCCGAAGCCCTGCACCGCCTCCGCCATCTGCAGCGTGATGTCGGCGAGCGTGTCGGCGTCGGGATCGATGTTGAACACGGTGTCGCCGAAAAACTTCACCGAGTTCTGCAGCACCATCATGTACATGCCGACCGCGACCTTGCGCCCGGGCTCGAGGCCGAAGATCTCGAGCGGCGGCCGCACGGTCTCGGGATAGTTCAGGCGTAGCCCGGTCACCATGCCGTCGGCGTCGCCGCGATCGACCATGAGCGCGCCGTAGTAGTCGCTCTTCTGCAAGA
>Ga0335083_10000767_pt1 | contig 46161 bp, 49 predicted proteins | sample Lox_Sample_42_FD_206716 | JGI IMG/M metagenome (GOLD analysis project Ga0335083, IMG submission 206716) | Soil microbial communities from Loxahatchee National Wildlife Refuge, Florida, United States - Lox_Sample_4.2 | ecosystem: Environmental > Terrestrial > Soil > Wetlands | place: USA...
GAAAAATGAAGTCCGTGATGGACGAGACAATTGCGGTCTTACTTCAATCGAAGGCTGAGAATTGTTTTGGCAAAGATGCAGATCAGTGGAACGCCGCTATAGCAAGTTTTCAAGCTGAAAGTACGGATATGGCCAATACCCGCGACTCATTTATCGAGATGCGATCGCAAATGATAAGGAAAGAAAGCGCGGAAGCACAAAACGGATCACCGTCTGAACCTAGTCCTCAAACGCAAACAGATCCGAGCAAAAAGTCGCGTGATCAATTTAGAGAGGCCGCCACATGCGTGGCTTATTGGCAAATAGCCAATGAATGTTTGCCAACCATGGTACCGCCAAAGCAAGCTCAAGAGACACGATTGTATATGGATATGCTCTTAGAGACGATGACTAATCATTTAGCCGACCTCGGCAAAGAGGCGCAGGTGTCTACAGCAGCTCAAGGAAGATTTGTAACGACAACAAAAGAGAGCCTCTATCGCTTGATTGATCGCCAATGCACTAACTTTTCGAGATTGATTCCTAGCTATCGCAATACTTGCGCGGCGCTGGCCAAAAATTACGATGAGACCTTAAAACGCGACTTACATAAGCGAGCGGACGTACCGGTTATTTCTGGTGATCATTGGGTAAGTGATACCGGCACGGCGACTAAGCGATGTCTCGCGTTGTTCAATAAGAGATTTCACAACGATACGACAAAAAACTTTGCGAATTGCATGACGGATCAAGTCCAAAAAGCAACAGAACCATGTGTCGGGGTCACAAACTTCTCCGATTGCATGATGCAAAATTCGCTACGGGTGATGAATAGCTGTGATCTAACGCATTGCTGAGTCTCTTCCTTATTAATTCTTCATGCGTTAGCGGCAGGCCCGTAAGTCTGAAAGTTCTTTCCTGTTCGTCGGCCCAAAGCTTTCCTTCTGCGTGGGTGTTGAACATCTTGACCATGACGCGGCCATTACCGCGCACCTCAGACAAAGAGCACGCCATGCCGGTGTCCGCGGCGCTCAGGGGCGCGAGATGGTCAGGCGCTGTTTGAGCCTTCCGCTTCCTTCGCCGCCCAATCAGCCCGATGACGCCGAGACCTGGTCATCCCCACGTGCGATATTCCATGGGACCACCTCTTCCAAAAGCCGTTGTCCAGGCATCCCGATCTAGCGCCTTCCACACGGGAGGGATTGCTAGGAGGCCGTCGCCAGGAGCGAAGACTCCATCATCTCTGGATCGGCGGCGCTTCTTCCAGTGTGACCGCGCCGTATGAACAACTCGGCACAACGCCAATGGTGTGCGATAAAAGTTTTTGCTCCAGCGAACCACTAGATTAAACCAAGCCCGCCGTCCTCTCGCACCCTGAGCGTCTTGAATTCAACGTTCCCCGACTTCACTGATTTTGTAATCGAACCAAGTATCCGCTCGGCAGATTTATTTCGAGGTTCATGACCGATAAACAAAATTCGACGTAACTTGTTTTTGCTCATCCCATCGAAAACTACATATTCGACGGGATCGAAGATTACTTTTACGTCCTGTGGATCAAGGCGTGATCCGCTAAAGATAGGATCGACCTTAATCAACCGTCGCTTCGCATTTTTGAGGCCCTGCGCTTTCGCCTGCGCACGCAGGTCAGCCTCCCGCTCTTCCAATCGTTCGACTGCGTTGTCGATTCTCTCATTCTCCCGATCAATATCATCAAGTATCGAATGGGGCTTTCTGTCTTTGGGATACGGTCGTGCTTCACTAAGCCTGAAAATCTCCCCGCAATACGCGTCGGGGCATATCGCCATTACGTGGCCGAACTGGCCTAATAGGTTGGCTAGTTCACTTGACATCTTCCTGCTCCTTGGCATCGACTAAATTGACGTCCACATTCCCACGCTGGACCACCGCTGAAATTTCCCGCTGCATCGGCGTCAGTCGCGCAGCTCCACTCTTTACCTCAAGGAAGGTAATGCTCTCGACAACTCCCTTTCGATGAAGGCCGGAAAAGATCAGATAATCTATGGGCTCCAACAGAGTACGACAGTCGCGAGTTGAAAATTGAAAGGTCTCGAAAGAAGGTGCAATTTTCTCGACGATCTTTCCGAGATTGACGCTTTCTGCCGTTATTCGTGAACGATTAGTTATTCGGTTTTTCATTTCCTTCAGGTATGACTGCCTTTCTTTCAGGCCAGCCTTCAACGCCGTCACGCGGTTTAGGGCATCCTGAGGAAATTCGTCCGTCGCAAACAGCGTCGCATCACATATTCGGAAGTCATTTCCACAATGGGGGCACGTTCCATAGAGCTGCTTTTCGCGCTTAAGCTTTCGAATAAGTTGGGCTGACTTCATGAGGGCTCTCGGCCGCTTGACAGAAGTTAAATACTCCCGAAAAACGGAAGCGGCGGTGTACTCAGACTAAATTCAGATCTCTTGTACCAAACGAACTAGCGCCAGCTCGTTCCAGCCGGTTCGGCCGCACATCCGTCCCGATAGGCGCCAACCAAATCCATATGAGATCAACTCGGCTTTTTTGCTGTCTCTTTTGCGACAATTGAATCACGTTCGCAGGAAGCTAGTGGCTTTCGTGTAGCCTTGTAGAAGAATTTCTCGACCTTATCGAGCGACACGTTAGTGAAATGATACAAGGCCCCGCCAGTTTTTGAATTTATGAGGCTGTATGCGCTGTCGGACCGCAGTGACTCGCGTGATTTCATCAGTCGATAGCCGTAACGAGTGGCGAGTCGACGTACTCGCTTTTCAAGTTTCTCTTTATCGGCCATGTAATAACGCCCCCGGTTGGTCAAATCTTAGTGCTGCGTTGCGCTTGCTCTAAACGCCATTTGGCAGCCTCACGAATTTCTTTGCCAAACTCGCCTGAAAACTTGAGCACGGCGCTCTCAATTGTCCATTCGAGCATGTTCATGGATTTTAGCTTGTGAAAGCCGGTCTGAATTTCGCCGCTCCGCACCAACCTTTCAATTGCATCTAGTGTGCCATAGTTATTTCGCATCCGCTTAAAGATGATGGGATGATAAGGAGGTCGAGCCTGCTCGCATCGACGGATTGCTTCATCAATGAATGCTTCCAGTTGTATGGAGGCTTCTCGTGGCATTCCAACATTATATAGAATGGTTGGGGTGGGATCGACTCCAACCACTTTCAGGAGACGCCTCAACAGAGGCTGTTAGGCTGTGTACGATGTCGGCAAGCTTAAAACTCCGCAGACTGTCGGCCAGTGCTTCTTCGGGACGCGACCTCGCGCCGCAGATCTCTAATAAAAGAAACCGACGACGGCTGTGGTTACTGCTGCATATACAGCACCGGCTATCACCGAGCCGATAAATCGCCCTTCACTGCCCCCAATATTGAGCGTTCCGCCAGCAGCTCGTGCGCCATAAACCACAGCAGTCCAAATTGCCATTGCAATAAAGAAGAATATCCAATGCCAAGCCCACGCCATGATCGTGTCTCCCAAGCAGCGCCTTCAATGTTAAACGAAGTTTCTCATGAAAACACTCCGTGAACAGAGTCCCCGGATTTTCCCCGTATTTGCCTGGGGACTTCGCGTTTCGTTCTGCTCGTTCCTGCCGAGCCGCGAATCCGCTCGATGGCCAACACGCTTTGATTTCAAAGAAAAATCTGGTGCTGCCGGAGTGGATTGAACACTCGACCTCCCCCTTACCAAGGGGGTGCTCTACCACTGAGCTACGGCAGCATAACACGGGCGGCGGCCAACGGGCCCCGCGCGAACGCGTGGGAAACTGCCATAAGCCGAACGCCGGGCGCAAGGCAAAGCCGCTTGCCGGAAGCGTTCATCGGCGGATAATCGTCGTCATGGCTAAAGGTGGCAGGAGTGGCGCAAAAGTCGGCGATTCCGGCAAGCGGCCGGGTCGTCTGGCTGCGGCTCTGCGCGAGAACCTGCGCCGGCGCAAGGCGCAGGCGCGCGGGCGGGTCGCAGCAGCCTCACAAGAGCCGAAAGACAAGGCGCGCGACGACGACCGCGGTTAGTCCGACTTTCGCCGCATTCGCCCGGCGAAGCTCACTTATATTGTGTCATATCGGCGTTTGCGCTCGAGCGGCCGGCGGTCCATAGATCGTCACCGGCGAACGAAGGGGCAGGGCGGGCGAGGATGGATCGGATACGCATCACCGGCGGCGAGCGCCTTAGCGGCGTGATACCGATCTCGGGCGCCAAAAACGCGACGCTGCCGCTGATGATCGCGAGCCTGCTCACCGAGGACACGCTGATCCTCGACAACGTGCCGCGACTCGTCGACGTCATTCAGCTGCAGCGCATCCTCGGCAACCACGGCGTCGACGTGATGATTGCCGGCAAAAGGCCGGGCGCAGTTCCTGACAGCGGCCGCACCATTCATATCTCGGCAAAGAATATTGTCGACACCACTGCGCCCTACGAGCTCGTCTCCACGATGCGCGCAAGCTTCTGGGTGATCGCGCCGCTCGTGGCGCGCATGGGCGAGGCGCGCGTGTCAATGCCCGGCGGTTGCGCCATCGGGACGCGCCCGGTCGACCTCCTGATTATGGCGCTGCGGGCGCTCGGTGCCGACATCGTAATCGAGGGCGGCTATGTCGTCGCCAGCGCAAAAAAAGGCCTGCACGGCGGCGAGATCGTCTTCCCCAAAGTCACGGTCGGCGGCACGCACACGGCGATGATGGCGGCCGCGCTCGCCAACGGCACGACCGTCATTGAAAATGCCGCGCGCGAGCCGGAGATCTGCGATGTCGCCGATTGCCTCAACAAGATGGGGGCGAAAATCGGCGGCGCCGGCACGTCACGCATCGTTATCGACGGCGTGCCGCGCCTGTCCGGCGCGCGCCACGCCGTGCTGCCCGACCGCATCGAGACGGGCACCTATGCGATGGCGGTGGCCATGGCTGGCGGCGAGGTGCTCTTGAAAAACACGCGCCCTGAACTCTTGCAGGCCGGGCTCGACGTGCTCACGCAGGCCGGCGTCGTCATCACGCCGACTAACGAGGGCATCCGCGTTGCCCGCAATGGCGCGGACCTGGCGCCGGTCGAGGTGACCACCGCCCCGTTCCCCGGCTTTCCCACTGACCTGCAGGCGCAGCTGATGGCGCTGATGACCGGCGCCGACGGCACCTCGCAGATCACCGAAACCATCTTCGAGAATCGCTTCATGCACGTGCAGGAGCTAGTGCGCCTCGGCGCCCACATCCAGCTCAACGGCCAGACCGCGACCATCGAAGGCGTCGAGCGCCTTAAAGGCGCGCCTGTGATGGCGACTGACTTGCGCGCCTCGGTGTCGCTGGTCATCGCCGCCCTTGCCGCCGAGGGCGACACCATCGTCAATCGCGTCTATCACCTCGACCGTGGCTTCGAGCGGCTTGAGGAGAAGCTCGCCCGCTGCGGCGCGGCCATCGAGCGCATCAGCGGCTAGGACACATTATCGTGGCCCATATCAAAGTGATGAGCGCCGGCGCCGTGGAAGCCATGGTGAAGGCGCTCGGCGCTGAATTCGAGCGCGAGAGCGGCCATAAAGTCGAGATCGTCTCCGGCATCGCGGGGGGGTTGCGCGAGCGCATTGCCGGCGGCGAGCAGGCCGATCTCGTCATCCTGCCGCCGGGCGCGATCGATGCCCTCGACAAAGAGGGCAGGTTCGTCGCCGGCAGCCGCACCGATCTCGGCCGCACCGTGACCGGCGTTGCCGTGCGCGAAGGCGCCCCGGCCCCCGACATCTCGACGCCGGACGCCTTCAAGCAGGCGCTTTTGAACGCCCGCGTGATCGCCTATACCGACCCGAAGGCCGGCGGCTCCTCCGGCAATTTCTTTGCCGGCCTTTTGGAGAAGCTCGGCATCGCCGAGGCGGTGAACAAGAAGGCGATCTTCGGCAAGCGCGGCTATGAGGTTGCGCAGATGGTCGCCGACGGCCGCGCCGAGATCGCCACCACATTCATCAGCGAAATCCTCACCGTAAAGGGCGCCAAGGTGGTCGGACCGCTGCCGGGCGCATTGCACAACGTCAATACCTATACGGCCGCCATACCCGCCGGCGGCCGCAACAGTGAGGCCGCGTTTGCCTTGCTGCGGGCGCTCACCAACCCCGCCACCGCCCGCCGCTGGACCGCGGCGGGGCTTGAGCCTGCCTTCCTGAAATAGCGCTCTTGCGCCTCACCAGGGCCCTCCCTAATTAGCCGGCCAGGGGAAGCGCGAATGTCCAAAGACCTCCTCAAATTCGTCGTTCTCGACGAAGAGGATCTTGAGGTCGTCTCGACCCACCTGCAGGACGCGGTGGTGCGGGTTTCGGACGTGCTTTGGCGCCCGGCGGAGAAGCGATTCGTGGTGGTGCTCAACCGCTTCGATTGGGAAGGGGCGCAATCCGAGCAGCCTAAACTGCAACGGCGTCGCGCCGCGCTGCGTTTCGAGCGCGTGCTGTCCTGTAAATGCCGCTCGGTCGATCCGGCCAGCAAGGATGACGTGCTCAACCTTTTGGCCGTCGAATTCGCCGAGACAGAGCCCCCCGCCGGGGTCGTGACGCTGATCTTTTCCGGCGGTGGAGCGCTGCGCCTCGAGGTGGAGTGCCTGGAGGCCGAACTCGCCGACCTCGGTCCGGTCTGGGCGACCGCCGGGCTTCCCATGCATGCGGTCGACGAACGATTGGGTGCCGAGCCGGACGGCGAAGGCCGCTAGATTTTCACCTGGATAAATTCGTGTTTGCAACCGGAGATGGGGGCTCCCACCCTTGATCTTTGCCGGTTCCAATGCTTGAACTTTGCGTCTCTCCAATTGGGGTGCTTCCATGCGCAAATTGCTTGTTGTGGCGGGCCTGCTGCTCGGTGCCGCGCTGGTGACCGGCACGCCGGCGAAAGCCGACGTCGGTTGCGGATGTGTGAAGCTCGGGGCCAATCCGGTTTGTACGGCCACCGTAGAACAATGCATGTCCAAGGTCGGGGGGCTGTGTCTTGCTCCCTGCGACTACCAGCCGCCGCCGAAGAAAATGGCGATGAGGCATAAGAAAAAGAAAATGTAAGAAATCTGCGGCCGCGTCCGCCTTGCGGCACTTGTGGCAAGGCTCCGCCTCGCGGCGGAGCCTTTTTGCGCATAGAGGTTTTCTCGGGGCGCAAGAGTGCGTCGGAATGCGACTGGCTCCGCTGTTTTTATTTGCCGCCGCGGCATTGTTTCTGCGTCCCGCGCACGGGCAGGCGGAACAGAATACGGACGACGAGCTCAAAGTCTACGCGGTCAATGTCGTCAAAAACACGCCGTTTGAGAAACCGTTTACCGGCGATGGCATCTATCTCGGTGAGGGCGCAGTCATTACCGCGGCTCATGTCATCGGCCGCTGGGGTTTTCTGAAAAATCCGCACGTCCTCATTGCCGGCCAAAATCTCCCGGCGACGATTGTTAAGGCAGGTTCCGTCGACACGATTGATCTGATGTTGCTCAGCGTGCCCGAGCAGACGCTGCCAGTGAGCCTCTTGCTGCGGCGCAATCCGCTGTGCCGGCAGCCGCCGTTCGTCGGCGAACCGGTAATCGACGTGAGTCCTAAACTTACGATTCGCCACAAGGTCGTGTCGCCTTTGTTCATCGCGCCTCAAGATCGGAAGAGGTATTCCACGCTCATCGACAGGCCGGAAAGCTCGGGCTCCGGCGTTTTCGACGCGGAAAAACGATGCCTTCTCGGCATCGTCAGCCAGGCCTTGACAAAGTTCGACTATCGGACGGTTGCGGGACAGCTCGTCATCAAACCGTCCGGCGAAGTCGGCTATTTCGTGCCGGCTTCGCAGATCGCGGCGTTTCTGCCCAAGCAATACCGCTACTAGTTCCTAGGATAAGGCGGGGCTGCGGCGGACGAGGGAATGGAAGCTTGCGCCGCCCAGCTTTTTGTGCAGGCGGTCGAGCAACAGATAGATCACAGGCGTCGTGTAGAGCGTTAGCACCTGCGACACCAAGAGGCCGCCGATGATGGTGATGCCGAGGGGACGCCGCAGCTCGGATCCGGGCCCGGCCGCGATCACCAGCGGCAGCGCCCCGAGCATCGCCGCCAGCGTCGTCATCAGGATCGGACGGAAGCGGGCAAGGCAGGCCTCATGAATCGCCTGCGCCGGCGACAGCCCGCGTTGCCGCTCCCCCTCGAGCGCGAAGTCGACCATCATGATGCCGTTCTTCTTCACGATGCCGATGAGCAGGATGATGCCGATGAAAGCGATCACCGTGAGCTCGGTATGGAACGCCTGCAGCGCCAGCAGCGCGCCGAGGCCCGCCGACGGCAAGGTCGAAATGATGGTGAGCGGATGGGCGAGGCTCTCGTACAGGACGCCGAGGACGATATAGACCGCAATCAGCGCCGCAATGATGAGTAGCGGCTGCGCGCTCAAGGTCCGTTGGAACGCTTGCACATCGCCAGCGAAATCGGCGTGGATTGTGTCAGGGATACGGAGCTCCGCCACCGCCTGCTGCAGCGCCGCTGTGGCGTTTTCCAGCGGCACGTTCGATGCAATGTTGTAGGTGATCGTGATCGAAGGGAATTGCCCTTGGTGATTGACTGCCAGGGGCGCAATACCACGGACAAATTTCGCCACCGTCGGTAGCGGCACCGAATTGCCATTACCAGGTACAAAGAGTTGGGAAAGATCGGTCGGATCACGCTGGTATTTGTCGTCGACGCTCAGCACCACCCGATACTGGTTGCGTACGCCATAGATGGTGGAAATCTGCCGCTGTGAGAAGGCATCGTTGAGCGCATTGTCGATGTCCTGGATGCGCACACCAAACCGCGTCGCCGCGCTGCGATCGATCATGACGTTGGTCTGCAAGCCGCCTTGCTCGCGATCGGTAGTGACGTCGATGATGCCGGGGACTTGTCTGACGCGCTCGAGTACCTTCGGCAGCCAGGCCTGCAGCGCGTCGATGTCTTGGCTCCACAGCGTGAATTGATACTGCGAATTGCTTTGCCGTCCACCGACTCGCAGGTCTTGCGCCGGCACCAAAAAGACGCGCAAGCCCGGGATGTTGCTGAGCTTATTGCGCAGGCGCGCGATGACAGCCAAGGTCGACACGTTATGGCGCTCGGCGAGCGGTTTCAGGCTAATGAACATCCGCCCGTTATTGACCGAGGAGCCGAAAAGACCGCCGCCGACGTTGGAGCCAAGCCCGGCCACAGCCGGGTCGGCCAGTACAATATCCATGGCCTTAAGCTGCAATTTTTCCATCGCATCGAACGAGATATCAGTCGAAGCCTGCGTGCCGCCGAAGACGAGGCCGGTGTCATCCTGTGGAAAATAGCCTTTCGGCGTCTGTATGTAGAGAACGACCGTGAGCGCGACGGTGGCGAAGAATGCAGTGAGCGCCAGCGCGCGGTGCAATACCACGAATTGCAGCGTGCGGTCGTAGAAACGAATCATGCGTCGCAGCAGGCCCTCGATGCGCCGGTCAAACCAGGTGGTCTCGTCGGCAGGCGCGCTATGGATGAAGTAGGCGCAGATCATCGGCGTGACCGACAGCGAGACGATAGTGGAAACGCCGATAGCGAAGGCGAGCGTCACCGAGAACTCGCGGAACAGGCGACCGACAATGCCGCCCATGAACAAGAGCGGGATGAAAGCGGCGATCAGCGAGACGCTGATCGAGACAACGGTGAAGCTGATCTGTTTCGCCCCCCTGAGGCTGGCGCGCAATGGCGAATCCCCTTTCTCAAGAAAGCGGAACATGTTCTCGATCATGACGATGGCGTCGTCGACCACGAACCCGATACTCACTGCGAGCGCCATTAGCGACAGATTGTCGATTGAAAAACCCGCCGCCCACATTGCCGCGCAGGTGCCGGCGAGCGATAGCGGCACGGTGACGCCGGCAGCAAGCGTCGGCGCCGCGCGGCGCAGGAACATGAACACCACCAGCATCACCAAAACTGCGCTGGCACCGAGCGTAAGCTGCATGTCGTGAACGCTGGCGCGAATGGTCTGGGTGCGGTCGGCCAGGATAGAGAAAGTGATGCTGGCAGGGATCCACTCGCGCAGCTGGGGCAGCAGCGCTTTGACGCGGTCCGCTACATCAATCACGTTGGCATCACCTTGCTTGGTAATGAACAGTAGTACCGACGGCTGCCGGTTGAACCACCCAGCAGACAGGTTATTGCGGACGCCGTTTGTGATCCTTGCGATGTTCGACAGGCGTATCACCGTGCCGTTCACGGTCCTGACCACCAGCGGGTCGTACTCATCGGCGGTGCGTAACTGATCGGTAATACCGATGGTGACGGCGCGGCTGCCGTCGAATGAGCCGAGCGGGCCAACCGCGTTGGAATTTGCGATCGCAGTGCGAACGTCCTCGAGGCTCAGGTCCATGGAGGCGAGCCGTGTCGGGTCGACGCTGACGCGGACGGCAGGTTGCTCGGAGCCGGCGACGCCGACCTGGGCGACTCCTTCCACCTGGGAGAGGCGCTGGGCGATGACAGTGTCGGCCGCGTCGTAGAGATCGCTCGCCAGCATCGTCTCTGAGGTCAGCGCCAGAATAAGGATCGGCGCCGCTGCAGGGTTGACCTTGCGAAAAGTCGGCAGCGTCGGCATGTCCGGGAGGTCGGTCAGCGCGGCGTTGAGCGCGGCCTGTACGTCGCGCGCGGCACCCTCGATGCTGCGAGAGAGATCGAACTGGACGGTGATATGCGAATTGCCGAGCGTGCTGGTCGACGTCAATTCGCTGACGCCGGCGATTTCACCCAGGCGTCGTTCGAGAGGTGCCGCCACTGTCGCAGCCATTGTGCTGGGATCGGCACCCGGCAGGCTGGCGCTGACGCTGATGGTCGGAAACTCGACATTGGGCAGGCTGGCCACGGGTAGGAAGACGTAGGCAATGGCACCGATCAGGAACAGCCCGATGGCAAGCAGCGTGGTACCGATGGGGCGGCGGATGAACGGCTTGGAAAAATTCATGGGGCGGTCTTTGGCGTGGTTGCCGGGCTCATCCGCAGTAGTAGTTCGCGCAAAACGCAGCTACAAACCAAGCTGCGTCGCCATTATTCGACCTTCCAATTTGATCGTTGCAATTCGCAAAGATTATGTCTTCGCCGGCTGCTAAGTAAGACACTTGATGTCCAATGAATCCGCCCGGTCCTAGCCTATGCCTATTCGCCTGAGCAGCCAAAGCGCCGGCTTTTCCGAGCGTTTTCGCGCCTTTTTGGCGGTAAAACGGGAGGCGGCCGAGGATGTCGAGGCCGCCGTGCGCGCCATCATCGCCGACGTGCGCGCCCGAGGCGATGCCGCGCTCGTTGAGCTCACCGCCAAGTTCGACCGCGTCGATCTCGGCCGGTTGGGCCTGCGCGTTCCTGTAGCGGAAATCGAGGCGGCGGCCGCGTCCTGCAAGGGCGAGGCCCTCGACGCGCTTACCCTCGCCCGCGACCGCATCGAGGCCTACCACCGGCGGCAAAAGCCCGCCGACGAGCGCTTCACCGATCCGCTCGGCGTCGAGCTCGGGCAACGCTGGACCGCGGTCGAGTCGGTCGGGCTCTACGTGCCGGGCGGGGCCGCCGCCTATCCGTCCTCGGTGCTGATGAATGCGGTGCCGGCGAAAGTCGCGGGGGTGCCCCGGCTCGCAATGGTCGTGCCGGCGCCGGATGGCAAGCTCGCGCCGCTGGTGTTGGTGGCGGCCAAGCTCGCCGGCGTCGACGAGATCTACCGCGTCGGCGGTGCGCAGGCGATCGCTGCGCTCGCCTACGGCACCGAAACCATCGCGCCGGTTGCCAAGATCGTCGGCCCCGGCAATGCTTATGTCGCCGCGGCAAAACGCATGGTCTTCGGCCAGGTTGGCATCGATATGATCGCCGGCCCCTCCGAGGTGCTCGTCCTCGCCGACAAGACGGCCAACCCCGACTGGATCGCCGCTGATCTTCTGGCCCAGGCCGAGCATGATCAAAACGCGCAGTCGATCCTCATCACCGACGACGGTGCCCTTGCCGATGAAGTGGAAAAGGCGGTTGCTGCGCAGCTCAGGACGCTGCCGCGCGCCGCGATTGCCGGCGCCTCCTGGCGCGATTTCGGTGCCGTCATTACCGTGGCGAAACTCGCTGATGCGATCGCGCTGGTCGACCGCATCGCCCCCGAGCATCTGGAGATCGAAGCCGCCGACGCGGAAGGGCTTGCTGCGCGCGTGCGTAACGCCGGCGCCATCTTCATCGGCGCCCATACGCCGGAGGCCATCGGCGATTACGTGGCCGGCTCCAACCACGTGCTGCCGACCGCGCGCTCGGCGCGCTTCTCTTCCGGCCTTGGCGTGCTCGACTTCATGAAGCGCACCTCGCTGCTCAAATGCGGGCCTGAGCAATTGCGCGTGCTCGGCTCCGCGGCAATCGCGCTCGGCGAGGCGGAGGGGCTGACCGCCCATGCCCGCTCGGTGGCGGTGCGCATGAACACGAAATGAGCGCGGCGAAGCCAGCAGCAGCCGGCAAGCTGCGGCTCGCCGCGGTGACGCTCGATGAGGCCACGATCGGCCGCGCCAATGAGGACGTCGAGCACGAGCGCGAAGTCGCGATCTATGACCTGCTCGAGCAGAACTTGTTCGCGCCGGTCGGCCACGGCGGCGGCCCTTATGCGTTGCACCTGAGCATCAACGGCAGCCGGCTGGTATTCGACATCCGTCTCGCCGATGGCACGCCGGTCGTCGCGCATCATTTGTCGCTGACGCCGCTGCGCCGCATCGTCAAAGACTACTACCTGATCTGCGACAGCTACTATCAGGCAATCCGCACGGCGACGCCCGACAAGATCGAAGCGATCGACATGGGCCGCCGCGCCGTCCACAACGAGGGCTCGGAAACGCTAATGGAGCGGCTGAAGGGCAAGGTGACCGTCGACATCGACACCGCCCGGCGCCTGTTCACGCTGATCTGCGTGCTGCACTGGAAGGGCTGACGCTTGGCGCCGGAGCGACCAACGCGGCCGCAAGCGGTGCTTTTTGCCTGCGGCATGAACGCGGTGCGCTCGCCGATGGCGGCCGCGCTGATGAGCCAGATGTTCGGCAAGACGGTCTATGTGGGCTCGGCCGGAGTGCAGAAGGGCGAACTCGACCCGTTTGCGGTTGCCGTGATGGAGGAGATCGGCATCGACATTGCCCGCCACAAGCCGATCACCTTCGAAGAGCTGGAAGACCTTGAAGGTCTAAATTTCGACCTCATCGTTTCGCTGTCGCCGCGCGCGCATCACAGGGCGCTGGAACTCACGCGCACGGTCGCGGCGGACGTCGAATATTGGCCGACGCTCGACCCGACCGGCGCCGAGGGTAACCGCGAGCAGCGGCTCGACGCCTATCGCGAGGTGCGCGACCAACTGCAAGCGCGCATCCGCGAGCGCTTCGGAACGGCGGCCGGCGGCAACGAGTGACGGTTTATACGGCCGCTGCGAGCGCGCTTTCGATGGCGCGAAGCAATTCATCGGCGCGGAACGGCTTGTAAAGCGTCGCCGTCGCTCCGGCTTCGTGGGCCATGGCGTCGAAATTCGGCATCGCCGGGCAATCGCCGCCGAACATGAATCCCGATGCGGCAATCATCGGCAGCCGCGGATGGGCCTCGCGGATCGCGCCGATGACCTGCAATCCGTCAACTCCCGGCATGAACACATCGACAATCACCACATCGAACGCGCCGTGGCGCGCGGCTTGGATGCCCGACGTGCCGTCGGCGACTGCCGTCACCTCGTGGCCTTTGGCGCGAAAAATCGTCTGCGCCGTCTCGCGCACCAACCGGTCGTCGTCGACGATGAGGATCTTCGCCATGACTCAAGCCGCCGTGGCGAGGACTTTGTCCACCGCCTTGAGGAGTTCGGATGAGCGGAAAGGCTTCTTAAGGCACTCGACCTCGGCGAGATCGGCGGCGTTAGCGAACATATCGAGCGCCGTGCGTTGCGAGTCGCCGAGCATCACTCCGGAGACGGCAATGATCGGCAATTTCGGTGCCATCGCGCGCAGCTCCCTGATCACCTGCACGCCGTCGAGTATCGGTAGGTAGACGTCGACGATCGCCATGTCGAAAGGCGCCGCCTTGAATTCGGCGAGCCCGGCGGGCCCGTCGGCGACGCCGGTGACCTCGAAATCGCGGGCGCGCAAAACAGAAAGAACGGCTGCGCGCACATGCGCCTGATCGTCGATAACGAGAATGCGGGTCATTACGCCGGCCCTTCGCGCCGCGAGCGCCTCATGATTGCCCACCTGCAATCTAGGCGGGGAGTGGTGAAAGTTTGCTTACCGGCGCGTGCCGGTCGATACGGCTCGTTGATGCGCCTGCGGCGCCTCGAGCGCCTGCCGCACCATGCGCGCAAGGTCGGATTTTCGATAAGGTTTGGCCAATAGCAGCACGCCGGGATCGAGCCGGCCGTGATGCACGACGGCATTTTCGGTGTAGCCCGAGGTAAACAAGACTTTAAGCAATGGCCGCCGTTTCGCCGCCTCCTTGGCGAGCTGATTGCCGTTCATCCCTCCCGGCATGATCAGGTCGGTGAACATGAGGTCGAAGCCGACGCCGTCCTCGATGAGTGCGAGCGCCTCAGCGGCGTTGGTCGCGGTGACGACGCTATAGCCGAGGCTCTTGAGCTGGGTGGTGACGGAGCCGCGCACGATCGAATCGTCCTCGACCACGAGGATCGTTTCCTTGCCGTTCGACGGCGTCACCGCCGCCGTCGCACTCGCTGCATCCTGCTGGCGGTCGGCGCGCGGCAAATAGATCTTGAAAGTCGTGCCTTGGTCTTCTTCGCTGTAGAGCTTGATGTGGCCGCCGGATTGCTTGACGAAGCCGTAGACCATGCTCAGGCCGAGGCCGGTGCCTTTACCCACTCCCTTCGTCGTAAAAAACGGTTCGAACACCTTATCGCGGATCTCGGGCGGAATGCCGCTGCCGGTATCGCTTACCGCGATCATTACATAGGGACCGGCGGTGACCTCGCTGTGCGCCTTGGCGTAGGCCTCTTCGAGGATGACGTTCGCGGTCTCCAGCGTCAGCTTGCCGCCGCCGGCCATGGCGTCGCGTGCGTTGACTGCGAGATTGAGCAGCGCGGTGACGAGTTGGCTGCGGTCGACTAGCGCGGGCCAAGTGTCATCTTTGAGCTTCCATTCGATATCGATGTTCTCGCCGAGCGTCGGCCGCAGCAGTTTGCCGACCTCGGTGACGGCGTCGTTGGCGTCGGTATTGGCCGGCTGCAGCGGCTGCTTGCGCGCGAAGGCAAGCAGCCGTGAGGTCAGCTCGGCGCCGCGGTCGGCGGCCTCGCTAATGAGTTTGGCGATGGCAACGAGTTCAGGCTTGTCGGCCACCGCATCGGCGAGGATGTCGATCGTGCCCGTGACCACGGTCAGCATATTGTTGAAATCGTGTGCCACGCCGCCGGTCAGTTGACCGATGGCGTCCATTTTTTGCACGTGGCGTAATTGCTGTTCGAGCTTGTTGCGCTCGGTGATGTCAGTGAGCGCATAGGCGACGCCCTTGATGCCGTTCGGGCCGCGCATTACTGCCGCGTCGAAACTGATCTCGATGAGCGCGCCGTCTTTGCGCTGCCGCTCGATACGCACGTCGCGCAGCGTTTCCCCCGCCATTGCGCGCCTGAAAAGCACGTCGAATTCGTCCTCGCGCCCCGACGGTACCAGCATGTATGGATGGCCGATCGCCTCCTCGGCGCTATAGCCGAAAATCTGCTGCGCGGCGCGGCTCCAGACCATCACCTTTCGCTCGGGCGAAAGACAGACGATCGCAACCGGCGAAGCGTCGATGACGGCGGCGAGCATTTCCTTGGCGGCGAGTTCCGCGTCTTCGAGTTGCTTGCGCAAGGTCGAATCGCGTCCGATGAAAAAATGGCGCTGCTCCGGCTCGGACCACACGCCCGTCCATCGCAGCGTGACTGGGCGGCCGTCCTTGTGGACATAGCGGCATTCGAAGTTGCGCGTTTCGCGGCCGCGCCGCGCGGCGCGCATCTCGTGGCGCGTCGCTTCGAGGTCGTCCGGGTAGATGAAGTCGACGCCGACATGGCCGATCATATCGCTAGGCGGATAGCCGAGGATCGTTTTGCTACTGGGACTGACGTCGATGAGCAGCCCCCTTCGGTCGGTGACCAGAATCAGGTCGAGCGACGTCTCGAAGATCCGACGATAGAGGTCGACCTGCTGCGCGAGCCTCGAATGGTTCGCCGCGCGGCGCGTCGCGGCGCGAGAACTGGCAACCTCGCGCCCGATGAGGACGGCGGCGAGCGATAGCACGACAACCCAGCCGGCAATGGCGAGAATGTGTTCCGGCATCGTCCCTTATGCGGTGGCGGTCTCGGTGTCGCCTGCAATACGACGCGAATCGCTAGCGGCCTGTTGCACGATTTGATCGACTTGTTGTGGTTATTTTGCAAGGCAGCGGGCGTCGTAACGAAGCGCGAGTTAACCGTAAAATGCGTGGCTGCCGCGCCTTTAAGGCTTCGCGCGGTGCGTCGGAAAGCCTTTGAATCGGCATCGGTTGTGCAAGCGGGCCGGTTCCGCTAGTGACTTGAGCCCGGAGATTCCGGCGCGTGAGCCGTTATTCACACCTTTCGCTTTTCCTGCGATGCAAGCAACGATGATCGGCCGCCCCAAACTGGTGCTCGCTTCGGGCTCGCCGCGGCGGCTGGGCCTCATCAACCAGGCCGGGATCGAACCGGACGCGCTCAGGCCTGCCGATATCGACGAGACGCCGCGGCGCAGCGAAATTCCGCGCGCCTACGCGACGCGGCTTGCGCACGCCAAGGCGGTGACGGCCCTGGAAAACGTCAAGCTCGACGACGAACTGCGCGGCGCCTTCATTCTCGCCGCCGATACGGTGGTGGCGGTCGGCCGCCGCATCATGCCCAAGGCGCAGCTCTTGGACGAGGCGGCGCAATGCCTTCGTTTTCTCTCCGGCCGCAACCACCGCGTCTACACGTCGATCTGCCTGGTCACGCCGAAAGAGGCTTTCCGCCAGCGCCTGGTCGAGACCCGCGTCCGTTTCAAGCGGTTGTCGGCGGAGGACATCGAGGCCTATCTCGCCTCCGGCGAATGGCGCGGCAAGGCCGGCGCCTATGCGGCGCAGGGCATTGCTGGCACCTTCATCGTCAAGCTGGTCGGCTCTTATACCAACGTCGTCGGCTTGCCGCTTTATGAGACCGTGGCGCTGCTCGGCGGCGAGGGCTACCCGATCCGATTTGGCTGGCTCAACGCGGGCGCTTAAGCTCCTCTCCAGGAGGAGCCTATGAACCTGGCGCTGGGTTTGCAGCAAACGGGCCGCGAGCATCCGCAGGCGCCGGCGGCGGCGATCGGCGCGAGGGTTGTGACGACCTACCGCGAGCTCGGCGGGCGGGCGGCGCGGATGGCGGGCGCCTTGCGCGGCCAGTTCTGCCTCGCCGCCGGGGATCGCGTCGCCATCGCCGCACAAAATTCCCCGCATTATCTCGAATTGCTCTACGGCATCTGGCATGCCGGGCTTGCCGCTGTGCCGGCAAACGCCAAGCTGCACGGCGCCGAGCTCGGGTACATCCTTGAACACTCGGGGGCGCGCGTGTGTTTTGCCGCGCCTAAGCTCGACCGCGAAATCGCGGCGCACGCGCCGCCCACGCTCGAGCGGCTGATCGTCATCGGCAGCAAGGAGTACGAGTCGCTCTTTGCCGCCGATGCAATCGAGGTCGCGCCGCGCGCGGCGGACGATCTCGCCTGGCTGTTCTATACCTCCGGCACCACCGGCCGGCCCAAGGGCGCCATGCTCACGCACCGCAATCTCGCGGTGGCAACGCAAAGCTACCTCGGCGAAGTCGATCCTTCGCGCGAACCCGGCGCCATCCTGCACGCCGCGCCGATGAGCCATGGCTCCGGCCTCTACATCATGGGCAACGTGGCGCGCCACGCCGTGCATGTCATTCCGGAAAGCGGCAGCTTCGAGCCGGAGGCCATCTTTGCGATGATCGCCGCCTGGCCGCAGACCACGATGTTTGCTGCGCCGACCATGATCAAGCGCCTGGTCGAAAGCCGCGCCGATTGCCCGGTCGAAAATATCCGTACGCTCGTTTATGGCGGGGCGCCGATGTATGTCGAGGACACGGTCAAGGCGCTCGACCGCTTCGGACCGTGCCTCGCCCAGATCTACGGTCAGGGTGAAGCGCCGATGACCATCACCGTCCTGCCCAAGCACGAGGTCGGCAACCGCGGCCATCCGCGCTGGCACGAGCGGCTCGCTTCGGCCGGCCGGCCGTTCTCGGGCGTCGAGGTGCGCATCGCCGGTGCCGAGGACCGGACGCTGCCGCCGGGCGAAACCGGCGAGATCCTCGCCCGTGGTGAGGTGGTGATGGCCGGCTACTGGCGCAACGAAGCGGCGAGCGCCGCCGCGCTGCGCGGCGGCTTCCTGCACACCGGTGACGTCGGCGCGCTCGATGCCGACGGCTATCTTTATCTTAAAGATCGCTCCAAGGACTTGATCATTTCCGGCGGCTCCAACATCTATCCGCGCGAGGTCGAGGAGGTGCTGTTGACCCACGGCGGTGTGCGCGAAGTCTCGGTCATCGGCCGTCCCGACCGCGAATGGGGCGAGGTCGTGGTCGCCTACGTGGTCGGCGAGGCCAGTGCAAAAGAACTCGACGCGCTCTGCCTTGACCGCATTGCGCGCTTCAAGCGGCCGAAGGATTATGTCTTTGTCGACGCGCTGCCGAAGAACAATTACGGCAAGGTATTGAAGACGGATTTGCGCGCGATGGACGCAAGAAAGACCGGCACGGCATGAACGAGGCCGTCAAACCGTCTACGACGCGTTGCCCGATCTGCGGCAAGCCCGCCGATTCGGCGCTCACGCCGTTCTGCTCCAGGCGCTGCGCCGACGTCGACCTCAACCGCTGGCTCTCCGGCGTCTACGCCGTGCCGGCCAAGGAGGAAGAAGACGAGGACGGCGACCAGCCGCGCGAGGCCGAGGCGGGCGAGGAATGAACGCCATTCCCGAATGGCCCGACCGGCTTTACGCCACGCTCAAGCGCGCCGGTGTCGGCCAAGTCGGCTACGTGCCCGACGCCGGCCATTCGCGGCTGATCGAGCGCGTGCGCGCCGACGCAGAGATTCACGATATCGCGCTCACCACCGAAGAGGAGGGGGTGGCGCTGGCGGCCGGCGCGTGGCTCGGCGGCAATCGCGCCGCGCTGCTGATGCAGTCGAGCGGCCTCGGCAACTGCGTCAATATGTTCTCGCTCGCGCGCAGTTGCCGCTTTCCGCTGCTGATGTTCATCACCATGCGCGGCGAGTGGGAGGAGTTCAACCCGTGGCAGGTGCCGATGGGCGGAATTGTCGAGCCCGTGCTCAAATTGTGCGAGGCGGAAGTCTATCGTGCGGCCAAGCCCGATGAGGTCGTGAGCCTTGCCGAGCGCGCCGCCCAGCGCGCCTTCGGCGATGAGGCGATCGCCGCGGTGCTGTTGTCGCAGCAGCTCATCGGCAAGAAGGTGTGGACCAAATGAGCCTCGAACGCCGCGCCGCCATGGCAACGCTCGTTGCCGACCGCGGTGACTTGCTCATCGTGCCCGGCCTCGGCTCGACCGCCTGGGATCTCGCCGCCGCCGGCGACGACCCGCGCAATTTCTATTTGTGGGGCGCCATGGGCGGCGCCGCGATGGTCGGGCTTGGGCTCGCGCTGGCGCAAGCCTCGCGCCGCGTCGCCGTCATCACCGGCGACGGCGAGATGCTGATGGGTCTCGGCAGTCTCGCCACCATCGGCACCAAAAGGCCCGGCAATCTCGCCATCATCGTCTTCGACAACGGCGTCTATGGCGAGACCGGCATGCAGCCGAGCCATACGCAGCATGGCGTCGACCTCGTCGGCGTCGCCAAGGCCTGCGGCTTTGCCGATTGCGCCGACGTGCGTGAGGAGGCGGGCCTCGCCGCGCTGGCCGCCAAGCTCAAGACCTTCACGGCGCCGCTCTTTGCCCGCGTCGCCATTGCCGCCGATGAGCCGCCGCGCGTACTGCCGGAACGCGACGGTGTTGCGCTGAAAAACCGCTTCCGCGCCGCGCTCGGCCTCAAGTCGTGAGCAGCGGCGGCGTTCTGGACACCCCGGAACGCAGCCTCTATAACGCGCGCTTTCCGCTAGGTCCCTCGCGGGCCCGGGCCCAGGTAGCTCAGTTGGTAGAGCACGTGACTGAAAATCACGGTGTCGGTGGTTCGATTCCGCCCCTGGGCACCATTCATCGTTCGCAGTTGTTCGCAGTCGTCCAAATCTCCTAGCCCGAGACGCCGCGCGGAAGGCGCTCGCGACGGGATTCGACCCCTCGCGGACATTGCGGGGATCAAGACCCTCCGTCCTCTCGATGAGGCCGTTGCAACCCGCATGATGACATATTTTGCAGATAGAGACGGCTGGGCTTTTCCGTCCCACGCGACCCTCGCCAATGACATGTCCGTATCAGTGAGTTCGATTTAACGAGTCCAATCCCGACTCTGCAGTCATGGACGACATGCGCTAAAGGAATCCGGTTGCAACAAACCAAAACCGCGATTTGAAAAAATGGCAGAAGTGCGATTTTTTGGACTCAAATGGAATCAGCTGGGCACGTGGCGCATACTTCTCAGCCGGAAGTTAGCTAGCAAGCCAAACCCCCGATAACACCGATTATCGGAGGTGTTTCGGATTTATCTCGCATTCAATGAGCTAACGAGCGTCCTGTTCGTCGGTATACCAGGAAGGCTTTTCTGGATAGTGCGGGCCATCATAGATTTCGACGACGACCGTTTCCTCGTGCGCAACTGCGGGTCCGTGAACGTTTCCTTTCGGATTGCAATAGAAACTGCCGGCGGTCAGGACCACCGCTGTCGACGTGTATTCGTAATGGCCTTTCAGGCAAAACATAAATTGGTTCGATGCATGGTAATGCGGTTGCGGAATGCCCGCGCCCTTATCGAATTTTATTAACGCAATCGAAGCTCCGGTCTCTTCGTTACGCCAGAGCATTTTCTCGTGGATTCCTTTGAGTGACTTTTCCCGCCACGACATCGTTTCCGATTGGATCAGCAACTCTTCTAGCTTGGGCGCGTCAGTTATCATTTTGAGCTCCGTCAATCTGAACGTGTCGCAACCATTTGCAGCCGCCCGCTCGCCCGCTACTTACTGTCATCCGCCGACCAGCGTACCTGCTTGAGCTCTACGAGGCGAGAGATGTACGGCACGTTCGCGCGATTCGTGAGTCGATGCACAGGACGCATGTCGTTGATGAACACGAACGAACCGAAAGGCTCATCCGTCTTCACCTGCTTGCCGAAAATCGTCTCGATTTCGTTTTCGCCGCCGCCAAGCGAAATCACCAGATATGGGTGATAGTGAATATGGAAGTCGATCGTCTCACCAGGCTCGAGACGAACCTCCCACACCCGCAGGTATTCGTTCTCCAGCAGGATTTTATGACCGATTTCGCCGAGGGTGAGCCCGCGTTCTTCGGCGCGTTTGATGCCGTATTTGTCCGCCATTGGTCGGGCCTCTTAATCTTGGATGATCGCGATTGCGTTGATCTCAATCAGGTAGTCGGGTGACACCATTTTGGTTACTTCGACCATTGTTGAGGCCGGCCGCGGAGGCTTGAAATATTCACTGCGAACTTTGTGAATCGCATCGAAATGTTCCATGTTGCGCACATAGACATCGACACGACATATGTCATCGAGAGTGCCGCCGGCGCCCTCCACCGCCGCCTTGATATTCTCGCAGACCTGACGGGTCTGCACCTCGATATTGCCGACACCGGCAATCGTGCCGTCCGCTTTGCGCGCAGTCATTCCCGATATAAAAACCAGACGTCCTTTCGCCTCGACAACCGTCGCCTGCGAAAACACGCCGATCGGTTTGCGGATGGCGTCGGACGTCACTTCACGTTTTGGCATGGTGGTTCGTTCCTAATTGGCCACGGCTGACAGCGGCTCGGCAGATACTTTTAAAAGCTGAGCGAGTTCAATCAATTTAGCGAGTACAGCAGGATCGACATTGACCTTGCCGTCAGCATTTTGGCGAGCCTGCCATTCGATCTCGCCGGGCGAAAAGAGCTGCCTGACGCCCGGCGCCCGCTTGCCCAACCGGACCTTTTCTGCGGCTGTGGTAGCGCGATTGCGAAACTTGGATGCATCGCCGAAGTGACGGACATCGATGGCGATAAATAGCTGCGAGCAATCGTAGGGCACGCCGGCGTCGCCGTAGAGCGGCTTGACCTCGGCGCCGATGGCGCCGCCGCCGAGCAAGCCGCACATCAGGTCGACGAGAAAGGCAAGACCGAAGCCTTTAGGTCCGGCCGCCGGCAGCAGCATGCCGGCGATCGCGTCCTTCGGGTCGGTGGTAGGGGTCCCGTCGCTGCGCACCGCCCAGGTGACCGGAATCGATTGGCCGGCTCTTTCTGCAAGGCGGATCTTGCCCATGGCGGCCTCACTCGTTGCCATGTCAAGCACGATCGGGGGACTGCCCTCGGAAGGGGCCGAAATCGCAATGGGATTATTGCCGACCACACGCTCGGCACCGCCGGGCGCGGGCATGAGGGGCCGGGTATTGCACATCACGATGCCGATGCAGCCTTGCTCGGCAGCGCGCAGGGCGTAACGGCGGGCGGTGCCGAAATGAAATCCATGGCGCACCGCAACGACGCCCGCGGCAAAGCGCCGCGCCCGCTCGACCGCGATTTCGATAGCCTGGTCGCCGATCAAATGGCCAAAAGCGTTGCCGGCATCGAGCACGACCGCGCCATCGTTGTCGTTGACAATTTCGGCTTTCTCTCGTGTCGAGACCGAGCCTTGGCGAAGACGATCAATATACATATCGGTCAGCATCACACCGTGCGACGGGACACCCTCGAGATCCGCTTCGATTAATCCGGAGGCCACAGTCGACGCGGCCTTCGTGGACAGTCCGGCAGCGACGAACAGCCGCCCCACCACGGCCTGCAGATCATCGGCCGCCACCGAAATTGACGTCCTCGCTGTCATGCGAACTCGACTTTTTGTGCCGCCAAGCTGATCTTCAGCGTGAAGCTACCCTCGTTCATCAGCCAAGGCAGGATTTCATAGCTGCGGACGCCGTCGCGGTGCATGGGGTCGGCATCGGCGATGGCACGTGCCGCCTCTAGCGATTCCGCGCGCAGCACGATCAGGCCGCGGCCGGTCCATTCCTGACCGCTTTCGTCCGATAGTGGCCCGGCCGCGACGATGATCCCGCGGCGTTCAAGTTCGCGCTGATATTCGAGGTGAATAGCAAGGTGACGTTGTACCGCCTCTTTGCTGGACTTCGGTCTGGTGAACACGACGAAATATTCTCGGGCCGCGAGACCTTCGGCACGCGCATCGTCGATACGCTGTCGCCAGGTCAACATCTCTTTGTTCATCTTGTCACCTTTCCGACGCAGATTTACGAATTGGCCGACCGGACTTGCGGCACGAGAGACTTCAGGACCTTTTCCGTCGTGCTGTCGATGTGCCGGCTGTTGTGGTTCACTGCGCGCGCGACGTCGCGACTGAGGGCCGCTTGCATGATCTGTTCATGCTCGGCGATGTCATTACGCCGGATGGCCCGCGACATTACTGACAGAGCGACGTAACGAGCCGCCTGGTCAAATAAACCATTGCGCATATTCAAGAGCATTGGCGATCCGCAGGCCGCCGCCAGGGCTGCGTGAAAAGCGCGATGCTCTTTCGACCAATTCGGATCGATGGTGCCGTCGTCGGCGTCGATTTTGCTCTGCCGCGAGAGACGGTGAAAGGCGCTGACGAGATTTGCCTCCCACTCGACGTCGGCGTTCTCGATGGACCAGCGCAGCGCAATGCCTTCTATTTCTCTGCGCATGCGCATCACGTCGATCAACTGCTCCCGCGAAACGGACGCGACGCGAAAACCCTTGTTCTGTTCGAGTTCGACGAGGGTTTCCGCCTGAAGACGCATCAGCGCTTCACGGATCGGGCTGCCGCCGACGTTATAGCGCTCACGCAACGCTTCGATGCGAAGACGCTCGTTGGGCATTAAACGGCAGCTGATAATGTCGGCGCGAATGCGCCGGAATACAGCGGCATTAAGCGTCGGCTCGACGGTTTCCTCGACAACGCGCGTCAGTGACATGGCGATTGAGCGGGCAACGTCTCGATGACCTGTTTATTCGAGTATCGTACCCTCTCGCGACAATCAATTCCATTTTCGAAAATCTTGACGCCTTGACGAATTTCCGGCAGCCTTTTGCGGGGCCGACAAGTGGTCAGATCGCGCAGAAGGGGCAGCACATGGGAAACAGGCGGCTGTGGAACAGGGCGGCGATCGCCGCTCTCGCAGCAATAACCGTGGCTTCAGCGGCGCTGCCGGCGGTGGCGCAGACGAAACCCCTGACCAAGGTGGTGTTCACGCTCGATTTTATTCCGCTTGGCCGGCACGCGCCCTGGTACGCGGCGATCGCCGAGGGCTTCTATAAAGAGGAAGGGCTCGATGTGAGCATCATCCCCGGCCAGGGCGGCGCTGAATCGATCCAGGCTGTCGCATCCGGGACAGCCACGCTCGGTTTCATGGGCGTTCCAGAGGTTGCGCTGGCGCGCGCCGGCGGCGCCAAAGTCCGCATGGTGGCGGTCAACTATCAAAAAGCGCCGATCGCAGTCTTCAGTCTGAAATCCGGCGCCAATGTCGACTCGGCCAAAAAGTTGCAGGGCCTGACGCTCGGCAGCGGCTCCGGCAGCTTCACGCCGAAGATTCTCGCCGGCTACATGACGCAGAACGGGCTTGATCCGAAGACGCTGACGGTCGTCAATATCGCGCCGCCAGCGCGCGCCAGCGCGCTCCTCACCAAAAAAGTGCCGTCGATCGAATTTTATGTGATGTCGAAGCCGGGGCTCGAAGCCGGCGCCAAGGGGGCCGGTGAATCGCTGACAACGTTTGTTCCCGGAGATCACGGGCTTGAGCTTTACTCGAATGGCATCGGCGTCACCGACGATTACCTCGCCAAGAATCCCGACGTGGTGAAGGGCTTCGTGCGCGCTTCGCTGAAAGGCTGGAAATTCACGCTCGAGCATCCTGACAAGGCCGCGGAAGATGAAATCAAATTCGTTCCCAGCCTGAAACCAGACATCGTCAAGGCCGAGATTGAAATTATTCGCAATCTTGCCGTTACGCCCGATGTCGAGAAGCACGGCCTCGGCTGGTTCGATCCGGCGAAGATCAAGGAAAATCTCGCGTTTGTCGCCAAGTACATCGGCATCAACGGCACGCCGCCGGCGGCGACTGATATGTATGCGACCGGTTATCTACCCAATCCGTCGATCAAGCCCTGACCGGTTTTTCGCCTGCCAAGCCGATGACCGATGGCGTTAGCCGCGAGCGCGTCCCGTCCGGGGCCGCGGCTATGTCTTTCGGCCATTTCCAGTCGGTGCACAAGTCGTTCACGCGGCCGGGCCAGGAACCGCTGGTCGCAATCGATACGATTTCGTTCGATCTGGCGGCCGGCAAGTTCGTTACGCTGCTTGGTCCGAGCGGCTGCGGCAAGACGACCTTTCTGCATATCGTCGCCGGGCTGATATCGGCCACCAGCGGCACGATCCAGATCAACGGCATCGACGTGACAGCCCCGCAGCCGGATTTCGGCATCGCCTTCCAGCAAGCCAACCTGATGCCGTGGCGCACCGTGCTCAAAAATGTGCTGTTTCCGATCGAGATTCGCCGGGACAGCGGCAAGGAAAGCCGCGCACGCGCGCTCGAGCTCTTGTCGCTGGTCGGCTTGTCGGGATTCGAGCAGGCCTATCCCGCCCAACTTTCCGGCGGTATGCAGCAGCGCGTCGCGCTGTGCCGGGCGCTGGTGCATCAGCCGAAACTTCTGCTGATGGATGAGCCATTCGGCGCTCTCGATGAGCTGACGCGAATGGAGATGCAGGACCTGCTGCTCGATATTCGCGCCAAGACAGAGGCAACGGTCATGCTGGTCACTCACAGCATCAGCGAGGCCATTTATCTGTCAGATGCAGTCGTGGTGTTCAGTAAGAGACCCGCCGTGATCGCCGATCATATTGCCATCGATCTGCCCTATCCGCGCAAGCCCGAACTCCGTTACGTCCCCGAATTCACCGCGCTTGAGCACCGCGCCGGCCGCGCGCTGGGGATTACGCGATGAAGTGGCATCAAATTCACCGCACGGCCTATCCGGTGGTCGGCCTCATCGCCATCGTTGCAATCTGGCAGGCGTACACATCCCTGTCGGGCATTACGCGTATCGTGTTGCCGAGCCCGATCGATATCGTAAGGGCCTCGCTCCAGCACTACGATCTGCTCGTGGCCGCGACCTGGCCGACGCTGGTTGAAACCCTGCTGGGATTTGCTCTGGCGCTGTTGATCGGCATTCCGCTTGCCGTCTGCGTCGCCAATTCCCGAGTCCTCAATCTCGCGCTTTACCCAATTCTGGTGGCAACGCAGTCGGTCCCCAAGGTTGCCATCGCGCCGATCATTCTGGTCTGGTTCGGCCTCGGCATCGAATCAAAGCTCGCACTGGCGTTTCTCGTTGCGTTTTTCCCGGTGGTGGTCGATACCGCGACGGGGTTGCAGGCAACTCCCGTGGGCCTCCTTGAGCTCGCGCGGTCGCTGCGCGCGTCTCCGACCCAGGTATTTTTCAAGGTACAGATGCCTGCGGCGCTGCCGTTCATCTTCGCCGGCGCCAAGGTTGCGATCACACTTGCGGTCATCGGTGCGGTCATTGGCGAATTCGTGGGTTCCGTCAGCGGCCTTGGCAACCTGCTACTGAGTGCAAACTCCCAATTGGAAGGGCCGCTCGCCTGGGCGGCGCTCATCTGGCTAAGCACGCTAGGAATAATCCTGTTCGCGGCAGTCGCATTGGTCGAACGCCTGCTGATGCCATGGGCGCGAGATCTTCATCATTGACTGCCGAACGGACGTTTTCATCAGTCTCAACCGTCAACAGAGCGTCATGCCATGCCCCACGGCCCCCTGATCGACACGCATCAGCACCCCATCCCCGACTATTACAAGAAGGCGCTCGCGAGCGTCGGCATCCAGGGCAGTGGCGAGAACCCATGGGCGGAATGGAGCCTCGCAGGCCAACTTGAGTTAATGGACGAAACCGGCATCGCCGCCGCCGTCAACTCGATCGCTTCGCCTGGCGTCTATTTCGGCGATGCCGCATTCGCCATCCGCCTCGCGCGCGAATGCAATGAGGACTCGGCCCGTGTTGTTTCCGACTATCCGCATCGCTTTGGCGCCTTCGCCATCCTGCCTTTGCCGGATGTCGCGGGCGCCATCCGCGAGGCCGAATACGCACTTGATGTGCTCAAGCTCGAAGGTGTCTGCCTCCTAACGCATGTCGCCGGCCGCCATTTGGGGCAACCCGAAGAGGATGAGCTTTACGCCGAGCTCGACCGCCGCAATGCCGTTGTATTCATGCATCCGCTGCGCAACCAGGCGACGAAAATGCCGGCCTACAGCTATCCGTCGGGGCTCACCGAGCTCGTGCTCGACACCACGCGCGCCGTGCACAATCTGTTGTGGAACGGCACATTCGCCAAATATCCCAATATCAAATGGATCCTGCCGCACGGCGGGGGCACCGTGGCTTTTCTCATCTACCGCATGAGCGCGATGAATCATAATCCCAAGCTCGCCGGCCGCCTTCCGGGTGGTAGTGTCACCAGCGCACTGCGCCACGCTTATTATGACGTTGCGGAAATCTGTGCGCCCGGGCCGCTGAAATGCCTCATGGAGCTTGCTGACCCTTCGCGAATTACCTTCGGCAGCGATTTTCCGTTCTCGCGTCATCGCAATCCTGTGCAGGACGTCAAATCGCTGATCGCGGCGTTCGAGAATTTCGACGGCTGGTCTCCGGCGGTTCGCCAGGGAATAGAGCGCGACAACGCGTTACGGCTTTTTCCGCGCTTGGCGAAACTTGTCAAAACCGCCCACTTATAAAAAGCCTTTGTCTTGCCGACCTTTTGATCGCAAGCCGGATTACGGCCTGATTTGCATCTGCTTGAATTCCGGTGACCGCCGATAATTGTCATTCTCGGCGGCTACAAGCTCTCATTTGGCCCGGCTGTATAAAGCGATCTCGGCCGCGCACCGGCTTGATGTCGCAAACAAGCGCAAATTCATGTCCCGCAATTTTCATCAAGCAATGACGGCAAAGGTTTCATTTCCCAATTGCAAAGACAAAAAGTCTTCGCTTGCCTCTGACTCTCTGGTCTTCAGACCGGATCGAAATAGTGGATTTCCAAAAGTGTGCAGCCGCCGTTCGACTTGAATGGTCCATGGTAGGCACCGGGCGGCCGGACCGCATAGGTATTGGGCGGAAATGATTTGCCGCCGTTTCCTTGTTCGTCGTTTCCGACTGTCAGGTCGCCGGATACGAGGAAGACTTCCTCCCAGTATTCGTGCACGAAAGGCTTCATCGTGAACACGCCTGGTGCGAAGCGCAGAAGCCGCGTGCGCGTGCCCCGCTTGTTTTTCTCGTCGAGCGCGCCGGATAAAATCTTCTGCTCAATGCCCTTTGGGTACCCTGGCGGCGTCTCCCAGCCGGCATTCATGTCGAGGGTATGAAATTCATCGTGCTTTTTGTTGACGGGCATGGCGCTTCACATCCAACACAAATTTCCGACGGTAGAATTTTCTCGGCGATCATGTACCAAGTCGCCGTCGCCAACTCAAGGAAGCGGGGGCGATGCTTACGTTCGAGCGCCATAGGCCGCGATGAGAAGGCACTCCATCATCAATACGAGGTCGACGTCTTGCCGGTGGTCAGCTGATCGCGAAGCGATGCGACCACGATTTCGGGATGAAAAATCTTCAGGCGCATGAGCGACGGACGCTTTTTGGTACCTTCAATGCCAATATTGTTGTAGCAAATTGTCTTAGGGATCGCTGAACGACGCAGAACTAAACAGCAGTTCGAATATGGTTGACGAACGCCGCGTATTGATTGCCGGAGCTGGGCCGGTCGGCCTGTTGTGCGCATGGTTGCTCGGACGTCGCGGTCTGCCGGTTCGACTATTCGACTTCAACGAAGGCCTGCAAGCGGATCCGAGAGCAGCCACGACCCACCCGGCCACACTGGATCTGCTGGCCGAGGATGGTCTTGCAGGCGAAATGGCGCGCGTCGGACTGGTAGCGCCTATCTTTCAGTTCTGGGATCGGCCAAGCGGCGAACTGGTCGCCGAGTTCGATCACGCTGTTCTGAAGGAAGACACCCGGCATCCATTCGTCATCCAGTGCGAGCAGTTTAAGACCGCAAAGCTTCTTCATGAACGTCTACAGAAGCTATCCAACGTGGAAGTGCTATTTGGACACGAGGTGGTCGGGGCTGCGCAAACCGGTAGCCTTGTCAACATCGATGTGCGCGGCCCCGACGGAGTTAGGAGACATTCGGGCGCCTATCTGATTGGCGCTGACGGCGGACGCAGTGCTGTCCGCAAGCAGAGCGGTATCGCCTTCGAGGGATTTACCTGGCCTGAACGATTCATCGTGCTGACGACGCCTTTCGATTTTGAAGCGGCGCATGGCGTATGTTTCCGCAGCTACTTCGCCGACCCCGAAGAGTGGTGCAATTGCTTCAAGGTATCGGCTGACGGGCCGCCGGGCCTGTGGCGGACGGTTTATCCGGCCAATCCCGGTTTGTCCGAGGAGCAGTTGATGAGCGATGCGGCCGTCCAGGAGCGGATGCAACGATTCTTTCCCGCGTCCCAGCCCTATGAGATCGTGCACCGCAACCTCTACGTTATCCATCAGCGTGTCGCCGAAACCTTCCGGAAAGGGCGGGTGCTACTTGCTGGCGATTCCGCACATGTCAACAATCCGATCGGCGGTATGGGACTGAACGGGGGCATTCAAGACGCGGCGAATCTTGCAGAAAAGCTCGCGGCCGTCTTGCTCGATAACGCGCCCGATGCTCTCCTTGATCTCTACAGCTTGCAGCGTCGCACGGTGGCGACCGAATTCGTGCAGGAGCAGTCAATCGCGAACAAGAAGCGTCTGGAGGCGCGCGATCCGGAAATCCGCCGGCGCAACCTCGATGAACTTCGTGAAATGGCGGCCGACAAGGCGCGCGCCCGCCAGTTCCTGCTGCGCACCTCGATGATCGCGAGCCAACGCCGCGTCGCCGGCATGACCCTCGCCGAGGCTTGACAATGTTGTCCCCCGATATCGTGGCCGTCCCCCAAGCGAAGCCATTTCTTTCCGTCGCGACACAATTTGCCAGTGGACGGGATACGCCGCGGGCTTATCTCGAACGCTGCCTTGACGCGCTCGCTGCATGGGAGCCGAAAATCGGCGCCTTCGTACACACCAATGTCGCTGGGGCTCGAGCTGCCGCTGATGCGTCGGAGAAGCGGTGGCGTGAGAACCGGCCATTGTCGGCAATCGACGGGATGCCTCTCGGCATCAAGGACATCATCGAGACGGCCGACATGCCGACCCAAATGGGCTCACCGTTGTTCGACGGCTGGTGTTCAGGACGCGATGCTGCGGCCGTAGCCGCTCTGCGTGAGGCGGGAACGGTCATTCTTGGAAAGACAGTGACGACAGAGTTCGCTGCCACCGAGCCGCGCGGCACCCGCAATCCGTGGGACCTTGCTCGTACCCCGGGAGGGTCTAGCAGCGGTTCGGCCGCCGCCGTCGCCGCGGGTCTTATCAGTGCTGCGCTCGGCACGCAGGTGATGGGATCGATCGTCCGCCCAGCCAGCTATTGCGGCTGCGTTGGCTTCAAGCCGAGTGTCGGTGGCATTAACCGCGGCGGCAGCCACGATAATTTGAGCCAGAGCTGCATGGGCGTTCTGGCTGCGACACTTGAGGATGCTTGGCAGGTCGCCTCCGAAATCGTCGCGCGCGCGGGCGGCGATCCGGGCTATTCGGGCTTGGCTGGACCGCTCCGTGTGCCGCCGCCGGTCAAGCCGCGGCGGCTCGTGTTTCTTGACACCGCGGGTTGGCAAGGTGCCAGCTCCGACGCCAAGCAGGCTCTCCAGGAATTATTGGCGCTCTTGTCGAGCGACGGCGTCACGATCGTGACGCGACAGTCGGACAAGCTGGTCGGCGCCGTCGAGGAAGCAATATCTACTGCCCGCGCGCTGTCGATCCGGATCAATAGCTGGGAGTCGCGCTGGCCACTCAATACCTATCGCAACCGCGACCCTGGCAAGTTGAGCCAAGCGATGCTCGCGCGCCTTGCGCAAGCGGAGGCTATGGACCTCGACGATTATCGGGCCGCTCTTGACGAGCGCGTCCGTGTTCGCGTGCTCTATAACAAGCTGGCCGCGCAATGCGATTCCTGCGTGACCTTGGCGGCTCCGGCGGCCGCGCCAGTCGGCCTTGGCTCAACTGGCGATCCAGTCTTTGCAGTGCCGTTTTCGCTGCTTGGCGTACCGGCGATTTCGCTGCCGTTAATGCACGAACAGGGCCTGCCACTCGGTCTGCAAGTGGCCGGGTTCGAGGGTAGAGATGCGATCACCGCCGCAACTGCCGCCTGGATAGAAAGAACAGTTGCAGGCCGCACTGCGCGCAATTGATTGCAACGAATGACGGAGAGGAAGTCATGAGGACGACAATCAAGGAATACCTGTGGCTTCTGGCCTTGGCTGCGCTGACGGCGCTTATTGTCATTCCTGCGAACGCAGACGACATGAAGGTCTGGCGGCACGGCATCGTGGAAGCCAAGAGCGACGCCGGCATCGTCTTCATGGCAAGCAAAGGCGGATTTGCGGAAAAACGGGGTTTGAAGATCGAGATCGAGCAGTTCAAGGGCGACACTTTGGCGCTGAAGGCGCTGCTTGCCGGCGAGTTGGACAGCTATGAAGGCAATCCGGGTTCCCCGATGATTGCCGCCTCCCGGGGCGCCGATATCAAGCTTATCGGTTGCTATTGGCCGGGCTTGACCTATGCCATCTATTCGAAGCCGAACATCAATAGCGTGGCCGAGCTCAAAGGCAAGACGTTAGCTATCTCGGCGCCGGGTGCCCTGCCTGATCTCGTTGTGCGTGCGGTTCTGGCGGAAAAGAACTTGTCAGCCGCTGACGTGAAGTTCGCCATCATGGGAAGCGATGCCGATCGTTTCAAGGCCCTGACGGCCGGTGTCGTAGATGCGGCGGCCGCGTCCAGCGGGTTCGCCCCGGCGGCGCAAAACGCCGGCCTCAAGTTGCTCGTGCACGCCGTCGAAGCCGTCCCGAATTACGTTCGTTTCTGCATTTATTCGAACGCAAAGACGCTGGCTGCGCGCAAGGAGGACGCTGCAAATTTCCTTGCCGCCGAGATGGCGGGATTTCGTCATGCTCTTGCGAACCGCGATCAGACGATCGAGCTGACGCGCGAGATCACGCATGCCAAACCGGATAATCCGTTGCCCGCCTTTACGTACGATGAAGTTAAACGATATTCGGCCGTCGATCCCGACATGCCAATCCCGATGAATAAGCTTGTTTGGCTGCGCGATCTGCTGGTGAAGACCGGCAATCTCACCCAGCCAGTCGACCTCGACAAATTTGTCGATGCTGATATTCGAGCGAAGGCGCTGCAAATCGGCAAGTAGCAAGCCAGGCGGAAAGGGCAGGCGCGTCCGCAATCGCTCTTGGTGGTTGCGAAGTCAGGTGAGGTGTGGGTTGTGCGATGAAGCTTGCCGTGCCGGACTTGATCTCGAATTCGTACTTCCCGGCCATTGCCGCTGCCGAGCTTGGATTCTTCAGCAAAGAGGGGCTCGACGTCGAGCTTGAGCTGATTTTTCCGGTCGACAAGGCTTATGCGGCGTTGCGCTCAGGTGCGGTCGACTTTGTTGGCGGATCCGCTCATTCGGCGCTCGCCGCCTTCCCACAATGGGAGGGCGTCAAGCTGCTCTGCGCGCAGGCGCAGGGCATGTACTGGTTTCTGGTCATGCATAGGGACCTGGGGGCTCGACGAGGTGACCTCGAGGTGGTGAAAGGGCGCAGTATCGGAGCAGCGCCCTGGGTCGACATGGGACTCCGGCGGCTTCTGGTCGAGGCTGGATTCGATCTCGAGCGAGACCGCGTGAAGATAGCGCCGGTGCCGGGCGCCACCGGTCAAAGCGTCAACTTCGGTCTCACGGCGGCCGCAGCGCTTGAGGATCGCAAGATCGAGGGTTTTTGGGCGAACGGCATGGGTGCGGAGGTGGCTGTGCGCCGCGGCGTCGGGACGATCGTCCTCGATGTGCGCCGTGGCGATGGCCCGAAAGCGTGCTTCAACTACACCATGGCGTCGATAGCCACGAGCGATCGTCTGCTTGAGCGGTCGCCGATGATTGCGCCTGCTGCCGTCCGGGCGATTGCCGGGGCACATGCCGCATTGAAAAAGGACGTGACGCTTGCGACCAAGATTGGACGCAAGTTGTTTCCTCCGGCGGAAGCGGAGTTGATCGCCGAACTGATCAGGCGCGATCTTCCCTATTACGAAACCACGATTTCACGGGACTTCGTTGCCGGAATGAACCGGTTCGCGCGGGATGTCGGTATTCTGACCGGCGACGTGCCTTACCAGGCAATCGTCGCGACGACGAACTGAAAGCTTCCGATTACTGTGTTGGCGATCTCTCCACCGTGTAGTTGAGGCGTATGTCGAATGTTTCGGTTGATGGTCGCAGACGTGGATTCGCCGTCGTATTTCGTGGCCACCGCCGCGGTCGAACTTGGCTTCTTCAAGGAACAGGGCATCGATATCGAGCTTGAGCTGGTTTACGGGGCGAGGAGCGGTCCTGAACGTTTGCGCGAGGGGACGCTGCATTTTTTCGGCGGTCCGGCCTACGCCGCGACGCGGGCGTTCCCGGCCTGGAAGGGCGCCCGGCTCTTGTGCGCGCTGGCTCAATACTCCTACTGGTTCATGGCTGTCCGCGCCGATCTCGACGTCAAACGCGGCGATATGAACGCGATTAAGGGGCTGCGAATTTCATCTTCCACGGCATTTCCAAACCTGGCTCTCCGGCACATGTTGACCGAAGCGGGAATCGATCTTGAACGGGACCAGGTTGAGATCGTTCCGAGCCCGACCACCGGCAAAAACGAGCTGTGGCGCGGACATGACGGTGTTGACGCGATCGAGCGGGGCGCAGATGCTTATTGGGGCAACGGCATGCGCGCCGCAATCGGCGAGAAGCTCGGTGTTGCGAAAATCCATCTCGATCTGCGGCGGGGCGATGGCCCGCCGGGCGCGCGCCTGTATAATTTTGCGGCGCTGACGGCGACCGACCGGTTCATCAATGAGCAGCCCCAGGTCGCCGCGGGCGCGGTGCGAGCGATTGTAAGCACGCAACGAGCCCTTAGTGCAGATCCTTCGCTCGCCACAAAAGTTGGCAACCGGCTCTTTCCAGCGGAAGAGGCGTCGCTGATAGGAGATTTAGTGGCGCGAGATGCGACTTTCTACGATGCAAACATTTCGCCGGCAGCTGTCGACGGGTTGAACAAATTTGCCCGTGCGAATGGGTTGATTTCTCAACCGGTGCCTTACGACGAACTGGTCGCCCCTGCATTTATTCGTCAGCTCTGGAACCGATAGAGTGAGCGGTCAACCGCTCCGCCGGCGGCGCGATCTCTGTTACAAGGTCGCGCACCAATCTCTTGTTGGATAACGGCGTCAGCGTCATCTCCCGAGCCTGCAATCGGGCAGTGCAAGCGTAAATGGTCTTGCCGTCGACTTCGATCATGCACTCCTTGCAAGCGTTGGCATTGATGCAGGAGAAGCGGATCGCCAATGTCGGATCGCAATTCACTCTTATCCAACGCAGGCCGTCGAGAACTGTTTGGCCCGGTTCAAACGGGACCGCGTAGGTCTCCCAACGGCCCGCACTGATGTCCAGGCCCCGCCAAACCTTGAGCTTTGCAGTCTCGCTCATGACACGGCAGCGACCGGCGGGGAGAGTTTCGACAGCACAATCTGACCGTCCTTAAGCCTGACGTATTGGTTGATCGCCCACTCATCCGCCGCGTGCGGATAATCCTTTCGCTGGTGTGCGCCGCGTGTCTCGGTGCGCGCCAGCGCAGCTTCGGTCACCACGCGGGCGACCAGCAGCATGTTGCGTAAATCGAACCAGTCGAGCCTCTGCATATCGAAGCGATGGCCGTCGCCCGGAGGGCTATCGCCGAGCGCACGGCTCAGCCGGTCAAGCGTGTTTAACGCGGTAGTGAGCCCTGTGCGGCTACGCAAAGGACCGACGCTATCTTGCATCGTGCCCTGAATGATCTGAACCGCTTCGGCGGTGTTGAAGTCGCGTTTCGGCGCGCCGCTCGAAATGAGCTCAAAGGCTGCACGCGCGTTGCTGCTAGGGTCAGGCTGGCGTCGGGCTCGTTTGGCAAAAAGTGCTGCGGAGCGGCCGGCGCGCCGGCCGAACACCAATGCTTCCGTGACGGCGTTGCCTGACAGCCTGTTGGCACCGTTCGCGCCGCCGACCACTTCGCCGGCCGCGAACAAGCCCGGCAAGCCGGTTTGCATCTCCACGTCAGCCGCAATCCCGCCCATGTGGTAATGCGCGATCGGCGCGACTTCGATTGGGGTCTTTGTAAGATCGATATTGTTGGCGGCGAGGCGGTCGATCACTGGGCCGAAGGCGTCACGTAAGGCGACTTCCGAACAATGCTGAAAGCTCAGATAGACTCCGCCATGCGGCGAGCCGCGTCCGGCCTCGACTTCCTTCATGATCGCGTAGCTGCCGGTGTCACGCGTGATGACGTATTTGCCATCCTCTGCAACGCCGTAGTTTTGGGTGAATTCTTCCATACGATTGTTGAGAAGCCGTCCGCCAAGCTTGTAGCGGAACGGATCCCACATGATCGGATCCATGCCGACGAGGCGCGGGGCCAGGTGGCCAATAGGAAAGAACTGCACGAATTCCATGTCGACGAGGGACGCACCGGCGCGCAACGCCAGCGCATAGCCGTCCCCGCCCATGTTGGTCGAGGCGCTATTGCGTCGGTAGAGCCGCGTCAGCCCGCCGGTCGCAAGAATTGTGGCCTTGGCCGAGAGTATCACCGGAGAACCGGAACTCAGATGCAGAGCGACTGCGCCAGCAATGCCGTCGCCGGTACGCAACAGATCGACGATGCAGAGGTCGCCGGCCTTTCGGATTCCACCGGTCTTGTTGACGACGGTTCGCAGGGTCTTCGACACCGCAGGCCCGGTATTCAAAAAATCGACATAGACGCAGCGCGGCCGGTCGTGCCCCGGCGCCAGCGCTTGGGTAATGCGGCCATCCTTGCGCGCCCAGCCGACGCCCCAATCGTCCATCGTGCGGATACAGTCGGGTCCGTCTTCGCACAGCAGCTGCGAAAGCGCCTGGATACAGAGGCCGCGGCCTGCGAGGAGGGTGTCGCGGTAATGATTGCTCCAGTGGTCGGGGGTCTCGGCTCCAAGCGCAACGGCAACCGTCATCTGCGCCATCACCGTCGCGCCGCCGCGTCCAATGAGGCTGCGGTCGGCGAGCAGCACCCGGCAACCCGCGTTTGCCGCTTCGATTGCCGCGTACATGCCTGCGGCGCCCGAGCCGACCACGAGAACGTCGGTTTCGAGTCGCATCGGTTCAATGGTCATACCGACCTCGTACGCTTGGCACGAGCTGTTCCATCACCGGACAAACGGATCATCATTGGTGATTAGCAGCCTACAATTTGCGTGCGAATACTTACCGACTTGCTGCCGGAAGCTTTACCCAATATGTGCGCACGCGCCACAATTCGTCAACGTGCGACAAGGTTTGCCGCGTCCTCAATGATGGCGGGGGGTGGTTTCGGATTCCGCCGTCCTGTTTGCGATCGTCACCCAGCTGCTGTCCATACCAATTTTTGCTCTGGCGGGTACCGAAAGGGGCTGAGGCTTAGCGGCGGCGGAAAATGCCCCCTCCTTGTCTATCGCGACAGATTTGTTTGCGGTCACGATTGTCGCTATTGGATCAAACCGGAAGCGCTCGAGGGGGTAGCTTGTCTCGGCTTTGGCGCGCGCCGTTTGGTGATCGCTCTCAACGCTAAAGCATCCGATAGCACCGATTATCGGCGGCCTTGCTTTACGCAAGCGACCGCGCAAACATGTTGTTTGCTGAAGGCGGCGAATAGGCCGCACCACGAGCCAAAAACGGGGCTATACGGCTTCGCTGCTAAAAATCAAGGGAGGAATTTGATGATCAGGGCAAGCAAAACGGTAACGATTGGCCTCGCCATTGTCGCGATTGCGCTCGCAATGAATGCGGCCAGCGCTAAGGACAAAGTAAAGGTCGGCTTCATCGGCCCGCTCACCGGTGGCGTCTCGGTAAACGGCCTCGGCGGCCGCAACTCTGCCGACCTCGCGGTCAGGCTGCGCAACGCAGACTCCAAAGCCAAATATGAATATGAGATGGTCGTGCTCGACGACGAGTGCAAACCGAACGTCGCCGTGCAGGTCGCGACCAAGATGGCGGCCGATAAGGACATCATCGCAGCCGCAACGCACTATTGCTCGGCGACAGCCATCGCGACCGTCGATACTTATCATAAGTTCGGGTTGCCGGTGATCGTGTGGGGCGCGGTCCTGCCGGACATCACGTACCGGAACAAGTATCCCGAGATTCACCGTGTCAACGGCACGATGATCAACCAGAACGACGCCAATGCCGAACTGATCTCCAAGCTCGGCTACACGACCGTCGCGGTCATCCACGACACCACCGACTATGGCAAAGGCCACCTTGAATACTTCAGCAAGGCACTGGCCCGCATCGGCAAGGCGAAGATCGTCGGCACCTTCGGCGTCACCGCCGACCAGCAGGACTTCACCGCTGAGCTCACCAAGATCAAGGCGCTCAACCCGCAAGTCATCTATTTCGGCGGATTGACGCCAATTGGAGTCCGCATCCGCCAGCAGATGGACAAGCTGGGTATCAAGGCAGTGTTCGACGGCACCTCCGGCATCGTTTCCGACGCCTATATCCAGGGGCTCGGGCCGCTCGCCGAAGGCACGCTTGCGTTCCGCGAAGGCGCGCCGACGGAAAAGCTGCCGGGCGGCAAATTCTTCATGGATAATTACAACGCCCAGCATTACGACAATCCGCCTGAGGCTTATGGCGCCTTTGCCTACGCTGCGATGAACATGATTCTCGACTCGATCGAGAAAGTTGGGCCGGATCGCAAGAAAGTCATCGCCGACCTCGCCAACGTCAAGAACCGCGATTCGATCGTCGGCAAGATCACCTTCGACGATCACGGGCAGAACACCGTGCCAGTGATCACGAAATATGTGGTGCAGGACGGTAAGTTCGTGGAATGGGACGAGAGCGAATACGCCAGCGGCAAGCGCAAGCTGCCGGGGCAGACGTAAGCGGCACCAAATCCGTCATGCCCGGCCTTGTGCCGGGCATCCACGTCTTCCTGACCACCGCAAGTCGTGGATTGGCCGGGGCAAGCCAGGCCATGACGGAACATTAAGTCCGTCAACGCTATCAACATGGATCTCGGACTGTTCGCGCAATACATCATGAACGGGCTGATGCTCGGCATGATGTATGCGTTGGTGGCGGTCGGCTTCACATTGTTCTTTGGCGTGCTCGACGTCATCAAATTCTCGCACGGCGACGTGCTCACGGTGGGTGCCTTCACAGCGCTGGCCAGCTTTGTCGGCATGCAAATGCTGGGTCTGCAGTCGCCATGGCTCAGTCTCCTTGTGATCCTTGTTGTTTCAGCTTTGGCGATGGCCGCTTTGGGCATGCTGATCGCGCGCTATCTGGTGATGCCGCTGCGTTCGGCGCCGCCGCTCAACACGCTGCTAATCACATTGATGCTTGGGACCGTGCTGCGTGAGTCCGTGCGACTGTTCTATCCGCAAGGGGCCAATCCAAAGCCGTTTCCGGCGCTGCTGCCGCGCACTTCGATCGACATCGGCGATTTCAATCTGCGGCTCGACAACGTGCTGATGCTGGCAGCCGGTTTCGCGGTTATCCTTGGCCTTCAGTTCCTACTCAACCACACCCGGCTGGGGCTTGCCATCCGCGCGGTCGCGCAGGATGAGGAAACCGCGCGCACCATGGGCATCAATTTCACGGCGATCGTGCTCGTCACCTTTGCCATCGGCTCGGCACTTGCTGCCTTCGCCGGCGTGATGAACGGGCTTTATTACAATGAGATCAATTTCGGCACCGGGCTCTATCTTGGCGTTATCGGATTTTCTGCGGCCATTATCGGCGGCCTCGGCAGCATCTACGGAGCGATCCTTGGCGGATTCCTCTTTGCCGGCCTGCAAACCGTCGCTGTATTGTTGCCGTTCTCCAGCGCCTACAAGGACGTGTTCGCCTTCGCCGTGGTCATCGGGATCATGGCCTGGCGGCCGACTGGCCTAATCCGCGAAAAAATCAGTGAGCGGGTCTGATGCAGCGAAAGCCGGGCCTCGCAAGCATCTGGCTTGGGTTGCTCGCGCTCGTGCTCACGACCGCCTATCTGATCGCGTTCTTGGACGTCGAGCGCCCCGTTATCGTCATTGCTTTGCTGGTCGCGGCGATCGCAGTCGTAGTGGCGGCCGCATGGCTTGGCCTATTGGCCGGCATTGGGCGCTCTTTCACGGAGCACGAGGACCGGCTCGGCGTGTGCGCGATCATCGCTCTCGTTGCGTTGGCCGCGTTCTTCCACAACGATCATTTCGTGCTGCTGCTCGTGAACACGGTGCTCCTGTATTCGGTTGCCTGCCTCGGCCTGAATATCCAGTTCGGCTATGCCGGCGTGCTCAACTTTGCCGGCGCCTCGTTCTTTGGCATCGGCGCCTACACTTCGGCGGTGCTCAACACCTACACGGCGATACCGCATCTGTTGGTTATACTGGCTGGCGGCAACTTGGCGGCTCTTATCGGCTCACTGCTGCTGCTGCCTGTGCTGCGCACGCGTGGTCACTATGCGGCGGTGGTGACGATTGCGTTCGCGCTGCTGTTTAAAACGTTCCTCGAAGTCAATGACGTGGTGGGCGGGCCGCAGGGTATGCAAGTCAAGGGCATGCAGCTCCTGGGCTGGTCCTTCAACGATAACATCAATATCGCCGGCATTTCGCTGTCGTTCTACATGAACTATCTCGTGCTCAGCGCGCTACTGCTGATCGCAGCATTCATCGTGGTGCGGCGGCTCGAGCGGTCCTGGATCGGCCTCAACCTCGACGCCTTGCGGCTCGATGAAACGGCGGCAAGTTGCTTCGGGCTGGACATTGCCCGTTGGAAGATTACGGCCTTTCTAATCGGAAATTTTCTCATCGGCCTTGCCGGGGCCATGTTTGGCATGGTGGGCGGCTTCGTTGCGCCGAACAATTACACTTTCGCGGATTCGCTCATCTTGGTCTCTATCCTGCTCCTCGGCGGCATCGGTAGTCCGTGGGGCCTGGTCGCCGCGACGGTGATCGTCGTCATCGTCCCGGAGAAGCTGCAGGCCATTCAGGAATATCGCTTCCTGCTCTACGCCGTGATGGTGATTCTGGTCTTGCTGTTCCGCCCGGAAGGCCTGCTGCCGCGGCCGGTGCGGCGCTATTTTACCGGGTGGCCGCCATGACCGCCCTCATCGAAACGCGCGGGCTCACCAAGCGCTTCGGCGGCGTGGTTGCGCTCGATGGGCTCGACCTCACCGTCGGAGCGAATGAGATCCTTGGCCTCATCGGCCCGAACGGCTCCGGAAAGACCACGTTCTTCAACGTCGTTACCGGCATCTATGCCGCCGACGCCGGAAGCGTGACCTTCGACAGCCTCGACATTACGCAAGCGAGTGCCCGCCGCATCTACGACGCCGGAATTTCACGCACGTTCCAGCGCTCACGTCTGTCATTGTCGCTGTCGATCTTCGACAACATCATGATCGGCAACCACAAACATCTCAATCAGGGCCTCTGGTTTAACCTATTCAGGCGCAACGCATTCAGGCGCGAGCTGCAGGCGAGCTATGAGGCTGCGCGCGCCCTCATCGAAGTGTTCGAGCCGCAGCTGGCTGACCGCATATTCGAACCGGCCGGCGGACTTCCGATGATCGACCGCCGCCGCATCGAGATCTGCCGCGCTTTGATCAGCGGTCCCAAACTGCTGCTGCTCGACGAACCTTCAGCGGGCATGACGCACGAGGAAACCACCGAGCTGATGGACGACATTCTGCTGGTGCGCGAGCGCAACAAGAACCTTACGATCGTGATTGTCGAGCACGAAATGGGCGTGATCGAGCGTATCACCGACCGCTGCCTGGTGCTCAATTTCGGCCGCAAGATTGCGGAAGGCACCTACCGCGTCGTCGCGGCCGACGCGAAGGTGCAAGAAGCCTATCTCGGAGTGGCCTGATGGCGGCGCTGCTCGAAATCGAGGATATCATCACGGCTTACGACAAGGCCGACGTGCTGCAAGACGTCTCGCTCACCGTGGACGCCGGCACGATCACCTGTTTGCTCGGCTCGAACGGCTCCGGCAAGACGACGCTGGTGCGCTCGATCCTCGGGCTGACTCCGCCGCGCGCCGGCCGCATCGTGTTCGGCGGCGCCGACATCATGCGATTGCCGACGCACAAAATCATCGCCGCCGGCATCGCCTGTATCCCGGAGGGACGCAAGGTCTTCCCGAAGCTGACCGTCGAAGAAAACCTACGCGCCGGCGCCTATCGGGAGCGCTCGGAGGCGGTGATCCGCAAGCGCATGGACGAGATCCTACACATCTTTCCACGCCTCGCCGAGCGGCGCGACCAGCTTGCAGGCACCATGTCGGGCGGCGAGCAGGCGATGGTGTCGATTGGGCGCGGCTTGATGTGCGCGCCGAAGCTGCTGCTGATCGACGAGCCTTCGCTTGGTTTGTCGCCGCGGCTGGTGAAAGAAAACTTCAACATCATTCGCCAAATCAACGAGCGCGGCATCACGGTGTTTCTGGTCGAGCAGAACGTCCATCAGACACTCGCCGTCGCCCATCAAGGCTATGTACTGTCGAAAGGCCGGGTGGTCGCAGGCGGAACGCCGCAGGAACTTAAGGATCGGCCCGAGGTGCGCGAGGCCTACTTCGGTTGATTATGGAGCGGCTAAGAATCGGGGAGGATGTCGACTAATGGCACGTCGCTGTAATCTAGCTCGGGCCGCTTGAGGTCCCGCAAAGGGAAAATCAATATAGGTTAGGTAGTTAGGCCGCTGCCGCCCCTGGGGCACCACTTACCCTCGCACCATCACCGTCACCCGAACGCAAACACGCCGTAGTCCGACCCCGCCATGTTGTTGACGGCGTAGAGCCCCGACGGCGCGCGCTCTTCCTCCAGCGCCTGCGCGATGATGTGCGCCGGCACGGCCAGCACGCGCTCGGTGCCGCCGCCCTTGATCATCGCGATCTGGATGCCGGCGATCCGCACCTTGTCGCCGCCGTCGGGAACCAGGATCGGCGCCCCGGAATAGCCGGAAGTGCCGCGGCAGGTGTGGAAGAACAGCCGCCCGTCGTCGATCGGCTCGCGCAGCTCGCAGTCGGCGTCCGCGGTCATGGCGAAAGCGCGATCCTCCGGGTAGCCGGCGATCACCGCCTTGGTGCCGCTCGGCGACAAATCATGGCTCAAGTGCAGCGGCTCGATCTGCGGCGGCAGCATGTCGGTCAAGGTGAGGATCGCCCAATCGCCGCTGTCGGTCGCGTCATAATGCAGCGGATCGAAATTGTCGCCGATCCGGTAGGAAGCAACGTGCGCATGCGCGGTGTACTTGCCGATATGGTAACCGGCAAGGAAATGCAGCGAAGCCGGCGGAATGAAATGCTGCGTGCGGTAGTTGAAGATGCAATGCGCGGCCGTGAGCACTTTGTCGCTGCCGACGATTACCGCGGTGCAGGAGCCGCCAGTCTCGTTGTAGAGCTTGCCGATCGCCGACCACGGATATTGCGCGACGTCCACCGCCTCGCGGTGAACGTCCGGCGGCGGCACTGTCTGCCCCCGCGCCACGCCGATCATGAATAGTCCGCTCATCGCGAGCATGAGCCCGCGACGCAAAAGTTTGACGCACATCCCCTGCTCCCCCGCGCCCGATTTTTGTTTTCGGTGCGCTGTTGTTGGCGTGGACTATGACGCGGAGGAATTGAGATCCGGTTCACAAGCAGGCTTGCGCGTTCGTTAATCGCGGGCGGCAGCCCTCATCCACACCGGCCGCAAAATGCCTATCGCGCACGGCGCCGCCGTGCTCTAACATCGGCAAGGCTTTGAATCGCTTGGCGATGAGGAGGATGGCGTGGGACAGACCTTGGGCCGGATGGCGGCCGCCGCCGCCCTGCTGATGCTGGCGAACTGCGGCGTCTTCGGCGCCAAGGGCAACGACACCGGCGGCATCATTCCATGGTCGCCGGAGAGCGAGCAGCAGGCGCTGGAGATCGCCCAGGCCGACTGCGGCGCCTACGGCAAATACGCGGTCATCACCAGCGTGCACCGGCAATATGGCGACTACATCGCCTATGCCTGCAGTTGGAAGCCGGTGCGCGTGCCGTACCGGGCCCGCCGCTAGACCTGCTCGGCGTTGAGATAGGCAAGCCGGGCGCCGCAAAAGGCGCAGATCAGACCGAGCGCGAGCGCACCGACGCCAGCGAGGACCTCGGGCGTGCCGCCGACGGTGCCGGTCTTGCTCATGATGCCGCCGACGGTGGCGACGACGAACACGAGCACGATAAGAAAGCGCTGCGCCAGGCGATAGATGAATTCGCGCTCGCGCGCCGCGGCGATGAGATAGGCGCCGGCAGCCCAGCCGCCGAGGAAACCGGCGCCGCCGGTCGCCCACCAGGCGAGCGCCGAGGCGAATTGCCCTTTACTGCCGGCGCCGGCGTCGCGCAGCACGGCGTCGAGCCCGACGCCGAACAAGGTCAGCAGAATATGCACGGCGAGCGCGGCAAAGACGCCGCAGGCAACGGCGGCGGCGTAATGCAGGCGGCGGAGAACGTCGGTATCCATGGCGGCACGAGCAACGGCGGCCATGCCGCCGTTCGGACCTTAGCCCATACCGCCCGTAGAACGAAGCCGCTAGGGCTGCGGCCTCGCATTGAGCAGATCGCGGAATTCGCGTTCCAACGCCTCGAGCGCCGCGCGCCGCGCCGGTGTCATCAGGCTCTGCTCGGCTTCACTCGGTTGCGACTGACGCTCATGCGACTGCGACGACTGGGTTTCGACCGTGTCCAAGCGCATCTTGCCCCCCAATTCAGCGTCGAATCGGCGGATTGCTATCTGAGTCGGGCGTGATCGCGAATCCTGGGGATAGGTTGAACGCCGCAATTGACAAGAGCTGTGGCTTTTAAGCGACAGCGAACGATAGCGGCGGCCAGGACGTTAGCGGTTGAGAGACGGGCGAGGGCGCCAATGGCGGACATCGGTATCGTCGAGACGGACATACCGGCGCGGCTCGACCGCCTCGCCTGGGGCCGCTTCCATACGTTGGTCGTCGCCGCGCTCGGCATCACCTGGATCCTCGACGGCCTCGAAGTCACGCTCGCCGGCAGCCTTGCCGGCGCGCTCAAGGCAAGCCCGGTTTTGCGCTTTTCCAACACCGATGTGGGCCTCGCCAGCAGCGCGTATCTTGCCGGCGCCGTGATCGGCGCCATCCTGTTCGGCTGGCTCACCGACCGGCTCGGGCGCAAGAAGCTGTTCTTCACCACGCTTTCGGTCTACCTCGTCGCCACCGCGGCGACGGCGGCGTCGTGGAATCTCGCGAGCTTCGCGCTGTTTCGCTTTATCACCGGCGCCGGCATCGGCGGCGAATATGCCGCGATCAATTCCACCATCCAGGAGCTGATCCCGGCGCGGGTGCGTGGCTGGAGCGATCTCGTCATCAACGGCAGCTTCTGGGTCGGCGCGGCGGTGGGTGCGCTCGGCTCTCTCGTCCTGCTCGACCCGGCGGTGATCGACCCCGAGCGCGGCTGGCGGCTTGCCTTCTTCATCGGCGCCGGCCTTGCCGCAATCATTTTTCTCATGCGTCTCTGGATTCCGGAAAGCCCGCGCTGGCTGATGACGCATGGCCATGTAAAGGAGGCTGAGCGTGTCGTTGCGTCGATCGAAGCGCGTCTCGGCGCGCCGCCGGCGCAAAATCTGCCGCGGGCGCGCCTGCGGGCGCGCGCGTCGACCCCGTTCGCCGAGGTCGCGCGCACGTTATTCGTCGCGCACCGGCAGCGCACCTTTGTCGGCTTGAGCCTGATGGCGTCGCAGGCCTTTTTTTACAACGCCATCTTTTTCACCTATGCGCTGGTGCTGACCGATTTCTACGGCGTTCCCGCCGACAATGTCGGCGAATATCTTTTGCCCTTCGCCGCTGGAAATTTCCTCGGGCCGGTGCTCATTGGCCGCTTTTTCGATAGCTGGGGGCGGCGGCCGATGATCGCGCTCACTTTCATCGCCTCGGGCGTGCTGCTCGCCATCACCGGCTATCTGTTCATGCGCGGCGTCTTGTCGGCCGAGACACAGACGCTGTGCTGGACGGTGATTTTCTTCTTCGCCTCGGCAGCGGCGAGCTCGGCCTATCTGACTGTCAGCGAAACTTTCCCGCTGGAGATTCGGGCGCTCGCCATCGCCTTTTTCTATGCGGTGGGAACCGGCATCGGCGGCGTCGCCGCGCCCTGGCTGTTCGGCCTGCTGATCGACACTGGTTCGCGGGTCAGCGTTTTTGGCGGCTATTGCCTTGGCGCCGCCCTGATGGCGGCCGGAGGACTGGTCGCCTGGCTTTGGGGCGTCAACGCCGAGCGCAAGCCTCTGGAAATGGTGGCCCGGCCGCTGACATTTATCGACTAGGCCGCCGGCAAAAGCGGCAGTGCGCCGAAGACGCCCGGATTGCCGCGGCCAAGCTATTGATATTCCGCAAAGGTCCCGATTTATTGGTGGGCCGGGAACGGCAGTTCGCAAGGCCGGTTTAACAGGCTAATGTGAGCTCAATAAAGGAAAATTCCGGAGGACGCTCTGCCCACTCATCGTCACAAACGCAGCAGCCACGCGCTCGTGCGTAGCCTGCTGCGCAAGCGTGATTTTTACGCCGGCGCCTTGATGATCCTGTTCGGGCTGGTGATGGCCATCCACGGACCCGATTACAACGTCGGCACCTTGATGCACATGGGCCCCGGATTCATGCCGACAGCTCTGGGCGTTCTCCTCATCTGCCTCGGCATCGCCATCGCCGCGCCGGCCGCGGGGCTCGCCGACGGCGAGGATGAGGACATTCTGCCAGAACATCCGGAATGGTGGGGCTGGGCCTGTATCCTGGCATCGCCTGTCGCCTTCATTATTGCCGGCAACTACGGCGGTCTTGCTCCCGCGACTTTCGCCAGCGTCTTTGTCGC